>Ga0182748_1000233_pt1 | contig 64144 bp, 69 predicted proteins | sample eDN3rd37CKraftOP_FD_128877 | JGI IMG/M metagenome (GOLD analysis project Ga0182748, IMG submission 128877) | Enriched Organic Plus compost microbial communities from Emeryville, California, USA - eDNA 3rd pass 37_C Kraft OP (version 2) (version 2) ... | reverse complement strand
CTGAGACGATCAGGTAGAAATCGAGCATCAGCCCGTCGAGCTGCCGTTCCCGCAGGCACGAGCCGTAGAAGAGGACGGCACGCGCGGCGCCCGGATATTGGGCGGCGATCGCCGCGGCCATGGCTGTCGCGCGCGGATCGACGGGCTCGTCGAGCTCCGCCGCGATGAGTTGGGCAAGATCCTTCATTCCGCTTCCGGCCGTCGCGGCGATTGCCGCCCCTGCTAGGCCGCCAGGCGCAGGAAGGGAACCGGCGGAGTGGGCGTCAGCACGATCGGATCGTCACTGTCCGCTTCGAACAGCTCGCCGTCGAGGATGACGCTCGATCGCTCGCCCTCGATCCGGATTTCGTCCCCCTGCTCGAGGTGCACGCCCATGACGCGGCGTTCGCCCAGCTTTCCGAAGATCGCAGCGAACAGCGCCAGGATCATCGCCACCGGACGGCGCTCGATCACCATCAGCTGGAGCGCCCCCTGGTTCCCGCCAACCGGCGCGTGGCCGCGCAGCAGCAGCCGCTGGAGCGTCGTGACCATCAGGAAGGCGAAGCGACCCTGAAGCTGGCCCTGGCGAAGGACGGAGACCGTCACCTGCGTCGGCCGCGGCGGAAGGAAGGCCGCGCGCAGGCCGAAGATGATCGAGAAGAAGGCGGCAAGCGCCGTCAGCAGATGGCTCACTCCATTGGGAAGGCCGAGCGGGTAGATCTTGTTGCGGCAGTAGAGGATCACGTCCGCGAGACCCGCGCCACCGAGAAACATCCCGAGCACCGGCTGGCGATGCGCACCGTTCGAAAGCGCGATCAGCTCGCGCGAGACGATGTGCGGCATCATGTCGGTGCGGACCAGTTCCAGCACGCGCTCGAGCGCGACGATGGGATCGCCCTCGGCACCCAGATCGTGGGCGATCAGGTTGGTCTTCCCGTTCGGCAGCACCGCCACCGGCGGGATGTCGTTGCCAAAGTGGCCGCCATGATGAAGCTCGGTCAGCGCGGCCTGCACCGTTCCGTCGCCACCGTTGATGACGAGCACCTTGGGCTTCACCCGGGCTATCGTCTTGAGGGCCGTGCCGATCTGGTCGACATGCTCCACCTCATAGTGGAAGATGTCCTTATGCTCGGCACAGAAGCTCCTCACCCGGGGAAGCAGTGACCTGTTACCCGTCGATCTGGGATTGGAAAGGAGCGCGACCCTGGGCATTTCAGGATGATGCCGTGCGGACCGAGCCGCCCGAGATATATTTGAGAGTCACCGGAACCACACGGGGGGAACCGTCGACCGTGAAGGTCACCTTGTTGAGCGAAGGCTTGCGCTTCAGCACCACGTCGAGGAAGGACACGGACGGATTGCCCGAGAAGCCGCCGCCGTCGGCGCTCGACTTCTTGCCCTTCACCTCGTGGCGGACCGAGAGCGCATAGTCGCCATTGCCCGGAACCGGAACGCACACGTCGATCGGACCGGAGCGGTTCACAGGAACCTCCACCTTGCGGATATAGGCCCCCTTCTCGAGGAAGGAGGCATTGCTCCGGTAGAGCTTGACGGTGACAAGGCCTGTGCGGCTCTTGAACCCGTTGACGCGCACGAGCGCGGCCGGCTTCCCGGCCTCGCAGATCCCGGCATGCGGCCCCAGCGGCACGGCCGCCGCCGGAACCGGCGCGAACAGGACTGCCGTGGCCGCAGCGGCTGCTGTCAGCAGAGGGACACGGACAGAAATAGACATGACCATTCAACTCCTGGAAGCTATAGCCGCGCCTGCTTCCCGCGGTCGCGGCCAGGGTGTACGCCCCCATGCCGTGCTAGATCGGATATGGTTGCGGCCAAATTGTGGTGATGAGGCGTCGAAAAGTTGAGATTTCTGACCCAAATCGACCGCTACATCGCCCGGCTGATCGCAATTCCGCTGATCGGCACGCTGACGCTCGCCGCGATGCTGCTGCTGCTCGACAAGATGCTCCGGCTGTTCGACTTCGTAGTCAGCGAGGGCGGCCCGGTCAGCGTCGTGTGGCGGATGCTCGCCAATCTCATCCCGGAATATCTCTCGCTCGGGATACCGATCGGCCTGCTGCTGGGCGTCCTCCTGGCCTTTCGCAGGCTCGCCCTGTCGTCCGAGCTCGACAGCCTCCGCGCGGTGGGGCTCGGCTACGGACGCCTCCTGCGCGTGCCCTACATCTATACCGGGGCGCTGATGCTGCTGAACCTCGCCATCGTCGGCTTCGTCCAGCCCTATGCCCATTACAAATATGAGGGGCTGCGGTTCGAACTGCGGTCAGGCGCGCTCGGCGCCTCGATCAAGGTGGGTGAATTCACCAATCTCGGCAGGCGCATGACCCTGCGGGTCGAGCGCAGCGACGATGAGGGCCGGCAACTGCACCAGGTGTTCGTTCGGGCGGAAGGCGCCAACGGCCAGAGAATTTCCGCGACCGCCGCCCAGGGGACCTTCCTCGCCACCGATGATCCGGACACGATCATCCTGCGCCTGACCCAGGGGCGCCTCGTCCACGACGGCCCCAATTACGAAGCGCCGCGCGTGCTCAGCTTCACCAGCTACGACTTCCCGATCGACCTGCCGGTCATCGACAGCTTCCGCGGCCGACAGGGCAATGACGAGCTGACGATTCCCGAGCTGGTCCGCTACGGCCGGGCGCCCGAAGTCGCCGAAGACGATCGCAACGCCTATCGCGCCAATCTGCACTTCCGGCTGGTGGAGGTGGTGATGATGCTGATGATGCCGCTGCTCGCGGTCGCGCTGGCGGTGCCGCCCAAGCGGAGCTCGTCCGGCGTCGGCATCTTCGTGTCGATCGTGATGGTCGTGACCTATCACAAGATCAATCAATATGCCGAGCAGATGGGAGCGCAGGGCAGGATCGATCCGGTGATCGCTCTGTGGACCCCGTTCCTGCTGTTCGCGGCGCTGATCGGCTGGATGTACTGGACGCTCGCCTACAAGCCCGGAGGCCAGCCGATCGCGGCCCTCGAGAGAGCCGCCGACAAGATCGCCAAGAACGTCACCCGACTGCTGCGGCTCGGGCGGCCGGCGGGCGCAGCCTGAGTTCGGGTCCGATGAGCATCAACACCCAGTTCTTCCCGTCGCGGACGATCACCATCTACATGGCCCGGATGTTCCTGATCCGCACCTTCGCGGTGCTGACGGCGCTGGTCCTCGTCCTTCAGATGCTCGACCTGCTGGGAGAATCCGGCAAGATCCTTGCCTATCCGGGCAATTCGGAAGCGGAGCTGTGGCGCTACGTGTCGCTGCGCTTTCCGATGCTGATCTCCCGCTTCCTACCCTTTTCGGTGCTGCTGGGCACGCTGATCACCCTGGTGACCCTTAACCAGCACAGCGAGGTGATCAGCATGAAGGCCGCCGGCGTCTCGGCGCATCAGATCATCGCGCCGCTGATCGTCGCCAGCGTCGGCATCGCCCTGCTCACCTTCGTTTTCCAGGAGCGCGTGGTGACCCGCGCCGCCTCCACCGTGCGCGCATGGGAGGCGGTCGACTATGGCCCCATCCCCCCGGACAGCGGAGTGGCGACCAATGTCTGGGTGAAGCATGGCGACGATCTGATCCGGGCCGGGCAGGTGACCGGCAGCGGCAGCGCCACGCGCCTTCGGGACATCACCATCTACGAGCGTTCCGGCGGAACGCTGGAAAACATAGTCAAGGCGGATGAAGCGACGCTGGTCGAGGACGGCTGGAAGCTGGTCAACGTCGAGCAGTTCGACGTGCGCACCGGCAATGTGGAGCGGCAACCCCAGGCGATCGCGGCCGCCGGAGTGACGCCGGACCAGTTCACGCTGGCGAACGTGAAGGCTGAGGAGCAGGATTTCCTGAGCCTTCGGCGATCGATCGAAGCGTTGCGGATTGCCGGACGCCCGACGGCTGCCCTGGAAGCCAGTCTGTGGCACAAGATTTCGGGTCCGATGTCGGCCATATTGATGCCCCTGCTGGCCGGGATCGCGGCATTCGGCCTGGCGCGGTCCGGGCAACTGCTGCTGCGCGCGGTCATCGGCATGGCGCTCGGCTTCGCCTATTTCGTGATCGACAATTTCGCGCTGGCGATGGGAAATTTCGGCGCCTACCCACCCTGGCTCGCCGCATGGGCCCCATTCGCGCTCTTTTTCCTGATCGGGGAGACCGTCCTCATCCGGACCGAGGAATGAGACCGGGCGCTCCGCCCCTGCGACCGTCCCGGTCGACGGCATCTTTCGGTGCGAACATTGCCCACAAACCGCCGCATTGCAGATTCATGACTGCGCACCATATGGTCGGCAACAGGGCAGGGCCGACTGTCGAATGCAGCTTCAGAAGGGAAATTTTCGCGTGAAACTCGCAACTTCGGTGCGGCCGGCGTTCTGGAAGAAGGCGCACCATCTCGACAAGATGACGCTGAAAGAGCTGGTGATCGCCTATGCCCAATATCCGGCGATCATCGCTTATGTCCTGCTCTCGTTCGTCGCCATCGGCGTGTTCGTGCGCTACCCGGCGCCCCTCCTCCAGACGATTGCCGCGGTCGCCATTTCGGCATTGATCTACCCGCTGGTCTGGTACGTGCTGCACCGCTGGATCCTGCACAGCCAGTGGATGTTCAAGGTCGCGCCGCTGGCGTCGACCTGGAAGCGGATCCATTACGATCATCATCAGGACCCGAACCATCTGGAAGTGCTGTTCGGAGCATTGCATACCACGTTGCCGACCATCGCCCTGGCCACGGCGCCGATCGGCTATGCGATCGGCGGTATCGGCGGCGCCTGCGCGGCCTTCGCAACCGGACTGCTGACGACCTGCTTCTACGAATTCTGCCACTGCATCCAGCACCTGTCCTACAAGCCGAAATCCAAGTGGCTGGCCGAGATGAAGAGGCGGCACATGGCTCACCACTTCCACGACGAGAACGGCAATTACGGCATCACCACTTTCTTCTGGGACAAGGTGTTCGGGACCTATTACGACCGCTCGGAGCGGCCGGAGAAGAGCCCGACCGTATTCAACCTGGGCTATACTCCGGAGGTCGCAAAGCGCTGGCCGCGGGTGGCGGAGCTGTCCGGCGGCGTGGCGACCGGCCATCCCCGCCAGCGCGCCCAGAACTAGGGTCCGTCCGCCGCAGGCCGGCGCCGGACGGTTTCCACGATGACACCGCCGGGCACAGCCGCTAGCTAGCCGCAATGAACAAAGAGGTGCCCGTGACGGTTGCGGTGAGGCCGGTCGAGACGTCCGCGGACCGCAAGGCCTTCGTCGAACTGGCCTATCGCCTGAACGCAGCCGACCCCAACTGGATTCCGCCGCTCCGGGTCGAGGTCGAAGGCCTGATCAACCCGGGCAAGAACCCCTGGTTCGAGCATGCCGAGGCCGCCTTCTTCCTCGCGGAACGGCGCGGGAAGCCGGTGGGCCGCATCTCGGCCCAGGTGGACCGCCTGGTCCTCGAGACGATGGGCGCGGGAACCGGGCAATGGGGCATGTTCGAGGCGGCGGACGCCGAGACCGCCGCAGCCCTGCTGGGCGTCGCCGAAACCTGGCTGCGCGACAAGGGCATGACCAGGAGCCTGGGGCCGTTCAGCCTGTCGATCTGGGACGAGCCCGGGCTGCTGGTGAGCGGGTTCGACCACAGCCCGACCGTCATGATGGGGCACAACAGCCCCCGTTACCAGGAATGGGTCGAACAGAGCGGCCACAAGGGGGTCAAGGACCTCTTTACCTATGAGCTGAACGTGGCCCGGCCGATGCCGCCGCTGGTGCAGCGGATCGTTGCGAGCGGCGAGCGCAATGCGCGAATCCGGATCCGCCAGGTGGACAAGAAGCGCTTCGATCGGGAAGCGGCGCTGATCCTCTCCATCCTCAACGACGCTTGGTCCGACAATTGGGGCTTCATCCCGCTGACGGATTCCGAAATCGCCTATGCCGGCAAGAAGCTGAAGCCGCTGGTGCACGAGGATCTGATCCGCATCGCCGAGGTGGACGGCGAACCCGTTGCCTTCATGATGACCCTGCCGGACATGAACGAGATGATCCGGGACCTCGACGGCCGACTGCTGCCGTTCGGCTGGGCCAAGCTGCTGTGGCGGCTCCATCGCCCGCGGCCGCGGACGATGCGCGTCCCGCTGATGGGCGTGGTGAAGCGGCTGCAGGCGACCCGCCTCGCCAGCCAGCTCGCCTTCATGATGATCGAATACAGCCGGCGGGCGGGCGTCGAAGTCTATGGCGCCGATCGGGGCGAAATCGGCTGGATCCTGGACGACAATGTCGGGATGCGCTCGATCGCCGAGACGATCGACAGCCACATCAACCGCGTCTACCGGATCTACGAAAAGCCGCTCTGAGCCACGCTCCCCGGTTCATGCGGACGGCGTCGCGGCGCCTTCCAGCAGATGCTCCACATGCTGACGGATATCGGGCGGCCAGGTTGCGGTGCGTTCGCGCAGGGCGGCACGATCGTCCCGGTAGAGGGCACGGATCGCCTCCTCATAGCCGGGGCGATCGCCTCCCATCGCCTGCATGAAATGATATGCGGCATCCTGCCTGGCGCGCGGATCGGCGCCTGAAGCGGCCTGCGCCTCGTCGATCAGCCGGCGGAGCGCGGCCGACGCCCCGCCCCGCTGGCGCGCGAGCCATTCCCAGTGGCGCGGCAGCAGCGTCACCTCCCGCGACACGACGCCCAGGCGTGGTCGTCCGCGCCCGCGCTGATGCCGGGCCTCCAACGCGGCGTCCCAATAATCGAGATCGACGGGGCGGCCGGTCTCGTCGTCGAAGACCCGGATGGCGGCCTGATCGGCGGCCGAATAGCCGTCCTCGATCCGGCGCGTGACATCGGCGCGGTCGCCCGCGGCGATACGCTCATCGCCGAGAAATGCGGTTACGGTGGCGGTGGACTGGGTCATCCGCCTTTTATACCCGGGTAGATTATGGTCGTCAATATTACCCGGGCATATTTTCCGCGGCGAGCAGTTGGACCCACGTCGGCGCGTGGTCGGACGCCTTGTCCCGACCGCGATATTCCTTGTCGACCCCGGCATCGAGGATGCGGTCCGCGGCCTGCGGCGAAAGCAAGAGGTGATCGATCCGGAAGCCGGCATCACGCTGCCAGGCCCCCGCCTGATAATCCCAGAAGGTGTAGACTGCACCCTCCGGGTAACGGGCGCGGATCGCGTCGGTCCAGCCCTGGAAGAGGATCTTGCGGAACGCTGCGCGGCTCTCCGGCTGCGCCAGCGCATCCTGCGCCATCGCTCTCGCCGAGAACACATCGTCCGGATCGTCGGTGGGAATCACGTTCCAGTCCCCGGCCAGCACCGTCGGCCGTTCAACGGCCAGGAGGCCGGATGCATGGGAGCGCAGCCGGTCCATCCAGGTGAGCTTATAGTCGAACTTTTCCGTGCCGACGGGATTGCCGTTGGGCAGATAGATGGACGCGACGACAAGCCCGTCCACTTCCGCCTCGATATAGCGGCTGTGGGTATCGTCGGGATCGCCGGGAAGCCCGGTCCGCCGCAGCAGCGGCGCCGTGTCGCGGGCGAGAATCCCGACTCCGTTGAACCCCTTCTGGCCGTGCCATACCCCGTCATAGCCGAGCTTCCGGATCTCTTCGATCGGGAAGCTGTCGTCGTCGCACTTGATTTCCTGGAGGCAGACGACGTCCGGCCTACGTTCCTGGAGATATTCGAGGAGACGCGGCAGCCGGGCGCGGATCCCGTTCAGATTATAGGTGACGATCCTCATGCCGCGGACTTAGCCGCAAGCGCGCGCGGATTGAAAGCCGAAGCCGACCGAGCGGCGAATTGGAGACGATCAGACGGAGAAGCTGGACCCGCAGCCGCAACCCGAGGCCGCATTGGGATTGGTGACCTGAAAAGCCGCACCGCCGAGCGATTCGACATAGTCGACCGCCCCGCCCCGGACGAGATCGAGGCTGACCTCGTCGACGACCAGGGTCACTCCGTCGGCCTCGGCGACGATATCGTCGGGCTCGACGGCGTCGGCGAGACCGAAGCGATACTGGAACCCCGCGCACCCGCCGCCTTCCACCGACAGGCGCAGGATCGGCGGCTTGCCCTGGCGGGCCGCAATGGCGGAGACCCGCGCGGCGGCTGCAGGAGTCAGGCTGATGGCTTCGGAGGTTGCGACGGCTTCACCCATGTCCGCAAGATAGGTCGGGCGCCGCGCAGCTACAAGCGACTGCGATCGGCCCAATGCCTATCGCCTGGTGCGATAGCCGCAGACGACCCCAAGCACGAAGGCGACGAAGAGCCCGAACTGAACCTGCCCGTGAGGGTCCTTGTAACCGAGGATCTGTGAGCCGAACGCGAACAGGCCCAGAAACATCGCCAACGCAATACCCAACATCGAATGATCATCCCCGGATGTAAACGCAGCGTTAGGCATAAATCCAAAGTGTAAAGCGGCGGTGAATAAAGCCCCGGGAATCGGGGGGTGGGCCTTGTGCCCGATGCCCCGAATCGCCATAAAGCCGCCATCCCAAAGGCCGCCGGAGAGAGTCGAGGAGTCATGAAGACCCGCGTCTATGTCACGCTCAAGAACGGCGTTCTCGACCCCCAGGGCAAAGCCATCCATCACGCGCTGGAAGGCCTCGGCTTCAGCGGTGTCCGCGACGTCCGCGCCGGGAAGCTGATCGAGCTGGACCTCGACGAGAGCGTCAGCGACGAGCAGATCGAGGCGATGTGCCGCAAGCTGCTGGCCAATACGGTGATCGAGAACTTCCGCATCGAACGCGAGGTTCATGCATGAAGAGCGCCGTGATCGTCTTCCCCGGATCCAATTGCGACCGGGACCTGGCGGTCGCGTTGCGGGAAGTGACGGGCAAGCGGCCGGCGATGGTCTGGCATCGCGAGTCCGAGCTTCCCGAGGGCACCGACCTCATCGCCCTGCCGGGCGGCTTCTCCTATGGCGATTATCTGCGGTCCGGCGCGATGGCGGCGCGCTCGCCGGTGATGCGCGCCGTGCGCGAAGCGGCAGAGCGCGGCGTTTCGGTCATCGGCGTCTGCAACGGATTCCAGATCCTCACCGAGACCGGGCTGCTGCCCGGCGCTCTGATGCGCAATGCCGAACTCAATTTCGTCTGCCGCGACGTGTCGCTCCAGGTCGAGAACAGCCAGTCGGTGTTCACCAGCCGCTACGACGCCGGCGAGCATATCGTGATCCCGGTCGCGCACCACGACGGCAATTATGCCGCCGACGAGGAGACGCTGGACCGGCTCGAAGGCGAAGGCCGCGTCGTCTTCCGCTATCGCGAATCGGTGAACGGATCGGCGCGCGACATTGCCGGCATCATCAACGATCGCGGCAATGTGCTCGGCATGATGCCGCATCCCGAGCGGATGATCGAACCCGCCCATGGCGGCACCGACGGGCGGCGTCTGTTCGAAGGCCTGCTCGACTCCCTGGGATAAGCGGAAGCGGGCTCCTGCCCTGCCCGCGGCCCTGTGCGAATCGGTTCAGAGCGTCGCCTTGATGATGACGAAGACGAGGGCGAGACAGACCATCAGGCCGGGCAGAACCAGGATCTGGGCCATGGCCGCACCCGCGCTGAGCTTGCCGGTGAGGCATTCCATCCCCTCGGTAAGGAACTCCGACCAGCTCTGCTTGCGGGTGTCGTTCCGGGACAGCGCGGCCCAGAGGCCCGGCACGCCGAACAGGGCCGCGATGCTGATCGCCAGGATGCCGGCCGGAACCACCAGATGCTGGCCCATGAAGGTCGCCGCGAGGATCCCGACGAAGGCGGAATAAGCGGCGATCGTCATGACATGGACCGCCGGATGGCAGTCGAACGGGCGGTCGCCCCGATTGCGCAGGGTAGCCGGCCTCGACCGGTCTTCGAACTCGACAGCCTTTTCCTGAACGGTCATGGCCCTTCTCCCCATTCCTGTCTGGAAAGGAAGGTTCGGTCGCCGTCAGGCAACGGCCTTGATCTGGATCAATTCTGATGCCGATGCCGGCCGGCGACGGCTCACACCTTCGCCGAGAAGGGCGTGAAGTCCGTGTCGCGGTCGTAGATGTCGACTCCTTCGCGGCGCTTCAGGAAGCCGACCACGGCATAGGTGACCGGGGTGAGAAGGGCTTCCCAGCCCACCTTCAGCGCCCATTGGGTGAACAGCACCGTGATCACCAGCTCGTTGGTCCATCCGGCAGCGCCCCAAAAGGCCAGCGGATAGAATATCATGCTGTCGATCCCCTGCCCCACGACGGTCGAGCCAATGGTCCGGGCCCACAGAAAGCGGCCCTCCGTCCACACCTTCATCTTGGCGAGGACGAAGCTGTTGGCGAACTCACCGGCCCAGAAGGCGAGAATCGACGCGAAGACGATGCGAGGGACCTGGCCGAAGACCGATTCATAGGCGTCCTGCCCGGTCCAGCTCTCGGCCGGCGGCAAAGCGACGACCACGAACGCCATGAAGGCCATGAAGATGAGCGCGACGAAACCCGCCCAGATGCAGCGACGGGCGTGGGCATAGCCATAGACCTCGGTCAGCACGTCGCCGATCACATAGGACAGCGGGAAGAACAGGATGCCGGCGCCGAACGGCCACAGCCCGATCACCGGCAGGTCGATGACCGCCACCTTCCCTGCCCCGAGCACGTTCGAGAGCAGGAGGATGGTGACGAAGGCCGCCATCACGAAATCGAAATAGCGGAACTGGCGTGTCCCGAGCGTCCGGGCCTCGACCGCCCTGATGTCTCCCCCATTCATGCGCTCAAGCACTAGCCATGTTCCGCTCGTCTGCAAAGCAGGCTAGGGAGGCGGCGAGCGCCCGTAGCTCAGCTGGATAGAGCACGAGCCTTCTAAGCTTGGGGTCGCAGGTTCGAATCCTGCCGGGCGCGCCAGTATTCCGCCACTTTTCTGTTACCGAAAGCTGCGTCAGGTAACGCATAGGTAACAGGCGAGCGGGATAGGGTGACTTCTCACGGCACCCCGTCGACGAGGCGCCGGCCTTGGCGGCTGCTCGTAGCCCAAACAGGATGTCCGCTTTCGGCGAAAGGACAAAAGCAAACCGGACCCTTCCTCGATGTGACGGATCGTCCGGAGTGCGCCCATTTCGGGCGCTCGGCGGCCGATTTGCTCAATCCCGATGGCGGACGTCTGCCCGGCACGTGGTTGGCCGACATGCGCCCTTACGCTGCATGCAGCCCCGCTCGCCGACGCGTCTGTCCAACCACCCGGCGCGGACGCTACGCCCAAAGTTTGTTCTGCGGAACAGATCGAGGTTCGGCGGACGATTGATCCGCCAAACCAGGTCCGTTCCGTCCGGCCAGTTCGGACAGGCAGCTGACAGATCGTACCGGAGACATGGGCTGCACCCGGGCCTAGACTGACACTATGACACAGCGTCGCTCCGCCCTCGTCGTCCGCCGCCTGGAGCGGGAGGACCTCACAGCGGCGCTGACGCTGCAGGCGGAGAACTACCCGCCGTTCCTGGTCGAAGCCGAACCGGCATTCGCGAGCCGGCTCGACGTCACGGCCTGTTACTGCCTCGCTGCCACGCTGGACGGCGTGCTGGCAGGGTATCTGCTCGCCCACGGATGGCCGGGCCGGTCTCCGCCGGCGCTTGGCGCAATCCTTCCGCGCAACGCACCGAGCGAGGTGCTGTTCGTCCACGATCTCGCCGTCAGCACGGCGCGGCGCGGCCTGGGCATCGGACGAAGGCTGGTGGCCCGCGCGTTCGAGCTGGCCGCCGGCGACGGGCTCGGGACAGCCGAACTGATCGCGGTGGAAGGCGCCGCCGCCTATTGGCGCACCCTCGGCTTTAGCGAGGCGCCTGTCTTCCCGGCGTTGTCAGCCAAGCTGGCCGCCTATGGGGCCGCGGCGCGGTGGATGACCCGCGGGATAGGGCCCGGGACGCCTGGCCCCGGCGCTCCGGAGAGAGGGCGCGAAGGGACCGCGCCCTAGAATTCCCGCTGGCGAGACGCCCAGGGTCGCGTTCAAATCGCCGTCGGCCGATCGATCGCTCCCGAATCCAGCAGGGGAGCCGGATCCTCCATCGGGCCCAGGATCTCGGCGAGCCGGCTCACGCCGGCGAGGATCATCGCCTGCTCCCATTCCGGCAATGCGGCATAGCGTTCGCTGAAGCGCGCCTGCAGGCTGTTTGGCGCGGTTGCGGCCATTCGCTCCCCCTCGTCCGTCAAGGCCAGGTACACGCGGCGCTTGTCCAGCTTGCTGCGCTTGCGCGTGACCAGTCCCGCGGCATCGAGCCGATCGACGATGTTCGTGATCGTCGCCTGGCCGAATTGCAGGACCCCTGACAATTCCGTCGGCGTGACCTCCCCACGCTCGCCAATCTCCTGGAGAACCAGCAGCTGCGACGGGGTGAGGCCAGTCGCTACCGCCAGCTGGCGATTGGCCTGCTCCGAGGTGCGCAGGATCCGGCGCAGGGCCTTGAGCGTGGCGATGGTGAGCTCGTTGTTCACATCCTTTGGCTAGCTCCGCGAACCGGTTCGGCCAAGCCCGTACTTCCATTGCTTCGTGAAATAATATGCTTCGGAGATCGAAGGGTATTCCCGGTCGGCGCCGGGCGTGGGGGTTGTCAAATCCGTCCAGATCCTTAGATATCCGCCTTCAGCAGAATGAGAAGCAGGAGCCTGGGGAGGGCAGTTACTTCGTTGACCGAAGGATATCACATCGAGAAAACGAAGTATTCTGCATCGAGTGCCAAGCAGGGCGAATGCCCCGGCCAGGAGCCTCTGACGCTGAGGATGCCAGAAGCGGAGGACGCGTGGCAGGTTACGCAACTGATCGCCGCGTCCCCTCCGCTCGACGTCAATTCGGCCTATTGCAATCTCCTCCAGTGCACGGACTTCCGGGACACCTGCGTCGTCGCGGAGCGCTCCGGGAAACTGCTGGGCTGGATCTCGGCCTACCGGCCTCCCGCCACGCCCGACCGACTGTTCGTGTGGCAGGTGGCCATCCATGCGGAAGCGCGTGGACAAGGCCTTGCCCTGAGAATGCTGGAGGCGCTCCTCGATCGACCGGCCGCGGCAGGCGCAAAGGCGCTCACCGCCACCATCACCGAGGATAACCGGGCGTCCTGGGCCCTGTTTCGTGCCTGTGCCCGCCACCTGGGCGCAGACATGACCAGCGCCCCCCGGTTCGGGCGCGACGCCCATTTCGCCGGAGCGCACGACACCGAATGGGAAGTCTCGATTGCCCCGCTTCCCGCCCGTCCAAGACAATCTGGAGAACCATTCCATGACGTTCACGCCAAAGCCCAGCACGATTGCCCCCGAAACGGAGATCTATGACCGCCGGGAATCCGGCGTGCGCAGCTATTCGCGCGCCATGCCCCGACAATTCTGCAGGGCGGAGGATGTGTGGGTCCACGACGTCAACGGCGGTCGCTATCTCGACTTTCTCAGCGGCTGCTCGTCGCTCAATTACGGCCACAATCATCCGGTCCTCAAGCAGGCGCTGATCGAATATATCGAGAGCGACGGGATCGCCCACGGCCTGGATCTGCACACCCGGGCGAAGGAGGATTTCCTCCGGGCGCTGGAAGAAGTGATCCTCGTGCCGCGCGGACTCGACTATCGGGCGATGTTCACGGGGCCGACCGGAACGAATGCGGTCGAGGCAGCCATCAAGCTGGCGCGCAAGGTCACGGGGCGGGAACTCGTCATCGCATTCACCAACGGGTTCCACGGCATGACTTTGGGCGCGCTGGCCTGCACCGGCAACGCCGGCAAACGGAACGGTGCGGGCGTCCCCCTCACCCACGTCTCCCATGAACCCTATGACGGATATCACGGTCCGGACGTCGATACGGCAGACCTGCTGGAACAGCGCCTGTCCGATCCCTCGAGCGGCCTCGACGCACCGGCCGCCATTCTCGTCGAAACCATCCAGGGCGAGGGTGGCCTCAACGCCGCTTCGGCGGAATGGCTGCGCAGGATCGCCGCCATTGCCCGCAGCCACGGCGCCCTGATGATCGTCGACGACATCCAGGCGGGCTGCGGCCGTGCCGGCACCTTCTTCAGCTTCGAGAACATGGGGTTTACCCCGGATATCGTCACCCTGGCCAAGTCTCTGTCGGGGATGGGCCTTCCGTTCGCCCTGACGCTGTTCCGACCCGATCTGGACGTCTGGGAACCGGGTGAGCACAACGGCACCTTCCGCGGCAACAATCACGCCTTCGTCACGGCGGCGACCGCCCTTCGTCACTTCTGGTCCGATCGCGACTTTCAGGATGACGTCGCGCGCCGGTCCGAGCTGCTGCGGACGCGGCTCGATGGAATCGCCGAAACCCACGGCCTGTCCACACGCGGCCGCGGAATGATGCGCGGAATCGATCTCGGCTCGGGCGAGACCGCTGGCGCGGTGACCCGGCGCTGCTTCGAACGCGGGCTGATCATCGAGACCAGCGGCGCCCATGACGAGATCGTCAAGGTGCTGGCCCCGCTGACCATCGACGACGAACTTCTCGGTGCCGGGCTCGACATCATCGAACAGGAAGTCCGCAAGGAACTGACACCGGCGCTGTCCGCCGCTGCCTGACAAGAGGAAAGACGATGCTCATACGCAAATTGAAAGACATCCGTGCCAGCGATCGAAACGTGAAGTCGCAAGGCTGGGAAAGCGCCCGCCTGCTTCTCGCCGACGACGGCATGGGCTTTTCCTTCCACATCACGACGATGCGCGCGGGCAGCGAACTGCGCATGCACTACAAAAACCATCTCGAGGCGGTGATGGTCCTGAAGGGGACCGGCACGATCGAGGATCTCGGCACCGGCCAGATCCACCGGCTGGAACCCGGCGTTCTCTATGCGCTGAATCAGAACGACCAGCATATCGTCCGCCCCGAAACCGACATTCTGACGGCCTGCGTCTTCAACCCTCCGGTGACGGGCCGGGAGGTTCATGACGAAAGCGGAGCCTATCCGCCGGCCGAAGCCACACGCGAGCCCGCACCGGCCCGCTGAACCCCCAAGGTATTGCAATGCAGGACACTTATCCATCACGCCAGGCGGCGGAACCTCAGATGCTGCCGCGCCAGGACCCGGTCGTCTACAGCGACTGGACTCCCGCCGCGCCGCTCAGCCGCGAACAGGTCGAGCGCTTCGAGCGCGACGGCTATCTCGTCCTCACCGACCTGTTCGATCCGCGGGAACTCGCAACTCTCCAGGATGAAGCCCGACGGCTTCTGGCCGATCCATCGTCGCTCGACGGCGAAACGATCATCACCGAGCGGGGAAGCGACGAGGTCCGGTCGATCTTCGCCATCCACGAACAGAGCGCATTGATGGCCCGCCTGGCCGCCGACCGGAGACTTGCGGGCGTGGCCTCGTTCCTTCTTGGAGACCAGGTGTACGTTCACCAGTCACGCCTGAACTACAAGCCGGGATTCAAGGGCAAGGAGTTCTACTGGCACTCCGACTTCGAAACCTGGCACACCGAAGACGGCATGCCGCGGATGCGCGCCCTGTCCATGTCCATCCTGCTTGCGCAGAACACGCCCCACAACGGGCCGCTGATGGTCATGCCGGGATCGCATCGCACCTATGTCACCTGCGTCGGGGAAACGCCCGACGACCATTACCGACAGTCGCTGAAGAAGCAGGAATATGGCGTGCCTGACGAAATGAGCCTGGCCGAACTGGCGCATCGTTTCGGGATCGACGCGCCCACGGGCGAACCGGGAACGATCATCCTGTTCGACTGCAACATCATGCACGGCTCCAACGGCAACATCACACCCTTCCCCCGGGCGAACGCCTTCCTGGTATACAATGCGCTGTCGAACCGGCTGCAGGAGCCGTTTGCAGCAGCCAAGCCGCGCCCGCGCTTCATCGCGGACCGGGATTGCAGACCGATCGCTCCGCAATCCGGCCCCCTGGACAAGCTGGCAGCGTGAGCCCTGGCCCCGGTGCCGACGGAATGGCGGCGGAGCGGGACGGCGCCCATCACCCAGGCCAGGATCGTCGAGCCGCATTGCCGTTGCGCCAGATCCGGCGGCGCTGCCGCCGGACGCGCTCTTTCCTATCCTTCGGACCCACAGGCCGTGACCGTCGTTTCTGGAGCCGGGTTCCTCCGCTAATATGCGGCCGGACCCCGCGGGAGAGAACCGAGGGCCTTCATGACGGTTGACCTCAGACACGAACTCGTCGGTTCCGGCGTGCCTGCCGGCCATCCCGAAGCGGTTTCGAAGCCGGTGCTCCGCCGGGCGATCGCCGCATCCGCCCTCGGCAATGCGACCGAATGGTTCGATTACGGCATATATGCCTACGGTGTCGCCTATCTGTCGGCGGCGCTGTTTCCGGGTGAAGCCGCGGAAGCGACCCTCTTCGCGCTCGCGACATTCGCCATTTCCTTCCTCGTCCGTCCGCTCGGCGGCCTGTACTGGGGCCCGCTGGGCGACCGCTATGGCCGCAAGACCGTCCTCGCGCTCACCATCATCCTGATGTCCGCGGCAACCGTCGGCGTCGGCCTGATTCCCTCCTACGAATCGATCGGCTTCTGGGCGCCGACCCTGCTGGTCATCCTGCGGATGATCCAGGGCTTCTCGACGGGTGGCGAATATGGAGGCGCAGCGACCTTCATGGCCGAATATTCGCCAGACGATCGCAGGGGCTTCTACGGCAGCTTCCTGGAGTTCGGCACATTGGCGGGCTTCTCCCTCGGAGCCCTCCTGATGCTGGGGGCCTCGCTGCTGCTCGGCGAACAGGCGATGTACGACTGGGCGTGGCGGATCCCGTTCCTGGTTGCGGGGCCCATGGGCCTCATCGGCATGTATCTGCGCTCGAGGATGGAGGACACGCCGATATTCCGCGAGATCGAGGAGCACCACGAGACGGAGGAGACCGCATCGGTCGAACTGCGCCACCTCGTCACCCGCTACTGGCGCCCGCTCATCACGATGGGCGGACTGGTGGTGGCGCTCAATGTCGTGAACTATACGCTGCTCAGCTATATGCCCACCTATCTCCAGCGGCGGCTGGGCCTGGCGACCGACGCGGCCCTGGTAGTGCCGATCATCGGCATGCTCTTCATGATGGTCTTCGTCCCATTCGCCGGACGTCTTTCGGACAAGGTCGGGCGCAAGCCGCTGTGGTGGTTCTCCCTGACGGGCCTGTTCGTCTCCGTGGTTCCGCTCTACCTCCTCATGGCCAGCGGTTTCGCGGGCGCAGTCGCCGGATTCGCCCTGCTCGGGCTGCTGTACGTCCCGCAGCTGGCAACCATCTCAGCCACTTTCCCCGCCTTCTTCCCGACCCAGGTGCGGTTTGCCGGCTTCGCCATTTCCTACAATGTGGCGACGTCCCTCTTCGGAGGCACCGCGCCAGCCTTCAACAGCTGGCTGATCGGCGTCACCGGCAACGAGCTGATGCCCGCATTCGTCATGATGGTTGCATGCGTGGTGGGGATGATCGCATTGCTCTGGACGCCCGAGACCGCGGGCAAGTCGCTGCGCGGAACGGAACCGCCCGCTCCGCGGCCGCTGCACCCATCCACCGGTTGACGGCCAGCTCCGACGAGAGCCCGTCCGCCAGCATCGAACCAGGGAGACCACCATTACCAGCCTGATCGAGACCACAGGGATCAGCGATCCTCGGGGACAGACCCTGGTCGCCGCCGCTGCGCTCGTCGTTGCCGCGATCATCGGCAACTGGATTGCCAAGCATGTCCTGCTGAGGGCGCTCAGCATGGTCCTCGCCCGTGCGACGCACGAGGAGGAACGCGAAGCCTTCATCCGCTTCGTGCGCCGGCTGGCGAACCTCGTGCCCGCGACGATCATCCAGCTCGGCATCACCGCCGTGCCGCATCTGCCGGCGATGGCGATCAGGCTCGTCCATAACGTCACGTCGGGCTTCGTCATCCTGACGGTGGCGCTGGCGATCAGCGCTGCGCTGGACTGGGCGAACGTGCTCTACGGACGTCGGCCGAATGCCCACAGCCGCCCGATCAAGGGCTATCTGCAGGTCGTGAAGATCGTGGTCTATTCCGCGGCCGCGATCCTGATCATCGCCGCGCTCATCGATCGTTCCCCGCTCCTGCTCCTGTCCGGCCTCGGGGCGATGGCCGCGGTGCTGATGCTGGTCTTCAAGGATACGCTCCTGTCGCTAGTCGCGTCGGTCCAGCTCACCTCCAACGACATGATCCGGCTGGGCGACTGGATCGAAATGCCGGATTTCGGGGCCGACGGCGATGTGATCGACATCGCCCTGCATACGGTCAAGGTCCAGAACTGGGACAAGACGATCACCACCATCCCTACCCATCGCCTCATCAGCGAACCGTTTCGCAATTGGCGGGGAATGTTCGAATCCGGCGGGCGCAGGATCAAGCGGTCCCTGATGATCGACCAGAACTCCATCCGGTTCCTGGAACCGGACGAGGTCCAGGCCTTCCGGCGCTTCTCGCTCCTGTCCGACTATCTGGCGCAGAAGGATGGCGAGCTTGCGGACTGGAACTCCGCCCGGCCCGAGCGGGTTCACGACCGGGTCAATGCACGGAGGCTCACCAACATCGGCACGTTCAGGGCCTATGTTTCGGCCTATCTGCGCTCACGCGACGACATCTCCAGGCAGATGTTCATGCTGGTTCGCCAGCTCCCGCCATCGGACGCAGGCCTGCCTCTGGAAATCTATGCGTTCTCCGCCACTACGGCATGGGCGGACTATGAGCGGATCCAGGCCGATATCTTCGACCATCTCATCGCCATCCTTCCCGAATTCGGCCTGCGTCTTTTCCAGCGCCCGACCGGGCTCGATCTGACAAGTGCCGCAGGGGCCCTCAGGACTCACGCGGGCGAAGCGGAGGTATCAGACGGGTCTGCCGTGCAAGGCGCATTATCGAAAGAGCCTCAGCCGGCGGCTTGAGGTCGGCAAGGGCCCGTGGGCGACAGGCCGGACGGTGAACCAGCGTCAGCTGAGGAACAGCCAGAAGAAGAAGCTTCCCAGCAATGCTGCCGCGCCGAACAGGGCGAGTTCCGCCATCGAGGCACGCAGCCTCCGCCCATGATCGCGGTGGAAGGCTGCGAACTTCCGGGACAATCGTTCGTCCACGGTAATCAGACCCCGATCCACCATTCTGAGATAGGGATAGAGTCCGACGAGTTCGGCCAGCTCATCCTCGCTCAGATTGGGGTAGCGGTCGAGCAGCGCTTCGAAGCGGAGGGTGACTTCGGAGCGTGGCCTCAAGCGTTCGGATCGGGTTGCCATCACTATATTCCTTTCCAGCAGCCGGGCGCTTCGAACATCGGGGCTCCGGCAAGACGGGGGCCGCCTGGCATCCGGGGAGCCGATGGGCTCGGGCCGCGAAAAGCGCGGTGCGGATGCCGTCGCCTACCGGGCGCAAGCGCTGGCGAAGCGCGCGCCCGGCCATCTGCCGATCATAAGGCGCCCCGACCTTCCACCGACATGAAAATCCAGAGAACTCATGGACATGAGATGGTCAGTCGGGACGATTATGCAAGCTTCGAAGCCCCTGCGCTCCACGAGCTGCACCAGGGTGGCCAGCCGTGCCTCGCTCCGAATGTGGACGAACTGCGGTGGGATATCGCGCGGACAATCCGTCGCCGGTGCTGACCAGCTTCCTCAACAAATCGGCCAGCTGATCGAGTCCCATGCCGCCGCGACGGGACTGGCCCGGTGGGGCGCATGAGGACGTGCCGCATCACACGCCTCCCCCTGCCCTTGCCGCTCGACGCCGAGCCCGGACCAGACGAACTTTGGAGAGAACCTCGGCAGCATAGACCTCGACATCGCCACGGGTCCGGATAGTGGCGCCTCGCGCAGAAGGAGGGCCGAGCTCGGGATAGGTGGCCGAAAGCTCCGCATCGGCTTTTCGCAAATTGGCGAGCGCTCCGGCGAGATTCCCCGAGCCCGGGACCGGCTGGGCCAGAATCTCCGCCCTCCGCGCGGATGACGGGCGCCGGGGAGCGGCGTGGAGCGGCGACATGGGTTCGGGAAGCTCGATCCGGTCCTCGCGGGGCCGTGACAGCGACAGCAGCGACAGCGGCGAATTGGCCTTTGAATCGCGATCGGTCAGCGGCTTCAGACCCCAGAGATCCTCGAGCAGCTTCGGGACCGAGGAATGATCATAGACCGTACTATCGACCGACCCCACCCGTAGGAGCGGCGATATGACGAGCGCCGGAACGCGGACACCGAGGGTCGAGAAATCGAAGCCGTGACGGTTGTAGCCAAAGGGCGGCTTGTCGCCCGGAGGCGTTGCCTCGGGCGGGGGCAGGCAATCGTAGAAGCCGCCATGCTCGTCGTAGAGGACGATGAGCACGCTCGAACTCCAGTAGGGTGAAGCGTGGATGGCCTTGAAGACCGCCTTCAGCAGAGCCTCGCCGCCATGAACGTCGTCCATCGGATGCTGGGATGAGCCGCCGCGATAGGTGCCACCGGTGATGTCGCCATAATGCGGTTCGATGAAGGTGTAGGGATAGGGGTAGGGCTTCTGCAGGTCGGAGGCAAAATCCTCCAGCGACTCGAAGTCGGACATCGAGACTCCGGTCAGGGCAGAAGCCTGCGGCACCGCGCCGGCCCGGGAGCCGGCGCCGGGATCGTCGCTGTAGGCGCTGAGCCAGCTCGAGGGGACGAAGTCACTGTAGAAGCGATGGGGAATCGAAGCCTTGGCCAGGTGCTGAAAGATCGATCCGTGCACATAATCGAACCCGTTGCCCGGCAGGTGCCATTCCCCCATCTGCGCGTTCGTCGGGCTGTCGTCGAACCCCGAGGAGGAAGCGCCATGGAGGAAGAAGCGGTTCGGCCAGGTCGGCCCCGGTATCGACGAGAACCAATGGTCGCAGACCCCGAACTGCGTTGCGAGCGTGTACAGCACCTGCAATTGCGACGGCGTCTTGAAGCAGTCCATGATGTCCTGCACCTCCGAAAGCGGAGGGGGCACGTACGGGGCCTCCGACGTGGACGTCGCATAATTGGCGGCGAAACCCGAATTGTCGATCGGCGGATAGGGCCCGCCCTGGGGAAAGGTGACGCCCTGGCCGCAGAGCTGCTCCACCACGTCCGGGAATTCGTGCCCGGGATCGGTCGACAGGCTGACCGGCGCCCCGGCCTGGACGCAGAAGGTGTAGGTCCTGCCCGCCGGATCGACATAGATATTGCAGTCCGCCGGCGTCGCGGCCTTGATCCCGGGAATGCCGGACATGGCCAGCATGTTGTCGAACGAGTGGTTTTCCAGCATGACCACGAAGACATGGCTGACCGGCGCCCTGGCGGGCGGCGCGAGGCGAGTCATGCCGTCCTTGCAGGGAAGCGAACTCAATGCGATGTCGAAGCTCGAGGCCCCGACCGCAAAGGTGATCGACTGGCCTGCATCGGCGGCTCCGAGATTGCATTCCTTCCAGTCGGGATAGATCAGCGAACCGGTATTGATGTAGCAACCGGCGTCCTTGCCATTCTTGACGAGAAACAGGATCGACCAATAATCGAAGTCCAGTTCCGATCCCGATCCGGTTCGGAACAGAACCTCGAGCGGCGGCGTGGTCTTTCCGGACCCGACCGTCCATCGTGCTCGCTGGGTGCCGGTAGCGCTGTTGTTGTGAAACAGGATGATGTCGGCGTCGCCGTCAGTATCGTTGCGGACGCTGACCTTGGCCGATTGCTGAATTGCCATGGATGGGGGACTCCTGTTCGGAATCCCGATGGTGGGAATATCTTGCCATTCCCATGTCAACAATGATCGGAGCCGCTTCGGACCGAATAATGCGGAACATCATGATTTAATTCGAACTTGTCTTCGGAATCAACTGCAAGGGCTGGTCACGCCCATCCAAGTTCAATCTTGCCGACCCGGGAAAAGGACAGTGTTCGTCGGCGAGTCGCAGCTCTCCAGGCAGTTAATCGCAGCAGATATCAGGAAGCCGCAGCGAGGCGGGTCCGCCCTTCCGGGCCCGCATCCGCGACACGCTCGCTGCCGCTGCCGAACATCTGGCGGATGGCGCGATCGTCGAAGTCATAGGGATCGGCCCGGAAACGGATGCCATCGCTCCGCGGCTCGACCGTCAGATAGGTCATGAACACCGGAACCGGCTCCGGCAGGTTCACGACTTCCTCCCGGCCCGACCTGCCTTCCGGCAGGTCCCGGAAGAACCATGAGGCGAAGCGCTCATAATCCTCGAGCCGGACGCAGCCATTGCTGATCCACCGATCCTCCTGGGCGAACAGGTCCTTGCGGGGCGTATCGTGGAGATAGATGCCATAGTCGTTCGGCATCTCGAACTTCATCTGGCCCATCGAATTCCAGGGGCCGGGAAGCTGGCGAACACGGATATTGCTCTTGCCGCGGGCGACCCTCCGCCAGTCGACGTCGGCCGGATCGAGGATGCGGGCGTTGACGGTCCAGTCCGACAGCACTTCGTAATGGAAGTTCTTCAGATAGGAGACGCCCTGCTTGAGCACGCGGGGCGCGGTGAAGTTGCGGATCATGTCGGGCGGGACGTTCCAATAGGGATCCACCCGCGCGTTGCGCATCAGCACCGCCATGATCGGCGTCTCGTGCTTCGGAGATCCGACGATGGCGCGCATACTGTCCCGGACGCGGTCGCGCTCGACCAGATGAACTTCGGCCGCGCCGGAATCGACGATCACGTAGCGCCGGAACGCTCCAGTCTTCGGGAGCCGGTAGGCGCGCTCCATGTTCACCGCGATCTTGCGGGCATAATATTCGGCGCCGCGGTTGAGCGAAGCGATGGTCGCCCTGCCCGCAATCCCGTCGACCTCGAGGCCGTGAACGAACTGATAGGCCCGCACGCGCTCCACGAGCAGCCGATCATAGCCGCCGCCGGCAGGAAGTCCGAGGCGCGTGCGCAGAACATCGACGCGCTTTCCGGTGGATCCCGGCTTCAGCACGGCGCCGGCCGGCACCTTGATCTGGGGCAGGCGCCCCCACCCCCCGCGATAGCGCTCCAGCCCTTCGGCCAGATCCTCGAACCAGGGATTGGGGTCACCAGCCTTGCGGCCAAACAGCCCGCCGAGACCGATCTTTCGAAGCCAGTTCGTCGGTCGCTGATGCCGACGAGCGACGTTGCTCAGTTGCGGGTCGACATAGACGAAGTCGATCCCCTGCTTGACGGTGCGCGGGACCGGGATCGGTTCGTCGCCCCTGGGCGCCGCCTGGAGGGGAGTCGAAAGCGCCAGGACAAGGAAGCCAAGGAGCAATCCGAGTTTCATAGAGCCTGACCCGTCCCAGCCATATCCATGCGCGCTCCTGCAGTCCGTCGCTCGTTGTTCAATGCTCCACTTCTGGCTTTGTTCGCTTGTCCCGGAGCTGAAGGCGATGTTAGGCTCCCGTTCACATGCCGACGGTGCCTGTCGAGATGGCCTGCGCCGTCCCGACGGCCAGACGAGGCGATCTGCAGTTCAGCCGTGCGGCAGCAGGGCCTTCAGCGGCGAGCCTTGGATCTGTTCAATTCCACGGCCGCGCGGATGAGAGCCTTCAGGGGCTCCTCGTCGATTCGGTCGCCTTCGTGAAAGTCGATCGCGCGGCGCACATTCCCGTCGAGGCTTGCATTGAAGAGACCCGTCGGATCCGGCAGCGCTGCGCCCTTGGCAAAGGTCATCTTCACCGCATTCCTGTAGGTCTCGCCGGTGCAGATCATGCCGTCATGATACCAGACGGGAACGCCGCGCCACTTCCATTCCTCGACCACTTCCGGATCTGCTTCCCTGACCAGGGCGCGGATGCGGGACAGCATCTCTCCGCGCCAGTCGCCAAGCTGCCGGATGCGCTCGTCGATCATCCGCGACGGAGACTGGACGCGGCCTCCGTCTGCGCTCACTTGGCGCCCTTCTTCCGCCCGGCCGCCTTGGCATCGGCGGCCAGTATCCATCCGGGCAACGCCGCCGCCTGGCGAATCCAGTCCTCGAGCTGCTTCTCGTCGATCGCCTCGCCCTCGTGGATGTGAAAATAGCGGGTGTTCTCGTCCTTCGAATCGACCGGAGGAAGCGGCCGCAGCGAAGCGCCGCGGAAGAAGGTCAGCTTGATATAGCGGTTGAAGCAGTGGAAGCTGAGGAACCAGCCCTTGCCCTCGACGCCGTAGAAGGGGGAATTCCATTTCACCGCCTTGAGCACGTCCGGCACCGTGCGCGTGACCAGCGCATCGAGCTGCCGGCCGACCTCCCGCTTCCAGCCCGGCATGGCGGCGATATAGGCCTGGACCGGAGCATCGCCCTCGCCCTTTGGGATCTGGGGATTGCCGCCCGACAGCAGGACGGGCTCCGACGCGTCGGCAGCAGGAGTCTTGCGCGGCTTTGATGCGGATTTGCGGGACGTGGTCGTCGCCATTCCTCTCCTCCCGGCTGGGGGCCGCGCAGGTCCGCGCCCGGTCCGAAACCCTATGCGACCACGCTTCCAGGCGACAAGCCGTCCGCCACAGGACGCGCCGCAACACCGATGGAACGAAAAGCGCCGTCTGGCATAGTCCGTTCAATCGGCGGCGGCGCCGCTCCATTCTGGTATCGACTGAAACCGGTTGGATCGCTACGCATAGAAGACGGACGCGGAAGGAACAGCCTGTGCTCGACTTTGCCCTGGGCGAGATGGCGGATGCCATTCGCGAAACCACCCACCGCTTCGCAAGCGAGAAGATCGCGCCGCGCGCGGCGGAGATCGACGAGACCAACAGCTTCCCGCGCGACCTGTGGCCGGCGATGGGAGAACTCGGCCTCCACGGCATCACGGTCGAGGAGGAATGGGGCGGGCTCGGGCTCGGCTATCTCGACCATTGCGTCGCCATGGAGGAGCTTTCGCGCGCCTCCGCCTCGGTGGCGCTCAGCTATGGCGCCCATTCGAACCTGTGCATCAACCAGATCCGGCGCTGGGGATCGGACGAACAGAAGCGCCAATATCTGCCCAAGCTGATCAGCGGCGAGCATGTCGGCTCGCTCGCCATGTCCGAGGCCGGCGCCGGCTCCGACGTCGTCTCGATGAAGCTCCGGGCCGACCGGCGCGGCAATCATTATGTGCTCAACGGCACCAAATTCTGGATCACCAATGCCCCGCATGCCGATGTGCTGGTGGTCTATGCCAAGACGGACATGGACGCGGGGCCGCGCGGCATATCCGCCTTCCTGATCGAAAAGGGGATGAAGGGCTTCTCGGTCTCCAGGAAGCTCGACAAGATGGGCATGCGCGGATCGGACACCGCGGAGCTGGTGTTCGAGGATTGCGAAGTCACGCCCGATCATCTGATGGGCCCGCTCAACGAGGGGGTGAAGGTGCTGATGTCGGGCCTCGACTATGAGCGGGCGGTGCTGGCCGCCGGCCCGCTGGGCATCATGCAGGCCTGCCTCGACGTCGTCCTGCCCTATGTGCGCGAGCGCAAGCAGTTCGGCCAGCCTGTCGGCGCCTTCCAGCTGATCCAGGCCAAAGTCGCCGACATGTATGTCGCCCTCAGCAGCGCCCGGGCTTATGTCTATTCGGTCGCACGCGCCTGCGATGCCGGCCGACCGGTGCGGGCGGACGCGGCGGGGGCGATCCTGCTGGCGAGCGAGAATGCGGTGCGCGCCGCGCTGGAGGCGATCCAGGCGCTCGGCGGGGCCGGCTACACCAGGGAATGGCCGGTGGAGCGGTTCCTGCGCGATGCGAAACTGTACGACATCGGCGCCGGTACCAACGAGATCCGCCGTTTCCTCATCGGCCGCGAACTGATCGGGCTATGAGCGACGCCTTGCTGACCGGGCTGCAATGGTACGGCTCCATCGCGGGAGCCATTGCCGCCTTCATCGTCTCGCTCGACCTCGGGCGCAGACCGACAGGATGGGCCTTCGTCATCTTCGTCACGTCCTCGATCGCGCTGATCAGCTGGGGTTTCGTGGGGGAGGAGGCGGAGGGAATCGGAACGCAGAACATCATCCTGCTCGGAATCAACCTGCTGGGCGTCTATCGCTACCTGATCCGCAAGAAGCCACCGGCCACCACAGCATGACGATCATCGCGTCCAGGATCGACGACAGCTCCGAGAGTTTTCGTCGCAATTCCGATCATAACCGGAGGCTGGCGGAAGAACTGCGCGCCCGCGTGGCACAGGCCGCGCGCGGCGGCCCCAACAGCCATCGGGAAAGACATGTCGCACGCGGGAAGCTCCTTCCCCGCGACCGGGTGGCGCGGCTGCTGGATCCCGCCTCGCCCTTCCTGGAGATCGGCCAGCTTGCCGCCTTCGGCCTTTACGGAGACGAGGCGCCGGGAGCCGGAATGATCGCCGGCATCGGCCGGGTCTGCGGCCGCGAGGTGATGATCGTCGCCAACGATCCCACGGTGAAGGGCGGCGCCTACTTCCCGATAACGGTGAAGAAGCATCTGCGCGCGCAGGAGATCGCGATGCAGAACCGCCTGCCGTGCATCTATCTGGTCGATTCGGGCGGCGCCAACCTGCCCCACCAGGCGGAGGTCTTCCCCGACCGCGACCATTTCGGCCGCATCTTCTACAACCAGGCGCAGATGAGCGCGGCGGGAATCACCCAGATCGCCTGCGTGATGGGAAGCTGCACCGCGGGCGGCGCCTATGTCCCCGCCATGTCGGACGAAAGCGTGATCGTCCGCGGCCAGGGCACGATCTTCCTCGGCGGGCCTCCCCTCGTGAAGGCAGCGACCGGCGAAGAGATATCCGCCGAGGATCTCGGCGGCGCAGAGGTCCACGGCCGCCGGTCCGGCGTGGTCGACCATGTCGCCGAGAATGATGACCATGCGCTTGCCGTCACCCGCGACATCGTCGCGCGGCTGGACCGGCCCCGGAAGGCGGACGTGGCGCTGGCAGAGCCGCGCGAGCCCAGGCTCGATCCACACGAACTGTACGGGATCATTCCCGACGACGTGCGCACACCCTATGATGTGCACGAGGTGATCGGGCGGATCGTCGACGGATCGGAATTCCACGAGTTCAAGGCGCTTTACGGCACCACCCTCGTCTGCGGCTTCGCCCATATCTGGGGCATTCCGGTCGCCATCCTCGCCAATAACGGAATCCTGTTCTCGGAAAGCGCGCTCAAGGGCACGCATTTCATCGAGCTCGCCTGCCAGCGCCGGACGCCGCTCCTGTTCCTGCAGAACATTTCGGGCTTCATGGTCGGCGGCAAATATGAGGCCGGCGGGATCGCCAAGGACGGTGCCAAGCTGGTGACGGCGGTCGCCACGGCGCAGGTGCCGAAGGTGACGGTGCTGATTGGCGGCAGTTTCGGCGCCGGCAATTACGGCATGTGCGGCCGCGCCTTCTCTCCCCGATTCCTGTTCACCTGGCCCAACAGCCGCATCAGCGTGATGGGCGGCGAACAGGCCGCCTCGGTGCTTGCCACCGTTCACCGGGATGCGGACCGCTGGACTGAGGAGGAAGCCGAAGCCTTCAAGGCGCCGATCCGCCAGCGTTATGAGGACGAGGGCAATCCCTATTTCGCCACCGCCCGGCTGTGGGACGACGGGGTCATCGATCCGGTCCAGACCCGGGACGTGCTGGGCCTCGCCTTCAGCGCGGCGCTCAATGCCCCGATTCCGAAGCGGGCCCGGTTCGGCCTGTTCAGGATGTGACGGTGATCCGGTCCGTTCTCATCGCCAATCGCGGAGAAATCGCCTGCCGGGTGATCCGCACCGCCCGCAAGCTGGGCGTGCGGACCGTCGCCGTCCATTCCGATGCCGATGCCGGAGCGCTCCACGTCCGGCAAGCGGACGCCGCCGTCCACATCGGCCCCTCGCCGGCCCGCGAAAGCTATCTGAACGGGCCACGGATCATCGCGGCGGCGCTGGAGAGCGGCGCCGAGGCGATCCACCCCGGCTACGGCTTCCTCTCCGAAAATGCCGACTTTGCCGAGGCGGTGGTCGCTGCGGGACTGATCTGGATCGGTCCGCGTCCCCAGTCCATTCGCGCGATGGGCCTCAAGGATGCCGCCAAGGCGCTGATGATCGAGGCCGGCGTGCCGGTGACCCCCGGCTATCTCGGCGAGGAGCAGAGCGAGGATCGGCTGCGCCGCGAGGCCGATGCGATCGGCTATCCGGTTCTGATCAAGGCCGTTGCCGGCGGCGGCGGCAAGGGCATGCGGCGGGTCAACCATGCGGAGGATTTCGGCGAGATGCTCGCCTCCTGCCGACGCGAGGCGGCCGCGGCCTTCGGCGACGACCGGATGCTGATCGAGAAATATGTCGAGCGGCCGCGCCATATCGAGGTGCAGGTGTTCGGCGACACCCACGGCAATGCCGTCCACCTGTTCGAACGGGACTGTTCGCTCCAGCGCCGTCACCAGAAGGTGATCGAGGAAGCGCCGGCGCCCGGGATGGAGGAAGATGTCCGCGCCGCGGTCTGCGCGGCGGCGGTCCGCGCGGCGCGGGCGGTGGACTATGTCGGCGCAGGGACGGTGGAGTTCATCGCCGATGCGTCCGAAGGCCTGAAGGCCGATCGCATCTGGTTCATGGAAATGAACACCCGCCTGCAGGTCGAACATCCGGTCACCGAGGAGATCACCGGCCAGGATCTGGTCGAATGGCAGATCCGGGTCGCGTCGGGCGAGCCGCTCCCCCGCCGCCAGGAGGAACTCGGCATTCGCGGCCATGCGATGGAAGCGCGCCTCTACGCCGAGGATCCGGCCCACGAATTCCTCCCCGCCACCGGAAGGCTGGACCATTTCCTGCTGGATCACAGCATCCGCATCGAAACCGGCGTGCAGCAGGGCAGCACCATATCGCGGCACTACGACCCGATGATCGCCAAGTTGATCGTCCACGGCGCGTCGCGCGACGAGGTGCGGGAGCGCCTTCGCCGTTCGGTCGAGCTGGCGGAAATCTGGCCGGTGAAGACCAATGCGGCGTTCCTCGCCCGGGCGCTGGCCGATCCGGATTTCGCCGCCGGGCAGGTGGACACGGGCTTCATCGCAGCCCGGATCGAGACCCTCATTCCGGACCCAGCACCGCCGGACCGACTGTGGCGACTGGCCGCCGAAGCGATGCAATCAGGCAGGCCGGACACGGGCGATTCGGGCGATCCCTGGGCGGCGAGAAGCGGTTTCCGCATCAACGCGGAGCCCGAGACAGCCATCGTGCTGGCGCACGGGCATGAGGTCCGTCGGGTCGATGCGGGGACAAGCGAAACATTGCCTGCCCCGATCCGGCGCGATGGCGCGGTCGTCCTGTTCGAGCGCGGCCAGGCCTTCGATTTCGCCCGGCCCGGCAGGCCGTCGGGGAGTGAAGGCGGTGGCGCCGAGGACGGCAGCATCGTCTCGCCAATGCCCGGCCGCGTGATCGCCGTCGATATCCGCCTCGGAGACGAAGTCCGCGAAGGCGACAAGCTCGTCACCCTCGAAGCGATGAAGATGGAACATAGCCTGACGGCGCCCTTCGACGGAATCGTGACCGAATTGCATGCGGTCGAAGCGGCTCAGGTCAGCGAAGGCGACCTGCTGGCCAGGATCGACAAATCCGGCGACTGATCGATCCGGCCCATCCCAGGCGATGGACGCGATCAGCTGTTGCGTGCCCGATGAGCGGAAATGCTGGACCAGAGCAGCTGACGGGCAATGTCCGCTTCCCCCAGCGGGGTTTCGAAGACAAGCCCGCACACGCCCTGCTCCTGCCGGGCGATCCGGGCTTCAACCTCGACATGCCCGCTCCGCAAGGTGACTCGATCGCCCTCGGCGAAGGGCCGTTCCACTTCGATCATCGCACCCCCTTCGGAAATGTCACAGAGCCGTGCCTCGATGGTCTCGCCATCCACCGTAACGGTCGCCGGCACGGTCAGGGTGGTGCGCATGGCGCGGCGGCGCTCGCCCGGTTTCATCCGCCGCCTGGCTCCTCCGGCATTTGAATCGGCCATGATCGGTTACGCCCAAACAGGAACTGGATGAGTATGTAACACCGAACGCGACTTCTGGCCGCATCGGAATGCGCGCGGCCGGGGCGACTGCAAAAAGGCGGCCGGCCCATTCGGGCCGGTTCTCCTCCTCCACATAGTGAATTTCCGGCACTCACCCGGGCTGAGTGCCAACAGAAGAGCGATTTTGTTGCGCAGGCGCAACCCTTTGACGGGTTCGGAACTTTCCAAGCATCGCAACCGCTTGACCGCAGAGCGGGTTGCAGGAGACTGAAGTGCCGGGTCGCCCGGCAACGCGAAGGATCAGTACAGGAGGTTGCAGCAGTGACCCACCGAGAACTGCTGATGCAGCTGGAAGGCTATGGCCTGACGACTGCCGAGATCCATTACTACATGCCAGACCATCCGAAGCTGCTGCAGCTGTTCGTCTGGCAGGAATATGACGTGGCCCCGACCTTCCCGGTCCTGGCGAAGTTCCTCGATCACTGGCGGCGCGAGATCGAAGCGGCGCTCCATTCGATCCGGATCGCCCACCGCCACCTGATCGGTCCGGCCGAATGGCGGGCGGTGAACGGAGTCATCACCATCCAGTGATCTGAGAACCGCCCAGTGGCCTAGCGATCGGCCTCCGCCAGCAGGAGCTGGATCAGCCCCTGGGGATCGTCGAACATCACCATATGGCCGGTGTCGACGGTGCAGGTCTTCCAGGCCGGGTCGGCGCTGACCTGCTCGTGGAATTTGGTGAAGATCGTCGGCGCCTCGCGGGTGGCATAGACGTAGGTGCGATTGCGCACATTGCGCTCGGCGCCGGTCATCCGCACCGGCTCGGTCAGGGTGAGAAGCGGATGGCGGTTCATGTGCGGCGGCTCGCCATCGACTCGTCGATTGCCCATCGGCAGGATCAGGCCGGGGGTATCGCGCTGGCCCTCGACATAGTGGCGATGGGCAGCCTCGTCGGCGATGTCCCAAAGGGCCTGGCCGTCGCCGGGAAGGAAGGCATCCAGATAGAAGAGGGTCCGGATCCGCTCGCCGATCGCCCCCGCCGTACCGGTGATCACCATGCCGCCGTAGGAGTGACCGCACAGGATCACGTCGTCGAGCCTTTCGTAGCGGATCACGTTGACGACGTCCTGCACATGGGTGCTGAGATCGATCGACGGGGACGCGAGATGCTCCCGCTCGCCAAGACCGGTGAGCGTCGGAACATAGACGTCATGCCCTTCCGACCGCAGAGCTTTCGCCACATCCTTGTAGACCCAGCCTCCGCCCCAGGCGCCATGAACCAGAACGAACGTCGCCATCCCCCAACTCCCTAATTGCGGCGCGTCGGATGGCCGAAGCTGCCGCAGCGCGCAAGATGCAATAGCTGCATTGCGCCCGAAGGTGGGGTTTCAGCGCCTGCCGTTCAGACGGAGGCGCGGCGCATCCTGTCACGCACCTGCCAGCTTCCGACCTCCCAGTTCCTGTCCTGCGGTCTCCCGGTCCGGACCGGCGTCGTAGTGGCTACCAGCGAATAGAGCCTGGCTTCTTCCCGTTCCATCTGGCCGTTCCAATATCCGACCAGATCGACGACGCTGGCGACGAATGCCGGCCAATCACGCTCGATCCGCACACGGTTCCAGTGGGCGAAATGCTCTTCGAAGCGGACCAGAGCAGCTTCGCGCTCGCCGATGAAGCTGCGCGCCAGGAAGGCGGCCCTCGGCCGGGAACTCCGCTCGAGCGGACGGTACAGGAACCGCTCCTCCAGCGCGACATGCTGAAGCTGCAGGCGCACGAGCCGCCAGCGCAGTTCGGACAGCGTCTCCCACGCGCACGGGCCTTCCCCGCGAACCAGGGCCAGAAGCTCCTGCCCCAGTTTTCGCAATTCACGATGCTGCTGTTTCAGCCTGTGGATCATCCCACCCCCCGACATGCAGCGCCCGACGGAGAGTCTGACCGCCGCCATGAGATTCCGGAGCGGGCACCCTAGGACGACAGCACTGCGAGAATCCTAACCGCTCCGATGCGGCGAATACCTAGGCTCCCACATGTCATGGCCCGAAGCTCGGGCGGGGTCCTGCGGGCCCGCCGACCTCGAACGGCAGGGTGGGAATGCGAGCGCCCTGAAGCGACTCGTTGAAACGGACGAGCCGTCAGATCGCGATCTCCGCGGCCGCGACCTGACGCGCCTCGGCCCCTTCCCAGAGAAGCCGGACGGTCATGGGCAGGGCATCCTTCACCTTGAGAACCTGGCCGGGCGAGATATGACGACTGATCGTCGCGAAGACCGCCTTGCTTGCTTCCTCGGGATCGACCGGCCGGATATCGCGCAAGCCCTCCGCCACCTCGGCCGTGAAATCCTCGGCGCTGTTGCAGTCGCTCGGTTGCCGGCCCGGCTGGAACTGATCGTAATAGACACCCCGGATGAGCAACGGCAGTTGCGCACCGAAATGGGCCGCCAGTTCGACCGGCAAACAATCCCGCACCTTGTGCAATACGACAGACAGGACCTTCCATGCCACCTGGCGGTCGGCTCCCAGCGTCTCCATGACGTCGTCGAGCCAGATGTGAGTCGTCTGCAGCGTCTTGTCGAAGACATCGAGCCCAGTCGCGCTCATCGGAACCTCCTTGGCCAGTATCGGGACTGATCCCCCGACAACCAGCCATGGCACAGCCTGTTCCGCTCCCGGTCGTCCGCGGGCTGCATCCGGCCGGAGCGGTCTCTCCGGATCGGACGGGGGCAGGGCTCAGTTGGCGGAGGGTCGCTGCCCTGCCTGCGGCGTGCCCGCCTGATCGCCATAGACCAGGTCGAGGTACAATCCGGCCAGATGATAATGGAAGCTGACCAGACGTTCGTCGTCCGAAGCCTGTGCGCGCGCTATTTCCTCTTCGGCGCGGCGCCGAAAATAGCTCTTGTCATCCTCGGGCATCTGCCATCTCGGCGGAAAGGGCCCGGCGCATCGGGCGGAGCCGGCTGCGTTCCTTCAGCAGGTCGAACGCGTCGGCCACCGTCTCACAGGATTCCGCCTGATCGTCGGGGATGTGGAGGTCGAAAGCCTCTTCGAAGGCCATCGTCAGCGAAACCAGATCCAGGGAGTCCGCTCCCAATTCCCGAAAGGATGCTCCTTCGACAATCTTCGGCTGCGGTACGTCGAGATGTTCGGCAATCAGCTGACGGGCTTTTTCGATCATCAGAGACTCGCATGCTGCAACGCAACGAAGACAGGCTGACCCAAAGCACAAGAAGGATCAAGGGGTCGACGCGTGCAAAGTTCGCATTTGCAGCATAGGTTGTGCAATCGCGCAACACTCGCCCGGAACGGGAGGCGGGCGCTTGCGCGGATCAGGCGGGGCGGAACCGGAGCGCTAGGCCATTGATGCAATAGCGCTTACCGGTCGGCTTCGGCCCATCGTTGAACACATGGCCGAGATGGCCGCCGCAACGGCGGCAATGCACTTCCACCCTGGACATGCCGAGGCTGCGGTCGATCGAGGTGCCAACGGTCGAACGCAGCGGCGCGTAGAAGCTGGGCCAGCCGGTGCCGCTCTCGAACTTGGTCGCCGAGCTGAACAGGGGAAGGTCGCAGCCCGCGCAGAGGAACAGTCCCCGCCGCTTTTCCTTGTTCAGCGGGCTGGACCAGGGCCGCTCGGTGTGCGCTTCCCGCAGAATAGCATAACGCTCGGGTCCCAGCCGGCGCCGCCACTCGGCCGGCGAATGAGAGATTTCGAAGCGCTGCCCGGCCGCTCGCGCCCAGGCCGAAACCGGCGCAAGGCCCGCAACGGCCGCAGCGGCGCAGGCGCGCAGGAGTCCGCGCCGCGAGAAATTCCGATCCATCGGTTCGACTCCTTCCCCGGCCAAGCTAATCCTGCGCTGCCTCTTGCGCCAGCCGCGACAATCGCCATGGTGCGCCGCAAGATACGACCAAGACCATGTTTGCCCTTTCGATTCTCTCCGTCGGCCTCGCCATGGACGCCTTTGCAGCGGCACTTTCCCAGGGGGCTTCGTGCCGTCCGCAGACACGGGATGCCGTGCGGATCGCGTCCGCATTCGGCCTCGCCCAGGCGCTGATGCCGCTCATCGGCTGGAGCCTCGGCCTCCTCTTCGTCGCGGTCTTCCGCCACATCGACCACTGGATCGCATTGGCCCTCCTGCTCTTCATCGGCGGCGCCATGCTCCGCGAAGGACTGGCGCGATCCGACGAGGAGTCGGGCGCTGCGCGCCTGACCGGAATGGCCCTGTTCGGCGCGGCGATCGCCACCAGCATCGATGCCGCAGCCGCCGGGATCACCCTACCGACACTCGGGCAGCCGCTGCTGATCGCCTGCGGCGTGATCGGCGCCACGACCGCCTTGCTCTCCTTCGTCGGGGTGCGCCTCGGGTCACTGGCAGGTTCCAGGGCCGGCAAGCGGGCGGAGGTTTTCGGTGGCGTCCTGCTGATCGCCCTCGGCATCAGGATCTTCGTGGAACATCAGTTCTTCGGGGCCTAGCGCCCAAGTTCGCTCCCTATTGGGCAAGCCGGTCCAGGATCGGGCAATCCGGCCGCTCGTCCCCGTGGCAGCACGACGCAAGATCGAGCAGCGACCGGCGCATCGCTTCGAGCGCCTCCGCCTTGCGATGCAATTCCTCCGCGCGCGCCTGGGCGAGCGCCTTCACTTCGGCGCTCGAGCGGTGCCGGTTCGCCCACAGTTCGAGCAAGGCCCGTATCTCTTCCACCGGAAAGCCGAGGTCGCGCGCGTTGGCGATGAACCGGAGCCGATGAACGTCGGCCTCGTCATAGTCGCGATAGCCACTGTCGCGGCGCGTTGGCTCCGGCATCAGGCCAATCTGCTCATAATGGCGGATCATCCGCTGCGACACGCCGCTCGCCCGCGAGGCTTCACCGATCTTCATGCCGACAACTTAGGAGGAATGGGTCGCGGGACAATGGCCCGGATTGTTCATCGGGAGGCAGGGCGCCAGCGATCGCTGCCCGGCCCATGGCTCTAAGAGCCCGCTGCCAGCCGATGGCCGTCCCGCGCCCTCTTGACTCTAACATGATGTCAAACTCCATCTGAACGGCATGTGGTGCCGCCAGGGCGCCAGGATCGACATGCCGGAAAGGCGAGCAGCATGGCTCATTCCCACCATGCGGCCGGCGGGTGCTGCAGTCACGCCACGGTCGCGCCCGACAATAGCATGGTCAAGGATCCGGTCTGCGGTATGAGCGTGGATCCGGAAACGTCCCGACACCGCCACGAACTGGACGGCACGACCTACCATTTCTGCAGCGACCGGTGCCGATCCAGGTTCGCCCAGGACCCCGGGAAGTTTCTCGATCCCGATGCAAATGCAGCCGCCGAGGTGCCGCACGGCGCCATCTGGACCTGTCCCATGCATCCCGAAGTGCAGCAAGAGGGGCCCGGCACCTGCCCCATCTGCGGAATGGCGCTCGAGCCCGCCGACCCGATGATCGAGGAAGGCCCGAATCCCGAACTGATCGACATGACCCGGCGCTTCTGGATCAGCGCCGCCCTGTCCCTGCCGCTCGTGCTGCTCACCATGGGCGCCGACCTGCTCGGCTGGTCGCCGCTCCCCATGCAGGCGGCAGTCTGGCTGCAACTGGCCCTCGCCGCCCCGGTCGTCCTGTGGGGCGGCGCACCCTTCTTCGTCCGCGGCGTACAGTCCCTCCTGAGCCGCAACCTCAACATGTTCACCCTGATCAGCCTCGGGGTGGGGGTTGCCTTCGCCTACAGCCTGGTGGCGGCCGTGGCCCCGGACCTGTTTCCGGCGTCGTTCCGGACCATGCACGGGATGGTGCCGGTCTATTTCGAATCGGCCGCGGTGATCGTCACCCTCGTCCTGCTGGGGCAGGTGCTGGAACTGCGCGCGCGGTCGGCGACCGGCAGGGCGATCCGGGCGCTGCTCGGGCTCGCCCCGAAGACGGCCCGGATCATCCGGCCGGACGGCAGCGAGGAGGACATCGAGCTCGAGGCGGTCGCATTGGGCGACCTGCTGCGTGTCCGCCCGGGCGAAAAGGTCCCGACCGACGGCGTGGTGGTCGAAGGTAGCTCGTTCGTCGACGAATCCATGATCAGCGGGGAACCGGTTCCGGTCGAGAAGGGCCCCGGCGAGAAAGTCACCGGGGCGACCGTCAACGGGACCGGAAGCCTCGTGGTGCGCGCCGAGCGCGTGGGCCAGGATACGATGCTGGCACAGATCGTCCGGATGGTCGCCGAGGCGCAGCGTTCGCGGGCGCCGATCCAGGCGCTTGCGGACCGGGTGTCCGGCTGGTTCGTCCCCGCCGTCGTTCTGGTCGCGATCCTGGCTTTCGTCGTGTGGGCACTCATCGGGCCGGAGCCGGCGCTCAGCCATGCGCTGGTCAATGCCGTGGCCGTGCTCATCATAGCCTGCCCCTGCGCCCTCGGCCTCGCCACGCCGATGTCGATCATGGTGGGAACCGGCCGCGGGGCGAATGCCGGCGTGCTGGTGAAGAATGCCGAGGCCCTGCAGGCGATGGAGAAGATCGACACGCTCGTCGTCGACAAGACCGGCACGCTGACACTGGGCAAGCCGCGCCTGGTGGAGCTGGTGTCATCGGGTCCGATCTCCGAAGCCGAGCTGTTGCGGCTGGCCGCCAGCCTGGAGAAGGGCAGCGAACATCCCCTCGCGAGGGCAATCGTCGACCGGGCCGCGGAGCGTGGTCTGCAGATTCCCGACTGCGCGGACTTCGCATCGCATACCGGCAAGGGCGTGTCGGGCCGCGTCGAAGGCCGCCGCGTTGCACTCGGCAATCGGACGTTGATGGAAGAGCTCGGAGTCGACGTAACTGCCCTGGAAGCCAAGGCGGACGAAATGCGCGCCGAGGGCCAGGGCGTGATGTTCGCAGCCGTAGACGCGACACTGGCCGGCCTCGTCGCCGTCGCCGATCCGATCAAGGAAAATGCCTCCGCGGCGATCGACGCCCTCGGCCGGGACGGCATCCGCGTGGTCATGCTCACCGGTGACAACAGGCGCACCGCCGAAGCCGTCGCACGGCGGATCGGCGGCATTGCCGAGGTCCATGCCGACGTGCTCCCGGATCAGAAGCAATCGGTCGTCCGGCAGCTGCGCGCCCAGGGTCGCCGGGTCGCCATGGCTGGAGACGGGATCAACGATGCTCCCGCGCTCGCTGCCGCCGACGTCGGCATCGCAATGGGAACGGGCACCGACGTCGCGATGGAGAGCGCCGCCGTGACCCTCGTCCGCGGAGACCTTGGCGGCATCGTCGGGGCGCGACGCCTCAGCAAGGCTGTCATGCGCAACATCCGGCAGAATCTGTTCTTCTCGTTCGTGTTCAACAGCGCCGGCGTGCCGATCGCGGCGGGCGTTCTCTATCCTGTCTTCGGCCTGCTCCTGAGCCCGGTGATCGCCGGCGCGGCGATGGCCTTCAGTTCCGTCGCAGTGATCGGCAACGCGCTGCGGCTGCGCTCGGCGCGGCTGTAGCATCGGAACGACGGAAACGATGGACATGCGGATCGGACGCCGGACGCTTCTTCGCACGGCCGCGCTGGGCGCCACCGGGTTCGCCCTTGGCCGTCACATCGCCGGCTGGGCGCAGAGCGGATCGGCGGGGATCGCGCCGAAAGGACAGGCACTTGGCGGAGAGGACATTCACCTCACCATCGCCCGAAGCAACTTCACGGTCAGCGGCCGGGCCGGCCATGCCGTCATGATCAACAACCAATTGCCCGCGCCACTGGTCCGGCTGCGCGAGGGGCAGGATGTCCGCATCCATGTGCATAACGAACTGGACGAGGACAGCTCCATCCACTGGCATGGTCTGATACTGCCGTTCGAGATGGACGGCGTGCCAGGAGTCAGCTTTCCCGGCATCAAGCCACACTCGACCTTCACCTATGAATTCCCGGTCCGCCAGTCCGGCACCTACTGGTACCACAGCCATTCGGGGCTGCAGGAACAGCTTGGCCATTACGGACCGATGATCCTCGATCCTGCGGAGCCCGATCCGATCGCCTGCGACCGCGAACATGTGGTGGTGCTGAGCGACTGGAGTTTCCTCCATCCGCACCTGATCTTCACCCGCCTCAAGCAGCAGGGCGGCTTCTTCAACCGGCAAAGGTCCACGCTAGCCGATCGTCTTCGCGGAAAGGACGATCTCACGGCGGACGAGCGGACCATGTTCGCGCGGATGCGGATGGATCCGACCGACATCGCCGACGTCACTGCCGCGGCCTACAGCTTCCTGGTGAACGGCCACGGTCCGGAAGAGAATTGGACGGGCCTGTTCCGCCCGGGCGAACGCGTGCGGTTGCGGTTCATCAACGCGGCCGCCCAGACCATCTTCAACCTGCGGATCCCGGGCCTGCCGATGACCGTGGTCGCCGCCGATGGCCAGAACGTGCGCCCGGTCGAGGTCGACGAATTCCAGATCGGCAATGCCGAAACCTATGACGTGATCGTCCGGCCGACCGAGGACCGCGCCTTCACCCTCGTCGCGGAATCGATCGACCGCTCGGGCATGGCGCGGGCGACACTTGCGCCCCGCCCTGGCATGGCTGCCCCCGTGCCTCCGCTGCGCAAGCGGCCGACGCTCGGCATGGTCGACATGGGAATGGGGGGCATGGATCATGACGGCGGTCACGGCGCATCCCATGGATCTGCGGATTCCGGTGCAAACAACCATGCGGGCATGGACATGCGCGATGGGTCGAAAGTCGGCTTCGAGCTCGGCGCAGGCGTGGACATGATCGCACCCTCCCCCGTCGACCGCACCGACTTTCCCGGTATCGGCCTCGACCGGGTCCAGCATCGCGTCCTGACCTATCGCAACCTGGTGTCCCTCGAACGACGGAAGGACCTGCGACGCCCGACTCGCACGCTGGAGATCCATCTGACCGGCAACATGGAGCGGTTCATGTGGTCGATCGACGGCGAGAAGCTCAGCGAAGGCCCGGAACCGTACCGCTTCGCACGCGGTGAACGGGTCCGGCTCGTCCTCGTCAACGACACGATGATGACCCATCCGATGCACCTGCATGGGCATTTCTTCGAGATCGTGAACGGGCATGGCGACAACCAGCCGTTCAAGCATACGGTGATGGTGATGCCGGGTGGGAAGGTAAGCCTCGACCTGACCGCGGACGCCCCGGGAGACTGGGCGTTCCACTGCCACCTGCTCTATCACATGCATGCCGGAATGATGCGCGTCGTCACCGTGCGGCCGCTCGACGAGGAGCGTGCGGCATGATCCGCGTCCTTGCCCTCATGGTCGCCGCGGCCGCCTCCGCACCGGCCCTTGCCCAACACGAGGGACTTGCTGAGCCCGCGCACCAGCCGGCGGATCCGCACGCGGGGCATCACATGCCCGCGCAGACCGCCCCGGAGGATCATGGCGCAGCGCACGACGGTCACGGCGCTCCTTCTTTCCCAGCCCCTGCCCACGATCCGCACGCCGGCCATGCGGCCGGCACGCATCAGGAGCCGGGCAACCCGCGTGACGGGCATCCGGTGACGAGCCCATCCGCGCCGCCGGTCGCTCCGCCGCCCCCCGAGGCGTTGCGCGGCCCGGACCATGCGGCCGACCTTGTCCATGGACGCGAGGCGATGGAAGGCAGCCGCCAGGAGCTGGCCGCCGGCCATGGAGGCATGACGTCGCACAAGCTCCTCCTCGATCGGCTCGAAGCCCAGCTTCACGACGGCAAGGACGGCTACGCCTGGTCGGCCGACTTCTGGTACGGCGGGGATACCGACAGGCTCTGGATCAAGTCGGAGGGCGGAGGCGCCTTAGGCGGCGACCTGGACAGCGTCGAAGCGCAGGGACTCTGGAGCCACGCCATCGATCCCTGGTTCGATCTGCAGGTCGGTGTGCGCCAAGATTTCGCAGCGGGGCCCGACAGAACCCATCTGGTTCTAGGGATGGAAGGACTCGCACCTTATTGGTTTGACGTCGAGGCCGCAGCCTTCCTGTCCAGCAAGGGCGATCTTACCGTCCGCATGGAAGGGGACTATGACCTTCGGATCACGCAGAAGCTGATCTTCCAGCCTCGGGCGGAAGTGAATCTGGCTGCACAGGACGTGCCCGAGCTGAGCATCGGATCGGGGTTCTCAACCGCGGAGATCGGCGCGAGGCTCCGCTACGAACTCCAGCCCCGGTTCGCCCCTTATGTGGGCATCGAATATCAGCGCGCCTTCGGCGACACGCGGGAATTCAGGCGCGCCCGGGGCGACGACGAAGGGGGCTGGTCGTTTCTCGCGGGACTGCGCGGATGGTTCTGATTGAGGCAAGGTCGGGTGCAGGAGGAAGACGGATGAAGACAGCAAGACTGGTCGTGGCGGCGGCTGCCCTGTTGGCATCGGGTTCGGCCGTCGCAGCGGACGTGCTGATGCATCGCGATCCGGGATGCGGGTGCTGCGAGAAATGGGTCAGGCAGGTCCAGGCGGCGTTCAGGCACAGCGTTCGCACGATCGACGATCCCCAGCGCGCGGCATTCCAGAAGCGGCATGGCGTGCCGCAACGCTTGTCCTCCTGTCACACCGCGATCATCGATGGCTATGTGTTCGAGGGCCACGTGCCGATCGCCGACATGAAGAAGCTTCTGTCGATGCGGCCGGCAGGCGTCAGCGGGCTGGCAGTAGCGGGAATGCCCCTGGGTTCGCCCGGCATGGAAGTGCCCGGAGGACGTGCCGACCGCTATGAGGTGATCGCCTTCGGTCCCGCGGGCGAACGGGTCTTCGCCCGCCACTGAGCGAAAGAAGCAGCGACACGGGTATCTGCCCCCTGCCCTTTGCGCGATGCGCCCAGGAGCGAGCAGCCGTCGAATGGCCCGCCGGCTGCGCCGATCAGGACGGCCCGATCGCCGTCCTGGATGAAGGCCACGACCTCGGAGGAATAGCTCCTGCCGATCGACGATCGTCGGCGCTCGAGTTCGTAGGCACCGGCGGACGTCACCACGCGAGCCCGCCCTTCCCAGGCCATTACCGAGAAGGATCGCCCGTAATCACAGAAGAATCGCAGAACGGCAGGCTCCTCCCGCGCGATTCCTGCCGTGCAACCGGAAAGAAGAGACAGCGTGGCAACCAATGACGATGCTCGACTGCACATTTGTCCGAGGCGCAAGCGATCCCCCATGCACGACCCAACGCGAACGCCCGTCACAAGTTGCCGGTAAAGCGTGGCAAACCCGCGACATTCTGCGGAACGCCGAGCGGAGGAAACGCTACGGTGCCGGCCAGTCCGAACCGAAATCGGAGCCACGGCCCGATCGCGCAGGACGCGTCCACCGGTCCGGCCGACCACGGGCTACCTGTGATATCGCGCTGCAACAAGGCCTTGTCTTGCACGTCCTTTGAGTACAGAGACGTCGCGAACCATCCCCAAACCGGTAAGGATCATGAGCAGCGAACGGCCTGGAGCAGAGATACTGATTGAAGCGCTGATCGACCTCGGCGTGGAAGTCGTATTCGGCTATCCGGGCGGGGCAGTGCTCCCGATCTACGATGCGCTGTTCAAGCAGAACCGCATCCGCCACATCCTCGTCCGCCAGGAAGGCGGGGCAGTCCATGCGGCCGAGGGCTATGCCCGGTCGACCGGAAAGCCGGGCGTCGTGCTGGTCACCTCCGGGCCGGGCGCGACCAATGCCGTCACCGGCATCGCCGACGCCCTGATGGATTCGATCCCGATCGTCGTCATAACCGGCCAGGTGCCGACCACGCTGATCGGCACCGACGCATTCCAGGAATGCGACACCGTCGGCATCACCCGCCACTGCACCAAGCACAATTATCTGGTGAAGGATCCGGCGAAGCTCGGCGACACCATCCACGAAGCCTTCTATCTCGCCACCTCGGGCCGGCCAGGACCGGTGGTCGTCGACCTGCCCAAGGACGTGCAGGTGGCGAGCGCCGGTTACACCAGACCGGAGCGGATTTCGCATCAGGCCTACCACCCTCATGTGGAACCGGATCCGAAGCTGATCGAAACCGCGGTTGACATGTTGGCTGCGGCCGAGCGACCCATCCTCTACACCGGCGGCGGCATCATCAATTCCGGGCCGGCGGCGAGCAGGGCGCTGCGGGAACTCGTCAGGCTCACCGATGCGCCGGTCACGTCGACCCTGATGGGCCTCGGCGCCCTTCCCGCATCGGCCGATCAGTGGCTCGGCATGCTCGGCATGCACGGCACCTATGAAGCCAATCTGGCGATGAATCAGGCGGACCTGATCGTCGCCCTTGGCGCCCGTTTCGACGATCGGGTGACCGGCCGTCTGGATGCCTTCGCGCCCCATTCGCGCAAGATCCATGTCGATATCGACCGTTCGTCCATCAACAAGAACGTCCGGGTCGACCTCCCGATCGTGGCGGACGTCGGGCGTGCACTGGAGCAGATGGTCGCTTCCTGGAAGGCCCGGAAGCCGCGGCCGCACGGCCTGAAACCGTGGTGGGACAAGATCGACGAATGGCGGGCGCGCTGCTCGCTCGACTTTCAGACCCGCAAGAGCGAGATCATGCCGCAGCAGGCGATCCGGCACTTGTGGGAGGCGACCCGCGACCGTTCGCCGATCATTTCGACGGAAGTGGGCCAGCACCAGATGTGGGCCGCGCAGCACTTCGGCTTCGAGGAACCGAACAGGTGGCTGACGTCGGGCGGGCTCGGAACCATGGGCTACGGCCTCCCGGCCGCGATCGGCGCCCAGATCGGCAATCCGGACGCGCTGGTGATCGATATTGCCGGCGAAGCGTCGATCCTGATGAACATCCAGGAAATGTCCACGGCGGCCCAGTATCGCCTGCCGGTCAAGGTATTCATCCTCAACAACGAATATATGGGAATGGTTCGTCAGTGGCAGGAACTGACCTATTCGAGCCGCTATGCCGAAAGCTACAGCGAGGCCCTGCCCGATTTCGTCAAGCTGGCCGATGCCTATGGCTGGAAGGGCATCCGCATTGAGCGGCCGGACGAACTGGATGCGGGGATCCAGGCCATGCTCGAGCATCCGGGGCCGGTTATGGTCGATTGCCGCGTCGCGAAGCTGGCCAACTGCTTCCCGATGATTCCGTCCGGCGCCGCCCATACCGAGATGATCCTGCAGGCCAATGAGGTCTCGGGCGAGATGGACGACGAAGCGAAGGCACTGGTCTGATGCATCTCAAGCCCGAAGCAGCAGAGCGTCACACGCTCGCCGTGATCGTCGACAATGAGTCCGGCATCCTCGCCCGTATTGCCGGCCTTTTCTCGGCCCGCGGCTACAATATCGAGAGCCTCACGGTCGCCGACGTATCGCACGACGAATTGATCAGCCGGATCACGATCGTCACCTCCGGTCCGCCCAATGTGATCGAGCAGATCATTCATCAGCTCGAACGATTGGTGCCGGTGCACAAGGTGACCGACCTCACCGCCTTCGGCCCGCACGTCGAACGCGAACTGGCGCTGGTGAAGGTTGCGGGGGCCGGCGATCAGCGTATCGAGGCGCTTCGCCTCGCGGACGTCTATCGTGCGCGCGTCGTCGATGCGACCACGACCAGTTTCGTGTTCGAAATCACGGGCGGGACCGAGAAGATCGACAAGTTCATCGAGTTGATGAGCGAGCTGGGTCTGGTCGAGATCGCCCGTACCGGGGTGGTCGCCATCGCCCGTGGCCGCGAGGCGGCCTGAACACTCAACGGCTGTTTGAAACGAAGGAAAGCTTGGAACATGCGCGTCTATTATGATCGGGATGCCGATCTCGCCCTCATCAAGGCCCGCAAGGTGGCCATCGTCGGCTACGGCAGCCAGGGGCATGCCCACGCCCAGAACCTGAAGGACTCGGGCGTGGCCGAAGTGGCGATTGCGCTTCGGGAGGGATCGGCGAGCGCCGCGAAGGCGAAGGACGCCGGGTTCCAGGTGATGAGCAATGCCGAGGCCGCCAAATGGGCGGACGTGGTAATGATGCTCGCCCCGGACGAGGCCCAGGCGGGCATCTGGGAGAATGACCTGAAGCCGAACATGCGTGAAGGTGCGGCGCTTGCGTTCGCCCACGGGCTCAACATCCATTTCGGCCTGATCGAGCCGCGCGCGGACATGGACGTATTCATGATCGCGCCCAAGGGACCGGGCCACACCGTCCGCTCCGAATATGTGCGCGGCGGCGGCGTGCCCTGCCTTATCGCGGTCGCCCAGGATGCCAGCGGCAACGCCCATGACATTGCGCTCGCCTATGCGTCAGCCGTCGGCGGCGGTCGCTCGGGCATCATCGAGACCACCTTCAAGGAAGAGTGCGAGACCGACCTTTTCGGCGAGCAGGCCGTGCTTTGCGGCGGCCTTTCGCACCTGATCATGGCTGGCTTCGAGACGCTGACCGAAGCAGGCTATGCGCCCGAAATGGCCTATTTCGAGTGCCTCCACGAAGTGAAGCTGATCGTCGACCTCATGTATGAGGGGGGCATCGCCAACATGCGCTATTCCATCTCCAACACCGCGGAATATGGCGACTATCAGACCGGCCCCCGGATCGTGACCGAGGAGACCAAGGCCGAGATGAAGCGGGTGCTTGCCGACATTCAGCAGGGTCGCTTCGTGCAGCGCTTCCTCGCCGACAACAGGGTCGGCAACCCGGAGATGAAGGCCGCGCGCAAGCTGCAGCGCGAGCATCCGATCGAGAAGGTCGGGGCGGAGCTGCGGGCGATGATGCCCTGGATCGGCAAGAACAAGCTGGTCGACAAGAGCAAGAACTGACCGTGACCGGGGGCGCCGGATCCTCCCGGCGCCTCCAGCCGACCGGGCGCAACGAATGGATGGACTTTGATCAGGAAGTCGGGTTAAGAGCCGCACGTGATGTCACGCCGTGTGAACATTCTGCTTCGACTTACGCGCCCTTAGGCGCGTGTTTTTGCGTGGGCCGCTGCCGGCCCCACATCACGGCGTCTAAGGGCTCCCACCACCCCGAACGACAACCCTGCACGGGAGCAGGAACGTGACAGACACAATCTTGATCTTCGACACCACATTGCGAGACGGCGAGCAGTCACCGGGCTGCTCGATGAACCTGGAAGAGAAATTGCGGGTAGCCGAGCAGCTCGAAGCACTCGGCGTCGACATTATCGAAGCCGGCTTCGCGATCGCCAGCCCAGGAGACTTCCAGGCCGTCGCCGAGGTCGCCCGCCAGTGCAAGCGTGCCATCGTCGCCAGCCTCGCCAGAGCGGCCCAGGCAGACATCGAGCGCGCAGCCGAGGCCGTGCGCGAAGCGAGCAGGCCGCGGATCCACACCTTCATCGCCACCTCGCCCCTTCACATGCGGGTGAAGCTCGGCAAGACACCGGAAGAAGTGCTGGAGGCGATCGACCGTTCGGTGCGGCTCGCACGCAACTTCGTCGAGGACGTCGAATGGTCGGCCGAGGACGCCACGCGTTCGGAGCCGGATTTCCTCGCCCGCGCGATCGAGACGGCGATCAACGCCGGTGCCACGACGATCAACTTGCCAGACACCGTCGGTTACGCGACTCCCGAAACCTATGGGGCGATGTTCCGCGACATGATCGGCCGCGTGCCGAACGCCGACAAGGCCATATTCTCGACCCATTGCCACAATGATCTGGGATTGGCGGTCGCGAACACCCTCGCGGCGGTGATGGCCGGCGCCCGACAGGTGGAATCGACGATCAACGGCATCGGCGAACGCGCCGGCAATGCCGCGGTCGAAGAGATCGCGATGGCGATCAAGGTTCGCCACGACGTGATCCCGTTGCGGACCAACGTCGTGTCCACCGAGATCACCCGTTCGAGCCGGCTGGTTTCCGGCATCACCGGATTCCCGGTTCAGCCGAACAAGGCGATCGTCGGCGCCAACGCGTTCGCGCATGAAAGCGGCATCCACCAGGACGGCATGATCAAGGACGCCTCCACCTACGAGATCATGACTCCGGAAAGCGTCGGCCTCAACACGTCCAGCCTGGTGATGGGCAAGCATAGCGGCCGCGCCGCCTTCCGCCAGAAGCTCGAGGAACTGGGCTACAGCCTGGGCGACAATGCCTTCCAGGATGCGTTCGCGCGGTTCAAGGAACTGGCCGATGCGAAGAAGACCGTCTACGATGAGGACATCATCGCCCTCGTCGACGACGAGGTGCTGCGCGGGCACGACCGCATCCAGGTCAAGGAGATCGAGATCTACTGCGGCACCCATGGGCCGCAGCGCGCCGTGCTGACGCTCGATGTCGATGGGGAGGAACTCACTACGACCACGAAGGGCAACGGCCCGGTCGACGCGCTGTTCGCGGCAATCCGTAGGCTCGTTCCGCATGAAAGTGCCAAGCTGGAGCGATACGAGGTCCATGCGGTGACCGGTGGAACCGATGCCCAGGCGGAGGTGTCCGTCCTCCTCTCCGAGGATGGAAGGACCGTGCGGGGCCGCGGCGCCCATCACGATACGATGGTGGCGAGCGCGCGCGCCTATGTGAACGCGCTCAACAAGCTGCTGGTGAAACGCGAACGCGCGCCGGTGCAGTCGCGCGCGGTACTCTAGGTTTTTTTCGGGGCGGGGAGGCATGATAATCCACAAGTTTGGAGGATCCAGCCTCCGCAACGCCGAAGACTTCGACCGGGTCGCCGGGATCGTCCTTGACGCCGAGGCTCCGCGCGTGGTGGTCGTCGCCGCCATGAACGGCGTCACGGACGACCTGGCACGCGCGGTCGAACAGGCCGCGCGGCGGGATCCCGAATATCGCCAGATCCTCGCTTCGCTTCAGTCGCGCCACGTCGGGATCGTCGAGGCGCTGCTGCCGCCGGATACGGCGAAGGTCCTGGTCGAAAGGATCCAGCGCGACTGCGAGGACCTCAATGATGTCCTGCGTGCAGCATGGATCCTCCGCGACGGCAGCCGCGGCACGTTCGACATGGTCATGGGCCAGGGCGAGATCTGGTCGACGCAGATCCTCGCCGCGGCCCTGGCCGCACGCGGGCTCGCCACCCAGTGGATGGACGCGCGCGAGATCCTCGTGGTGGAACCCTCGCGCTCGCGTGCAGCGCCGGACATCCGGTGGGAGCAGACCCGTGAACGACTGCAAGCCTGGCAGGCGTCGCATCCCGCCGGGACGGACGCTTTGGTCATCACCGGCTTCATCGCGTCAACCGCGGAAGGCGTCCCCGCCACGCTCGGCCGCAACGGCAGCGACTTTTCGGCCGCCATATTCGCGGCACTTCTCGGTGCCAGCGAGATCCAGATCTGGAGCGATGTCGACGGCGTGATGAGCGCGGATCCGCGTCTCGTGTCCGATGCGATCGTCCTCGAGGCGCTCTCTTACCAGGAGGCGAGCGAACTCGCCTATTTCGGAGCGCGCCTGATCCATCCCGCGACGATGGGTCCGGCGGTCGAGCGATCGATTCCGATCCAGATCCGCAACGCCTTCAATCCGGACGCTCCCGGCACGCGCATTCACGTCCGCGGATCCGACCGGATGGTGAAGGGGCTGTCCACCGTCGAGCGTGTCGCGCTGGTCAATGTCGAGGGTGCGGGTCTCGTCACCATTCCGGGGATGACGCACAGGTTGTTCGCGGCCCTCCGGGAAGCCGAGATCGCAGCCCTGATGGTGAGCCAGGGCAGTTCGCAGCATTCCATCTGCATCGTCGTCCCCGAAGCGGACGCGGGGCGCGTGCGCCCGGTCATCGAGGCGGCCTTCTTCGCGGAACGGCATCAGGGTCAGATCGAGACACTCGAGGTCGACCCCGACTGTACCCTGCTCGCCGTCGTCGGCGACGGGATGGCGGGCCATCCGGGCGTCGCTGCGCGGTTCTTCGGATCGCTCGGCAAGGCCGGCGTCAACATCCGTGCGATCGCTCAGGGCTCGTCGGAGCGGAACATCTCCGTCGTGGTCAATGGCGGCGAAAGCCGGCGCGCACTGCGGGCGGCGCACTCCGGGCTCTACCTTTCTCCACAGAGCATCTCGATCGGCCTGATCGGGACCGGCACCGTCGGCAGCGTGCTCCTCGACCAGCTGGCGCGGCGCATCGACGCCATCCGCGAAGAGCTCGGCGTCGACCTGCGCGTGCGCGGAATTGCGACCTCCAGGGTGATGCGGCTCGACGAGCGGCAGATCGACCTGAAGGACTGGCGGGGCAAGATGAAGGACGCGCCCGCCTTCGACATCGACGAATTCCTCGCTCATGTTCAGACCGATGCTCTCCCGCACACGGTGATCGTCGACTGCACTTCCGACGACGGGATCGCCCGCCGCTATGTTGAGTGGCTCCGGCGCGGCATTCACGTCGTCACGCCGAACAAGAAGGCCGGTTCGGGCGACATGGCCTATTATCACGAACTGCGCCGTGCCAGCCGCGAGGGCAGCGCCCATTATCTCTACGAGACCACCGTCGGTGCTGGCCTTCCCATCATCCAGACGCTGCGTGACCTGATCCAGACGGGTGACGAGGTCCTCAGCGTGGCCGGCGTCCTGTCCGGCACCCTCTCCTATCTGTTCAACTGCTACGACGGAACGCGGCCCTTCTCGGAAGTGGTGGCCGAGGCGCGCAGCAAGGGGTTCACCGAACCGGATCCCCGGGACGATCTTTCGGGCATGGATGTCGCACGCAAGGTCGTCATCCTCGCCCGCGAGATGGGTCTGCGGACCGAACTCGCCGACATCCAGCTTCAGGGGCTGGTGCCTCCCGGCCTGGAGAAGGGCAGCGTCGATGATTTCCTGACGGCGCTTCGCGACCATGATCAGGGTATTGCCGCGTCGTTCGAGGAAGCGCGTCAGCGGGGCGAGCGGCTGCGCTTCATCGGGTCGATCGAGCGCGACGGGAAGGCATCGGTCAGCCTGAGGAGCGTGCCCGAAACCGACCCGCTGGCGCGGCTGAACCTGACCGACAATCTGGTCCAGTTCTCGACCGCCCGCTATACCCCCAACCCCCTGATCGTTCAGGGACCGGGCGCGGGGCCTGAAGTGACGGCTGCCGGCATCTTCGCCGATCTGCTCCGTCTCGCCGCCTATCTTGGAGCGACCTGACGGCAGCTTCGTTCCGGCATCATGGTGCCGGTATGACCATTGCTGACCTGCTCCCGCCCTATCCGCGGATCGGCGGCATAGACCGCCTTTCGCCCGATCTCGAGGCGATCGTCGCGCCCGACGCGCCGATCGAGTTGCTGGCCGAGGGATTCATCTGGTCGGAAGGTCCGGTCTGGATCCGTGAAGGCGGCTATCTGCTCCTCAGCGACGTGCCGGGCAACGTCATGTACCGCTGGTCCGTGTCCGACGGCATATCGGAGTTCCTGAATCCATCGGGCTACGACGGCCCGCCGACGCGGGCCTTTCGTGAGCCGGGATCGAATGGAATGGTCCCGGGCCCGCCGGGCACGGTCCTGCTGTGCGATCATGGCAACCGGGCCGTCGCGCAACTGGATCTGGCGACGAAGCGCAAGACCTTCCTCGCCACCGCCTTCCGGGGAAAGCGCTTCAATTCGCCCAATGATCTGGTCCGCGCGCGCGACGGGGCCATCTATTTCACCGACCCGCCTTATGGGTTGGAAGGGCTCAATGATTCGCCGCTGCGGGAGCTGCCGTTCAACGGCATCTACCGCCTGGGCACCGATGGCATCGTCACCCTGCTCGACGACAGCGTCAGCTTCCCCAATGGCATCATTCTCGCGCCGGACGAACGCACCCTCTACGTGTCCTGCTCCGATCCCGAGCGCGCGACATGGATCGCCTATGCGCTCGACGAGAAGGGACTGGCGACGGACAGGCGACTCTTTGCGGATCTCACCGCTTCGGTGGGCGATGACCTGCCGGGACTTCCGGACGGAATGGCGATCGACCGCTCCGGCGTCCTGTTCGCAACCGGTCCCGGAGGCGTGATCCTGTTCGACCCCGACGGCGGCATCCTCGCGCGCATTGCGACCGGAACGGCGATAGCCAATTGCACATTCGGCGAAGACGGAAGCACGCTGTTCCTCGCCGCGCACCATATGCTGGCGCGGGTGCGAACCCGTACCGTCGGCCTCGGCTTCTGAAGCCGACGCCCTATTCCGGCAGGTAGATCTGCGTGACCATCGCGTAGAGCATCGGGATCGACAGCACCAGATTGGTGCGCGACGCGAGCATCGCGACCCGGGCAGCCCTGGCCTTGGTCGCGTCATCTGCCGGCTTCAGCCCCAGCGCCTTTTGCTGGTTGGGCCAGATGATGAACCACACATTGGCGGCCATGATGAGGCCAAGCCACATGCCCAGGCCGATGACGCGGTAGCCCTGCTGGAAGGTAAGGCCGGGGACAAGATAACGCTCCCCGACGGCCATGCCGCCCGTCTCCGCAATCGCAAGCCCGCTGATGACCGTCGCCACGGCGGCCCAGCGGAACCAGAACAGCGCCTCGGGTGCGATATATTGGGTGACGCCCGCCTTCAGTTCGGCCGGCACCTTCGGCATCGTCGGGATCTGCACGAAGTTGAAATAGTAAAGCAGGCCGATCCACAGCACCCCGGATATGACGTGGAAGAATCGCAGCCACCAATGGATGTAGTCATCGCCCATTTCATTGGCATGCAGCCCGAACATGGCCGCCAGCAGCAGCACGATGCCCAGCGCGAGAGCGAGATTCAGATTGCCGAGTATCTTCCCCATCTTGCGGCTCCTCCCCTGTCCTGAGCGCATAGTATCCCTGCGCGTCACTCATGGTAAGGCCCAATCGGGATCGTCATGTCCTGGGCAGGGTCGCTTCAGAACCGCAGCATGATGCTCTGGGTGAAGGGGGTCCACAGTCCGACCCGGACGCCGGCAGTGCGCAGCGCAGCGCCGACCCACTCGTTGCAGGTGAAGAAGAGGTTGTAGCGGCCGTGCGCTTCGTAGAAGACGTCGGTATCGCCATATCCGCTGCCGATCAGCGGCACCGTCTTGCCCTCGGCATCCCGCACGAAGCTCGCGACGATGAATGCGGTCAGACGACGATATTGCTCAGGCGTGATCCGGATCGGCCGCTGGGTGTCGCTGGGGACTGGCGTGCGCTGATGATAGACATGGACCAGCGCAGGGCCGAGCCCGAGCAGGGCGCGCACCGCGCGTCCGGGCGTGAGGTCCCTCCATCTCGGGGTGTTGAGATAGAATTCGCGGTTTCCGAAGCCGAAGCCGACATGGTCCCGCCCTGGCGCCTGATCGGGGATGTGCGCGATCGGCACCAGTGGCCGCCAGTCCATCTCCGCATTCACGGTCGGGACGACGATCCAGGTATGGACGCCGTTCGTTTCGACGAAGATGGTGACCCCCTCCTCCGGTTCCTGCCAGGATGCATTGGCGGGGATGATGCTGCCGGCCAGCGCCGCGCTGAGGTAGAGGAGCGGAAGCAGGACCAGCGCCAGGGCCGCACCGCGGAGGGCGCGCAGGAGCCCGCTTCTCAGGCCGCTGCCGTGTCTCACGGCACAGGACTAGGCGGGATCGGCACGCTCCGGCAAGTGCCGCATCAGGGCGCGCCGGTCCGTGAACCCTGGAGGCGGCGGAGCCGGAGCGCGAGAAGCAGGAGGATACCCCCTTCGATCAGCACGAAGACACCGATCAGCCAGCCGACGGTGAGGATCGTCGCCAGCGGGTTGGCCAGCAGGACGACCGGGATGGCGAGGCCAAGCACTACCGACAGGATACCGGACAGCAGGAGCATCCATTCGCCCTGGATCTCCTTTCGCAGCCGGATCGCCGCCACGATCTCGAAGATGCCGGTGACGATCGCCCAGGCCGCCAGCATGGCAAGCGCGAAGACCGCATAGCCGATGGTCGCGAGGATCGGCATCAGAATGAATACCGCGCCGATTGCGACACCGACGACACCGCGTAGCAGCTGCGCCCACCAGGGGCCCGTCCCATCGCCTCGAAACGCGGCGATCACGCTCGCGATGCCGTCGACCAGGGCATAAGCGGCGAAGACCAGGGTGAAGGCCAGGATCGCGCCAAACGGAAAGATCAGCGCGAGGACGCCGAAAACCAGTGCCAATATCCCGCGGACGAGGAACCATTTCCAGTTCCGCGTTGCCACCGACACTCCCAATCCGGCAGCAAAGACTTGCCCTCTCGGGCCGGCAGTGAAGAGATTGTCAGCCATCGCTCCTCCTCCTCACGCGCCAGAACGAAAGTGAGCCGAGGAAGGATGCGTGCTGGTGCGGCGCGCCGACGAGCGGGGCTTAACGTCCCCCGGATGCTTGCCGGGTTCGGCGGCTGAAGAGGCGTTCAGTCGGCGGTACTGAGTTCGGACTTCTGTTGCGCCCTGCGCATGAAATCTTCGGCCAGCTGACTATGCCACGCTCTCGCATTGGGAGTAATGGCACGTGCCGCTGCCATTTTCTCCTGGGCAGCGCGGCGCGAATAATAGCGGCGATCTGACTCCATGCTCGGCTTCCCCCAGTTCCACCTGACCCACGTCATGATGCAGCCGAATATATTACGAACTTGTTAACCGGATTTCTCATCCAGATCCGGCGACTCTGCATGTCTGCAAAAGGATCATTACGCTGTCAACACGTTCCCTGCTGCCTGCGGTTACCACGGACCTGAAATCAGCTGGCCATCAACCATTTTGAAAGGCGCATCCTGAGCGAGGGCTTGGGAGCAACCAGGGCTCGTGTATCGAGAAAGCAGGATTCCTGCCGGCGCTCCGGCTGCGCGTCCTCCGTATAGATGCGAAGGTTTTCGGGCAGGCTGGGCCTCAGCCGCTCGCGTCCGCGCAGCCTGTCTTCGGCGGCCTTGAGCGCTCGCACCACATCTTCCTCGGTATAGGGTTTGGTGAGGCAGCCCAGGGCAAGATCGGGCATCGGAAAGGACGGCGCCTTGCCGGTCGTGAACAGGCAGGCGACGCCCATCTCGTTGAGCTTGGCGGCGACACTGAAGCCCGTGGAGCCGCGCGCGAGTTGCAGGTCGACCAGGGCGAGATCCGGCCGGCGTTCCGCGACGGCGGCAAGCACGGACTCGAGATCGTCGGCGATATGGGTGACTAGAAATCGCGGATTGAGTTCGATCAGATGTTTCAGCGTAGCCGCGAGTATGGGCTCGTCTTCGACGATCAGGATCTTCAGCATCGGCTTTAGGACCCCCTCCCTTGACCGTTTACCGTTGGGTGATTCTCACCCAGATTCCCGGTGAATGCGACGCGGCCTCCGGGAAAATGCGACGAACGATTCTGAACAAGCGCCGAAACGATGGGTTGAATCGCAGGGGGAGAGAGTGGATCCGGCCATGCAGCAACTACCGCTGTTCGAAGGCACGCCCGATACTCCGAAAGGCTTTCGCTATCGCGACGACCTCCTGTCGGCAGCCGAGGAGCGATTGCTCGTCGATCACCTCTCACGCCTCCCCTTCGCGCCCTTCGAATTCCACGGATTTCAGGGACGGCGTCGGGTCGTGTCGTTCGGGTGGCGTTATGCCTTCGACGGGAGCGGCCTCGGCCCATCCGATCCGATGCCGGATTTCCTGCTGCCGATCCGGTCAGCTGCAGGCGAATTCGCCGCGCTGCCGGCCGAGATGCTCGAACATGTACTGATCACCGAATATGCCCCGGGTGCCGGGATCGGCTGGCACAAGGACCGGTCGGTGTTCGGCGACACGATCGGCCTATCGCTCCTCGCCCCGTGCCGCCTGCGCTTCCGCCGACGCAGGAAGAACGGATGGGATCGAGCGGACGTCGTCGCGCGGCCGCGATCCGTCTATCTCCTGCGCGGCGAGGTGCGCTCCGAATGGGAGCACAGCATCCCGCCGGTCGACGCCTTGCGCTACTCGATCACGTTCAGGACATTGGCGGCAGCCCGGAGCCGGTAAGGGGCGGTCACGCGGCCAGGATTTTCGTCCCCCCGCTCTGGGACTGGCCGTCTGCCGGGGGCTCGGGCGGAGCCGCATCGTGCCGGTCCATCTGGCAGCGGACGATCTCCGCATATTTCTGCGCGAGCTGGCGATGGGCCATGCGTTGATGCGGATTGGCTGCCCGACCTGCCGCCAGGAATTCCTCCGCAGCTCGACGGGCGCAGAATTCGAGGTCGTCTTCCACTCGAAACTCCACGCTGCGCGACACGAGGGTGGAGCATGATAAGGACGCCCCGCCGCACGAACGGCGGCGGGGCTTTCCGCGCCCAGGGCGAACCCCCACCCGTCCCCGGTCGCGCTCGTAGATCTACGGTGCCTCAATTAAGGCAAAGTAAACTACGCCCGATTTCCCGGCCCCGTCAGCCGGCCAGCATCCTGGCTTCCTGTTCTACCCAGGATCTGAAGCTCGGACGCGCCAGCATCTGCTCCGCAAATGCGGCCGTGCGGGGATATCTGGCGGGATCGACGGCGATCCCCAGGTGACGCAGGTTGGCGAACGGACTGGCGACCGCAATGTCGGCCAGGGTGAGCCGGTCGCCGATCAAGTGAAGGCTGTCGGGCAAGGAACGTTCGATATAGTCGAAGACCGGCGGAAGCTGCTCCTTCTCCGCCTTCTCGGCGGCGGCCAGGTCTCCGTCCCGTCCCTGGAACCGGGGTGCGACCACGCGGTTGAAGAAGATCGGCGTCGCGGCCGCGCAGAAGATCGTGTCTGCGAATTCCTCGAACCAGATCGTCCGGGCGCGCGCCTGCAGGTCGCGCGGGATCAGTTCGGGATCGGGCTTCATCCCGTCGAGATAATGGATGATGGCGCTGGAATCGGGGACGGTGAAATCTCCGTCCCGGAACGCCGGCATCTTGCCGAAAGGACTGGCTTCCCTGAATTCGTCGGAGCCGTGCGGCGGCGCGACGGGGCGGTTCTCGACCTCGACCCCCTTCTCGGCGGCAAACGCCAAGGTCTTGCGCACGAACGGCGACAGCGACGAACCGTAGACGATCATCCCAACCTCCTCTTGCGGATGAATGCCCTCAGAGTAACACGCCGCCCTGCTCGAACCATCATTGTCCGCGGCGCGGCGGCTTCGGACCTCCCCGTCGCGGGCCTCCGCGCGGCGGCCTGGTCTTGTCCGGCGTATGCCTCCGGGTGGGGTTCGGCGCAGCGGGTCTGGCCGCATCTCGGGGCGTCACGGCATACCCCTCCTTCAGCAGCCTCGTGAATGCCTCCCGCACGCTCGCGCCGATCGCGCCCTGCAGTTCCTTGGGCAGATCCGCGAACGTCGTGTTGGGATGAATCGCGTTGAGGTCCCGCATCAGGGTATTGGGCATGCCCCTGGACGCATCCTTGAGCGCGCTGATCCCCTCGATCACCGCCGAAAGGATGATCGCCTGCATGACCTCGGTTGCCGACTTCGTCATGGCGCACTTCAGCGCAGTTTCTCGCGCGCGGGTCAAGTCTGGATCGGGTCTGACGTATCGGATAGGGACGGCCCGGTTCTGATATTGCAGCCGGCAAGGCTGACAGGTGGAGAGGAATGTCCATGGCAAAGGTGATGCTGACGGTCGCGCCGACCGGCGGAATGTCGATGAAGACGCAGAATCCGAACCTCCCGACCCAGCCGCAGGAGATTGCCGACCAGGTGGCGGAATGCTGCAACGCCGGTGCGTCGATCGTCGCCGTACACGCACGCCGGCCGGACGATCAGGCCACCTGCAATGCCGACATCTATCGCGACATCAACCAGCGCATCCGTGCCAAGTGCGACATCATCATCAACAATTCGACCGGCGGCGGCAATTCGGGCGACATGCTGATCCAGCGTCCCGACGGCCTTTGGGAATCGGATTTCGAGGAACGGCTGAAGGGCTGCGACGCGGGGGCGGAAATGGCGACCTTCGACGGGGTGACTGTGGTCGACACCGTCAATCCCGAGCGCGAAGTGGTGGTCGTGACTCCCCCCTCGCGCTGCGAAACGCTGATCAAGCGGATGGTGGAGAAGGGGATCAAGCCGGAATGGGAGGTCTTCAATCCCGCCCACATCCTGCAGGATGTCACCCGCCTCATCCAGAAGGGCTATGACAAGCCGCCTTATTACATCAACATGGTCCTCGGCGGAGAGGCTGGCTTCCAGGGCGCGATGCCCTACAGCCAGGAAATCCTGATCGCGATGGTGAAAATGCTGCCGCCACAGTCGATCTGGTGCGTGTCCGGCATCGGCCCGGCACAGCTGCCGGCGACCACCCAGGCGCTGCTGCTCGGCGGCCACGTGCGCGTCGGGCTCGAGGACAATCACTATTACAGCCGCGGCGTGAAGGCGACCAACCTGATGCTGGTCGAACGCCAGGTCCGGATCATGACCGAGCTCGGCCATGAGCCGATGTCCCCGGCCGAAGCCCGCGATCTCCTGGGGCTGCCGCAGCTTCGCAACTAGGGGAGATTTCCGCCAACCACCTCGCCTGGAGGTCACCATGCACTATGTGAATCTCGGCCCGACCGGTCTCAAGGTTTCCAGGATCTGCCTGGGCTGCATGGGATACGGAAGGCCGGCTTCCCACGGGCGGCCCGGCAATCATGAATGGACCCTCGACGAGGAAGCGGCGCGGCCCTTTTTCCGTCAGGCGCTCGAGCTCGGGATCAACTTCTTCGACACCGCCAACGTCTATTCGGCCGGCGTGTCGGAGGAGATCACCGGCCGGGCCCTGAGGGATTTCGCCCGGCGCGACGAGATAGTGCTTGCCACCAAGGCCTTCAGCCCCTGGCGTAACGCGCCCAATACCGGCGGACTTTCCCGCAAGAGCCTGTTCCAGGCGATCGACGACAGCCTCCGCCGCCTCGGCACCGATTATGTGGATCTCTACCAGATCCACCGCTGGGATTATGGCACGCCGATCGAGGAGACCATGGAGGCGCTGCACGACATCGTGAAGGCCGGCAAGGCCCGCTACATCGGTGCCTCGTCGATGCATACGTGGCAGTTCGCCAAGGCCCAGCATGTCGCCGAGCGCAACGGATGGACAAAGTTCGTGTCGATGCAGCCGCACGTGAATCTCCTCTACCGGGAAGAGGAGCGCGAGATGCTGCCCTTCTGCCTCGACGGCGGGATCGGGGTCATTCCCTGGAGCCCGCTCGCGCGCGGCAGGCTCGCCCGTCCCTGGACGGCCAGCACCCACCGGTCCGAAACCGACGGGTTCGGCAAGATGCTCTACGCGGCGACCGAGGAAAACGACCGCGAGATCGTCGAAACCCTCTGCGCGCTCGCCGACGAACACGGCCTGCCGCCGGCCCGGATCGCCCTCGCCTGGCTTCTCGCCAAGCCGATGATCACTGCTCCGATCGTCGGGGCAACCAGGGAAAACCATCTGCCCGACGCGGTTGCGGCGCTGGAGGTTACCCTGTCCACCGAAGAGATCGCGCGGCTCGAAGCCCCCTATCGCCCGCACCCCGTGGTGGGCGTCGACGTGCGGGTGCCGACGGAATTCCAGGGCTCGCTGCTCAAGTCGGAATAGGTCCTCGGGCGCTCAAAGCCCCGGCCGGCGCCATCCCCGCGCGTCCTGGCGCGGCGGGTCTCCTCCGATCGGCGGCGAGAGATCGAACAGTAATTTCACGGTCCACGAACGTTCCACGCCGGGGTCGGTGTTCGAAAGGGATGCGGAGCCTATCGCTCTATGCCCTGCTGATCCCGCACCCAGTCCTGAAGTGCCTTGAGCTGGAGCGCCTGTTCCGAGGCGATCAGCGCGTCTTCGGGAGGAAGTCGGTCTTGCGCGGCGGCGCCATCAATTCTGTCGGCGGCGTCGGAAAGGCGGGGCATTGGCGCGATTCCGCCACCACCGGAAGCGGCTGCGGCCGCTCCGGCTGCGTGCAGGCGCACAGCGTCATAGCGGCGGCGAAGATCGGCGAGCTGCGCCTGATAGGCATTCGAAACCTCCTCTGAGATGCGGGACTGGTCGCGTTCGATGCGGGCCGCGCGAGCGGCGTCCTCGGCTCGCGCAATGGCCGTGCGGGCACGCACCTGATCGCGCTCCCGCTCGATCAGGATCTGCATCTCGGCCAGCCGAGCATCTAGGCGCTCGCCGCGTCGCTCGGCAGCCGTCTTCGCAAGCCAGATCAGGGCGATCGCCGCGACCAGGCCAAGGATCGTGGCATCGCGCCAGTGACGAACAAGGGCGAGAAATGTCGGCATCGGGCACTCCGATCGGGATGGCGGCACGCCTCCAGGCCGCCCTGCCCGGGCATTGACTGGAGCGGTCCGCGGTTTGAGACTGCTGTGCGATGACGCCGGACCGGCCTTGCCCGGCCGCAACGACGAACGCCGGCGCGCCACCGTCGAAGCCCGCGCATTCACGACGCAGGCACGACCTCCGAGGAGAGGAACATCATGCGCGCAGAAGAAGTCCCGGTGCTCGTCGTCGGCGGCAGCCTCGTCGGCCTCACCGCCTCCGCCCTGCTGGCGTCACAGGGCGTCCGGCACATGCTGGTGGAACGGCACCGCGGCACCGCGATCCATCCCCGCGCCGCATCCTTTCATCAGCGCACGATGGAAGTTTTCCGCAGCATCGGTCTCCAGCAGGAAGTCGAGGACGCCGCAGCGCGCGAGTTCAAGCAGAACGGATCGATCATCTCGGTCGACACGCTGAACGGCAACGAACTGGCCTGCTTCTATCGCTCCTTCAACGAAGGCGTCGAAGGCCTGAGCCCGACCTCCCGTCTGTTCATCACCCAGATCGGCCTCGAACCCGTCCTGCGCCGGCGCGCTGGCGAGCTCGGGGCCGACCATCATTATGCCACCGAGCTGGTCCGCTTCGATCAGGACCAGGACGGAGTCACCGCCATGATCAGCGCCCGCGACGGCGGCTACGAACGTGCTGTTCGTGCCCGTTACGTGATCGCTGCGGACGGAGCGCACAGCTTCGTGCGGGAGCGGCTCGGAATCGGAATGCGGGGACGCGGCGGATTTGCCGATTGCATGACCATCTACTTCAAGGCAGACATGCGCGCGATGATCGGCGACCGGGCGTTGAGCGTGGTCTATGTGAACCACCCCCGGCTGCTGGCCTTCTTCCGCTTCGCCATCACCAACGACGCGGGCTTCCTGGCAGTCTTCTCGACCTTCGACGAGGGCGGGCACCGCGAAGCGGACGTCGGCAAGGACGTCTCGAAACAGCGCTGCGCCGATCTCGTGCGGACAGCGCTCGGCGTCGCTCCCGATTATCCCGTCGAGATCGACGACGTTCAGCCCTGGACTGCGACCGCCGCGACGGCGGAGCGGTTTCGCGAAGGACGCATCTTCCTTGCCGGTGATGCAGCCCATCTGATGCCGCCGACCGGCGGTTTCGGCGGCAACACCGGCGTCGGGGACGTCCACAACCTCGTCTGGAAACTCGCCATGGTGCTTCGGGGCGATGCTGGCCCGGCATTGCTCGACAGTTACGAACCGGAGCGCAAGCCTGTCTGCGAGCTGATCGTCGAACAGGCCTATGCGCGCTACATCCATCGGGTGGATCCGACCCTGCCCTCGCACAATGTGGCGGCAGAACTGGACGATCCCTCGATCGAGCTTGGCCCGATCTACCGCTCCACCGCCATATTGGCCGAGGCCGCCGATAACGGTCGGCCGCTCGACGATCCGCGCAGTCCCAGCGGCCGCCCCGGCACGCGCCTGCCCCACATGGTGCTCGAGCGTGGTCGGGAGCAGATCTCCACCCTCGACCTCGCCGGTCCGGGCTTCGTCCTCATCGCCGGGTCGGACGGCGATAGCTGGTTCGACGCTGCCCAAGCGCTCGCGTCGTCCGGCGCGCCGATCCGCGCCCACCGGATCGGGCCCGACGGCGATCTGGCCGCGCCGGATGGCCGCTTCGAGTCTCTTGCGGGCATCGGCCGCGACGGCGCACTTCTGCTGCGGCCGGACGGCGTCATCGCGTGGCGGTCCCCCGGCACCGCGGCCGATGCACCCGCCGTCATTCGCGGCGCCATGGAGTGCCTGACATTCGGAAGGTGAGCTGCACTCGGTGAAAGTCCTGCATGCCGATTGGCGTTCGTTTCACCCCAGGACGATGAACTGGGATTAGGTCCGCTGGCGCTTGGTTGATCTACCCCCAGAAGAGCCCTTCCAGTCAGACCGCCTCCCTTGGAACCAGATTGCCCCAACGCTCCCATTCTGTGCTCCTATCGCTACATGTCCAGCCAGCGCGCGCGGAAGGCCGGCGCAATTCGTTGACCGCTCTTCACCATTCCTCAACGGCCTCGCGCTATTGCCGGCGTGAGATTTTGAGGCACCATGACTGGCACCAACCCTCGCAAGCCGCTGAGCCAGGCTGTCGACGCCGCCGCGCGACTGAAGTCGGGCTATACGGTCGCTACCGTCGCGACCCTGGCGTCGGCCGTCCTGTTCGTCGGCCTCGGCAACGAGCTGTTCCCTGCCTGGTCGTGGGAGCAGCCTGCCAGCGCCCGCGAACAGAGCCTGATCGTCATCTTCCTCCTCAACATCGCGCTGATCCTGTTCGGCTGGCGCCGGTCCAAGGATCTCAAGCGCGCGCTCGAAGCCCATGCCGTTGCCGAACAGCGCGCGCATGAAGCGGCATTTCTCGACCACGTCACCGGCTTGTCGAATCGTCGGGAGCTCATTCGCCGGATCGATCAGGTCCTTGCCTCGGCCGATCCGACGCCGACGCTCCTGATGCTCGACCTCGATCATTTCAAGAAGGTCAACGACGTCTATGGCCACGCCGCCGGCGATCGCCTGCTCCAGGTCGTCGCCCGCATCCTCGAAAGCTGCGTGCCGCGCAGCGCCTGCTGCGCCCGCCTCGGCGGCGACGAGTTCGCGGTCCTGCTGCCGGGAGCATTCCCGCCCGAGCATGCGACCGACATCGCCGAGCGCATCCTCGACGCCTTGGCGCGCCCGCTGCCGCTCAACGAGACGACCGCTCACGTCACCACGTCGATCGGCCTGGCGACAGCCGACAGCAGCTGCAACGAAGCCGCCAGCCTGCTTCGCCGCAGCGACATGGCCATGTACGAAGCCAAGCGGCTGGGGCGGAACTGCTATTCCTGGTTCGACGGCGAGATGGAGCGGCAGCTCAACCGCCGCACCCAGCTCGAGGCAGACATGCGCGAGGGCATCGGCCGCGGGGAGTTCGTCCCCTATTTCCAGCCGCTGATCAATCTCGGCGATGGCGAACTCAAGGGCTTCGAAGTTCTCGCCCGCTGGCACCACCCCGCGCGCGGCCTGTTGATGCCGGAAGAATTCATCCCGATCGCGGAAGCAAGCGGCCTGATTTCCACGCTCTCGTTCGACGTGATGCGCAAGGCGCTCGCCGTGGCGCGCGAATGGCCTGCCAATGTCAGCATCGCCGTCAACATCTCGCCGGTGCAGTTCAAGGATCCGCTGCTCGCCCAGCGGATCCTGCAGCTGCTGACCGAAACCGGTTTCCCGCCCCAGCGGCTGGAAATCGAAGTGACCGAAGGCGCCCTGCTCGAAGACCAGGACCTCGCCCTCGCCACCGTCGAAAGCCTGAAGAACAGCGGTGTCCGCATCTCTCTCGACGATTTCGGCACCGGCTATGCGTCGCTGAGCCAGCTCAAGTCGCTTCCCTTCGATAGGATCAAGATCGACCGCAGCTTCGTCAGCAGCCTGCTCGAAGACGAACAGAGCAGCGCTATCGTCTCCACGATCGCCAAGCTGGGCAAGTCCCTCCGCCTTCCGATCACCGCCGAAGGCGTTGAATCCGAGGACGTGTGCAAGCAGCTCCAGATGATCGGTTGTTCGGATGCGCAGGGCTGGCTGTTCGGGGAGGCCGTTCCCGCGGACGCGATTCAGGCCATGCTCGACAGTGCCGGCGGGGTGAGCGAGGCAGGCCGCCTGGCGCTGGCAGCGAGCAACGCGGCGCTGACCCGTCCGGCTCGGACCCGCAAGCGGCGCAGCACTGCATCCCGCTCCGGAACCGTCTGAACCCACCGCGTCTGACGGCGCTGGCTCCTCAGTCGGTCTCGACCTCCCCTCCACTGGCTTCGAAACCGTCGCGTGTCAGACGGATCGATCGTCTATTGATGGCAAGGCCCAGGGAAAGCAGCACCGATCCGATGATCGCGAGCAGACCGTAGGCGATGGCAGCGATCGCATCCACCGCCCGCCAGCGATCCAGGATGGCGATGATCCAGCCAAGCAGGGCGGTGAGCACGGCCGAACCCGCAATCGAGGCGAAAAGTGCGATCAGGGCGCGCAGGTCGCGCGCAGCCGGCCTGGGATGGGTCACGACAGGTAACGTTCCGCCTCGGCCGCCCGACGCCGCACCAGACCCGGCAGCTTGCGCCCTCCCGCATGCACCCAGCGCGCGAATTCCAGCGTCGCAGCCCGATAGTCCCCCGCTCGATGCCTCTTGAGCAGGGTCGACGACATCAAGGCGCCGAGGCCGAGGTTGTACGCGAAGGAGACGAGCGCGTCGAACTGACCCTGCGTGCACGCGCCGGCGACATGGTTCACGCCCTCCTCGAACCGCTTTACGTCCTGTCGGAGCAGTGTTTCGGCGTCCTCCGGACGGATCGATAGCCCGCGGCGGACATCGGGACCGGTGTGGCCGTAGCCGATCGTCCAGACTCTGGCGGGGCAGAGATAGGCATCCAGCCTCAATCCCTCGAACCTCCTGATGAGATCGAGGCCATGCTCGCTGATGTGCATGCACGTCTCCGATTTGCGGGTGCCGCCGGCGCGCCGATGCCGATCGAGCGGCTCGGCCTGGCGGTGGCGAAAGAAGGTCGGGCGGGGTTGCCGTTGGCTGTCCCGGCGCTGAAGGATCGCCGGTTCGATCAGACGGATTTTACGACGCCGTCCCGAACCATATCATTGGCTGTACGGACGATGGCGTCGAGCTGCTTGCGGATCAGCTTCCACGTCGTCTCCTGCTGCACCAGGCCCGATGGGAAACGGACGGTTCCGTCCTCGGCGCGCGCGAGCAGCCCCTTGTGGATGAGCTGGTTGACCTTTCGCCTGGCGGTCTCGCGATTGAGCCCGGTCGCCGCCGCGATCGAACTGATGTTGCATTTCGGCAGGAGCTCGGCCGGAAATACCTGCCGGAGATCCTTCAGCTCGTCGTCCAGGTCGGCGCGGGTCAGGCGTTCGCCGGCTATGGCGACGACGGCGACCATGATCATCGCGCATTCGAAATCGTCGATATCGCGCCGCCAGTTTTCCATCAGCCGGAGCGTGAGCAGGCTCACGCGGATCCCCGTGATCCGGCTCGTCGCCTCGGCCATGGGCTCGTCAATGATCAGCGGCATTCAGAAAATTGCTCCGCCACGGTGCAAACCGTCCGTTGTTCCCGTGCCATAGCACAATATGTGCACCAATCCCTCATATGTATGGGCGCGAATGACTATTTGCGGTCGGGTGACCGTTCACCATGAGGATTCTTCGGAATTCGAGCTCCGGATTTTTCCACTCGAGGAATGCGCAGCCGAAATTCTGATTCAGTCCGAATGGTGCCGCTCGATCGCATCCGGGATCGGCGATCCCCTTATCGCCGGAGTGCTCCGCAATCTTGCCGACAGGCTTGATGAGCAGGCGGAGTTTCTGGAAGGATCCGCTCGAGCCACCCTAGCTCCGTTTTTCCCCTTTTGCGGCAGCTAGACTTGGCGCCCCTCTGCCCGGGGCGCCTTTTTTCCCGCGCTGAGGTTGAATGAGCTGATCCACGCACGCGGCGGCACCCCGGAGCCGAAGATACCAGATCTAACTTACGGATTTGGGCCGATTGATCGCGCAGGGTGATGCCTCAACATGTTCGGGCAGCCATTTCGCCTGCGATTGGCGAGCATCCTTGAATTGGCTAGTGCGGGGACATGACGGAGTTTCAGCCGTATCGCATCTTCGCTTTCTGGACCGGCGACAACCCGATGAGCGAAAATCGAAAAGCGTGCCTCGCCACCTTCGAGCGCACCGGCTTGGAACCTGTCTTGGTCACACCTGACAATCTCTCAGAATGGGTGGTTCCTGATCACCCCATTCATCCCGCCTTCCAATACTTGAGCGCCACCCAACGGGGCGACTACTTGAAAGCTTATATGATGTATCACCATGGTGGTGGGTACGCGGACATCAAACGCCAATTGGAGTCTTGGCTCCCTACGGTCGACAAAGTTCTTAAATCCGGAATATTAATTGGCGCCGGGTATCGAGAGGTTCGTGGTGGCACTCCATGGCTTCACAACCATATGGTTAATGGCCAAACTTACATTATAGATCGACCTGCACCATACAGGGTTACCAAGCTTGTATCAAACATAATGCGCGGATCATACTGGTACATGATCGGTAATGGCGCACTGTACTTCAAGAGACATTCACTATACTGCAAAATATGGCTTAACGCCGTTGAATATCGGCTCGACTTACTCTATGATTCCTTAAAAGCAAATCCAGCGAGACATCCCAGAGACTCAGCGCGAGAAGGGACTGGCTATCCCGTCCCTTGGTCGTTCCTGCACGGAGATATTAACGGCCCACTTTCTCTTGCATTTTTCTGGTCACTATCTCGTGACTTACCACGCCCAGACTTCATTAACTATATGTGACAAAGCACCGATGAGAACGCAGACAGTGCTACTCAGTCTTCGGCTATAATGGGTGGTTGGGCCATAGGCGGATGTGATCTCAACCAATCCTG
>Ga0182748_1000229_pt1 | contig 64628 bp, 73 predicted proteins | sample eDN3rd37CKraftOP_FD_128877 | JGI IMG/M metagenome (GOLD analysis project Ga0182748, IMG submission 128877) | Enriched Organic Plus compost microbial communities from Emeryville, California, USA - eDNA 3rd pass 37_C Kraft OP (version 2) (version 2) ... | reverse complement strand
TGCGGATTCCGCAAATTTCAGAGCGCCCGATGGCTCGCCAGCCACCCTCCCGGGCCGGCCAAATTTGCGGATTCCGCAAATTTGGCCCAAGGCGCCAAGATGCGAAGACAGCGATTTACGTCCGTCCGCGGCATCAGTAGCCGCCGAGTGTGCAAAGATCTCAGCCTCATACATCAGCCTCACCCTACGCATGCGCGAAGTCCCCCTCCCGACACCTGGCGAGATCCTGCTCCACCACTTCTTGGAGCCTTGGGGCATGTCGGCAGACCAGCTTGCCGAGCGATGCTCATTGCCACCGGACCAGGTCAAAGGCGTCATCAATGGCACGCAGCCTGTCACCCCAGAGATCGATGCTGCTCTAACCGGCTTCATGGGCCTGACGCCTGGATTTTGGCTGCGGGGGCAGGAGAAGTACGACGAAGAGATGTCTTGACGCCCCCCTCTAGACGACCGCCACCATGACTCCTCGCAAGATCCGCTTTCCGAAGCCAGGCGAAACGTTGCTGCTCGACCTGCTGGCACCTTTGGGCTTGTCCCCGCAGCAGATGGCCGAGCGGACCTCGCTGCCTGTAGATCAGATCGAGGGGATCATCGACGGCACACAACCGATCACGCCCGAGATCGCAGCGAAACTGTCGGCCTTCAGTGATACGACGGCAACGTTCTGGATGAACCTCCAGAAGGCATACGAAAACGCTCAAGTCTGACGGAACATGCGTGCTGAGGCTCGCAGAACGAACCGCTCCAGCCGGCTGGAGAAAAGAGTGAAAGTGCCTCGACTCTAAGAAGGCGCACTAGCCGGCATCTCTCTCGAAGTGAACGCGGGCACCATCAACATCACTGAGACATTAGTTATCAACAGCTACGGACAGTGCATCTACCCCTGACAGGGCTTTTAGCCGAAGGCTGAAAAGAAAGGCCGGACAACTAGCCGGGACAAATAAGATGAGTTGTCCTCAGCATGTCCACACTTCCGTCCACAGAAGCTGGGCTAGGGTTGGTAAGTTCGGCGCAGCGGCGCGCCAACCAGGTGCCGCAAACGGCGACTACAGCTGCAGGTAGACCAGGGGAAATGGGGAAAGAGGCCGCTCACATGGCCCCTCCCAGACTGCAGCCGTGAGTCAGCCTGCCACGGCTGGCATGAGCAGTTCGAAGAGGCTCTTCGGGGAGTTCGGAGACGCGCCCGCGCGGCGCGGGTCGCCGCGGTTGTACTTGGTGCTGTAGTGATTCGACACCGAGGCCCCGAGCGTCCGCTGTGTTGGCGCTGCGTGCCGCCCTGCTGGGATAACCTCAGGGATCTCCTTCCCTTGGTTGTCGGCATGCTTACGGTCATGCTTGAGCTGGCCGCTCGTGCCGGCCATCCCGCAGAGGCGATCCCAGTTGAGGCGCAGGTCGGCTGCCTCACTGTAGAAGCTGCCGTCCTCACGGCGGCTCCTTACCTGCGTCACGTTCACCAGGCCCATGCTCACGAGGGCCCGCACCGCACGCTGGACACGCTTGAGATCTGCGGCTAGCTGCGACCCGAAGACGAATTGAGCCAGATCGCGCTGCTTTAGGCGGACCCACTGTCCACGCCTTCGCGCACCAACCCACCCCGTTCTCAGGTCCGAACATTCCATCAGATAGGACAGGAGCACGGCAATTGACTGCGCACCATCCTTACGGAGCGCTCTCGTACGGCCTCGACGTGAGCGCACCGAGTAGCCGGACACGATTACGGACCGGCAAACCCTCGCCCAGAGGGCGCCAGCCCGATCCAGCAGAGCCCGAACCCACACGCCTCGAGTCTGAGTGATCGCGGGACAACGCCTCTTGCCTGTTGCGCGAGGCTCGCGCAGGTGTACTTGCCTGTTCGGCCCATGCTTAACCCTTCTGGCGGGCCGCGCACCGGGGCTGCGCTCCTGGGTGCTTAGATCTCGGGCACGACGAATCGCCAGGCCAGCGGGCCCGGGGGACTTGGAACACGAGGATGTGTTGGGGATGCCGAGGGTTAGAGCCCCGACGTCCATTCAACGAGCACGTGGATGAACAAGCTCCCGCAGCGCATCACGCAGCCCACGAACGGACAGAATCACCGGCGGCGCGAAGCCTGCGCCACTCATGCTCCGCAGCCGCCTTCTTCTGGTCGAGGTACGACGCGAGGGCATACACGTCCACAAGCCAAGGAGACTTCTGACTAGCGAGGCGATACGCAGGGACGGGCAATGCGGCCTTGGCAGCACGCTTGGCGGCCTCAGCCGGGGTGAGGCCAAACATCGGACAGACTCTCTCCAAAGGTATCTGGGAGGTCTCGAATTCCGCCATCAACAGAAAAGCCGTGTTCACGCGCCTTCCTCCGGCGAGCTCCCGGCAGAGTCCAGGATCCGGGCAATCTGCTCCGTCCTGAAGTACACGCGACGCCCAATACGCACCTTTGCTGGACCAAGCACCTGGCCAGACACGCTGCCATTCCTGCTGAGGCTGGAACGCAACGACTCGGCGGTACGCCCCAACACCTTCCCGAGCTGGTCATAGCTCAGGAGTGGTCCGTATAGATCAACCAAGAGTTGTTTGGTGCTCACGTTGCGCCTGACAAGTCGTCGTTACGTGCTGCAACGATAGATCCAGTTCAAGGTTTTTTTGGCCGCGTTTTACGTAAGATTCGCCTTACATGAAGAGCACCAAAGATCTCATCGCCGAGGCAGCCAACTCGTACAAGTACTGCCCTTCAAGCCTTTCTTCTGGCGTCGTCAGATTTTCGGAAGCGCTTACCCCGTCGCACTCCCTAACGTCTCGCCGGCATTCGGTCTGGGCATTGCTTAAGCGCCACGTGGACCAGCCCTTTGCGGATGCGCTTCGCTACCAAGGTGTGTGGCACAGGGAGCTTCTGTCTGGCTTCTCGCCCTCTCGTGCGGGGCGTCATCCAGGACCGGAGGCACTCACGGCACTTGGAACCTACGAGCCGTTGAGAGAACTGGCAATCATCCAACAGAGCGAAGAAGGACCACCCTCTGCCGAAACAATCATCGTTGCACTTGAGCGCTGGTATCAGTGCTTGCGGATGTCAATCCACAGCTGCTACGCAGCCGAAAGCTCCCCGACCTCGAAACGCTTTGGTCACGCCCTGGATCTTATGAGGGAGGTGTTACACCTCCTTAAGAACCTACGCCCTAGGCACCGTAGCCACCCGGTCTTTGGAAAGGTGCGCGAGATCAGCACGTCTAGTCACCGATACTGCGAGCTGTGCTGGCGTCCGAGCATGCGCTCGGTCGATCTGAGACGCGACGCGCACAAGAAAGGAAAAAGGCTCCGAAGTGCTCGCTTCTGTGAGATCCATGACCCTAGCGACAAGAAGTCGCGCTATCGAACCGATCTAAACTACAAGGCCGCATTCAAGCGGGAGCTCGAAGCTATCCAATGGGGTCTTGATGGAGAGACTAGCTATGCCTTTGAGCTGCCTGGACTTCCCCGTCCCGACATACCCATGCAGCGGCGCCTTGCTTACGACCGGGTGCACGCCGGCATCCGAAGTCCTAACTCGCGCCGAGATCGGAGCCTGAAAGAGAGGGTTTGGCTGCTCAAGCGAGAAGGCAAGTCCGTGCCCGAAATCGCCAAAGAACTAGGGATGACCCGTCAGACCATTCATGAGGCTGTCACACAGCTCAGGTCTATCTGGATCGAGCATCAGCTTCGGCTGAGACGCTACCATCTGTCGTAGCAAATGTCGCACCAGAAAGCCTCCTGCCCTGCGCAGCAGCAATATTTCCGAACTGGCCTCTGTTGCTGCCCAGACGCCCACAGCCAGCGCAACCAACCCGAGGCACAACAACGCAAAACAGACCTCAGCAGGCCCTCGTTAGGGGTCATTCCATGAAGGAAAATCGCCCCAAGGCGAATCCACTGACTGCATTTATTCGACCACGCCACAGCATCCCTACCCTAGGGAACTGAGCATCTTGTGTGACGTAGTACGCATCACGCAGATGTATGTACTGTGGCGGCCGCTGCGCCAACTCCTCTGGCTTCTCGTAGAGCTCCGCCCAACTAGAGAAGGCATCTCGAATGCCTTGCCTAGAATCCTCGGTGGGCCAAGCGTCTGCGATGACCGAAGCAAACTCCTGGTGATATCTCTTCCCGCCGATGAGCCTGCCCGTTATTACGTTGCCTCCCAGTGTCAGCGTGACATCCAGCTCGATGGTCGTCGTGTTCACGAGGTGGACTAGTCGCTGGAGGAAAGCGTCCGTGCTCTGACCATGGATGCTCTGCTCAAGATCGAAAGCGTCGAGCTCGCCATCTAAAGGACGATCCTTCTCATCAACCATGTTCACAATCTCCTTCTGGCCTAAGTCCCACGCGCTTTGTAGTCATACCCTGCAGCTCTTTTTGACTGAGCCTGTCCCTTAAACGCCTTGACACCGGGTGAATGAGCAATGGTGAAAGTGCCATCACTGTAAGGAGAGACGGTAGCGATATCCGCTATCCGAACCACGCGAGCGAACTTGGAAGGGTCTTCCTCATCCCCCGTAAACACCGCACTGTAGTCCACAGAGATGAGCACCACATTGTCTTCCCCACGATAACCAGTCCATAGAGGAGCCACGGTAACGTACTCAGCATCAGGTGCGTGGGTAGGCAAGTCCACTACATAGCCCACAATGACTTTGGCGTCCGACATATTGAACATAAGCGGTCGCTTCGGACCCGCCGGCAACTTGGCAAACGCCAGCCCGCCCTTATCCTTCAGCACGGCCAGCAACTGTGGAAGCTCGCGAGGAGACGTGTGGTACAGCAAGCGACGACCACCAACGTGACGCCGGAGAAATTGCAAGCTGTGCTTGGCCAGCCGGAAAGTGAAACGCCAGTGCCCAGGCGCACCCTTAGGCTCACCCCCGATAACGCTACTCCACAGCATGCGCATCATCGGGCTGAATGCGCCTCGGTGATAGAGCCAATAGAGTGCGACAACGCGACTTACAATCAGGTTGTGCACCCAGACTAGAGATCCGGCAATCACTAGCGCACCGAGAGACGTCCCAATGTATGGGAACGGGGCCACCTTATGGATGAGCTTCGCAAAGGCCAGGCCTGCATCGAATTGCAGCACGATGAGGCAGACGACCCTGCTTACAGACGCGAAGCCCAGACCCCACATTGCCGCATGAAGCAGCAGCTGGCCCTTCGCGATTTGTGCGGTCTGATAGTGACGAAGGTTGCTGAAGTTGAGGTAGATATAACCCGCAAGAAGCGGGAGGAGGAGCGCGTTAAAGGGCACCGCTTAGATGCCGCGCTTCGCGTCCACACCCTTTGCTGTCACGCCGAAATCGGCGAGACCCACATAGAGCTTCTCAGCCGCACCGCTTGGCACCTGCATTCGAGTCTTCAGGCGAAGAAGCTCGTTGATGGACTTCTGTCCAGCTATAGAACGCGCAAACGCAGCAATATCTACGCTGACATTGTCTCCACCGACACGGAGAAAAGTCTGGCCGCGATCTCGATAGTGCTTTTCAAGTTCCCGCTTAAGAACCTCAACGGTCGACTCGGACATGGCCACGACTCCTCCGCTCTAGCAAGTGAGATGGTAACAGCACGCCAGCCGCCTGCAAGTTAAAGCGCAAGGGCAACGCAAGTGCTACAAGAGCTCACTCAATTCGCCTTTGTTGTTGATTTATAAGTAAATTCATCAGACGTCTATCCAGTCCATCATCGGGGCGACGGAGAGGCGGGCGGAAGCGGCGTAGGAAGCGGGAACGGCAGGCATGGCGGGGACCGGTGGGGAGCGGGAATTGTCCCCGATCGCCCGCGGCAGTTCTAACCGCCCGGCTGAACGGCGGGTCGCCGCCGCACCCGGCCGCCCCACGGAACCGCCGGCCGGGTGCGGGGCGCCGCGCACCCGCCGCTACCAGCGGTACTCCACGCTGGCCGAATAGAACCCGCCGTCGCCGGACACCGGGCCGTTGACCGGGTACGCGTAGTACTGGCCCGGCTGGACCAGGGCCTGCGGCAGTTTTTCCGGCAGGCGGTTGAACAGGTTGTTGGCGGTCAGCGACAGGCGCAGGCGTTCGCTGGCCTGGAAGCCCAGGTCCAGGTCGGTCAGCCAGATCGGGGCGATGGTGTACGCCACCTCCTCCGAGGCCGGGCGCCCGACCGGGACGCCGTAGCGCTCCAGCGAGCCGTAGCGGGTCAGGCGCAGCAGCGCGCTCCAGCGTCCCAGGCGCCAGTCGGCGCTGAGCACCTGCTTGCTCTTCGGCGACAGCAGCAGCAGGAGGTTGGCGTTGCTGCGGCTGAACACCGGCACGCCGTAGCCGGCCAGCACGTCCGGGGTGGGCGCCACGCCGCGCAGCTCGCCGCGGGTCCAGTTGCCCGCCGCGGTCCAGCGCACGCTGCCGAAGCGGCCGAAGTCGCTGGCGGCCTCGAACGTGGCTTCCACGCCCTCGTTGCGGGTATGCGCGGCGTTGAGCAGGTAGGACACCGCGTCGGCCGGGCCGTAGCCGAGCGACTGCAGCAACGGCAGCGCGCCCGGGTAGCTGTCGCCGGAGATCGAGGTGGAGGTGGCGATGCGGTTGTCCACGTCGATGCGGTAGACGTCCACCGCCGCGGTGGCGCCGTCCCAGGGCTGGAACACGATGCCCAGGCTGTAGTTCTCCGATTCCTCCGGCCGCAGCGGGCGCGCGCCCAGGGCCTGCGCCTGCGGCGAACCGACCTGCAGGGTGTAGGTCACGCCGGCCGGCGAGTTCTGGGTGAACTTGTGCGCCTGTGCGGCCAGCGCCGGCGCCTGGAACCCGGTGCTGGCGGTGCCGCGCACGGCCCAGCGCCGGCCCAGCTCCACGCGCGAGGAAACGCGCCAGGTGGAGGCGGTGCCGAAGTCCTCGTAGTCCTCGTGGCGCGCGGCCAGGTCCACGGTCCAGCGCCGCACCGGGTTGAGCGACAGGCCGGCGTACACCGCCCAGTTGTCGCGCTCGACCTGCACCGCGTCTTCCGGGCTGAACCCGGCCAGCGCCTGCGAGTAGCCCACCGCGCGGCTGAAGGGCTTGCCGGCGTTGGGGCCGTCCAGGATCACCGCGCCGCCATGGGTGTAGGACTGCGGATCGCCGGCCCACTTGCGGTAGGACTCCCGGCGCGCCTCGGCGCCTAGCGACAGTTCCAGCGGCCCGGCCAGGCCCACCTCGAAGCCGCGGCGCAGGTCCAGGTTCCAGGTGGTGGCCTCGTAGCGCACCTTGCCCAGGTAGAAGCTGGTCTGGCTGTCCAGGCCGAAGGTCGGGTTGATCGAGTCGTGGATGTAGGCGCGGATCGCGTCGTGGCCGTTGGTGACGCTGGCTTCCCATTCCCAGTCCGCGGCCAGCGTGCCGCGCAGGCCGAGGGTGGCACCCACGCTCTGCTCCCTGATCTCCTCCTTCGGCTGGAAGCCGTCCGGATGGATCGCGCGCACCACCTCGTCGCGCCACACCGGCCGGTAGAACTGCGGTGCCCAGGCCTGGCGGCCGGCGTGGTTGAGGAAGGCGAACAGTTCCAGCGACTCGCCCAGCGGGGTGCCGGCACTGGCGGTGAAGCCGCGCAGCCGGGACTTGCGGCGACCATTGATCGGCCAGCGCCACTTGCCGCGGTCGACCTCGTACTCGCGCGGGTCGAGGCTGGCGCCTGCGGGGATCTGCGGCCGCCACACCGAGCCGCCGGGCACGACCGGGTTGCCGTCGGCGTCGCGCAGGAAGAACAGCGGATAGTCCAGCGGCACCGGGCTGCTGGTGATGGTCGGGTCCTGGTCGTCGTACTGGAGGGCGAAGTTGATGTAGCCCTCCCGGCCCAGGCCGAACCCGGCCCTGGCAGTGAGGGTGTGCAGCCCGCCCTCGCCGCCGTCGTTGACCCCGTAGCGGTAGGCCACCTCGCCGCCCTCGGCCTGGCGGCTGGTGATGATGTTGACCACGCCGGCGATGGCGTCCGAGCCGTACAGCGCCGAGGCACCGTCGCGCAGGACCTCGATCCGCTGGATCGCGCCGGTCGGGAAGGTGGCCAGGTCCACCGGCGCCTGCCCGGTCAGGCCGCCGGCGCCGAACAGGGCGGTGGTGTGCCAGCGCTTGCCGTTGACCAGCACCAGGGTGTGGTTGGGGCTGAGGCCGCGCAGCTGGCCGACGCGGACCATGCTGCCCAGGTCGGAGGCGTTGGCGCGCACCGGCGTGTTCCAGGCCGGCAGGGTGGCGTTGAGCGCCTCGAACAGGTCGGTGCGGGTGGTGCTTTCCAGTTCCTGCGCGCTGATCACGTCGATCGGCGCGGGGCTGTTGCCGATGGTGCGGCCGGCGGCACGGGCGCCGGTGACGGTCACCCGGTCCAGGGTGGTGGCGGCGCCGCTGCCGCCGGGCTCCGGCTCGCCGCCCCCGGCCGCGTGCAGGTCGGGGATGGCGAGGAGCAGGCTGATGGAAAGGGCCAGCACGCTGGCCCGCGGGGAATTGCTCATGCGGGGGAATTCCTCGGCAGGGGGCGGCGCCGCGCGGGCCGCGGCGGCCGCCCGGGAAGGGGATCAGCCCTGGCGGCGGCCGGCTTCGGCGGCACGCAGCACCCGCAGGAAGTTGCCGCCCCAGATCGCGGCGACCTGCTCGCGCGTGTAGCCGCGGCGCAGCAGCTCGGCGGTGACGTTGGCCGCGTCGGCCTCGCTGTCGAAGCCGGTGACGCCGGCGCCGTGGTCGAAGTCGCTGCCGATCCCGACGTGCTCCACGCCGATGCGCCTGGCGATGTAGTCCAGGTGGTCGACCAGGTCGGAGAGGGTGGCCGGCTGCTCGTTCTGCTTGAGCGCGTCGTGGAAGCGCTCGCGGGTCGGCGCATCCAGCGCGTCGCTGCCCTCGTTGGCCACCGCGAACTGCTCCGGCAGGCCGAACTCCGCGCGCAGGCGGGCGATCTTCGCGCGCCAGGCGTCGTCCGGCGCGCGCAGGTAGGGCTTGAACGGGGTCACCAGGACCACGCCGCCCTTGGCCTTGATCAGGTCCAGTTCCCCGTCGCTGAGGTTGCGGCTGTTGTCGACCAGGGCGCGGGCGTTGGAATGGGTGGCCACTACCGGCACCCGGCTCAGCTCCACGGTCTGCTTCAGCGCCGCCGGGGTCAGCTGGGATACGTCGATCAGCACGCCCAGGTCGTTGAAGCGCGCCACCGCCTGGCGGCCCAGCTCGCTGAGCCCGCCGTGGCGCTCGGCCACGCCGTCCTGCGGCCGCGAGGAATCGGCGAACGCGTTGTGCCCGGCGTGGGCCAGGCCGGCCACGCGCACGCCGGCCTGGTGGAAGCGGTCGAACGCGGCCAGGTCGGTGCCGAGGATGCGTGCGTTCTGGAAGCCGAGCAGCACCGCCACCTTGCCCTCGCGGTGCAGGCGCTCGATGTCGTCGGCGCTGCGCGCCAGTTCCGCCTGGCCGCCGCTGCCGGCGATCCATTCCTGCACCGCCGCCAGCTTGGCCTCGGCGTCCTGGCGGGCCTTGGCCAGGCCCTGCGCGTCCTCCGGGCCCGGGCCGACCGCGATCGAGAACACGATCGCGTCCACCCCGCCCTGGCGCACCCGCTCGAAACTGGTGCGCTTGCCGCCGTCCGGCAGCCAGTAGCGCTTCGGCGTGTCGGGCAGCAGCACGTCGGCGTGCCCGTCCAGCACCAGGATCTCCTGGTGGACAGCGGCCGGGTCGGCGGCGGGCTCCGGCGCGGGAGCGGCGGCAGTACCGGCCCCGGCGGCGGCGTCGCGGCCGCCGCAGGCGGCAAGCGCCAGCGCCAGGGCCAAGGCGGCGATGGGACGGGGAAGCAGGAGCGTGGAGCGCGGATGCAATGCGGACATGGACATTCCTGTGGGGTTTCATCAGGCAAGGCGGGGCCATGGCCGCCGCGAACGGCAGCCCTGGCGGGACCGGGGTGGCGCCGGGTCAGGCCGCGCGCGCGGCGCGGCTACATCGCGCGGGGCGGCAGGGCGGCGGCGGGCAGCGGCTCATCACTGCCCCGCGGTGGCCGCGTAGGGATCCGGCTCGGCCAGCAGCTCGTCCATCAACGCGTTGAAGCGGGCCACGTACTCCTCGTAGTAGCCGCCGGTGACCGGGCCGGTGAAGCCGGTATAGATCTCGCGCACCTCGCCGCGGCGGTCGATCACGATGGTGGTCGGGAACGCGGCCATGTAGTTCAGGCCCTGCAGCTTCTCGGTGGCCAGCTTCTTGTCGGCCACGCCGCCGTGGACGATGTCGTAGTGGATGTCGAAAAAGTCGCGGAACTTGCGCAGGCGCTGCTGGAAGTACTCGAAGCTGTCCTCCTGCTCGAAGGCCACGGCGATGGCCTCCACCCCGCGCTGCCGGTTCTCGCGGAACCAGGGCGCGAGGAACCGGGTCTGGTCGGTGCAGTTGGGGCACCAGGTGCCGATCACCTCGACGATCACCACCTTGCCGCGGTACTTGTCATCCCGCAGCGACGCCGGCCGCCCCTCCAGGTCGGGGAAGCTGAAGTCGATGCTGCGGCGGCCATCCTTGAGGTAGGTGAGGCGGTAAGGATCGGGCAGTTCCACCTCGTCGCTGCGGTGGCCCTCGAACCTGGCCACGTTGTAGATGCCGAAGCTGATCGCGCCCTGGATCTGGCCGTCCTCGATGGTGCCGCGGACCAGCACCGGGCTGGGCCCGCTGAAGTGCGACAGCCAGAAGCGGTCGCCCTGGACCACGCCTTCCAGCTCGCGGGTATCGCCCACGACGGTCATGAACACCCCGGTCAGGCGCGTGCCTTCCTGCCGCAGCAGCGCGACCTGGTTGGGCCCGGCGCTGCGGTCGCGGTTGAGGATGGCCCACTTGCCGTCGAGGTTGGCGGCGCTGCCGGCATCCCGCTCCGGCGGCACGAAGCGCCAGGCCTGGCCATGCTCGGCGGTGAACGGCAGGTCGTTGGCGCCGTTGCGCTTCGGGACCAGGTCGCGGTAGTGCCCGACCAGGCGCTTGCCGCCGGAACCCTCCTCCACCGTGGCCTCGAGCGCGGCGTCGTAGGTGTTCATCACCGCGCGGATGCCGCCACCGGCCAGCTTCTCGACCTCGAACTCGTCGCGGCGGCTGCCGTTGAGCAGCACCAGGCGCGGTTGCGCGCCTTCCAGCCCGGCCAACTCGAAGTTGAACGGCAGCGCCTCGCCGTTGACGGTGAACTCGCCGCGCCACAGGCCCTCGGCGGGCGCGACCGTGCCGGCCAGCGCATGCGCGGCGCACAGCGCCAGCAGCAGGGCCAGTCCGTGGCGGAGGATGGAGCGGTATGCATGCCTCATGTCGGTTCCCGTGGCGGAGGAAGGTTCCGCCGGCTTGCATCCGTCGATGCGCTGCGCTGGCGGCTCATGGACTGTAGGCAGCGCCCGCCGGCGCAATCCAGAGGCCAACACCCCGGAACTGATGACGATTGCTCCAAAGGAAATGAGCGGCGGCCTCCGCTGCATGGCCACGGCCGACCGGCCAGCAGGTCGTGGCCGAATGGACGACCGCGTCCCTCACGCGACACGCGCAGCCTCACAGCCCCAGTCATGCGACGCGTCGACCAGTCAGTTGGACTTGCGCGAACACCCTGCGCAACCTGGCCTGACATCAGCGCGCGTGATGCAAGTGGTTTTGGCATTGAATCGCCTCACCGCAAATGCAAACCTCGCCATGCAATCCGGGCAGCCGCACGATCGTCGTCGCTCTCTACCGGGGGCAATGCGGGAGATGGCGCGCAACTGCGTGGCGAGCTCCCGGGACGGGAACCGGACGCGGAATCCCCGCTCCCGCGCGAGGTGTGGGCCTTCATGCATCCGCCAGGGTGATCTGGCCCCAAAACGCAGGGGCACTGCGTCCACTAAGGAAGGTTGATATGCGCGAACTGAGCACTAACGAAGTTGCGGTTGCGTCCGCCGGCGTTATCGACACCGGCGGCGAACTTGCCGCCGGCCTGATCATGGCGGGTGCCGCGGGAATGGTTGGCGCCCTCCTTGGCGCTGCGGGCGGTCCGGTTGGCAGCGCCATGCTCGGGGTGACGTTCGCCCGCGCCGGCTTCAAGTACGTCGAGTACATCACCAAGTGAGGACACGCAAATGCGCGAACTGACCTGTCGTGAGCTCCATGACGTGAATGGCGGTGCTTCCGTGCTCGGCACCATCTGGCAGGTAAGCCTGCCGGCACGGGCGGTGGCCGGCTCGGCCGCACTCGGCTGGGCGATAGGCTCTGCCATCTACCGGACCTATGACGATGAGATCCAGGCCGGATTGGATTGGCTGCTGAACTGAGCCACTGGCCCCGCGCGCGCAAGCGCGCGGGGCATCGAGACCGATGACTGCACACGGCCAACCAGCCCCAGGTACCCGCAGGAGCATTGCGGAACTCCTCGTCGTTTCCTCGGCCGCCTTGGTGCTGGCGCTCGCGCTGCACTCCCCCGCAGCCCGTCTCGCCCTGGCCACCGCCATGGACGGGTTCGACAACGTCTTCCTATGCGTCCTGTTCGCAGGCCTGGGCTTGCTCGATCTGGCCGGGCGCCTGCCTGCCGTCTTCCGCAAGGATGCCCGCCGCATCCGGCTGGTACTGTGGCTTGGCTTTGCCGGCGCGGTCCTGCTGTTCGGCGGTTATGCGCTTCCGGGCATACTGCTGGCCGAGCTGGCCTTCGACCTGGTGTACGCCGTTGCCGGCATGCGCGGCGGTGTGGCTCCCGGCCGTCGCATTGCCCCGTCAGGCCCCAGGAGGGACCGCCAATGAAAAGCGTCGTGATCCGCATCCTCGCCGCGATGCTGTCCCTCGCCGGCGTCGTGGTCCTGGTCTCCCGGCTCATCCAGCTGGTGCAGGGCGATGCACAGGCCTCGGCACTGGAATACGCGGTGCTGGCCGGCGCCGCCTGCGGCACCTGGATGTTCGGGCGTTTCGCGCTCAACGGCGAGCGCGATCCGCTGATGCGCAGGCTGTCGGCACGCAAGCCCGGGCAGCCGGACAGCCGCTAGGCGCCAGTCCGCCAACGCACCGCCGGCTAGCGCCCTTCGCCGGCCGCCCGCTGGCGTTGATGCAGGGCGCGGCGCAGGGCGGCGTCCGGTTGCAGGGAGCGATCCCAGCGGCGGTAGCTGTCGGCCAGGGCCAGGCGCAGCGCGGGATATGGATCCGGCTTGTCCTCGCCGCGCAGCGCGGAGGTCGCCTGGGCCCAGCTGCCGGCGCGGCCCAGGCGCGCGCGGGCGCGCACCACGCTGCGGCAGTCAGTGTCCAGCGCGCGCGCCAGGAAGCAGGCATACCAGGCGTCGCCGGGATTCCAGCCCGGCTGCGCCAGCAGTCCGCGCACATAGGCGCGCGAGGCGCCGGCATAGCGCTCGACCTCGGCGGCGAAGCTCTCCGGATAGGCGCGGGCGTAGCGGTCGATGTCGGCCAGGCGGCCGTCGATCCAGGCATCGCCCGTGTCGTAACGGGGTCCGGGCTCCGGCGTTGCGGTGGCCGTGGCGCGGGCCTGCGCCGCCAGCGGCAGCGGAATGCCCGCACCGCAGGCGGCCAGGCACAGGGTTACGAACAGGATCCGGCGGTACGTCGCGTGCGGGAAGCGGAAGCGGGCCATGGCGGCATTGTGCCGCGGCCGCGGGCGCGGCGCGCGCAGCTCCCGCCGGCGGGCCGTGTGCGGGATCAGGCGGCGGTGCCGGCGGCGATCCGGGTGATGGCTTCCGGCAGCTCCGCCGCGCTGGCCACGGTGCGCACCCGCGGATGCGCCTCGGCCAGGCCATGGTCGGCCTCGTGGGCCCAGGTGAGCGCGTAGGGGATGTGCACGCCCCAGCCGCCCAGCCGCACCACCGGCTCGATGTCCGAGCGCAACGAGTTGCCAACCATCACGAACTGCTCCGGCGCGATGCCGAACTCGGCCAGCACCCGCGCATAGGTCGGCGGGTCCTTCTCGGACACGATCTCGATGCGCGGGAACAGGTCGGCCAGGCCGGAACGGGCGATCTTGTCCTCCTGGTGGAACAGGTCGCCCTTGGTCACCAGTACCACCTGCCAGCGCGCGGCCACCGCCTCCACCGCGTCGCGGATGCCGTCCAGCAGCTCCACCGGATGGGCCAGGGTGTCGCGGCCGATGTCGACCACCTGCTGCAGGTCGCGGGCGCTGATGCGCGCTTCGGTCAGTTCGATCGCCGCCTCGATCATCGACAGGGTCATGCCCTTGACGCCGTAGCCGAACACCTTGAGGTTGCGGCGCTCCACCTCCAGCAGGTGGCGCAGGGTGCCGGCGTCGTGCAGGTCGATGTAGCGGCCGATGATTTCCTCGTAGCGCTTCTCCGCGGCGCGGTAGTAGTCCTCGCTGCGCCACAGGGTGTCGTCGCCATCGAAGCCGACCAGGCGGATGTCGTGCATGGGGGGTATCCGGAACGCGGGCGCCATCACGGCGAACGTGCAGGATAGCAGCGGGGACGGCCCCGGGAAAAAGGAAGCGGGCCGGGGCCCGCTTCGGTCGTGCATGGGGATGCCGCGTCACTCCTGCGGCGCGCCGCCCTGCTGCTGGTTCTGGATGAAGGTGCGGTACTCCTCGGGGGTCAGTTCGCCATCGCCGTCGGCGTCGGCCGTGGCGAACACGCTGGACAGCGCGGAGTGGGCCTGGGCCTCGCTGCGGCTGATGCTGCCGTTGCCGTCGGTGTCCAGGTTGGCCCAGCTCTGGCCCTGGCCGCTGGCGCCGGCCTGCGACTGCTGTGCCGCGCCGGCCTGGGCCTGGGCCTGGGCCTGGGTCGGGGTCTGCTGCTCGGTGGGCGTGGTGCTCTGCGCGAACGCCAGCGGCGCGGCGGCAATCATGCCCAGGAACAGCAGGCCGGTCGGGGTGCGGGTGTGGTGCTTGTTCATTGGCGTACTCCGTCGGGTGGAAGGACGTGACTGCTTGCTTTGCAGAACACGGGTCGCACCTTGCAACGCCGCGGATGAACCGGATTTGGGCCGCGGCCGCGCCGCGAACGCGGCGTTAACCACAGCGTCCGCGCTGCGTTGTAGCCGCTGGTTAGCGGCGCGTGGACGCCAGGTTAGGGGCGTCTTCAAGGACGCCATGTAACCGCTTTAGCGGGCCTCGTCGGGCCCGGTGGAGTTCCCGCCGGGGGCACGCCGGTGGCTGAACAGCCACCAGCCCAGCACGCTGCCGGAGGTGGCGCCGATCACTTCCAGCAGGACCCGGGTGCCCAGGTTGTCGGCGTCGTGGATGCCGGCCAGGGCCAGGCGCGCGTACAGCGGCGACTCCAGCTTCACCATGCCGATGTAGAACAGGTTCCAGGCATCCAGCCCCGCGGCGATGGCGGTGGCGATGACCGCGCCCCAGCCAACCACGTGCCCGATCTGCATGCCGGTGCGTCGCCCGAGCCAGGCCCATCCGGCGTACACCAGCACGCCGACGAGGAAGGCGATCAGTCCGGCTTCGAGGCAGCCAAGCAGGCCGGTGTGCAGCGGAAGGTTCATCGGGCGGGCGGGACCTGGGCAAACGGGCCGACAAGTCTAGCCGGGCCGGTCGCCTCAGTCCTCGCCCTCGCGGCGGGCGGCCAGCGCCACCTGGCCGTCCGCGTCCACCGTCACGTCCAGCAGGATCGGCTGGCAGCAGACCTGGCAGTCCTCCACGTACTGCTGGTTGCCGCCACTGGGATCCACCGGGGTCTCGAAGCTCTCGCCGCACCAGGGGCATTGCACGGTCAGCCACTCTTCCATCAGCGCACCTCCGTCAGCGCACCGGGACGTCGTAGGCGAGGGTCGGATCCGGTTCCGGGTCCAGGGTGTAATGCCACCACTCCCGCGGGTAGTTGCGGAAGCCGCCGGCCTCCATCGCCGCGCGCAGGCGCTGGCGGTTGGCCTGCTGCGCCGGCGCCACCGGGGCGTCGGTGTGCGCGGACGGGTCGAAGAAGTCGAACGGGGTGCCCATGTCCAGCGGCTCGCAGCGGCCGTCGCCGTCGCAGCGCACCAGGGTCAGGTCGACGGTGGCGCCGCGGCTGTGGCCGGAACTGTCGGCGATGTACTCCGGCACCAGCGCGTCCTTGTCCACCCGCGGGTACCAACGTGCCTTCTGTCCCGGGTCGTCGGCGGCGCGCGCCCAGTGCATGAAGGCCTGCACCGCACGCACCGGGCGGTAGCAGTCGTAGACCAGCAGGCCCAGGCCCTCGGCCTGCAGGTCCTGCTGCACCCGGGCCAGGGCCTCGGCCACCGGCCGCAGCAGCAGGCAGGCGTTGCCTTCGTAGCCGGGTACCGGCGCACCGGTGAAGTTGTCCGGTCCGGCATAGCGCGCCTCCACGCGGATGCCGGGGGCCAGGGTGCGGACCTCGACCAGGCCGGCCGCGGCGGCGTCGCGTGCCGGCGACACCCGCACCGGTTCGCCGCCGGCCACCGCCGGCGCCAGCAGCAGCGCCGCCAGCAGCGCGCACAGGCGCTCAGGGGCAGTCGCGCTCGCGCACGAAACGGAGGTCCTGGTAGTCATAGCTGAAGTCCGCTTCCGGATCGACCTTGGACAGGCGCAGGGTACCCCCGCCCGCCTCCGGCGGGTGCAGCCAGGCCTCCGCGTCGAGGCCGTCGTCGTCCCAGTCCAGCAGCCAGCGCTCGCCCACCCGCATCAGCCGCCCGCGCATGCGTGGCGAGCGCACCGAGGCGAAGCCGATGCCGTCGGCGCGCGGGCACAGCGCCACCTCGCCGAACCACGGATCGCGCCAGATCCCGAGCAACGCCGCGGCCTCGCGGCGCGTGGCCGGGCGCCGCGCGCGGGTGTCCGGCGCCGGCTCGGCCTGGCGGCGCAGGGCGTGTTCGCGCTCCAGCAGGGCGGCGTAGTGGGCCACGTCCAGGGCCGGATCCGGGCGGGTGTAGCGCTTGGCCAGCACCTGGCCCAGCACCGTGCGCGCGTCCTCGGCCTCGCCGTTGATGAGGATGACGATGCCGGTGCGCAGGTCCGGCAGCAGGATCACCGAGGAATACATGCCCGACAGGGTGCCGGTGTGGGCCACCTTCCACTGCCCGTCCATGTCGGACAGGCGCCAGCCGTAGCCGTAGGCATGGAAGTGGCTGTTGTCCCACTCGCGCATGCGCCGGCCCACCGGCATTGGCATGTGCCCGGTCCACGCCTGCTGGCGCTGCTCCGCCGACAGCCACGGCTGCGCCGGATCCAGCCAGGCGCCCACCCAGCGCAGCATGTCCTCCAGGCTGCAGCGGATCCCGCCGGCGGCCATCGAGGTGATGTCCGGGACCACGCCCCGCTCCGGCGGCGCCGGCAGGTTGCGCCCGTCCACGCGCCGGTGCGGGCGCGCGATCGGGCCGGCTTCGCCGGCGTTCCAGCTGCCCACGCGGCAGCCGTCCATGCCCAGCGGCGCGAACACCTCCTCGCGCACCAGCTGCGCGTAGGGCTTGCCGCCGGCCGCGGCCGCGACCTCGCCGGCGACCACGTACAACAGGTTGTCGTAGGCGTAGCCGGAGCGGAAGCTGGTCACCGGCTCCAGGTGCGCCAGCCCGGCGATGATGTCGGCGCGGGTGAAATCGTTCGGTTCCGGCCACAGCATCAGGTCGCCCGCGCCCAGGCCCAGGCCGCTGTTGTGCACCAGCAGGTCGCGCACCTGCATGTTGGCGGTGACCCAGGGGTCGTGCATGCGGAACTGCGGCAGGTGCTTCACCACCGGGTCGTCCCAGCGCAACCGGCCCTGGTCGACCAGCCGCGCCAGCACCGCCGCGGTCATGGCCTTGCTGTTGGAGGCGATCTTGAACAGCGCCTCCGGCGTCACCGGCTCGCCGCTGCCGGCGGCAAGCTCGCCGCGCGCCACCACCGCGGCGACCTTGCCGTCCTCGATCACGCCGACCGCGATGCCGGGCAGGTCGTAGCGGGCGACCGCCTCGTCCACCGCGCGCTCGACGAACGCCTGCGCGGGGCCGGGAAGCGTTGCGCCGGCCACGGCCGGCGCGGCAAAAAAAGCGGCCGCAAGGGCGGCCGCAGGAGGGAGGAAACGCAGCATCACCTGCTCCTCGATGCGGGCCTGTCGTCCATGATCGGGCCCGCGTCGTCCGGTTGTCAGTACTCCAGCGCCAGCACCAGCTGGCCGTAGCGCGGCGACTGCAGGAAGCGCTCGCGGCCGAAGAACTCGTCGCGGGTGCCGATGCTCGACTCCAGGTCCTGGTAGACCCAGACCGGGCGCTGGCGGTTGAAGATGTTGTACGCCGACAGCTTGGCCGAGAACCTGGCCGGGCCGAACTGGCGCTCGTAGCCCACGCTCAGGCCGACGTCGATGTACCACGGCATGCGCCCGGCGCCGCCGCGCGCGGAATGCTCGTACACCCGGTCCGAGGTGCTCCAGGTGTCGCCTTCCTGCGGATTGGCGAAGGCCTCCTCCGGGGTGCACTTGTCCACGCACACGAAGTAGCTGTGGTAGAGCTTCCAGTTGTACGGGTTGCCGACGCCGAAGCCGGTGATCGGGCCGCCGGAGCGGGCGTCCACGGTCGCGCCCAGGCTCCAGTTCTCGGTCAGGGCGTAGGTGCCGCGCAGCTTGACCTGGTGGCGGTGGTCGTTGGCCAGCGGGCCATGGCCGCGGTAGTTCACGAACGGGTCGTCGAAGTTCTCGGTGCGGCCGGTATCACCGAAGTTGGTGTCGGTGTTGACCGGGCCCTCGGCGTTGCCCTCGCTCCAGGACAGGGTGTAGGAGGCGTTGAACGCCCACTTGCCATCCCAGGCGCGGTCCAGCTGCAGCTCCAGCGCCTTGTAGGTGCGCTTGGGCTTGCTCCAGCCGCGCTGGCCGGTCGGGGTCGAGCCCACGTACTCCCACTCGCCGTCGATGTACTCGTAGTCGTCCGACTCGGTCCAATAGCCACCCTTCGAGGTATCGACGGTGATGTAGCCGTCGTTGCTGCCGTCGCAGTCGGTGTCGCCCCAGATGGTGACGTCCTTGCCCGGGTTGCCCATCACCCACACGCTGGGCACGCGGCCGCAGTGGGTGGCGGTGATGTTGATGTCGTCGATGGCGTTGTGCAGCTTGCGGTAGATGCCGCGCGCGCCCCACGACCACTTCTCGCCCAGCACCTGCTGGAAGCCCAGGATCAGCTCGTCCTGGTAGACCGGGTCCATGTCGGCGTCGACCTCGGCGCGCAGGTCGCCGACGGTGCCGTCGCCCTGGTCGTCGTCGAAGCCCATGTACTGGCCCAGCACCGGCACCGCGTACTGGACGCCGTCGCGCTCGCGGATCTCCCAGCCGTCGAGGCCGTAGTAGGTGCGCGCGTCGAGCAGGGCGCCGCCCTGCTTGATGTTGATGACGTTGGCCACCGGCAGGAAGTAGCGGCCGATGTTGCCGAACACCTTCATCGTGCCCTGGCCGACCGGGTCCCAGGAGAAGCCCAGGCGCGGCGCCCACATGTCGTCCATCTTGATGTAGGTGCGGCCCTCGGCGTCCTTGTTGTCGAACTCCTCGTAGCGCAGGCCCAGGTTGAGCACCAGGTTGTCGGTGATCGACCAGTTGTCCTCGACGTAGTAGGCGCGGTTGGTCGACTCGAACTCGCCGAAGATCGCGTACTGGCGGGCGCGCACGCAGGCGGTGTAGCCGGCCGGGACCAGGAAGCCGCCGCAGTTGGAGTTGTTGGTCAGCGGGGTGGCGGTATAGACGTTGTACTGCACGCCGCCGGGACCGGAGTAGACCTGGTCGAGGTCGGAGGTGTTGCGCTCGTCGTCGATGCCGAAGCGCAGCAGGTGGTCGCCCAGGCCCCACTCGAAGTCGATCCGGCTCTGCTTGCGCTCGTCGTTGCGGTCGTAGACGGTGGCGTTGTTGGTGCAGCCCAGCGGCACGCCCGGGTCCGGCACGCCGGAGGCGCGGGTGACGTAGTTGCAGTCCACGTCGTTGGGCGAGCCGGTGACGCTGTTGCGCTCGTTGCGGCCGTGCATCACCTTCATCGACAGGTTGTCGGTCAGGTACGAGCTCCAGGTCAGCGCCCAGTTGGTGCCGCCGGTCTCCGAGTAGGAGTCGCTGAGCTTCTGCCCGACCTTGCCGCTGTCGAAGTCGTAGGCGTAGGTGGTGGTGTCGGTGCGGTTCTCGTTGGAGAACGCCATCAGGCTCAGCAGGTTGCGGTCGGTGACCTGCCAGTCCAGGGTGGTGCCCCAGAAGCCGTCGTCCGAGTCGCCGCGGTTGAACGAGGTGCCGGCGTCGTTGGTGTTCTCCGGCTCGACCTTGCGGCCCTCGTACATGGCGAAGAAGAACAGCCGGTCCTTCACGATCGGGCCGGAGGCCCACACATTAAGGCGCGTGGAGTCGGTCTTGTCCTTGCTGCGGGTCAGGTAGCGCTCGCCGTCCAGGTAGCTGTCGCGCGCCGAGGACTCCCAGTCCTTCGGGCCCCACACCAGCTTGGAGCCGTAGTGGAATTCGTTGGTGCCGGAGCGGGCCACGGCGTTGACCACGCCGCCGGTGGTGCGGCCGAACTCCACCGAGTAGCCGCCGGTCTTGACCTGGAAGTCCTCGTAGAAGTCGAACGGCGCCTCGGAGAAGCCGACGCGGTTGTAGAAGTCGGTGACGTTGAGGCCGTTGACGTAGAATGCGTTCTCGGCCACCGACGAGCCGCCGAAGGAGATGCCGCCGAAGGAGGCGCTGCCGGAAGCCACGCCCGGGGCCAGCAGCGCCACCGAGGTGACGTTGCGGTCCACCGGCAGGCGCGCCAGCTCCTCGGCGTTGATGTTCATCGCCGACTCGGTGGAGGTCACGTCCACCGGGGTGACGAAGCGGGTGCCGACCACTTCGATGCTCTGCAGGGTCGCCGGCTCGGCCGCCAGGTTGACCGAGGCGGTGGCACCGAGGGTGACGGTCACGGTGGCCTGCTGCCCGCCCTCGGCCTGCACCGTGTAGGTGCCCGGCGGCAGCAACGGCAGGCGGTAGCTGCCGTCCTCGCCGGCGGTGACGGTGCGGGTGAAGCCGGTGGCCGGGTTGGTGATCGTCACCCTGGCCCCGGCCTCGGCGCGGCCCGCCACCGCGCCGGTGGCGCTCTGCGCCATCGCCATCGGTGCCATCGTGCCCAGGCACGCGCCGAGCGCCATCGCCAGCGCCGCCTTCCTCAGGATCCTGCTGTTCATCCCCGTGTCTCTCCCACAGTGGTGTTGAGGTCAATCCCCGCCCGTCCGCCCGCCTTCGGGCGGCAGCATCCGCCACTGGAACCGGTAGTCCCACTGGTCGAAGTACAGGTTGCCGCCACGCCATTCGGCCTCGCCCCGCTGCGAGTCCACGGTCTCGGAGCGGAAATGGGTCTTGGCGGGCACGAAGTCGCGCGCGTAGTCGTCGTTGAAGGCGATGCGGTAGGCGTCCAGGCCGCCCAGGTAGAACCAGCGCAGCGCCGGGTCGTCGCTGTCGAGCTGGCCGGTGGTCACGTCCATCGGCAGCCAGCCGTACGGGGCCAGGTACAGCCAGCCCCAGTCGTGCATGTTGTCGTAGCCGACGTCCTCGTCGGAGTAGGTCCAGCCGGACTGCCAGCGCGCGGGGATGCCGTTGAGCCGCAGCAGGCTGATCAGCAGCAGGGTCTGCTGGCCGCAGTCGGCATGGCCGGCGTTGAGCGCGTAGTCGCTGATGTTGGAGATGGTCGAGTACTCGCGCGCGCCGGCCCAGGGGATGCGGTCGACCGCGGCGAACAGCTTCTGCGCGATGCGGTACGGATTGGTCTCCCCGCCCACCACCTGGCGCGAGAACGCGCGCAGCTGCGGGGTGAACACCACGTGCGGCGGGCGCTCGGCCAGGTACGGCGCCAGCTCCGGGTCGGTGCGGTCCACCGGCACCACCTTGTCCGGGTCCACCGCGAAGTGCCGGGCGTACACGGTCAGTTCGTAGGTGATGGAGAACTCGGTCGGCTTGCCGGCTTCGGCGCGGCCTTCCAGGTACACGGTGCGCATCGGCGCGTCTTCCGGCGCGACCTGGCCGCCGGCCGGCGAAGTCCGCACCAGGCGGATGTTTTCCTGCTGCCCCGGGATCGCGCGCGGGTACGGGATCCAGGCGCGCACGGTCTCCCCCGCCGGCACCGCGTCGGCGTCCACGACCAGCGACTGGGTCACTTCCAGCCGCCGCGGGGCCACGCTGGTGGCGCCGCCGGCGGCCGCGGCCAGCACCTCGGCGTGGTGCGGATGCAGGCGCTCGAACGGGCCTTCGGAGAACGGCCGCACCGGCGGCGTGCGGCGTGCCGCGGCCTCGGGGCTGAGCCGGAACAGGTTGGACACCGAGCGCTTGAACCAGCGGCGCTCGCCGTCGATGTCCATGTGCTCGACCAGGCCGGCCGCGTCCCAGGCGTCGAATTCGGACTCGCGCAGGTCCGGGATCTGCCGGCGCAGCTGTGCCAGCACCGCCGCGCGGTCGAGGCTGAAGTCCAGGCGGATGCGGCGCATGCGCTCGCGCTCGAACTCCAGCGCCCGCCGCTGCGCGGCATCGCCCTGCGACAGCAGCGCCGCGATCCGGGCCTCGGCCTCGGCGAAGCGGCCGGCGTCCACCGCGGCCACGATCTCCGGCAGCGGATCGCCCGCGCGGGCCTGCACGCTCCCCAGCGCGAGGCACAGCAGCAGGCCGGCGGCCAGGCGGGATGCGCGCCCGCCGCGGACCGGGGTCCGCGCGTTGGCGTGTGCCGCTGGTTGGCGAGGAGAGGCTTCCACGACGACACTTCCCGGTGCGGTGGTAATGCCGATGTAACACGCACCGGGGACGCGGTCAATAATTTATTCTTGACGTACTGAATAGCTGGAATAACTATTCTTTCGGAACACCCGCCCAAGGGGAGGCCGTCACCATGAAAGCGCTATCCGCGCGGAACACCCCGGTTCGCAAGCGCGTGGCCCGGCTGGCGGCTCCGCTGCTGGCCAGCCTGCTGCTGGCTGCAGCGCCGGCCTGGTCGCTGTCCCCGGACGCGGACGGGCACACCGCCGTGGTCGGCGTGCGCCTGTCCGACCTCGACCCGGCCAGCTGGATCGCCAGGCAGGAACAGCCGCACCAGCTGCTCCTGGACCGCGAGGGCATCGCCGCGCTCAACGCGCGCATGCGCGCCGAGGATCCCTCGATCCAGGACATCGCCGCCCTGCCCGATCCGCTGCCGCGCCAGTTCGTGCGCGCGCAGGTGGAAAAGCTGTCCTCGCCGCCGGCGCGCACCCTTTACGACGAACGCGGCCAGCCGGTGCCGGCGCGCACCCTGGCGGCACTGCAGCGCGAGCTGGCGCTGGACGCGATCCCCGCCAGCCGCCCGCTGCGCTACGGCCTGGTGGTGCACCGCGCCGCGCTGCGCGCGTTCCCGACCTCGCTGCGGGTGTTCTCCTCGCCCGGCGACACCGACATCGACCGCTTCCAGGAATCGGCGCTGTTCCCCGGCGACGCGGTGGCGGTGCTGCACGAAAGCCGCGGCCGGCAATGGCTGTTCGTGGCCTCCGAGCGCTACTCCGCGTGGATCGAGGCCCGGCACGTGGCCATCGGGACGCGCGAGGAAGTACTGGGCTATGCCAGCCGCACGCCGTACATCGTGGTCACCGGCGCCACCGTCCGCACCACCTACACCCCGGAGGAGCCGCGGGTGTCGGCGCTGCAGCTGGACATGGGCCTGCGCCTGCCGCTGCGCACCGGGCTGGACCCGTCGCGCACGGTCAACGGCCAGCATCCCTACGCCTCGCACGTGGTCGACCTGCCGGCGCGCCGCGCCGACGGCAGCCTGGAGTTCGTGCCGGCCCTCGTCCCGCGCTCGGCCGACGTCGCCGCCGACTACCTGCCGCTGACCCCGGCCAACCTCATCGCCCAGGCGTTCAAGTTCCTCGGCGAACGCTACGGCTGGGGCCATTCCTACGACGCCCGGGACTGCAGCGGCTTCGTGTCCGAGGTCTACCGCAGCTTCGGCATCCTCATGCCGCGCAACACCCGCGACCAGGCGGTGAGCCCGGCGCTGGACCGGATCGGCTTCGAGCCCGGCGACGACCCGGCGCGCCGCCAGGCCGCGGTGCGCGGGCTGCAGGTCGGCGACCTCGTCTACATCCCCGGCCACGTGATGATGGCCATCGGCCATCGCGACGGCATGGCCTACGTCATCCACGACACCAACGGCGGCGGCTGGCGGGGCCCGGACGGCGGCCGCGTGTCCGCCGGCCTCAACGGCGTGTCGCTCACCCCGCTTGACCCGCTGTTGTTCAACGACGAGCAGACCTACGTGGACCGCATGACCAGCATCCAGCGCGTCCGCCCGCGCCCTTCCCGCTGAGAAAGCCCAAGTGAAGATCACCGACATCGAACTGCGCATGCTGCGCGTGCCGCTGAAGACCCCGTTCAAGACCGCGCTGCGCACGGTCGACACGGTCGAGGACATCGTGGTGCTGGTGCGCACCGACACCGGCCATACCGGCCACGGCGAGGCGCCGGCCACCGCGGTGATCACCGGCGACACCCACGGCTCGATCGCCGAGGCGATCGAGCGCTTCATCAAGCCGCGCCTGATCGGCCAGGAGATCGCCAACCTCAACCGCATCTGCGGCCTGATCCAGGGCGCGCTGGAGCGCAACACCAGCGCCAAGGCGGCGGTGGAGATCGCGGTCTACGACCTGTGGGCGCAGCTGTACGACGCGCCGCTGTACAAGATGCTCGGCGGCGGCGACCCGGTGATCACCACCGACATCACCATTTCGGTGGACCACATCGACAAGATGGTGGCCGACTCGATCTCGGCGGTGGAGCGCGGCTTCGACTCGCTGAAGATCAAGGTGGGCAAGGACATCGGCCTGGACATCGAGCGGGTCAAGGCGATCCACGCCGCGGTCGAGGGCCGCGCCCTGCTGCGCCTGGACGCCAACCAGGGCTGGACCCCGAAGCAGGCGGTCTACGCCATGCACGCGCTGGAGGACGCCGGCGTGCTGCTGGAGCTGCTGGAGCAGCCGGTCAAGGCCGCCGACATCGAGGGCCTGAAGTACGTCACCGAGCGCGTGCACACCCCGGTGATGGCCGACGAGAGCGTGTTCGGCCCGGACCAGGTGTTCGACCTGATCCAGCGCCGCGCCGCGGACATCATCAACATCAAGCTGATGAAGACCGGCGGCCTGTCCAACGCCATCCGCATCGCCGACATCGCCTCCATCTACGGCGTGCAGTGCATGATCGGCTGCATGATCGAGTCGGCCATCTCGGTGGCCGCGGCGGTGCACCTGGCGGTGGCCAAGGCCGACGCGATCAGCAAGGTCGACCTGGACGGCCCCTCGCTGGGCCAGTTCAACCCGGTCGAGGGCGGGGTCATCTTCAACGAGTCGGAGATCAGCATCACCGAGGCGCCGGGCCTGGGCATCCGCCAGATCCGCGGCCTGGAGCCGCTGGCGCGCTGAGCGCCGGTTGCCACGTGCCGGCACTCCGGATGAAGATCGCCGCCATGCCGCCCCTGGTAAAGATCCGTTCCGAACGCGACCAGATGTCGGCGATCGAGCGCCGCATCGCGGACTTCATCCTCGACAACGCCCACCTGCTGCGTGACTACTCCTCGCAGCAGCTGGCCAGCGCCCTGGGCGTGAGCCAGTCCTCGGTGGTCAAGTTCAGCCAGAAGCTCGGCTTCCGCGGCTACCCGGACCTGAAGTTCAGCATCGGCCAGGCGCTGGCGCGCAACGGTGGCGACGCCCCGGCCGGGGTCCCGGAGGAGCCCGGCGATGCCTACGCGCGGCTGGAGGAAACCCTGCGCCGATCCAAGGCCGCGGCCGAGGAGGAGACCCGCCTGATCAACCCGCGCGAGCGGATCGAGGCCATCGTCGGCATGCTCGACGGCGCCGGCAAGGTGTTCGTCTGTGGCCTCGGCGACGACGGCCTGTTCGCCCGCGAGTTCGCCATGCGCCTGTCGCTGCTGGGGGTGCTGGTGGTGCACCACGCCGACCCGATCCTGATGATGGCCAACATCTCCGCGGCCCGCCCCGGCGACGTGCTGCTGCTGTTCTCCGAGTTCGGCCAGCTGGCGCCGCTGCACCAGCTCAGCCGCCAGTTCCAGGCCTGCGAGGGCAAGGTGGTGTCGATCACTCGGCACACCGCCAACCCGCTGCGCGCCCAGGCCGACGCCGCCCTGGTGGTGTCCGCGCACGACCCGGCGCCGCACGTGGCCCAGCTGCTGTACCGCTCCTCGCTGCAGTACCTGCTCGACTTCCTGTTCGTGCTGCTGTGCCAGGCCAACCCGGACCGGCACCGCCAGCTCAACATCAACCTCGAACGCATCCAGCACCTGATCGAGAGCTGAGCCATGGCCCCGCATCCCGGCACCCACCGCCTGCCCCCGTCGCTGCGCCTGCTGGCGGCCCTGGCCCTGCTGCTGGTGGCCGCGACCGTGCTGGCGGCGCTGCCCGGCGCCGGCGAGCCCGCGCCGCGCCAGCTGGTGGTGGTGACCACCGCCGGCTGGGACGCCGCCACCGGCACCCTGCGCTACTACGAACGCGAAGGCGCGCAATCGCCCTGGCGCGAGGCCGGCCACTTCGCGGTGGCCATCGGCCGCAATGGCGCGGCCTGGGGCCAGGGCCTGCACCCGGCCGCCGACCAGGGCCAAGGCCCGGCCAAACGCGAGGGCGACGGCCGCAGCCCGGCCGGCGTGTTCGCGCTGGGAAGCGCGTTCGGCTACCTGCCGGCCGGCGAGGTCGCCACCGCCCTGCCCTACCGGCAGATGGATGCCAGCCACTGGTGCATGGACGTGCCGGAGTCGCCGCACTACAACCGCATCGTCGACGCCCGCGAGGTCGGCGAGGCCGCGGTGGCCGGCTCCAGCGAGCCAATGCGCCTGGACCTGCACCACGACGGCGACCCGCGCTACCGCCTGGGCCTGGTGATCGCGCACAACCCGGACAACGCGCCCGGTGCCGGCAGCTGCATCTTCGCCCACCTCTGGCGCCAGCCCGGCGAAGCCACCGCCGGCTGCACCGCGATGGCCGAGGCCGACATGCGCCGCCTGCTGGCCTGGCTGGATCCGGCGGCGCAGCCGCGCTTGGTGCTGCTGCCACGCGCCGAGTACGCGCGCCTGGCGCCGCGCTGGGGCCTGCCGGCCGCGGGGTCGGCGCGATGAGGTGGCCGGGCGCCACCGCGCGGGTGCTGCTGGCGCTGGCCGCCGGCGCCATCGCCGGCCTGGTCCTTGCCGCGACCAGCGCGGCGGCGGCCGCCACCGCCGCCGCCATCGCCCAGCCGATCGGCCGGCTGTGGCTCAGCGCCCTGCAGATGACCGTGGTGCCGCTGGTGCTGTCGCTGGTGATCCTGGGCGTGGCCAACGCCGCCAACGCCGCCGCCTCCGGGCGCGTGGCGCGGCGCGCGATGGTGGTGTTCATCGTCCTGCTGTCGCTGTTCTCCGGCTACGCCGCGCTGGCCGCGCCGGCGGTGCTGGCCTGGGTCGCGCCCGACCCGCAGCTGGCCGCCACCCTGCAGGGCAGCGCCGCCGCGGTCGAGGCCGGCACCGCGCCCACGCTGGCGCAGTGGATCGGCAACGTGATCCCGTCCAACGCGATCATGGCCGCGGCCCAGGGCGCGATGCTGCCGCTGGTGGTGTTCGCGCTGTTCTTCGGCTTCGCCCTCACCCGCATCGCCGCCGAGCGCCGCGCCCAGGTGACCGGCCTGTGCCAGGCCATCGCCGACACCATGATCGTGATCGTGCACTGGGTGCTGCTGGCCGCGCCGCTGGGCGTGTTCGCGCTGATGCTGGCGGTGTGCGCGCAGGCGGGCCTGGGCGTGGTCGGCGCGCTGGCCGGCTACATCGGCCTGCAGTGCGGGCTGTACCTCGGCGCGACCGCGATCTGCTACCTGCTGGTGGCACTGTTCGCCGGCCGCTCGCCGCTGGCCTTCGCCAGGGCCGCGCTGCCGGTGCAGGTGGTGGCCGCCAGCACCCAGTCCTCGCTGGCGACGCTGCCGGCGATGCTGGAAAGCGCGCGCGAGCGCCTGCACATCCCGCGCGCGGTCGCCGGCCTGGTGTTGCCGATGGCGGTGACCCTGTTCCGCATCACCAGCCCCATCCAATACGTCACCGCGGCGTGCTTCGTGGCCTGGGCCTACGGCATCGAGCTGACCCCGCTGCAGCTGGCCGCCGGCGCCGCGCTGGCGGTGGTGATAAGCCTGGGCTCGGTCGGCCTGCCCGGCCAGGTCAGCTTCATGGCCACGGTGTTGCCGGTGACCCAGTCCATGGGCCTGCCGGTGGAACCGCTGGGCCTGCTGCTGGCGGTGGACACCATCCCCGACGTGTTCGCCACCACCGGCAACGTCACCGGAGACCTGGCCGCGGCGGGCATCGTCTCGCGGCACAGCCCGGACGCCGCCGACGCCGACGCGGAGCCGCAGGACGCCGCCTGAACGCGCGCGGCGCCCGCTCACGCAGGTGTCACCGCGCGCGCTCCACATTCCCCTGCATCCGAAGCAGGAGGACACCGCGATGAAGCAGCGGCGCATCTACACCACCCCCGACCTGGCCACGGCGCAGGCCGCGCTGGGCGCCGCCCACGACGCCGGGATCGAGCGCGACTGCCTGTCGCTGATCGCGCGCGCGGACATCGAGATGGATTCGGTGCCGGACGACCTGCGCGAGGCGCACACCGACATGGTTCCCGCGGCGCTGCGCGGTGCCGCCGGCGGCAGCGCGATCGGGCTGGTCGCGGGCCTGGTCGCGGTGGCGGTGCCGCCGCTGGGCATCACCCTGGCCGGCGCGGCGCTGATGACCGGCGTCGGCGCCGCGGTCGGCAGCTGGTCGTCGGCGCTGATGGGCGCGACCGTGCAGGATCCGGTGCGGCGCAAGTTCGAGGAGGCGATCGAGGACGGGCAGGTGCTGCTGGTGGTCGACGGCGACGAGCAGGAGCTGGCGGTGGCCGACGCGGCCATCGTGCGCACCGGCGCCATCCTGCTGCCGTACGAGGCCAGCAGCGCGGCCAGCTGAATGCCTAACACCGCGCTCACCCGCCGGATCGGCCTGTTTAACGCCGCCCCCGATAGCGTGGCGTTCCACCCACCGCAGAGGAGACGCCGATGAGCACGCCCGGCTACCAGGTGCCCGGCCGCACGGCCACCGAGCAGTTCCCCGACTCCGGTTACTGGAACCAGCAGTACCGCAGCGAGCCCTATTACATGGAAGGCGATACCTACGACGACTACGCCGCCGCGTACGAGACCGGCTATGCCTTCCGCCAGCGCGACCCGGCCGCCGAGTTCGCCGCCGCCGAGGAGCAGCTGCGGCGCGAATGGGAAACCCGCAAGGGCAAGTCGCGGCTGGACTGGACCCGCGCGCGCCAGGCGTGCTGCGTGCCTGGGAACGCGGCGCCGATCCGCACGGCATGTAGTCTTCGCGGCGCCTGCCCGATACCTCGTCCAGGGACGCCACGCCGGCCACCGGCGTGGCGTCCGCGCGTCAGCCCTGCGGCGGCAGCAGTTCGAACGCGGCAGGTTCGCCGGCCACCGCCGAAGGCGCGATCCAGGCGTCGAACCAGCCCGGCTCGGCACCCTGCGTGCCGTCGGCGCGGGTGAATGCCAGGTCCGCGCGCGACAGCCGGAATTCCACCTCGCGTGCTTCGCCCGGCTGCAGCGCCAGCTTCGCGAAACCCTTCAGTTCCCGCACCGGGCGCACGCGGCTGGCGACGCGGTCGTGCACGTACAGCTGCACCACCTCCTCGACCGCGCGCGTGCCGCTGTTGCGCACCGTCGCGCGCAACACCGCCTCGCCGTCCCAGGCCACCGCGGGGGATTCCACCGTGGTCGGCCCGTACTCGACCTGGCCGTAGGTCAGGCCATGGCCGAAGGGATAAAGCGCCTGGTGCGGGTGCTCGCGCCAGCGCGCCTTGAACTCCTTCATGTCCGGCAGTTCCGGACGGCCGGTGCGCGGGTGGTTGTAGAAGTACGGCTGCTGCCCCGAATCGTGCGGGAAACTCACCGGCAGGCGCCCGGAAGGGCCGTAGTCGCCGAACAGCACGTCGGCCACCGCGTGCCCGGTCTGGCTGCCCAGGAACCAGGTGACCAGGATCGCCTGCGCGTCGCGCACCGCGCCCTGCAGCGCCAGCGCGCGGCCGTTGCGCAGCAGCACCACCACCGGCGTGCCGGTGGCCGCCACCGCCTCGGCCAGCGCCTGCTGCGCCGGCGGCAGCACGATCTGGGTGCGCGACTGCGCCTCGCCGCTGTAGCGCTGCGGCTCGCCCACCGCCAGCACGACCACGTCGGCCTCGCGCGCGGCCGCGACCGCGGCCTCGATGCCGCCCTGCAATGGCGCCTCCAGCCCGCAGCCATCCACCACCCGCAGGCGCGCGCCGCCGTCCGGCAGCGCCGCGCGCAGGCCGGCTTCCAGGCTGACGTAGCGGCTGCGGTCGCCGAACAGGGTCCAGCAGCCTTCGATGTTGTCCAGGTCGCGCGCGAACGGGCCGATGAGGGCGATGCGCGCGTCGCGGCGCAACGGCAGCAGCCCGCCCTCGTTCTTCAGCAGCACCATCGAGCGGCGCGCGGCGTCGCGCGCCAGCGCCTCGTGCGCCTCGCGCCAGGAGGCATCGGCCTCGCGCGCCGGGTCCAGCGAACGGTAGGGGTCGTCGAACAGGCCGATTGCCGCCTTCAGCGACAGCACCCGGCGCACCGCCGCGTCCAGCTTCTCCATCGGGATGCGGCCCGATTCCACCAGCGCCGGCAGGTGCGCGGCGTAGAAGCCGCTCTGCATGCTCAGGTCCATGCCGGCGGAGAACGCCAGCTCGGTGGCGTGGCGCTCGTCGGCGGCATAGCCGTGCGCGATCAGCTCCATGTCGGCGGTGTAGTCGGACACGACCACGCCGGCGAACGCCCATTCCCCGCGCAGCACTCCGGTCAGCAGCGCGTGGTTGGCGCTGGCCGGGATGCCGTTGATGTCGTTGAAGGCGGTCATCACCGCCAGCGCGCCGGCGTCGACCGCTGCCTTGAACGGCGGCAGGTGGACGTCGCGCAGGGTGCCTTCGGCGATCTCGACGAAGTTGTAGTCCAGGCCCGCGCTCACCGCACCGTAGGCCACGAAGTGCTTGGCCGTGGCCAGCAACGAATCGTGCGCGCGCAGGTCCGGGCCCTGGAAACCGCGCACGCGCGCGGCGGCGAAGCGGCAGCCCAGGTACACGTCCTCGCCGGCGCCCTCGGCGCCTCGGCCCCAGCGCTGGTCGCGGGCGATGTCCACCGCCGGCGCGTAGGTCCAGTGGATGCCGGCGGCGGTGGCCTCGATGGCGGTGGCGCGGGCGGTACGCTCGGCCAGGTCCGGCTCGAAGCTGGCGGCCTCGCCCAGCGGGATCGGGAACACGGTGCGCATGCCGTGGATCACGTCCGCGGCCAGCAGCACCGGAATACCCAGCCGGCTCTCCTCCACCGCCACGCGCTGGATCTCGCGCCCGGCCTCGGCGCCGACGCCGTTGAACAGGGTGCCGACGCGGCCGGCGCGCACCTGCTCCAGCACTTCGGTGGCATTGCGCACGTTGGTCTCGGGATTCACGTCCGGCGCGAAGGGGCGGACCATGTCGGCGAACACGCCGAGCTGGCCTGCCTTTTCCTCCAGCGTCATGCGCGGGATCAGGGATTCGACCCGCGGGTCGGCGGGAAGGGTGGTCGGCATCGGTGCGGGCAGTGCGGGGGTGCGGCGATTCTAGCGGAGCGGCCACCGCGGCCCCTTGACGCCCGCTGTCCGCGGCACGCGCCGTGCCGCGGACAAAAGAAGGGCGCGGGGCCGTGGCCCCGCGCCGCGGCGACAACCCGTGACGGGTGCCGCAAAAAACAGCAGGCCGATCAGCGCGAGGCCTGGGCGTCGACCTTCAGGCGGCTGGTGTCGACCTTGGCCACGCCGTCGATCTCGCCGGCGATGCGCTTGGCCTCGTCGGCCTGGGCCTGGCTGCCGACGGTGCCGGTCAGGTAGACCACGCCGTCGACGGTGTCGACCTCGATCTTGGTGCCGGACACGTCGCTGTCGGCCAGCAGGCTGGACTTGACCTTGGTGGTGATCCAGGTGTCGGACACCGGCTGGCTGGAATCGGCGTCGGCGGCCTTCTTCTTCTGCGGATCGTTGTCGCCGGCCATGGCGGCACCGGAGAACAGCAGGGCGGCAAAGGTGGCGGCGAGCACGGTGGCGTTCTTGCGCATGGGTCTGGCTCCTTGGCGAATGGGCGGCCAGTCTCCGCCAGGGCAGCGTCCAGCACGGGTGAACCGCGCGCGATGGATTCGTGATTGGTTCAAGCGCCTGAACCAGTTGCGATGGCGGCCATGCGCACGTCTAATCGGCGCATTGCCGCTGGAATCGCTTCCATGAGCCCGGATGTCCTGAACGTCGCCCTGGTCGGCTACGGACTGGCTGGCCGCGTGTTCCACGCGCCGCTGGTCGCGGCCACGCCCGGATTGCGCCTGCACAGCGTGGTGTCCAGTCGCACCGCGGAGATTGCCGCCGACCATCCGCAGGCGCGCGTCTGCGCGCAGGTGGCCGAAGTGCTGGAGGACCAGGCCGTGGACCTGGTGGTGGTGGCCACGCCCAACGACAGCCACGCGCCGATCGCGCGCGCCGCACTGCAGGCGGGCAAGCATGTGGTGGTGGACAAGCCGTTCGCCCTGCACCTGGACGAGGCCCGCGCGGTGGCGGAAGCCGCACGCCAGGCCGGCAAGGTGCTGTCGGTGTTCCACAACCGGCGCTGGGACGCGGACTTCCTCACCCTGCGCGCCCTGCTCGACGCCGGCGCGCTGGGCGAGGTGGCCGAGCTGCACTCGCACTTCGACCGCTTCCGCCCGCAGGTGCCGGACCGCTGGCGCGACCGCGCCGGCCCCGGCGCCGGACTGTGGTACGACCTCGGCCCGCACCTGGCCGACCAGGCGCTGCAGCTGTTCGGCCCGCCGCTGGCGGTGACCGCCGACCTGGGCATGCAGCGCCACGGCGCCACCGCGGTGGACTACTTCCACGTACAGCTGCGCTATCCACGCCTGCGGGTGCTGCTGCATGGCGGCTCGCTGGTGCCGGGCCACGGCCTGCGCTTCGCCGTGCACGGCAGCGCCGGCAGCTGGATCAAGCACGGCCTGGATCCGCAGGAGGACGCATTGCGCGCCGGCCTGCGTCCCGGCCACGGCGGGTGGGGACGCGACCCACGACCGGGCAGCCTGCTGCGGGTGGGCACCGACGGCTCGGTCGCCGAGGACGCGGCCGCGCCGGCGCTGCCCGGCAACTGGCCGGCGTACTACGCCGGCGTGCGCGACGCCATCCTGCACGGCGGCCTGCCGCCGGTGACCGCCGAAAGCGCGCTGCTGGCGATGGCACTGATCGAGGCGGCGCAACGCAGCGATGCCGGCCGCCGCGAGGTGGCCTTCGAATACTCCGGCTGAGCGCGGCTCAGCCCGGGCGGATGCCGTGCCCGCCGAAGCCCTGGCGCAACGCCGCCAGCAGCTTGTCGGCGTAGGAATCGTTCTCGCGCGAGCGCAGCCGCTCCAGCAGCGACAGGGTGATCACCGGCGCCGACACGTCCAGGTCGATCGCCTCGGCCACGGTCCAGCGCCCTTCGCCCGAATCGGACACGTAGGGGGCGATGCCCTCCAGGGTCGGGTTGCGCTCCAGCGCATCGGTCGCCAGGTCCAGCAGCCAGGAACGCACCACGCTGCCGTGCTGCCAGATCCTGGCGACCTGGGCCAGGTCCAGCGCCATCGATTCCTTGCGCTGCATGATGGCGAAGCCTTCGGCGTAGGCCTGCATCATCCCGTACTCGATGCCGTTGTGGACCATCTTGGTGAAGTGTCCCGCGCCGCTGGGCCCGACGTGGCCCCAGCCGCGGTCCGGCGCCGGCGCCAGGGTCTCCAGCACCGGCCGCAGCAGCGCCACCGCCTCGGCCTCGCCCCCGACCATCAGGCTGTAGCCTTCCTGCAGGCCCCACACGCCGCCGCTGGTGCCGCAGTCCAGGAAATGCACGCCGGCGTCGCGGCAGCGCGCGGCACGGCGCTCGCTGTCGCGGTAGTTGGAGTTGCCGCCGTCGACCACCACGTCGCCCGGCTGCAGCAGCGGCAGCAGGCGGTCAAGCGTGGAGTCGACCGGGGCGCCGGCCGGCACCATCAGCCACACCGCGCGCGGGGCCGGCAGCGCCTCGACCAGGGCCTGCAGCGATTCGACGGTTTCCAGTTCCGGCGCCGCGCCGCGGGCGGTGGCGCCGGGGTCGTAGCCGACCACCCGGTGGCCGCCACGGGCCAGGCGCAGGGCCATGTTGCCGCCCATCCTGCCAAGTCCGACCATGCCGATATCCATGGGTTCTCCTGTCGTGGGTAGGGGCGTCAAGCCTCGCACAACCGGCGCCAGCGCCCGTGGAAAGGTCCGTCCCGGGCTAAACCCCGGCCGCCGGCGGCCGCTAACGAGGCGTTCCTCCAGCCAGGTTCCGCGCCCGAGAGCCATGCGCATGTCCCTCCGAGACCGCGGAGCCGCCAGCGGCCAGTCCGCAGTGCGCTCCGTTCCCAGCGACGGCGTCGTCCCCGACGCCGGCAACGTGCTGCCCGTGTTCGCGCGCGGCATGGCCACGCTGCCGGGCGAGCTGGGCGACCTCGGCCGGCGCCTGGCCTCGGCTACCGATGCCGCCGACTGGGCCACCGCCGCGCGCGTGCTGCGCCAGTTCCTGGACAAGTACCTGCGCGACTTCGCCGCCGCCCTGGATGCGCCGGCCGCGGCCGAGGCCGAGCAGCTGCGGGACCTGCTGCGGCAGGCGGTGGGCGTGGCCCTGGCCTCGCTGCTGCGGCCGCTGCCGGCCCTGGCCGACGAGTCGACGGCCCTGGCCGGCGACCTCAAGCGCTGGTCGCCCGGCGCGGACCTGTCGCCGCTGGCGACCCGGGTGCGCGAGCTGTGCCACCAGGTCGGCGTGCACGCCGGCGAGGCCGCCGAACAGCAGCGCCTGCTGCTGGAACTGTTCGATCTGCTGCTGGAAAACCTGTTCGAACTGCTGGACGACGGCAGCTGGTTGCGCGGCCAGGTCGCCGCGGTGCGCCGCCTGCTGGGCCAGGACCCGGACCTGCAGACCCTGGAAGCCACCCGCCAGGGCCTGCGCGAGCTGGCCTACCAGCAGGGCCTGCTGCGCCAGGGCATCGAACAGTCCAAGGACGCGATGCGGGTGATGATGGTGTCCTTCGTCGAGAGCCTGGACGGCATGGCCGCCCGCGCCGGCGAGTACCAGGACCGGTTGCAGGCGCACCTGGCGGCGATCCGCGAGGCGCGCACCATCGCCGACCTCGGCCACCGCCTGGAGGACGTGCTCGACGACACCCGCCGCCTGCAGGAACAGGCGCTGCGCTCGCACGAGCAGTTGCAGGCCGCGCGCGCGGACGTGGAGGCGGCCGAGGCGCGCGTGCGCGAGCTGGAAGCGCAGCTGCGCGACATCGGCGAACTGGCCAGCCGCGACCCGCTGACCGGCGCGCTCAACCGCCGCGGCCTGGAGGAGCAGTACCCGCAGCTGCTGGCGCGGGCCGAGCGCGAGGGTTGGCCGCTGGCGGTGGCGGTGCTGGACCTGGACGAGTTCCGCCGGCTCAACGGCAGCTTCGGCCATGCCGGCGGCGATGCCGCCCTGCGCCACGTGGTGCAGGTGCTGGGCGAAGGCCTGCGCAAGGACGACCTGCTGGCCCGCTACGGCGGCGAGGAATTCGTGGTCGTGCTGCCGCGCACCACCCTCGAGGAGGCCGCCGCGCTGCTGCAGCGCCTGCAGCGCACCCTGGCGGCGCGCCCGCTGCTGCACGAGGGCCGGCGCATCGAGGTGCGCTTCAGCGCCGGCGTGGCCGTGCGCCAGCTGGGCGAGGACCGCGAGCACCTGCTCAACCGCGCCGACCGCGCCATGTACCGGGCCAAGCAGGACGGCCGCAACCGCGTGGTCGCGGTGCACTGACGGCTCAGCGCGGGCGTCCGGCCGGGCGCTCGTTGCCGGCGCCGGTGTACGCCGGCGGCGCGTAGAAGTTCACCGTGCGCAACGGGGTGCGGCCGGTATTGCGGATCTCGTGCTCCTCGCCGCGCTCAACCAGCAGCAGGCTGCCGGGCGCCAGCCGCTGCCGGCGCCCGGCGACGATCGCCACGCCATTGCCGGAAACCACGTAAAGCCACTGGTCGGCGCCGCGGTGGCGATTGCCCTCCCCGCCCTCGTTGGCGCCCGGCGCCAGCACCATCTGCGCCGCCTGCACCCGACGGTGTTCGAACAGCACGCGGAAACCGCGGCCGAAGCGTAGTCGCTGGTGGCGCATGGGAACTCCTGGCGAAGATCCGGCGACCTTGGCGCGGCGGGCGTGAAGCGGCCGTCACCCGCGCCGCTTCACGCGCCCTTGCGCGCGCGCCCGGCCCAATGGCACCACTTCCCCCTCGGGCCGCCGCGATGCCATTCCGGCTGGGTTTCCGCATCGCCTACCGCTTCGCCCAGTCCACCCCCATGGTGGCGATGCTCGACGTGGCCGACAGCGAGGCCCACCGCCTGCTGTCCGGGCCGACGGCATGGACTTCGCCGCAGGTGCCGCTGCACCGCTACCGCGACCGCTTCGGCAATACCTGCACCCGGCTGCTGGCTCCGGCCGGGCTGCTGGTGCTGCGCGGCGAGGCGTTGGTGCGCGACGGCAGCTTCCGCCCGGCGGTGGCGCCGGCGCCGGAGGACCTGGGGCCGTTCCTGCAGCCCAGCCGCCACTGCGAGGTACGCCCGTTGCTGCGCCATGCCCAGGCCCGCTTCGGCGACCTGCCCTCGGACCGGGTGCGGGTGCAGGCGATCTGCGCGCACGTGGCGCGCTCGATCGAGTACGTCCCGGAGACCGCCGCCTGCACCCGCGGCGCGCTGCGCGCCCTGCAGGACGGCCAGGGCCTGTGCCGCGACTTCGCCCACGTGGCCATCGCCCTGTGCCGCGGCGTGGGCGTGCCGGCGCGCTACTGCACCGGCTATCCGCCGCCTGGCACCACCCCGGAACCGCGCTTTCCCGCCTGGATCGAGGCCTGGTTCGACGGCCGCTGGCATGCGTTCGATCCGCGCACCGGCGGCGCCTGCCCGGCACGGGTGCCGGTGGCGCGTGGCCACGATGCCGCCGACGTGGCCACCAGCTGCACCTTCGGCCTGTGCGAGCCGGAAAGCGTGGAGGTCTGGGCGCTGGAAGAGGCCGCGGCCGCGGCGGCAGCGGCCGGCATCGACGTGGCCGCCCTGGCGCTGGCGTCCTGAGGCCGGCCTTCACGTTTCCTCGCCCCCGTCTTTACGCCCGGCGTGCGCAGATGGCGGTCCGGCCATGCCGCCCACGCCGCGAGGAACAGCCATGAAAACCCGTTTGCCCGCCATCCTGGCCCTGGCCGGCGTGCTCGGCTGCGGCCCTGCCCTGGCCCAGGACCAGGACGTCGACCCGCCCGCCACCACGGCGCCGCAGGAGGCGCACGCCGGCCACCCGGGGCCGGCCGATGCCCTGCCCGGCACCGACGTCGATGGCGACGGCCGCCTGTCGCTGGCCGAGTTCACCGCCGGCAGCCAGCGCACCGCCGAGGACTTCGCCGCCCACGATGCCGATGGCGACGGCTACGTCACCACGCAGGAACTGCAGGCCGCGCGCCACCAGCACCTGCCCCCCGGCAGCGCGCACGAACACGATGGCAAGCCGCGCCCGGCCGCCGAGCCGCAGCCCGACGCCACGGCCAGCCCGCGCAAGTAGCCCAGGAGATCCGGATGACCCGTCCCTCTGCCCCGCCCGAAACCCACAGCACCCGCGACAAGCGCCCGGCCGCCGACCAGGACAAGCCGAACACCCCGGACCGCTACGCCAACGAAAAGGGCCGGCACAAGGGCCCGGACATGCCCGACACCGATCCGGAGCGCAACCACGCGGTGCCGGAGGACTACGAGCGCATGTCCCCGGACCGTCCGCGCCGCTGAACCGCTGCACCGATCCGCCGGAGCCCGACATGGAGACGATGGAGCTTCACCGTGGCCGCCTGGTCGACCACCTGCAGCGGGTGGTGCGCGACCTGCCCGCCAGCCAGCGTTTCTACACCGCGGTGGCCGGGGCGCTCGGCATTCCCCTCGGCGGCAGCGGCGAAGGCTGGTTCTGGATCGACGAGCTGTTCGTCTCGGCGATCGACAGCGGGGCCGCCGCCGGCGAGCCGACCGGGCGCGTGCACCTGGCCTTCCAGGCGGCCGACCGTGGCGCGGTCGACGCCTTCCATGCCGCGGCGCTGGCGGCCGGCGGCCGCGACAACGGCGCCCCGGGGCTGCGTCCCTACCACCCGGGCTACTACGCGGCCTTCGTGCTTGATCCGGACGGCAACAACATCGAGGCCGTGCATCACGGCCCCGCCGAACGCAGCGCCGCCTCGGTCCGCGTCCGGTTCCGGGAATGAGCGACGCGGCCACCGCCGCACACGCATCAGGGAGGAGTGCAATGAAAGCGCAAACCGCATTGCCGCAGGCGCTGTACCGCACCAACCTGCAACTGCAGGCACGCCTGGCCGCACTGCTGCAGGACACCGCGCGGCAATGGCTGGATTTCTGGCAACGCCTGGTCGAGGAAGGCGTGCTGGAAAGCGATGCCGGACTGCAGGCGCTGGGCAGGCACGACTGGCAGGCGCTGGCCGCGCTGCCGGCCGACGCGTTCTGGCGCCAGGTGCAACAGCGCTTCGGCGACCAGCAGGCCGCGGCCCAGGTCGCGGTGGCGGTGCAGGCCGCGTTCGCCCGCGGCCTGCAGGACGCGATGCGCGACTGGCGCCGCGATACCGCCGCGGCGCTGGACGAGGCCGGGCTCGGCTTCCCGGCCAACAACCCGATGTGGGGCGCGCTGTTCCAGGGCTGGGACGCGATCCCGCCGGGCCTGGTTGCCAGCGCCGCGACTGCCGAGGCCAGCAAGCCCTCCGCGCCCCGGGCACGCGCGCCCAAGCCCGCACCGCGCCCGCGGCCTGCTTCGCCCCGCGGCGCCAAGCCCAGGCGCGCGGGCAAGCCGCGCGCACCGGAAGCGGCGCCGCGACCCTAGCGCCGCGCCAGCACCACGGCCGTGGCAAGCAGCGGCGCCAGCAGTACCCCGGCCATGAACCAGGCCGGCCAGCCGCCGGACTGCCACAGCCCCGCTGCCAGCACCGCGAGCAGTACGCCGAGGAAGGCCAGCGCATGGCTGCGCGGCGCCGCCGGCGCCAGCCAGGCAGCGGCCACGCCGGCCGCAACGCAGGCCAGCGCCAGCCAGGCCAGGTCCCAGGCCAGGCGCGGGGTGCCGCCGGGCGGCAGCCCGGCCAGCGGCGCCAGCGCGCCGCCGGCCAGGTTGAGCGCGACCAGCACCGCGCTGGCCGCGCAGAACGCCAGCACCGAACGCAGCAGCAGGATCACCGCCACGGCGGCCGACGCCGTTCCCGGCACTGCCTCAGCGCCCGGCCTTGCGGCCGCCGCGCGCGGCTTCCTGCTGCTGGCGCACCCACTGCATCTGCTCGCGGAAGGTGGCGGTCCAGTACTTGTCCCTGTTCGCGGCCAGGAACGCCAGCAGCTCCTCGTGCGCCTCCTTGGACACCGACAGGTAGTCGCCGCCGACGCCGTGGAAGGTGAAGCCGACCATGGTGCCTTTGCGCCCGGCTTCCTCCACCAGCGCGATCAGCTGCTTGCCGGTGACGTCGCTGGGCACCGCGGCCGGCACCGCCGCCGGGTCCAGCGCGAACATGTCCGGGACCACGTCGCCGCCGACCAGCTTGATGCCGAGGAAGCGGTCGGCCACGGCGGCGATGTAGTCGCCGTCGGCCACCTTGCGGTCGCCGCAGGGCGCGGTGTAGGTGCGCGGACCGGCGTAGCCGTCCAGCGCCTGCAGGAACACGTCCGCGACCTCGACCTGCTCCTTGATCTGCGCCAGGCTCATGCGGTCCAGGTCCTGGTGCGCCGGCACCCACTCGCGGCCGGGACCATGCGCCGAGCACGGATGGGTGATGCTGTGGTTGCCCAGCTCGTGGCCCATGCGCGCCACCTCGCGCCACTCCTCCATCCGCGCCCGCACCGGCTCGCGCGCCGGCACGATGTAGAAGCTGCCCTTGAGCCCGTACTTCTGCAGCTGCGGCACCGCGTTGTCCAGCTGCGAATCCAGCGCGTCGTCGTAGGCCAGGCTGACCGCGGCCTTGCGCCCCTCCGGCCAGCTGAACTTCTGCTTCGCCATGGCCGGCAGCGCCAGCGCGGCCAGGCAAAGCGCCAGGCAGATCCTGCTTGCTTGCATGCGTTCCCCTCGTCTGGCGACGGCCCTCCCGCGCCTTCGGCCGAAGTCTAGCCTTGCCCCGCGGCACGCGGCAGCCGGCCGCTCCCCGTACCAGGGCGAAGGGTGCAGCGGCCGGGCTAGCCGGCGGTCGCCGCGCTGCCCTCGCCTGTCGTGGCCGCCGGCGCCGGGCGCGTGGCCAGCAGCACGATGCAACGCGGTGGCAGGTGCCAGGCCCCGTCCTCCGGCTGCGGCGGCTCCTCGGCCGTGGACAGCAGCAGGCGCGGCGCCTGCAGGTGTTGCGGCACGCGGAATTCCTGGGGCGCGTCGCCGGCATTGAACAGGAACACCAGGCTGTCCTCGCGCTCGGGCTGGTGCAGGCCGCTGGTCGGCGCCTGCCCGTCCAGGCAGGCCATCAGCACCCGGCGCTCGCCGTCGTGCCAGTCGCCCTCTTCCATCGCGCTGCCGTCGGGGCGGAACCAGGCGATGTCGTGCAGGCCATGGGCGCGGTCATACTCGCCCATGAAGAAGCGGCGGCGGCGCAGCTGCGGATAGTGCCTGCGCAGGCGCAGCAGCCGGCGCACGAACGCGGCCTGGCGCTGCGGCCCCGGCGCCGCGGCCGCTTCCCAGTCCAGCCAGGCCAGTTCGTTGTCCTGGCAGTAGGCGTTGTTGTTGCCCTGCTGGCTGTGGCCGAACTCGTCGCCGGACAGCAGCATCGGCGTGCCCTGCGACAACAGCAGCGTGCCCAGCAGGTTGCGCATCTGCCGCGCACGCAGGGCGTTGATCTCCGGATCGTCGGTCTCGCCCTCGGCGCCGTGGTTCCAGGAAATGTTGTTGTCGCTGCCGTCGCGGCCGTCCTCGCCGTTGGCCAGGTTGTGCTTGTCGTTGTAGCTGACCAGGTCGCGCAGGGTGAAGCCGTCGTGCGCGGTGACGAAGTTCACCGAGGAATGCGGCTTGCGGCCGTGGTGGTCGAACAGGTCGGCCGAGCCGGTGAAGCGCGTGGCGAACTCCGCCAGCTGGCCCGGGTCGCCGCGCCACAGCGCGCGCACGTTGTCGCGGAACTTGTCGTTCCACTCCGCCCAGCCCGGGGCGAAGTTGCCCAGCTGGTAGCCGCCCGGGCCGATGTCCCAGGGCTCGGCGATCAGCTTCACGTGGGCCAGCATCGGGTCCTGGCGCACCGCGTCGAGGAAGCTGCAGGAGGCATCGAACCCGGTGCGCTCGCGGCCGAGGATGGTGGCCAGGTCGAAGCGGAAGCCGTCCACCCGCATCTCGCGCACCCAGTAGCGCAGCGAGTCCATCACCATGCGCAGGGCACCGGCGTTGGTCAGGTCGAAGGTGTTGCCGGTGCCGGTGTCGTTGATGTAGTAGCGGCGGTCGTCGGCCAGGCGGTAGTAGCCGGTGTTGTCGATGCCCTTGAACGACAGCGTCGGGCCCAGCTCGTTGCCCTCGGCGGTGTGGTTGTAGACCACGTCCAGGATCACCTCCAGCCCGGCGTCGTGCATGCGCGCCACCATCTGCTTGAACTCGGTGACGCTGGTGCCGGACAGGTAGCGCGGGTGCGGGGCGAAGAAGCCGATGGAGTTGTAGCCCCAGTAGTTGCGCAGGCCCTTGTCCAGCAGGTACTGGTCGTCGACGAAGGCGTGCACCGGCAGCAGCTCGATGTGGGTGAAGCCCAGCGCCTGCACGTGCGGGACCAGCTGGTCGCCCAGCGCGTCCCAGTCCAGGGACAGGCCCTGGGCGTCGCGCCGCCAGGAACCGGCGTGCACCTCGTAGATCGACAGCGGCTTGCGCTCCCAGCCCCCGCGCGCGGCCATCCAGGCCTGGTCGTGCCACGTGAACGGGTGCGCATCGGCCACCCGCGAGGCGGTGGACGGCGGCAGCTCGCACTGGCGCGCGCAGGGATCGGCCTTGTGCGGCAGGCGTGCACCGTCCGGGCCGGTGATCTCGTACTTGTAAAGGGCGCCGGCGGCGACCCGCGGGATGAAGATTTCCCACACCCCGGCGGCGTGGCGCAGCCGCATCGGATGGCGGCACCCGTCCCAGCCGTTGAAGTCGCCCACCACCGCCACCCGGCGGGCATTGGGCGCCCATACCGCGAAGCGAACGCCGTCCACCCCACCCAGGCGCATGGGACGGGCGCCAAGCGCCTCGCGGCAGGCCTCGCCGTCGCCGGCGGACAACCGCCCGAGCAAGGCCTCGTCCAGCAGCGGGCCGTAGCCGTAGGCATCCTCCAGTTCCTCGACGTGGTCGCCCCAGTCCACCCGCAGCAGGTGCACGCCGCCGCGCCCGACCCGGCCTTCGAACACGCCGAACGCGGGGGTCGGCTGCAGTGCGGCCCACTCTCCGGCGCCGGTGCTGCAGCTGACCGCGCGCGCGCCGGGGAACAGCACCCGCAGGCAGCAGCCACCGTCGGGCAGCGCGTGCGCGCCCAGCCAGGCGAAGGCATCGACCGGGGCGCCGGCCGCCAGCGCGGCCAGCGCGGCGTCGCGCTCCGGATCCTCGTGGCCGCCGTGGACGGCCGTCTCGCAGTCCTGCGGCATCGCTGCCACGCCTTCGCTCATGCGGTCAGCCCCCGGGTCGCGGCGATCCCCGCCGCCTGGCGGTAAAGCGCGTGGTACTGCTGGGCGGCCGGGGTCCAGCCGCCGGGCCGCAGCATCGCCGCGCGGCGCATGGCGCCCATCAGCAGCGGGCTGCGGAAGGTGCGGATGGCGCGCTGCAGGCAGCGGCGCAGGCCGTCGGCGCTGGCGCCCTCGAACAGGAAACCGGTGACGCCGTCGTCGACGGTGTCGATCAGGCCGCCGGTGGCATGCGCGATCGGCAGGCAGCCGAAGCGCTGCGCGTACATCTGGCTCAGTCCGCAGGGCTCGAAGCGCGAGGGCATCAACAGGAAGTCGGCGCCGGCGAACATGCGCCGCGCCAGCCCCTCCTCGAAGCCGATGAAGGCGCCGACCGCGCCGGGGAAGCGGCGCACCAGGGCGGCCACCTGGGCCTCCACCTGCGGCTCGCCGCCGCCGATGATCACGATCTGGCCGCCGGCGGCCACGATCTGCGGCGCGACCTCGCAGGTGATGTCCAGGCCCTTCTGGTGGACCAGGCGCGAAACCACCGCGAACAGCGGGCCGCCGTTGTCCGGCAGGCCGAACGCGGCGCGCACGTGGCGCGCGTTGAGGTGGCGGTCGCGGCAGTTGGCGGCGGAGAAGCGCGCCGGCAGCGAGCGGTCGCGGACCGGGTCCCAGCTGTCGTCGATGCCGTTGACGATCCCGCTGAGGTGCCCCTGCGCCGCACGCCGCGCCAGCAGCTCGTGCATGCCGCAGCCTTCCTCCGGCCGCACGATCTGCGCCGCGTAGCTTACGCTGACCGTGTTGATCCGGGTGGCGTTGACGATGCCGGCCCTCAGGAACGACAGCCGGCCGTGGAATTCCATGTCCGCCAGGTGCGCCGGCGGCACGCCGATGGCCTTCGCCACGCTGCGCGGGAACACGCCCTGGTAGGCCAGGTTGTGGATGGTCAGCACGCTGGGGGTGTCGCCGCCGGTCCAGCGCACGTAGGCGGCGGCCAGGGCCGAGGGCCAGTCGTTGAGGTGCAGCAGGGCCGGCTTCCACTGCAGGCCGCACTCGCCGGCGCCGATGCGCGCGGCGGCGTGGGCGAAGGTGGCGAAGCGCACCGCGTTGTCTTCCCACTCCGCGCCGGCGCCGTCCACGTAGGGCGAGCCGCTGCGCTCGAACAGCTCCGGGCACAGCAGCACGTAGACCGGCAGGCCGTCGGGCTGATGGGTGAGGCCGATCCGGCATTCCGGCAGCCCGGCGTGCGCGGCGACCTGGCCGACGATGTTCATGCAGCGGATCCGCTGCAGCACCTCCGGGTAACCAGGGATCAGCACGCGCGCGTCGCAGGCCGGGCGCAGCGCGCGCGGCAACGCCGCGGCCACGTCGCCCAGGCCGCCGGCCTTGATGTAGTCGGCCATCTCCGAGACCACGAACAGCACCGGGATGCTGTGGTGGCCCGGTTGCGGCATCACCGCGGCCGCCTGCCGCCGCATGAAGCGGCCCCTCGCATCCCGTGGCGGAAGCCGGAGCGGCGTCGGTTCCCTGAGGGCAACACCGGCGGAAACGGGGACGGCAGGCATCGCGGAGGCTCGTTTTATCGGGTTGACGGTGCCCGCGCCGCCTCCGGGACGGGGGCAGCGTGGGTTCGGGAAGGAAGTCAACGCAGATCGTGGGGGATATGCGCGAGCTACGGCTGCAATCTACCCCGCACCGCAATAAATGCGCTGTGAATTCCGCGCACCGTGCAGGTGCATTTTGCGAACTTGCTCATCCGCGGCGTAACCGGTTCATCGAGGCGCCGGCGCACGCACCCGGCCATGCACCAAGATCGGGCAAAAGCGTTCAGCCCTGGGGCACGCCGGCCATGTCCGGCAGGCGGTGGGCGATGCCCTTGTGGCAGTCGATGCAGGTCTTCTGCCCGGTGCCCAGCCACAACCGGTGGACCTCGGCGGCGCGCGCGCTTTGCCGGGTCAGGTCCATGGAATCGAAGTCATGGCAGTTGCGGCATTCCAGCGAGTCGTTGGCCTTGAGCCGGGACCATTCGTGGCCGGCCAGCACCAGGCGCTCGTCGAGGAACTTCTGGCGGGTATTGATGGTTCCGAAGACCTTGCCCCAGACCTCCTTGGAGGCCTGCATCTTGCGCGCGATCTTGTCGGTCCAGTTGTGCGGCACGTGGCAGTCCGGGCAGGTGGCGCGCACGCCGGAGCGGTTGCTGTAGTGGATCGTGGCCTTCAGCTCCTCGAACACGTTGTCGCGCATCTCGTGGCAGCTGGTGCAGAACTTCTCCGTGTTGGTCGCCTCCAGCGCGGTGTTGAACCCGCCCCAGAACAGCACCCCGGCGACGAACCCGGCCACGGTCAGGAAGCCGAGGCTGTAATAGCGGCTGGGCGAGCGCAGGGTCATCCACAGCAGGCCCAGCTGGCGGCGGAGGCGGCGGAACATTCAGCGCACCTCCGCCGCGGGCGCGGCTTCCGGGGCCGCCAGCAGGCTGTCGACGTCGCGGAACTGGTTGGCCACCAGCACCGGGGCATCGGTCTGCACCACGTGGCATTGCAGGCAGAAGTAGCGCCGCGGCGAGATCGAGGCCAGGAACTGGTCGTCGCGGTCCATGTAGTGGGTGACGCTGACCGGCGGGGCCTGGAAGGTGGCGGCGTTGGCGCGGGCGTGGCACAGCATGCAGCGGTTGCTGTTGCGGTCCACCTGGTAGCCGTCGATCGCGTGCGGGATGGTTGGCGGCTGCATGGGGTAGGCGCGCACGCGCTTCAGGTCGGCGTTCTCCACCCGCGCCATCGGCGGCGGATGGCCTTCCTGGTCCACCGGCACGCCGCGGCGCACCGCGTCGATCTGGCCGGCGCCAGGCACGAACACCGCGCGCGCGTCCACCGGCGCCGCGGCCGCCGGCGGCGGAGGCTCCGGCGCGTGGCCGCGGCGGGCCAGGCCCCTGCCGATCAGCACGCCCAGGAAGAACAGGACCACCCCCAGCAGCAGGGCCAGGGGGATGGCGACCAGCAGGTTGCGGTTGCGCATGGCGCGTCTCCTAGGCGGGCAGGACCTTCACCGCGCACTTCTTGTAGTCGGTCTGCTTGGAGATGGGATCGGTGGCGTCCAGGGTGACCTTGTTGATCAGCTGGCCGGCGTCGAACCAGGGCACGAACACCACCCCGCGGGGCATGCGGTTGCGGCCGCGGGTCTCCACCCGGGTGCGCATCTCGCCGCGGCGCGAGGCCACCCGCACCTCGTCGCCGCGCTTGAGCCCGCGCGCGCGGGCGTCGTCGGGGTTCATGAAGCACACCGCCGCCGGGAACGCCCGGTACAGCTCGGGGATGCGCATGGTCATCGAGCCGGAATGCCAGTGCTCCAGCACCCGGCCGGTGACCAGCCACAGGTCGTACTCGGCGTCGGGCGCCTCGGCCGGCGGCTCGTAGGGCAGCGCCCAGATCACCGCCTTGCCGTCCTTGTTGCCGTAGAACTGGAAGCCGGCCCCGGGCTTGACGTAGGGATCGCTGCCTTCGCGGTAGCGCCAGCGGGTTTCCTTGCCGTCCACCACCGGCCAGCGCAGGCCGCGCGCCTGGTGGTACGCGTCGAACGGCGCCAGGTCGTGGCCGTGCCCGCGTCCGAACTCGGCGTACTCCTCGAACAGGCCCTTCTGCACGTAGAAGCCGAAGTGCCGGGACTCCTGGTTGGCGTAGCCCTGTTCGATGTCCGACAGCGGGAACGCGTCGACCTTGCCGTTGGCGAACAGCACCTCGAACAGGGTCTTGCCGCGGTAGGCCGGATTGGCGTCGAGGATCTCCTTCGGCCAGCACTCGTCGGTGGTGAAGCGCCTGGAGAACTCCATCAGCTGCCACAGGTCCGAACGCGCCTCGCCTGGGGCCTGCACCAGCTGGTGCCAGAACTGGGTGCGGCGCTCGGCATTGCCGTAGGCGCCCTCCTTCTCCACCCACATCGCCGCCGGCAGGATCAGGTCGGCGGCCTGCGCGGTGACCGTGGGATAGGCGTCGGAGACGACGATGAAGTTCTCCGGGTTGCGGTAGCCGGGCCAGGTTTCCTGCAGCAGGTTGGCCCCGGCCTGCATGTTGTTGTTGACCTGCACCCAGTAGGCATTGAGCAGGCCGTCCTTCAGCGCGCGGTTCTGCTCCACCGCGTGGTAGCCGGGCTTCGGATTCAGCAGGCCGCGCGGAAGCTTCCAGATCTCCTCGGCGTGCTGCCGGTGCTCCGGGTTGGCCACCAGCATGTCAGCCGGCAGGCGGTGGCTGAAGGTGCCCACCTCGCGCGCGGTGCCGCAGGCCGAGGGCTGGCCGGTCAGCGAGAACGGGCTGTTGCCCGGGGTGGAGATCTTCCCGGTCAGCAGGTGGATGTTGTAGACCATGTTGTTGGCCCACACCCCGCGGGTGTGCTGGTTGAAGCCCATGGTCCAGAACGACATCACCCTGACCTTCGGATCGGCGTACAGCTCGGCCAGCTGCTGCAGCCAGCCGGCCTCGACCCCGGTCATCTCTACCGCGTGCTGCAGGGTATAGGGCGCGACCAGGCGGGCGAAGTCATCGAAACTGCACGGCTCGCCGGCGCCGGGATCGGCCGCGCCGCTGGCGGCCACCTCCAGCGGATGCTCCGGGCGCAGGCCGTAGCCGATGTCGGTCGCGCCGCGCTTGAAGGTGGCGTGCTTCTCCACGAACTTCCGGTTCACCCGCCCGGTGCGGATGATGTGGTTGGCGATGTAGTTGAGGATCACCAGGTCGGTCTGCGGCCGGAACACCACCGGGATGTCGGCCAGCTCGAAGCTGCGGTGCTCGAAGGTGGACAGCACCGCCACCTTCACGTGCGGGTTGGACAGCCGGCGGTCGGTGACCCGGGTCCACAGGATCGGGTGCATCTCGGCCATGTTCGAACCCCACAGTACGAAAGCGTCGGCCGCCTCGATGTCGTCGTAGCAGCCCATCGGCTCGTCCATGCCGAAGGTGCGCATGAAGCCGTAGGCGGCCGAGGCCATGCAGTGGCGCGCGTTGGGGTCCAGGTGGTTGCTGCGGAAGCCGGCGCGCATCAGCTTGGTCGCCGCATAGCCCTCCCAGACGGTCCACTGGCCGGAGCCGAACATGCCGATGCCCTCGCCGCCCTTGGCCCTGAGCACGCGCTTGAACTGCTCGGCCATCACGTCGAAGGCCTCTTCCCAGGACACCGGGGTGAAGTCCCCGTCCTTGGCGTAGGCGCCGTTCTTCTTGCGCAGCAGCGGCGTAGTGAGGCGGTCGGCGCCGTACAGCACCTTGGACAGGAAGTAGCCCTTGACGCAGTTGATGCCGCGGTTGACCTCGGCATGCACGTCGCCATGGGTGGCGACCACGCGGCCATCGCGCACGGCGACGTTGACCCCGCAGCCGGTGCCGCAGTAGCGGCACGGCGCCTTGGACCACTTGAGCTGGACCTGGTCGCCCTCGGTGACGACGTTGGTGCCGCCGCCGGGCAGCGGCAGGCCGGCGGCGGCCGCGGCGGTGGCGATGGCGCTGGTACGGATGAAGTCGCGGCGCGTGGTGCTCATGCGGAAGCTCCACTGGCATGGGGCGGGGGAACGGGCTCGTCCAGGGCGGCGGACGGCTCGGCGTGGTGGTAGACCAGCAGCACGTTCAGCACGCCTGGCACCTCGCGCAGGCGTTCGACCAGGTCCATCACCCGGTAGCGGTCGGCGGTCTCGCACAGCACCACGCTGCGGGTGTCGCCGGCGATGGCCAGTTCCAGCGCGGGCTCGGCGGCCACCGCCGCGCGCAGTGCCGGCAAGGCATCGGCGCGGTGCTGGAGCACGAACGAAGCGATGTTGACCTCGTCCTGCGGGTTCATGCGCAGGCCTCCTCTTCAGCCGCGGCCAGCGCGATCGCGCCGGCCGGGCATACGCCGGTGCAGGCGCCGCAGCCGGTGCAGCGCGCGGCCTCGACCATGGCCATGCCGCGGCCGCCGGGCGGTACCCGGATCGCCTGTTCGGGACAGACCTCGCGGCAGCTGGCGCAGACGATGCCGGCGCCGGACAGGCAGGCATCGGCCACCATCGCGCGCAGGTTCCAGGGACGCGCCCGCGTGTGCAGCAGCGCGCCGGTGGGGCAGGCCTGGGCGCAGGCGCCGCAGAAGCTGCACTCGCCGCGGCCCGCGGCCGGATCGAACCGCGGCAGGCCATCGGGTGCGCGCCGCAGCACGCGTTCCGGGCAGGCGCGGATGCACGCCTCGCAACCGGTGCAGCGCGCGGCGAAGGCCTGTCCGGGGATTGACCAGGGCGGGCGCGGACCGCAGGCATCCTCGCTGCCGAAGAGCAGTGCTCGCCGGGAGAGCGCGCCGCCTGGCATCGTCACGGCCCCGTCGGCGGGCCGGCGAACAGCAACTGCCACATCCAGACCATGAAGCCGTAGCCGGCCACGACCAGCACCGCCAGCAGCGGGAACACCACCGCAGTCACCAGCAGGAACGCGATGCGCTCCTGCCTGCGGGTCACCTCCATCTTCGGGCCCGGTTCCTGCTCCACGTGCCAGCCTGCCTTTCCAGGTGGGTCCAGTGCAGTACGCGGCGGAGGCTAGCACGGAAAACCGGACCGGGCGTGACGCACCGCGGGATACGTGGCACCGGGCCACGCAAGCGTGACCGGGCGCACGCGCGGCACGCGTTCCTAGCTGCGGCGCGGCATGCGCCTGCGCGGCGGCTGCGGTTCGCGCTCGGACATCTGCCGCACGCGCGCGCCGGCCTCGCGCACCAGCGCCGGCAGCAGGCGCGTTTCCGGCAGCAGGTGCCAGTACTTCTGCGGCATCTCCTGGCGCATCATCCGGGTATTGAGCCGCGCCGGATTGAAGATGCTGGCGTAGTAGGTGCGCCACAGGCCGTCCTGGGCGTCGTCGGCCGGCACGTCGGCGCGCAGCCCACCCGGGCCGGCCCACAACTGCCCGTCGTCCCAGCGCACGCTGCGGTACGGGGTGACGATGGTCCAGCGCATGCCGGCGAAGCGGCGTGCGAAGAACGGCGCGAGCCGGTCCAGGATCCAGTGTTCCGGCTCGAACCAGGCGATGTAGGCCTCCTCCTCCCCCGGCACCGCGCGGAAGCGCACGAAGGCCTTCATCTTGTGGCTGTCGCGGCGCACCGCCTGCTCCAGCGCGCGGGCGCTGGCCACGTCGGCATCGGTGCTGCGTTCCAGCAGCCGCCGCTCGCCATGGCCGATGCGCCACAGCATCCGGTACAGCAGCGCATGCCGCCCCGGATCGCGATGGCACAGCACGCGCGCGGCCAGCTCCAGGAATGCCGGCGCCACCGCCAGTGCCGGCACTCCGGCAGCCAGCGGCGCCCGCGCCAGTTCAGGCCACGGCAGCAGGCCGCCCTGGGCATCGCCGCTCCAGTCCACCTGCTCCGGTGCCAGGCCGGCGGCAAACGCCCGGCGCGCCATATCGCGCCAGGCACCCAGGTCCCACGGCGGATCCAGCTGCGCGCGGTAGCCGCTCATGCGAACAGCTCGCCTTGGCGCGGCTGCGGCGCCAGCTGCGCACGCAGGCGGGCCGGATCGTCCAGGCGTGCACGTGGATGATGGTCCAGCACGCTCACGAACGGCAGCAGCTTCTTCAGCGGGGCGCGCAACCGGGCCAGGTCGTCCAGCCGCAGGCGGCCGTGGCGGCGCGCGCCGACGATGCGGTCCACGTTGCGCGCGCCCAGCCCGGGCACGCGCAGCAGCAGCTCGCGCGGGGCGCTGTTGAGGTCCACCGGGAAGCGCTCGGGGTGGCGCAGGGCCCAGGCCAGCTTGGGATCGATGTCCAGGTCGAGCATGCCGGCGCCCTCGGGCACGATTTCCTCCACCCCGAAGCCGTAGAAGCGCAGCAGCCAGTCGGCCTGGTACAGGCGGTGCTCGCGCTGCAACGGCGGCGCGCGCGGCGGCAAAGCCGCCGAAGCATCCGGGATCGGGCTGAAGGCCGAGTAGTACACCCGCCTCATGCGGAAGTCGCCGTACAGCGCGTTGCTGGTGCGCAGGATCACCGCGTCGTCGGCGCCATCCGCGCCCACGATCATCTGCGTGCTTTGCCCCGCCGGGGCGAACCGCGGCGGCCGCCGCCGTGGCGTGGCCTTCGCGGTGCGGCGCGCCTCGGTGTTCTCGTCGATGCGCCAGCGCAGCTCGCCCATGGCATCGCGGATGCCGTCGGCGCGCTTTTCCGGCGCCAGTCTCGCCAGGCCTTCGGCGGTGGGCAGCTCGACATTGATGCTCAGCCGGTCGGCGTAACGCCCGGCCTTCTCCAGCAGTTCCGGCGAGGCCTCGGGGATGGTCTTGAGGTGGATGTAGCCGGCGAAGTGGTGGTCCTCGCGCAGGCTGCGCGCCACTTCCACCATCTGCTCCATGGTGTAGTCACCGTTGCGGATGATGCCGCTGGAGAGGAACAGCCCCTCGATGTAGTTGCGCTTGTAGAAGTCCAGCGTCAGCTTCACCACCTCGGCGGCGGTGAAGCGCGCGCGGCGCACGTTGCTGCTGGCGCGGTTGACGCAGTAGGCGCAGTCGTAGATGCAGAAGTTGGTCAGCAGGATCTTCAGCAGCGACACGCAGCGCCCGTCGGGCGTGTAGGAGTGGCAGATGCCCATGCCCTCGGTGCTGCCCACGCCCTTGCCGCCGCGCGAGTCGCGCCGGCCCGCGCCGGAAGAGGCGCAGGAAGCGTCGTACTTGGCCGCGTCGGCAAGGATCGCGAGCTTGTCGGTCAGCTCCATGCCGGCACGGTGGCCGGCCTGCGTCTCAGCCGGTGAGACGCCGCCCGGCGCTGGGTGAACCGTTCAAGCCGCGTGCCTTCAGGGCACGGCGCGGCGCACGTAGACCGGCTCGCCCGGCACGTCGGTGCGCACCGTGGTCGCCGCCGGGGCGACCGGTGGCGTGGTCAGCAGGTCGTTGGTACGGCGCTGCTCGGCGATCAGCTGGCGCAGCAGCGACTTGATCCCGAACACCGCGAACGGCACCAGGATCCACAGCACGGTCAGGATCAGGGCGAAGATCGCCGCCGCGATCATCAGCGCGTTCATGCCGGTGGCGGCGGCGTCGTTGGTAAAGGTCGACAGCATGGTTCGCTCCTCGGACCGGACACCGCGCCCGGCGTGGCGACATGCTTGGGCAAGCCCCGTCCACGGCGGGTGAACCGGGCGCACGCGCCGTTGCAGGCGCGCCTTGCGCACACGGCCACGCGCGCCGCATGCGGGCCGGGACGGAGGAAACCGGGGAACGCGCCCGCGGGCGCGCGGACTCAGCGGCTGCGCTCGCGCCGCAGGGCGAAGGTCGCAAGACCGACGACGGCGGCCAGGCCGATGGCGAGGAACACGAACACAGGCGTCAACGACATGGAAGCTCCCTCAGTGCTGGACGGGCCCGGGCCGGGCCGCGGGCTGGTAACGACGGGATGCTGCGCGCGACCCTCCCCCACGGCGGTCGCGTGGCCGGCTGTGTCGCCCCGGCCGGGTTCCCTTATACCTGCCCGTCCTGCGCCGGCCACGCTGCACTGCACCGTGGCCGCCCCGCGCTCAGGGCGACAGGCGCAGGTGGTCGTCCAGTTCCGGGCCGCCGCCGCGGTCGGCGCTGCCGGCCGCCACGTGCACCGCGCCGCCCAGCAGGGTGGCCTGGGTGCCATGGCGTCCGCGCGGCAGCGGCGCCAGGCTGCGCCAGCGCCCGCTGCCCGGGTCGTAGGCCTCGACCTCGGCGTGCGCCGGCACCTGGCGCGCGCTTTCCCCGCCCAGCACCAGCAGCGCGCCGCCTGCCGCCACCGCCCCGGCGCCGGCGCGCGGGGTGGGCAGCGGCGCCTCCAGCGTGCTCCAGCGCCCGCGGGCGAAGTCGTACACGTCCACCGCGGCAATGGTCATCGACAAGGTGTCGCCGGTATCGTGCGAGGTGCGGCGGCCGCCGGCGGCGTAGAGTCTTCCGTCCAGCACCGCGGCGTGGAAGTGGTCGCGTGCATGCGGCGCGTCAGGCAGCTCCTCCCAGTGCCCGCTGGCCGGATCGAAGGCATCCAGCCACGGCACGTAGCCGCTCATGTGGCCGCGGGTATTGCCGCCGACCAGGTAGATCCTGCCCCCGTGCGAGACCACCCCGGCCGCGCCGCGGCGCCGGTGCGCGGGGATCTCCGCACCCTGGCTCCAGCGGTCGGCGCGGGGGTCGTAGACCAGCACGTGGGTGAGCGGCTGCTCCTCCGGGAAGTCGCCGGTGAACGCGCCCAGCACGTACAGCCGGCCCTCGTGCGCCAGCGCCTGGAAGTGGTGGATCTCCAGCGGCGGCGGCGCGCCCTGGCTCCAGCGCCCGCTGGCCGGATCGTAGATGTCCAGCGGCCGCTGCCCGCGCCCGCCCAGCAGGTACAGCCGCTCGCCCAGGGCGACGAAGGCGTTCTCGTGGCGCGCATGCAGCGCGCCCTCGCCGGGCGGCACCGGCTCCCACGCCGGCGGTTGCCGTGCCCCGGCGCCGAAGGTGAAGGCGGACAGGATCAGGACGGCGAGCGCTGGCAGGCGCAGAGGGCGGGAGGCAGGCTTGGCCATGGCGGGTCCCGGGATCGAGGCCCGGCCAAGGTGGCCGTTGCGCGGGCGGCCGTCAATCGCGCACCTGCGTGCGCGCGTGTCCGTGCTGCCGCGCATGGATGCGCGGGGCCGTATTCAGCGGTGGCGCAGGGGCGGATACGGGCCCCAGCCGGAGCCATGCGGTCCGTAGAAACCGGGACCGTCGGAGCTGTCCACGTGCAGCTGCACGTTGATGATGCGCGAACCGCCGTCGTCGGTCGCCTGCTCCTTGCAGTAGTTGACCGTCGCGCCCTGCCAGTTGCTGTTGCCGCCATGCCGCGAATACCCCACGCCGGCCTCGACGCTGCCGGTGATGTCGGTTTCCTTGCCGTCCGGCGCGGTCGGGCAGCGGTAGCGGTAGGTGACCTGCCTGCGCTGGCGGGTGGTCGCCACCCCGGAGGTGTCGCCGTACCAGGTGCCGGGCGGGTCGTTGCGGTAGCCGGCGCGCGCGGACTGCGGCAGGCCCAGGTCCAGGCCGGCCCCCTCCCCGCCGGCGGCGTCCGGTTCCTGGGCGAGGGCCGGCATCGCGGCGGCCAGCAGGACCAGGCAGGCAGGAAGCAGGAAGGTGCGCATGGCGTCGGTTCCGGTCGCCGCGTGCAGGCGGCTTCCCGCACACCGTAGCAGCGCGAGGTTAAACCGCGGATGGCTCGGCCTTGCGCATGCGACGACGGGCGGCCACGGGCCGCCCGTCGCGCCGGTCCGTCGCGGCCGCCGTTTCAGCGCCGCAGGAAGTCCAGCAGGTCCTGGTTGAGCCGGTCCTTGTGGGTGTCGGTGATGCCGTGCGGGCCGCCGGGGTAGACGATCAGCTGCGCGCCCTTCACCAGCGCGGCCGAGGCGCGGCCGGAGGCGTCGATCGGCACGATCTGGTCGTCGTCGCCGTGGATCACCAGGGTCGGCACGTCGAACTTCTTGAGGTCTTCGCGGAAGTCGGTGGCCGAGAACGCGGCGATCGAGTCGTAGGTGTTCTTGTGCCCGCCCTGCATGCCCTGCGCCCAGAACGACTGGATCAGGCCCTGGTTGGGCTTGGCACCCGGACGGTTGAAGCCGAAGAACGGGCCGGAAGCGATGTCCAGGTACAGCTGCGAGCGGTTCTCGATCGAGCCCTTGCGCAGGCCGTCGAATACCTCGATCGGCAGGCCGCCCGGGTTGTCCTCGGTCTTGAGCATCAGCGGCGGCACCGACGAGACCAGCACCGCGGCCTTGACCCGCGAGGTGCCGTGGCGGCCGATGTAGCGCGCCACCTCGCCGCCGCCGGTGGAGAAGCCGACCAGGGTGGCGTCGCGCAGGTCCAGGGCCTCGATCACCGCGGCCAGGTCGTCGGCGTAGTGGTCCATGTCGTTGCCGTCCCACGGCTGGCTGGAACGGCCGTGGCCGCGGCGGTCATGGGCGACGACGCGGAAGCCGTGGTCGGCCAGGAACAGCATCTGCGCTTCCCAGCTGTCCGAACTCAGCGGCCAGCCGTGGCTGAAGGTGACGACCGGGCCGTCCTTCGGGCCCCAGTCCTTGTAGTACAGCTGCACGCCATCGCGGGTGGTGACGTAGTTGGCGGTGCGGGAAACGGCGGAAGTGCGGTTGTCCATGACAGTGCTCCAGGGATGGGGGGAATCCCGGCGCGGGTGCGCTGCCGGTGGAGCTACTTTGCCGAGGGGAGCTTATGCATACGTGACAGCACGTCCGGGAAACTTCACCGGGCGTCCGTGGCCTTGCGCAGGCGGGAGCATGGTCCGGCGGAGAAACACGGCCACGCCGGTTGCCGGCGCGGCGGTGGCCCCGCCCCGCGCCGCCGCCCACCGCAAGGCGCGCGGCACGCGGCGGGGCGCCGGCTCAGTAGTAGCCCATCGCGTCCTTGAAATCGCGCAGGAGCTTCCCGTACAGCTCGATCTGGCTTTCCAGGTGGCTCTTGGCGTCGGTGTGCAGGACCTCGAAGTCGAACTGCAGGTACGGGTCCATCTCGTGGTCCAGGTACAGGCGCACGTAGCGGTACTTCTGGTTGAACTCGTTGGCGGCCCGCAGCGAGGTGCCGTCCTCCAGGTCCAGCGCGGTCTCCAGCTGCAGCGAGCCGCAGCGGCCGTCCTGCTTCTTGCAGTCGTAGAAGTTCAGCCGCGCATGCAGGCCCTCGATCATGAACTCGATCTGCGGATCGCCATGCGAATCGGTGCCCAGTTCCGGCGACAGGTCCATCGCGCGCATCACCGCCAACGCCTCCCTGCCGCTGATGCGCTCGGCCGAAGCCTCGGCCGCCAGCAGCGGAGAAGCCAGTACCAGCACCGCGCCCAGCAGGCGCGTCTTGGCCTTGTCCAACATGCTTACCCCCCCCTGTGATGTGGTGGCTCCCTGCCACCGTGGACGATGCGAGGGGACCGCCGGCATTGCGCCGCGTCCCCGGCGCGGAGGATACCCCGACGCACGGGGGGATTGTCAGCTGCGCGGATCGGCCGGCAGCCGGAAACGCCCGCCCATGCCCGGCAGCACCAGCAGCACGCCGGCGGCGATGCGCACCAGGACCCGGGCCAGTTCCAGGGCCAGCTCCGCGTCCGGCGCCAGCGGCGGCCACAGGGTGTACGCCAGCAGGCCGGCCTCCACCACCGTCCAGGCCAGCACCCAGCGGCGCGCGCGCCAGCTGCCCTGCAGCAGCAGCCGCGCGATCCAGGCCACGAACAGGCCCATGCCCAGCAGCAGGCAGGCGGTGGAGATGGCGTACGCCAGCCGCCTGTCCGCGGGCGCCTCCAGCGCCAGCGCGCCCCATGTCGGCAGCTCCAGCACGTAGGCGGCCACGTAGCAGCCCACCGCCTGGCGCAACCGCGCCGCCACCGCGGCCTGCGGCGCCGGTGGCCCGCTGGCGGGGGCCAGGTAGGGATTGCGTTCGGCATCCATGCGCACGGCTCCATGCCCGGGGCGTGGCCCCCGAGTTTTCCACGGAAACCCGACCGCGGGACAGGCATGCTGGCCGCTGCGCCGGACGCCGGCGCCCGTGCCGCAGGAGGAGCCACGCATGACGCCGCTGGACAAACCGATCCGCCGCGAACTGGACATCGGCGGCGAGGCCTACACCCTCACCATCAGCCCCGAGGGCCTGAAGCTGGTGCCCAAGGGCAAGCGCAAGGGCCTGGAACTGGCCTGGACCGACCTGGTCAGCGGCGACGCCGCGCTGGCCTCGGCGCTGCAGGCTTCGCTGCGCGGCTGAGCCGCCCGCGGCTACGCGGCGCCGCGCGGCATGGCCCTGCCGGCTGCGGTGCGCAACCAGGCCAGCGCGCCCGGCGCCATGCCCTTGAACTTCGGGGCATCGGCCAGTGGTGCCACCAGCAGGCGCCGCGGTTGCGCGCGGCGTTTCAGCGCGTGGTAGAGCTGCGAGCGGGTGCGCGTGCTCGCGGCCAGGTACAGGCCGCAGGCCAGCGGCTGCAGCGCGGACCCGAGCGCTTCGGCACCGGGATCCGGCTCCAGGAACACGAGGTAGAGGATTGGCGCGTCCATGCCCGCAGCTTCGCAACACGGCGCCGGGGAGGACGTGAACCGCGGCCACGGAGGCGCATGCCCCGGCCTCCGGCCCGCCCCGCGATGCGGGACGGGCCGGCCACGCTCACTTGCGCGGGTTGCAGTTCAGCGCGCGGCTGCTGGTCGGGAAATCGATGTTGAACGGGCGTCCGGTCGTGGCCCGCTCGCCAATCATGCGTGCGACCGTGGCCGCGGCCGAGCCGGGGTCGGAGCACTCGCTTTCCACGTAGGACACCGAGTACACGTCCTCCGACACCACCACCGGCGCGGCCGAGGGCTCGTCCGGGTTGAACCGGTACAGGCGGATCATCGTCGTGACCTTGGGATTGATCCAGGTGCCGCCGGCGCGGCCCATGGCATTGGGCGCGTGGTCGACCTCCTCGCACTTGAGCATGCCCTCCTGCTCCTGGCAGGTGGCACCCATCGCGCCCATGATCAGCTTGCTGTCCTCGCCGGGCCGGCCCTCCTCGGTCTTGATGCCGATCCGCGCCTGGTAGCGCGGCGTTTCGCCCGCCGGCCACGCACTGCGCAGGTCGGACTTGGGCAGCACCTTGCGCAGCCCTTCCAGGTAGCCGGCGAGGATCTTCTCGCCATGGCCGGAGCCGCCGTCGTCCACCAGCTCCACCGCGACGCCCGACTGCGCGCCATGCTCGGAAAGCTCGTTGAACTCGGTGCGCTTGCCCACCGCCCGTTCGTAGGCGACCGACGCGGTGCCGCGCACCACGAGCAGGTCCTTCAACGGGTTGGCCTGCGCGAACGCGAGCAGCGGCAACAGGGATATCACTGCACCTGCAAGAACTGCTTGACGCTTCATGGTTCCCTCCTCAGTGGATGGCGCCGTGCGGCGCCGGGTGGCCATTCCGTGTCCACATCCCCCTCTCCGGACCACGCCTGGCCGCTCGCCCTGCGTGTCGCGTCAAGTACCGCAGCGCGATCACGCCGGGACTGCCGGGGAGCGCCCCGGCGCGCACACTTTACGCCGCGATTGCGCGCGTGCACGCCTTTCGTTGCGATCATTGTCCGCCGCGCACGACCATACGCAGCGGTCTGCACCAGCGGCTGCGCCTACCTGTCGACCGGCGCAGGCGCCCCGGGCTTCCACAGCCAGCGCAGCACGTCCGGCAGCAGGCGCCCGCCGTGGTCGTCCGAGTGCCCGCCCTCGCCCCACACGTGCGCCACCGTATAGCGCGGCCCCGCATCGCCATTGCGGCCGGCCTCGGCATTGGCCCAGTGCAATGCGGCCAGCATCTGCTGGTTGGCGAGGAACCAGTTGCCGTGCTCGTTGTCCAGGTCGTTGCGTCCGTCCTGCAGGAAGATGCGCAGCGGACGCACCGGACTCTTGCGGACCAGGGTGGGGTACAGGTCGCCGCCGGGCACCAGCGGCTGGCCTGCGGCCGCGGGGCGGTAGCCAATCGAGACATAGCTGCCGATGAAACTGATGACGTTGGCAAACGCCTGCGGCCGGTGCCAGGCCACGGTGAACGCGGCGATGGCCCCGCTGCTGGTGCCGCCGATCGCGCGCCGCGCCGGATCGTCGCTGATGCGGTAGCGGCGCTGGACCTGCGGCAGCAGCTCGTCCACCAGCATGCGCGCGTAGGCATCGTCCAGCGCGTCGTATTCCTGCGCGCGGTTGTCCGGGTTCGCGTAGCCGATCGCCTCCGGCCAGTGCCGCGCGCGATGGCCCGGGGTGACGAACACGCCAATGGTCGGCGGGATGTCGCCGCGGTGGACCAGGTTGTCGAGCACGTCCGGCACCCGCAGCGAACCGCCGGGATTGATCGCGCGGTGGCCGTCGTGGAACACCAGCAGGTTGGCCGGTTCGCTGCCGTCGTAGCCCGCCGGCACGTGCACCCAGTAGCGGCGCACGGTGCCGGGGATGATGCGGCTGTGGAACTCGAACGGCCCTTCCAGCCGGCCCTGCGGCACCTCGGCGTGGCGCAGCGAATCGGCGGTCAGCTCGTAGCGCCGCGGCGCCTGTTCCGCCGCGGCCGGTGGCGCGGCAAAGGCCGGCGACGCCAGCAGGCAGGCAAGCAACGCAGGACGGCATCGACGCATGGCGTATCCCTCCGCATGGGCCGCGCAAGGGTAGCGCGCCGTGGTGCTAGCCGCCGGTCAGTCCGGCCTGAACTCCAGTTCGCGCCGGTAGGTGAAGCCGGCGGAACGCGCGGGATCGGGCGGGAACTGCGCGTGCCCGCGGCGCGACCCGGAAACAACAACGGGAAGCGCACCGCGCTTCCCGTTCCAACGTTATATCCCGATGGGGGACTTGCGGCAACGCCCGCCGCGCGGGGCAGGATCGCCGCCCTTCCCGCGACGGCCCCCTGGAGGATGCGATGCTGCAAGCGCCGATCTACTACCACGGCACCCGCGCCAACCTGCAGCCCGGCGACACCCTCGTGCCCGGCTACCCATCCAACTACGGCACCCGACGGCCATCGCGCTACGTGTACCTGTCGGCCAGGCTGGAGTCGGCGATCTGGGGCGCGGAGCTGGCGGTGGGCGAAGGCCCGGGCCGGGTGTACATCGTCGAGCCGACCGGTCCGCTGGAGGACGATCCCAACCTCACCGACCGCAAGTTCCCCGGCAATCCGACCCGCTCGTTCCGCACCGCCCATCCGCTGCGGGTGCTGGCCGAGGTGCACGGCTGGATCGGCCATCCGCCGGAGCAGCTGGAACGGATGCGCGCCTTCGTCGCCTCCCTCGGCCCGCAGGCCGATCCGGTCGAGGACTGAGCGCTACTCGCCGAGCAGGCCGTGGCAGGGCGCGCCGATGCAGCTGCCGCTGGATAGGTCCAGCACCACCGAATGCCCCGGCGAACCCTGCGGATACGGCACCTTCTCGCCGAGCAGGAACACCACCGCGTGCGCGCCGGTCAGGTCGGCCGGGAAGTGCATCTCGCCCTGGATGGTGTAGGCCGGCATGCGGCCCAGCTGCTGGTCCAGCTCGCGCGAGGCGGGCCGGCCGGCACTGGCCGCATGCCGTCGCTTCCAGCGCGCCAGCTCCGCCGGCGCCGTCGGCCTGAGCACGCCCGAGCGCAGCAGCATCACCAGCCCCGTCTGCCCGGGCGGTGGCACCGGGATCTGCGGCGGCTTCGGCAGCGCCGGTGGCTTGGTCTGCCGCTGCCGCGCGTCGGCCACGGCCAGCCTGGCGTCCGGCGGCGGCGGTTCGGACCAGTCGGCCTGGGCGATGAGCCGCGGCAGCGGCCGCGTTTCCTCCACCCGCGCGGCTTCGCTGGCCGCCGGCGTGGGCTCCTCGGCGCTGAAACCGGTTGGCGGCAGTTCGTGCAATACGTAGCGGCCGCCGCCGAGCAGGCGCACCGCCGCCTGCGGCCAGCACAGCGCAGCCACCACCGCCAGCAATACCGTGGCCAGCAGCAACCAGGCCAATGCCGGGCTCCTGCCTGGCGTTTGCGTCGTTCCTTGCCTGTCCATCCTGCCTCCGTCGGCCGCAGGGCCACCGACCGCGCGATGCCTGCCACCGCACCGCGGCCTGTCCGCGGGCGTGCTGTCGGCGCCGGCGCGCACCATGCGTGCGGCGCCAGGCGTCGCTGCGGCGGTCCTTCCTGCAGTCTGGGTCCCGGGCGGCGCCCGGGCATGGGGCCGGCCCCATGCGCGGCGCGCATTCCGGGGCCGGGGCCGCCACCCCTCACGGCGGCACGGGCCAAGCATCGCATGCGGCATTGGTTTCAGTAGCCCGGCACCGGCGCGGCGGATTTTCCATCGCCCGGCCCGGGCCTCTAAGATCGCCCGGACCAGCCATGGGGGGTAGCGAAGATGGGCATGTTCTCCTGGACCGCGAAGTCGCCGGCCGTGCTGCGCGGCGGCGGCGTGATCGCGCCGGACGAGCGCCTGCCCTGGGGCCAGACCGGGCTGATGGGCGTGCAGCACGTGATCGCCATGTTCGGCTCGACCGTGCTGGCGCCGATCCTGATGGGCTTCGATCCGAACCTGGCGGTGCTGATGAGCGGCATCGGCACGCTCATCTTCTTCCTGGTCACCGGCGGCAAGGTGCCCAGCTACCTCGGCTCTTCGTTCGCCTTCATCGGGGTGGTCAACGTGGCCACCGGCTACGTGGCCAGCCACGGCGCCAACGCCAACATCGGTCCGGCGCTGGGCGGGATCATCGCCTGCGGCCTGGTGTACGCGCTGGTGGGCGTGCTGGTGCACGTGGCCGGCACCGGCTGGATCGAGCGGCTGATGCCGCCGGTGGTGACCGGCGCGGTGGTGGCGGTGATCGGCCTCAACCTGGCCTCGATCCCGATCAGGAACATGGCGGCCTCCAACTTCGACGCGTGGATGCAGGCGGTGACCTTCCTGTGCGTGGCGCTGGTGGCGGTGTTTACCCGCGGCATGCTGCAGCGGCTGCTGATCCTGGTCGGCCTGCTGCTGGCCAGCCTGGTCTACGCCGCGCTGACCAACGGCCTGGGCCTGGGCAAGCCGGTGGACATGGCCGCGGTGGCCGCGGCGCCGTGGTTCGGCCTGCCCACGCTGCATGCGCCGGTGTTCGACACCCGCGCGATCACCCTGATCGTGCCGGTGGTGATCATCCTGGTGGCCGAGAACCTGGGCCACATCAAGGCGGTGACCGCGATGACCGGGCGCAACCTGGACCGCTACATGGGCCGCGCCTTCATCGGCGACGGCGTGGCAACCATGGTCTCCGGCGCGGCCGGCGGCACCGGCGTGACCACCTACGCCGAGAACATCGGGGTGATGGCCGCGACCCGCATCTACTCGACCGCGGTGTTCGTGTGCGCGGCGGCCATCGCCATCCTCCTGGGCTTCTCGCCCAAGTTCGGCGCCCTGATCCAGGCCATCCCGCTGCCGGTGATGGGCGGGGTGTCGATCGTGGTGTTCGGCCTGATCGCGGTGGCCGGCGCCCGCATCTGGGTGGACAACCGGGTGGACTTCTCCGATATCCGCAACCTGCTGGTGGCCGCCATCACCCTGATCCTGGGCACCGGCGAGTTCACCCTGAAGTTTGGCCAGTTCGCCCTGGGCGGGATCGGCACGGCCACCTTTGGCGCGATCGCGCTCAATGCCCTGCTCTCCAGCGCCGGGCGCAGGCGCTAGCCCCCGGCCCGCCCGATCCGCCCCAGGTGGGTGAAGCCAAAGCCGCGGGCGTACTTGAGGCCATAGCCCAGCATGCGGTCAAAGCCGATATGCGCAGCCCACAACAGCCCGGCCAGCAGCAGCACGCGCTGCCCCGTCATCCCGCCGGCGCCCAGCAGCAGCAACGGCAGCGGATAGGCATGGGCCAGGTTGTAGGCCAGCGCCCCGGCGCGCGCCCCGCCCAGGTAGCCAAGCATGGCCAGGTCCGGCAGCAGGAAGCACAGGGCGAACACGCCCCAGGAACCGTCCAGCCGCGCCCAGGCCAGCAGGCATAGGCCCAGCACGCAGGCGCCCTCCAGGCGCAGCACCTGGCGCACGCCGCCGCTGGCGTTTCCCTGTTCCATCGTTTCCCCCGCTGACCCGAAACAGTCCCCAGTCTAGTGCCAGCAGCCCAGGCCAGGCGCCCGCCCCGAGGGATTCCACTGTCCGCGCTGGACGGCGCAGGCGCTTTTCCCGGGAGGAATCCAAACAAAGTCCTGCACAGCGTGCCTGGCTAACTTTCGCGGCGCCGGCGTCCTGCTATCCGTGGAGGTGGACCTCCCTACTGGAGGTCCGATCTGGCAAAGACGAGGAGGACAGAATGACCAATCCGCTGGAACAAGCCGCCATGGCGAACGCATCCCCGAACGCCCCGCACAGCCCGACAGCCGCTTGCCCTTGGGGCACCAGCCAGGTCATCAACATGTTGGCGTTTCTATCCTTCGGCCTGTCCTGCATGGACCTGCCTCGCAGCTACGTCTTGATGTCACTCCTGTGGCTGTGCCTGGCCTGGCTGCCCTCCATGAAGGACCATCCGCGGCAGGCCCACCCCGCTACCGAGGCCGAGGCCGGAAGGCCGCGACCGGCGCGGGCGCGAGGCGACACCTACCCTGCCGTGCTCGGGATCGCATTCATTGCCCTGATCGCCGTCCGGCCCTTCTAGATTCCGCGCGCCCGGCAGCGGCCCGGTTCGGCCGCCCCTTCGATCGCCTGTCCCCCGACCCGGCACCACAGCCGGGTCGAAGTCGGTGCGACCGGCAATCGACCTGCCTGCTGCCTCAACCCTGCGCCGGCTTCCAGTCGCCGCGCAGCACGCTGCATTCGGCCGGCAGGCCGGCCACGTCCGGGGCGCTGCGTTCGTAGTAGTGGATGGCCATGTCCGGGCGATCGAAGGCGTTGTAGCAGGTGCCCAGGGTGGGCGGCGGGCATTGGGACAGGTATTCGACCTTGCCCGCGCGGACAGGTCGTGCACCCAGCTTGCCCGGCAGTTCTGCCAGGCCCTGGCAGAACTCGGCCCGCACCTGCTGGAGCATGCGCGGGCTCATCTGCAGGCATTCGCGGGTGCGGTAGGGCCGCCCGCGGAACTCGAACTCTCCGGACCACATGCAGGCGCTGCCCACCGGCGCGGCAGGCTCTTCCCCTTCGGCCTCGGCACATCCGGCCAGCGCGAGCGATAGCCCCCACGCCGCCGCCAGAAACAGTCCACGCATCCCCACTCTCCCTGTGATATGGACATCTGCCCGGATAAGGACAAGGCCTGGCTCATGCGACAGCCGGCGCACGGCCACGCCGGCCGCGCCAGCCCTCCAGCCCCAGCCAGGCGAGCTCGATCAGCACGCCGGCCATGGCCCCCAGCCCGGCCATCAGCACGCTGACCACCCGCGCGCCTTCGCTCATCAGGCCGTAGCTAAACAGTCCGCTGGCCAGGCCGCAGCATGCGGCCACCGCCGCCAGCCTCGCGCCGGGGCGCAGCACTGGCCGTACCAGGGCGGCACAGACCCCACCCACCAGCGCCGGCACCGCGGCCACCAGCCAGGACGCCAGCATGAACACGGCCACCGCAGTGAAAGACGGCGGCTCAAGGCGCAGGACCAGGATGACCGACCCGATCGCCAGCCCGCCTATGGGCGGGCCCACCAGGCCAAACAGCAGCGTGCCGGCAAGCAGGCGCCAGAAGCGGAACGGGCGGCCCGAGCGCCAGCGGTACAGCGCCGCGGCCACCACCATCAGCAGCAGCCCAGGCGCGGCCAACCAGTTCCACGACTCGATTGGCATCGCCCCCTCCGTGGGCCGCGGCCCGTGGCCGCGATGACCGGATTGTAGCCAGCGGCCGGGCGGATGCAGCGCCGCATCGAATCCCGGCTGCGCCGGCCAGCCGCCTTCGCTACTGGCGTGGCAGCAGCGGGAATGCCGCGCGGCGGGCAGGTTGCCGGTCCGCTGCGGCTGCACCGGGAGCGGACCCGGCGCCGCTGTTCCGCGCTCAGTCCTGGGCGCCGCCTTCGCCAGGCGCATCCTCGCCGGGCAGGGCGCGCCGGGCCGCCCGCCAGCCATGGAACGCTCGCCAGGCAATCCGGCCCAGGCCAGCGAACAGGGCCACCGCGGCAATCAGCAGCCCAGGGAACCCATAAAGCAGCGCCGCCGGCCACGACCAGCCCCAGTTGGCGCGGGCATGGAAATAGCCGCCCACGGCCTTGCCCAGGGACGGGCTGAACTCGAACAGCCAGGGCGTGATCCAGTCGCCCCACGAACCCAGCACCGCCTCCAGCTCCCGCGATATCGCCGCCTGGCTGGTCGAGGAGAGGTAGAAGGACAGGCCTGCGCTCACGACCTCGACCAGGATCAACAGCAGCAACATCAGCCGGAGCATGCGGTGCATCGGGGTGCGGGCAGTACGGAAAGGTATTGCGGAAGATGCAGCCTAACCGCTGCCGGCCGGTGGTGGCGAGCCTGCCCAGTCGGCCGCCGAAAGCCGGGCGGTCGAGGCAGCCGGAACGGGCCGCAGGGAGCCAGGCCAGCTGGACTGGCCCAGTGGGCGGGGAGCAGGACACGAACTCACCTGACCTGAGACGGATCGTGTAGCCATTTGGCTGGTGAGTTCTCTACCCTTAACAGGCAAGGAGAGCTCCATGAAGAAGCGATTCACCGACGAGCAGATCATCGGCATCCTGCGCGAGGCCGAGGTCGGCGCCATGTCGATCAAGGCCCTGTGCAAGAAGCACAACCTGACCG
>Ga0182748_1000223_pt1 | contig 65847 bp, 58 predicted proteins | sample eDN3rd37CKraftOP_FD_128877 | JGI IMG/M metagenome (GOLD analysis project Ga0182748, IMG submission 128877) | Enriched Organic Plus compost microbial communities from Emeryville, California, USA - eDNA 3rd pass 37_C Kraft OP (version 2) (version 2) ... | reverse complement strand
CTTGGCGGCGAACTGGGCGCCCACGATGCCGCCCGCGCCGGAGCGGTTGTCCACGACGGTGGGGACGGACCACAGGCGCCCCAGCGGCTGGGTGGCGAAGCGGGCGGTGGTGTCCACCGGACCGCCCGGCGGGAACGGCACGATGAAATTGACGGCGTGGGCGGGCCAGGCCGCGGCCCGGGCGCGAAGCGGCAGCGCGGCCGCGGCGCACAGCGCAGCGAGCCCCGCCGCCGCGCGGCGGCGTTCGAGGTTGATCAAAGCAGTCTCCTGGGTATCGTTTTTCTGTGCGCAGACCGCGTACTGCCGGCGCTGCGGCATTTTTTATTATTCGCCCATTGCCCGGCCTTGCCGCTACGGATTTGCGGAAGCCCCCCTTAAGGGCCCGTCGGCGTGCGCCGGCCCGTCCGCCGCACCGCGGGAGCGCGCCGGCAGAATCAGACGCCTTCAGGTGTCGAAGACGGCTATCGGCCCCTGGCTATTGGCTCTTGGCCGCCCGCTGCAGGTGCTCGATGAAAGACTCGGCGAAGCTGGGCAGGTCGCGGCCGCGCTGGCGGCACAGCAGGCGGTCGCGCAGCGCCCAACGGTCTTCCAGCCGCAGCACGTGCAGCGCGTCGGCGCGGCTGTAGCGCGCCGCGCAGGCGCGCGGCACCACCGCGATGCCCGCGCCGGCCTCCACCATGCGGCAGACGGCCTCGAAACTGCCCACGTGCACGCGCTGGCAGATGCGCTTGCCCATGCCGCTGGCGATGTCCTCGAGAAAGGTCTGGATGGCGCTGTCGGGGTGGATGCCCACGAACTGGTACTGGTCGAGCAGGTCGGCAAACCGCACCGAAGCCCGCTCGGCGAGCGGATGGTCCAGCGAGGTCACCACGGTGAGCTCATCGCGGAAAAGCGGGGTCACGTCCAGCCCCTCCACGTCGATGTTGCCGGCCACGATGCCCAGGTCGCCCGCGCCGGCGCGGATCGCGATGACGATGTCGCCGGAGACTTTTTCTTCCAGTTCCACGTCCACGTCCGGGTTTTCCGCCAGGAAGGTGGACAGCGCATCGGCCAGGAAGGAATTGGTGGCGGTGGTGTTGGCCAGCAGCCGCAACCGGCCTTTCAGGCCGCTGGCGTAGGGCTGCAGGTCGGCGTTCAGGCATTCGAGCTGGCGGAACACCGCATTGGCGTGCTTGAGCAGCACCTCGCCCGCGGGCGTGAGCTGCACGCCGGTCGCCATGCGCACCAGCAGCCTGGCCTTGAAGGCCTCTTCCATGTTCTTCACGCGCGCGCTCGCCGCGGGCAGCGACAGAAAGGTTCGCTCGGCGGCGCGGGTGAGGTTAAGCGTCTCGCCCACGTTCACGAACAAACGCAGGTCAGTCAGGTCATGTCTCATGTTCCACCACGCGGAAGGGGGGCATTTCTAATTTTGAATTCTGCGAATGCCTGCAGAAATCTACCATGGTGAAAGCCCGTAAACCATACGGACCGATGGAGAACTTTTTTCCACGCGGACAGCCCGCGTGCAGGGAGTCAGCGCAATGAGCGGTATTGTTTCTGGAAAGGTTGTGGTCGTCACCGGCGCAGGCGGCGGCATCGGGCGGTCCATCGCCCTGGCCATGGCGCAGGCGGGCGCCAGGGTGGTGGTCAACGACATCGGCGTGTCGCTCACGGGCGAAGGCGGCGGGGACGGACCGGCGCACGCCGTCGTCAAGGAGATCATCGAGGCCGGAGGACAGGCCGTGGCCAACACCGACAGCGTGGCCGCCTACGACAGCGCGGCCCGCATCGTGCAGACCGCGATCGACGCCTTCGGCCGCATCGACGCCGTGGTCAACAACGCGGGCAACCTGCGCGACCGGGTCTTTCACAAGATGAGCGAAGAAGAATGGCGCCAGGTGATCGACGTGCACCTGAACGGCTCGTTCTTCGTCAGCCGCGCGGCCGCGCCCTATTTCCGCGAACAGGAGTCGGGCGCGTTCGTGCACATGACCTCCACCTCGGGCCTGATCGGCAACTTCGGCCAGGCCAACTACGCCGCGGCCAAGCTGGGCATCGTGGCGCTGTCCAAGTCCATCGCGCTGGACATGGCGCGCTACAACGTGCGTTCCAACTGCATCGCGCCGTTCGCCTGGAGCCGCATGACGAGCTCGATTCCCGCCGAGACCGAGGAAGAAAAGGCGCGCGTGGAAAAGCTCAAGAAAATGGAAGCGGGAAAAGTGGCGCCCATGGCGGTCTACCTGTCCAGCGACGCGGCCAGCGCCATCACAGCGCAGATCTTCGCGGTGCGCGCCAACGAGATCATGCTCATGAGCCAGCCCCGCCCGCTGCGCACGGTGCACCACGACGGCGGCTGGACGCCCGAGCTCATCGGCGAGCTCGCCATCCCGGCCATGCGCAAGCACTTCTACGCGCTGGAGCGATCGCCCGACGTCATCGACTGGGATCCCATCTGAGCGAGGCCGCCATGCCGCTGAACTACGACACCATCAAGAACTGGCGCTTCGACGAGGTGCGCCAGCGCTACGACGAAAAAGACGCCATGCTCTACGCCCTGGGCATCGGCCTGGGGCAAGACCCCATGGACACGGCGCAGCTGCGCTACGTGTACGAGAAAGACCTGCTCGCATTCCCCACCATGGCCGTGGTGCTGGGCTACCCGGGCTTCTGGGTGCGCGACCCGCGCGCGGGCATCGATTGGGTGAAGGTCGTGCATGGCGAGCAACGGCTCACCTTGCACGCCCCGCTCCCGCCGGCCGGCCTGGTGGTGGGCAGGAGCCGCAATACCCACGTCATCGACAAGGGCGCCGACCGCGGCGCCATCATCGTCAACGAACGCACGCTGCACGACGAAGGCGGCAACCTGCTGGCCACGGTGCGCCAGAGCACGTTCTGCCGGGGCGACGGCGGCTTCGGCCAGGGCGACGAGGCGCCGCCCGCGCTGCCGCCGGCGCCCGAGGGCGAGCCCGACCTCCGCTGCGAACTGCCCATCTCGCCGCGCGCCGCGCTGCTCTACCGCCTGAACGCCGACCGCAACCCGCTGCATGCCGACCCCGAGGTGGCGCGCCAGGCGGGCTACCCGCGCCCCATTCTGCACGGGCTCTGCACCTACGGCGTGGCGGCCCACGCCATCGTGAAGAGCTGCTGCGACTACGACGCGCGCCGCCTGCTGAGCCTGGACGCCCGCTTCTCCGCGCCCGTCTACCCGGGCGAAACGCTGGTCTGCGACATCTGGCGCCGGCCCGGGGGCGAGCTGCGCTTCCAGGCCCGCGTGCGCGAACGCGGCATCGTGGTCATGAGCCACGGCAGCGCCAGGGTGAGCGCATGACCCGTCCGCCGCCATTGCAAGGCATCCGCGTGCTCGACCTCTCGCGCATCCTGGCCGGCCCCTGGTGCACGCAGAACCTGGCCGACCTGGGCGCCGACGTCATCAAGATCGAACGCCCCGGAGTGGGCGACGACACGCGGGCCTGGGGCCCGCCGTATCTCAAGGACGGCGCGGGCAACGACACCGCCGAGTCCGCCTACTATCTCAGCGCCAACCGCAACAAGCGTTCGGTGGAAGCCGACATGGCCAGCCCCGAGGGCGCGGCGCTCATCCGCGAACTGGCCGCCGCCAGCGACGTGCTGGTGGAGAACTTCAAGGTGGGCGGGCTGGCGAAATACGGACTCGACTATGAGAGCCTGCGCGAGGTCAACCCGCGCCTCATCTATTGCTCGGTGACGGGCTTCGGCCAGGACGGCCCTTGCGCGCAGCGGCCCGGCTACGACTTCATGATCCAGGGCCTGGGCGGGCTGATGAGCATCACGGGCGAGCGCGACGACCTGCCCGGCGGCGGGCCGCAGAAGGCCGGGGTGGCCGTCACCGACATCGTGACCGGCATGTACGCCACCGTGGCCATCCTGGCGGCGCTGCAGGAGCGGCACAACAGCGGGCTTGGCCAGCACCTGGACATCGCGCTGCTGGACAGCCACGTGGCCCTGCTCGCCAACCAGAACTCCAACTACTTCAACACCGGGGTTGCGCCGCGGCGCGCGGGCAATGCGCACCAGAACGTGGTGCCCTACCAGGTGTTCGCCGCCAGCGACGGCCATCTCATCGTGGCCACGGGCAACGAATCCCAGTACCGCGCCTATTGCCGCGCCATCGGCGCGCCGGAGCTCGGCGACGACCCGCGCTTTGCCACCAACCGGCTGCGCGTCGCCAACCGCGAGACGCTCATCGGACTGCTGTCCGACATCATGCGCCGGGGCCGGCGCGACGACTGGATCGAGAAACTGGAGGCCGTGGGCGTGCCCTGCGGCCCCATCAACGACATCGCCCAGGCCTTCGCGCATCCGCAGGCGCAGGCCCGCCAGCTGCGGCGCGACCTGCCCCACCCGCTGGGCGGCCAGGCCGCCGTCACCGCCAGCCCGCTGCGCTTTTCCGCAAGCCCGGTGCAGTACCGCCTGGCCCCGCCGCTGCTCGGCCAGCACACCGAGGAAGTGCTGCGCGACGTGCTGGGCAAGCCGCCCGAAGCCATCGCCGCCTACGCCGCCCGCCTGCGGGAGAGCGTCGCCAAACAGTAGGAAAGGCGCGTCCTTCCTTACCCCTCCACCGCAACCGGAATCTTGCCGATGCGGGCCTGCCATTCCTTCGGGCCGGTGGTGTGCACCGAGGTGCCTTGCGCATCCACCGCCACCGTGACGGGCATGTCCTTCACGTCGAACTCGTAGATGGCTTCCATGCCCAGGTCTTCGAAGGCCAGCACCTTGGCGTCGCGGATGGCCTTGGAAACCAGGTAGGCCGCGCCGCCCACGGCCATGAGGTAGGCCGAGCCGTGCTTCTTGATGGCCTCGATGGCGACGGGGCCGCGCTCGGACTTGCCGATCATGGAGATCAGGCCGGTCTTCTCGAGCATCATGTCGGTGAACTTGTCCATGCGGGTGGCGGTGGTGGGGCCGGCGGGTCCGACCACCTCGTCGCGCACCGGATCGACCGGGCCCACGTAGTAGATCACGCGGTTGGTGAAGTCCACCGGCAGCTTCTCGCCCTTGGCCAGCATGTCCTGGATGCGCTTGTGGGCGGCATCGCGGCCGGTGAGCATCTTGCCCGAGAGCAGCAGGGTCTGGCCCGGCTTCCAGCTCGCCACTTCTTCCTTGGTGAGCGTGTTCAGGTCCACCTGCCTGGACTTGTTGTAGTCGGGCGCCCAGTGCACTTCGGGCCACTCGGACAACGACGGCGGCTCCAGGCGCGCCGGGCCGGAACCGTCCAGCTCGAAGTGCGCGTGGCGCGTGGCCGCGCAGTTGGGGATCATGGCGACGGGCTTGGAGGCCGCGTGCGTGGGGAAGGTCTTGATCTTGATGTCCAGCACCGTGGTCAGGCCGCCCAGGCCCTGGGCGCCGATGCCCAGCGCGTTGACCTTCTCGTACAGCTCGATGCGCAGCTCTTCCAGCTTGTTCTGCGGGCCGCGCGCCAGCAGCTCGTACATGTCGATGTCTTCCATGAGCGACTGCTTGGCCATCAGCATGGCCTTCTCGGCCGTGCCGCCCACGCCGATGCCGAGCATGCCCGGCGGGCACCAGCCCGCGCCCATGGTGGGAACGGTCTTGAGCACCCAGTCCACCAGCGAGTCGCTGGGATTGAGCATGACGAACTTGGATTTGTTCTCGGAGCCGCCGCCCTTCGAGGCGATCTGCACGTCGACCTTGTCTCCGGGGACCAGGTCGACGTGCAGGATACAGGGCGTGTTGTCGCGGGTGTTCTTGCGGGTGAAGAGCGGATCGTCCAGCACCGAGGCGCGCAGCGGATTGTCGGGGTTGGTGTAGCCGCGGCGCACGCCCTGGTCGCAGAGTTCCTGCAGGCTGCGGCGCGTGTCGAAGCGCACGTCCATGCCTATCTTCAGGAACACGTTGACGATGCCGGTGTCCTGGCACAGCGGGCGCCGGCCTTCGGCGCACATGCGCGAATTGGTCAGGATCTGGGCCATCGCGTCGCGGGCGGCCGGGCTTTCCTCGCGCTCGTAGGCGCGCGCCAGGTGGCGGATGTAGTCCACCGGATGGTAGTAGCTGATGAACTGGATGCCATCGGCGATGGACTGGATGAAATCTTCTTCCTTGATGACGGTCATGGCGGTCGGGGATGGGAGTGGGGAAACGATGGGGCCGGGCCGGCCGGGCGCCGGCCGCGGCGGACTATTCTATTTGCCCTGCCAGACGGGCTTGCGCTTTTCGGCGAAGGCGGCCGCGCCCTCGCGGGCGTCGTCCGAGGCGAAGATATGGGCGATCAGGGGCCGCTGGCGGTCGAACATGTCGGCCTGGTCCCAGTCCAGCCCCTGGATGGCGACGCGCTTGGCGGTCTGCACGGCCAGCGGGCCATTTTCGACGATACGCCGCGCCAGCTCCATGGCGCCTTGCAGCGCCTGGCCCGGCTCGGCCAGCCGGTTCACCAGGCCGTAGGCATGCGCCCGCTCGGCGGGCAGCATGTCGCCGGTCAGGATCACCTCCATGGCGACGTGGTAGGGCAGGCGGCGCGGCAGGCGCATCAGCCCGCCCGAGCCGGGCACCAGGCCGCGCTTGACTTCCGGCAGCCCGAACTGCGCGTTGCGCGCGGCCACGATGAGGTCGGCGGCCAGCGCGATCTCGCAGCCGCCGGCCAGCGCGTAACCCTCGACGGCCGCGATCAGCGGCTTGGCCGGCGGGGCCTCGGCCAGGCCCGCGAAGCCGCGCCCCGGGATCACCGGCCGCTGGCGGCTGCGCGCGAAATCCTTGAGGTCCATGCCGGAGGAGAACGTGCCGCCCGCGCCGGTCACGATGCCGATACGCACGGCGTCGTCGGCGTCCATGCGCTGCAGCACCTCGGCCATGGCCTGCGCCGTTTCCAGGTTGATCGCGTTGCGCGCCTCGGGGCGGTTGATGGTGATGACCTGGATGCCGTCGGCGGCTTCGACCTTGACGAGTTCGGACACGGGATTCCTCCTGGAGACTGGCCCGGGACGCAGCGGCCCGGTGTTATATAAGACTGCCGGAGGCCAATGATACGACCAATGCGCCGGCCCTTCGCGCGCGCCAGTTAAAATGCCGCCTTTCCGGCCCGCGCGCCGGGCCCGCGCGGCGGTCCGCCGCGCGGGCCGCACCCGACCACGCTATGCTCACTTTCCAGCAAATCATCCTGACGCTGCAGAACTACTGGGACCGCCAGGGCTGCGCGCTGCTGCAGCCCTACGACATGGAAGTCGGGGCCGGCACCTCGCACACGGCCACCTTCCTGCGCGCCATCGGCCCGGAACCCTGGCGCGCCGCCTACGTGCAGCCCTCGCGCCGGCCCAAGGACGGGCGCTACGGGGACAACCCCAACCGCCTGCAGCACTATTACCAGTACCAGGTGGTGCTCAAGCCCGCGCCGCCCGAGATCCTCGACCTCTACATCGGCTCGCTGCAGGCGCTGGGCATTTCGCCCAGGGAACACGACATCCGCTTCGTCGAGGACGACTGGGAGAACCCCACGCTGGGCGCCTGGGGCCTGGGCTGGGAGGTCTGGCTCAACGGCATGGAAGTCACCCAGTTCACGTATTTCCAGCAGGTGGGCGGGCTGGACTGCACGCCCACCACCGGCGAGATCACCTACGGCCTGGAGCGCCTGGCCATGTACCTGCAGGGCGTCGAAAGCGTCTACGACCTGGTCTGGACCGAGGGCGCGAACGGCGCCGGCCGCGTCCTGTACCGCGACGTGTTCCACCAGAACGAGGTCGAACAGTCCACCTACAACTTCGAACACGCCTCGGCGGACATGCTGTTTTCCCATTTCAACGACTACGAAGCCGAGGCCAAGAGGCTGATGGACGTCCCGCTGGCCCTGCCCGCCTACGAGGCGGTGCTCAAGGCCGCCCACACCTTCAACCTGCTGGATGCGCGCGGCGCGATCAGCGTGACCGAACGCGCGGCCTACATCGGGCGCATCCGCAACCTGTCCCGGGCCGTGGCCCAGGCTTACTACGAATCGCGCGAGAAGCTGGGCTTTCCCATGCTGCCCGCGGGCGCGGAGGTGGCGCAATGACCGTCCGCCCCCTCCTGGTCGAGCTGCTTACCGAAGAACTTCCGCCCAAGGCCCTGCAGCGGCTGGGGCAGGCGTTCGGCGACGGCCTGCGCGCCGCGCTGCAACGCCACGGCCTGCTGGCCGCCGGCTGCGAAACCCGCCACTACGCCACGCCGCGCCGGCTGGCCGTGCACCTGTCGGCCGTCCTGGCGCAGGCGCCGGACCAGCCCTACGCCGAAAAGCTCATGCCGGCGAAGATCGGCCTGGCCGCCGACGGCTCGGCCACGCCCGCGCTGCAGAAGAAGCTGGCGGCCAAGGGCCTGGCCCATCTCGACCCCGCCGCGCTGGAACGCGAGTCCGACGGCAAGCAGGAATACCTGGTGGCGCGCGGCACCGCCCCGGGCGCGGCCCTGGCCCGGGGCCTGCAGGACGCGCTGGAAACCGCCATCGGCGGGCTGCCCATCCCCAAGATGATGCGCTACCAGCTGGCCGACGGCGTGACCACCGTGCGCTTCGTGCGGCCCGCCCACGGGCTGGTGGCCCTGCACGGCGCCGACGTGGTGCCGGTGGCCGCGCTGGGCCTGGCAGCCGGGCGCCGCACCCAGGGCCACCGTTTCCTGTGCGACGCGCCCATCGACCTGCCGGACGCCGACGCCTACGAACGCGCCCTGGCCGAGGCCGGGCGCGTGGTGGCGTCCTTCGCCGTGCGGCGCGCCGACATCGAGGCCCAGCTCAACACCCACGCCGCCCGCCTGGGCGCAACGCTGGGCGCCGACCCCGAGGTCGAGGCCCTGCTGGACGAAGTCACCGCGCTGGTGGAACTGCCCGTGGTCTACGTGGGCGAGTTCGACCCCGGCTTCCTGCGCGTGCCGCCGGAATGCCTGATCCTCACCATGCGGCTGAACCAGAAGTACTTCCCGCTGTTCGAGCCGGACGGCGGAAAGCTGACGCACCGCTTCCTCATCGTCAGCAACATGGCGGTGGACGACCCGCGCCATATCGTCGAAGGCAACCAGCGGGTCGTGCGCCCGCGGCTGGCCGACGCGCAGTTCTTCTTCGACACCGACCGCAAGGCCTCGCTGGCGTCCCGCGTGGACCAGCTGGCCGGCATCGTCTACCACAACAAGCTGGGCACGCAGCGGGAACGCACGCGCCGCGTGCAGGCCCTGGCCGGCTGGATCGCGGGCACCCTGGGCGCTCCCGCGGAACCGGCCGAGCGCGCCGCGCTGCTGGCCAAGGCCGACCTCACTTCCAACATGGTGGGCGAGTTCCCCGAGCTGCAAGGCATCATGGGCGCCTACTACGCCGAGGCCGACGGCGAACCGGCAGCCGTGGTACAGGCCCTGCGCGGCCAGTACCGCATCCGCCTCGAGCAGCCCGTGGGGCCGGACGCATCCGCGGCCGCGGCGCTCTTCCTGGCCGAGCGCGCCGAGACGCTGGTCGGCATCTGGAGCATCGGGCTGGCTCCTACCGGCGAGCGCGACCCCTACGGCCTGCGGCGCGCGGCGCTGGGCCTGATCAGCGCCTTCGAGCAACTGGGCGCGGGCGGCTGGCTCAAGGTCAGCGAAGACGGCCCCCTCACGCTGGAAGGCCTGCTGGAACGGGCCGCGCAAGGCTTTGCGCCGGGCCAGGCGAGCCCGGAGACCCTGCGCGAAGTCGGCGACTTCGTCTACGAACGCGTGCGCAACCAGTTGCATGCCGAGTTCGACCGCAGCGCGGTCGACGCGGTGATCGCCCTGCGCCCGCCGCTGCACCAGGCGGCGGCGCGCGCCCGCGCGGTCGCCGGCTTCCTCGGGCTGCCCGAGGCGGCCAGCCTGGCCGCGGCCAACAAGCGCATCGGCAACCTGCTGCGCAAGGCCGAAGGCGGCCTGGGCGAGGTCGACCCGGCCCGCCTGGCCGAACCGGCCGAACAGGCGCTGGCGCGGACCATCGACGCCCTCGGCCCGCAGGCCGGCGAGCGGCTCGCGGCGGGCGACTTCGCCGGTGCGCTGTCGGTCCTGGCCCAGGCGCGCGAACCGGTCGACGCCTTCTTCGCCGACGTCATGGTCATGGCCGAAGACCCGGGGCTGCGCGCCAACCGGCTGGCCCTGCTGAACCGCCTGCACGGCCTCATGAACCGCGTGGCCGACCTTTCCAGGCTGGCGCAGTGAAGCTCGTCATACTCGACCGGGACGGCGTCATCAACCGGGACAGCCCGGCCTACGTCAAGCATCCCGACGAATGGATCGCGCTGCCCGGCAGCCTGGAGGCCATCGCGCGCCTGTCCCAGGCCGGCTGGAAGGTGGTGGTGGCGTCCAACCAGTCGGGACTGGCGCGCGGCCTGTTCGACATGGCCGCGCTCAACGCCATGCACGCCAAGCTGCGGCGCGAGCTGGCCGCCCTGGGCGGCGAGATCGACGCCTTCTTCGTCTGTCCCCACGGCCCGGACGACGGCTGCGATTGCCGCAAGCCCCGGCCCGGGCTGCTGCGGCGCATCGCCGAGCGCTACGACGTCGCGCTGGCCGGCGTGCCGGCGGTGGGCGACTCGCTGCGCGACCTGCAGGCCGCGGCCGCGGCCGGCGCCACGCCCTGGCTGGTGCTCACCGGCAACGGCCGGGACACCGCCGGCCGGCCGGACCTGCCGCCGGGCACCCGCGTCGTCGACGACCTGACGTCCGTGGCCGCCGCCCTGCTGGCGCCATCGACATGACCGCCCTGCCGGCGCAACCGACATGACCGCCCTGCGTTCCCTGCTCTACCTGCTGTTCCTCAGCGTGACCGTCGTCCCCTACGCCTTCGCCTGCCTGCTGTGGGCGCCGCTGCCGCTGCGCTGGCGCTACCGGCTGACCACGGGCTGGCCCCGGCTGGCGATCTGGGGCGCGCGCGCCATCTGCGGCATCCGCTGGCAGGTGCGCGGCCGCGAAAACCTGCCCGACGGCCCGGCCATCCTGCTGTCCAAGCACCAGTCGGCCTGGGAAACGCTGTTCTTTCCCGCCCACATGCCGCGCGAGGTCTGCTTCGTCTACAAGAGGGAACTGCACCGCGTGCCCTTCTTCGGCTGGGGGCTGGCGCTGCTGCGCATGATCCCCATCGACCGCGCGCGCGGGCGCGACGCCTTCGAGCAGGTGGCCAGCGTCGGCGGGCAGCGCCTGCGCGAAGGCCGCTGGCCGCTGCTGTTCCCGGAAGGCACCCGCATCCCGGTGGGCCAGGCCGGCCGCTACAAGCTGGGCGGCGCGCTGCTGGCCGCGCGCACCGGCGCGCCGGTCATCCCCATCGCGCACAACGCCGGCGAATGCTGGCCGCGCAAGGCCTTCCTCAAGCGTCCCGGGCTGGTCACCGTGTCCATCGGACCGGCCATCGCCAGCGAGGGCCGCGACGCCGACACCATCAACCGCCTGGCGCGCGACTGGATCGAAGCCGAGATGCGGCGGCTCAACCCCGAGCGCTATCCCGGCGCGCCCGCCGGCGCGGCCGATTGATGCCGGAGGCCGCGGTGAGCCCAGCCCGTGCCCAGCAGATGGAATTGCGCTTCGACGACCCCGCGCCGTCTCCGGCGCCGTCCGGCCCGGCCGCGGCGCCCCTGCGCGGCGCAATGGTGCCCACGCCCTGCCCGCCTTCGCTGCCCCCGGGCGCCCGCTGGCGGGTGGTGGGCACGGACCAGCAGGACATCGGCTTCGTGCTCCAGCGCTCGCGCCGGCGCAGCATCGGCTTCGTGGTCGGCGACGACGGCCTGCGGGTCACGGCGCCCAACTGGGTGACCCTGGGACAGGTGGACGAGGCCGTGCGCGAAAAATCGCGCTGGATCCTGTCCAAGCTGCGCGAATGGGAAAACCGGCGGCAGCGGCTGGCGCTGTCCCACACCCACTGGCGCGACGGCGGCGAGCTGCCTTACCTGGGCTGCCGCATCGGGCTGCGGCTGGGCGCCGCGCCCGCATCCGCGTCTGCCGGCTCTGCGCCCGCGCCCCGCGCCCGGCCGCCCGCCGGCGCGCAACAGGCCTGGTTCTCGGGCGATGCGGACGCGCCTTGCGCCGGAGACACTCTCTGGCTGGCGCTGCCGCCGGACGCCGACCATGCCCGCGTGCGCGATACCGCGCAGGCCTGGCTGCAGCGCCGGGCAACGGCCTGGTTCGACGCCCGGCTGCAGGCGCTGCTGGCGCGCACCGGCCTGGCCGTGCGGCGCTGGCGGCTGTCGTCGGCCGCCACGCGCTGGGGCTCGTGCAGCAGCGACGGCAACATCATGCTGAACTGGCGGCTCATCCATTTCGCGCCGCCCGTCATCGACTACGTCATCGCCCACGAACTCGCCCACCTGCGCGAAATGAACCACAGCCGCGACTTCTGGGCCGAGGTCGGGCAGATCCTGCCCGGCTACGAGCAGGCGCGCGACACCCTGCGACGCCACGATCCGGCGGACCTGCCGTCGCTGTGACGCCGGCGGCGCGCGGCGTTTTATCATGACGCATCCGCCCGGCGGGCTGTCCTGCCGGGCCTATCCACGACGAGGACACCCATGAGACTGCTACACACCATGCTGCGGGTCGGCGACCTGGACCGCTCGCTCGCCTTCTATACGCAAGTGCTGGGCATGCGCCAGCTGCGCCGCAAGGACTATCCCGACGGCCGCTTCACCCTGGCCTTCGTCGGCTACCAGGACGAATCCGAAGGCGCCGTCATCGAGCTGACCCACAACTGGGACACGCCGGCCTACGACCTGGGCAACGGCTACGGCCACATCGCGCTGGAAGTCGACGACGCCAAGGCCGCCTGTGACCGGGTGCGCGAGCGCGGCGGCAAGGTTACCCGCGAGGCCGGGCCCATGAAGCACGGCACGACCGTCATCGCCTTCGTGGAAGACCCGGACGGCTACAAGATCGAATTCATCCAGAAGGGCTCGCAGGCCGACTAGGCCCGCCGGGTCCGGCCCCGCTCAGGCGGCGCAAGGGTCCGTCAGCGCGACGGGGTCGAAGTCGTCGACCGCGATCGCCAGGGCCACGGCGCTTTCCGCCTCTTCCAGGCGCTGCGCCTGCTCGTCGGTCAGCCCGCCCTGCCGGTGCGCCTCGCGCCAGTCGCGCACGCCGGCGCGGTGCAGCTGGTCGTACAGGGGCTGGGCCGAGGCCACCAGGTCGAAAGCCCGCTCCAGCCGGGCCAGGCCATCGTCCCCCCGGCGCCGCCAGATGTCGCCGACCAGCCGGTCGCGGGTGGCGCAGGGCTCCAGCAGCAGGGCCGCGCAGCGCTGCGTGAGCGCGTCGGCCGGCCCGGCCGGGCGCGGCCCCAGCGGCAGCACCAGCAGCCGCAGCAGCCAGGCCAGCGGACGCAGCGGCAGGTTCGCCAGCACTTCGTCGAGCCGGCGCTCGATGGTGGCCGCGCCGTCGTCCATGCACCATTGCACCAGCGGCAGGTCGGCATCGTGCCGGCCCTCGTCCTCCCAGCGCTTGAGGACGGCCGACAGCAGGTAGAGCTCGCCCAGGATGTCGCCCAGCCGGGCGGAGATCATTTCCTTGCGCTTGAGCGCGCCGCCCAGCGTGCCCAGCGCGGCTTCTGCCACCAGCGCGAAGGCCGACGCGTAGCGGCCCAGCCGGCGGTAGTGGCCGCGCAGCGCGCCGGCGTCCGGCGCGGGCGCCAGCCGCGCCCCGCTCCAGGCGCGCAGCCACGCCCGCCCGGCGTTCTTCGCGCTGTGGGCCGCATGCTTCCAGAACACCCGGTCGAAGGCGCGCAGCCCGAGCTCGGGGTCGGGTTCGCCCAGCGCCAGGATTTCCTGCATGAGATAGGGATGGCTGCGGATCGCCCCCTGGCCGAACACGATCAGGCAGCGCGTCAGGATGTTGGCGCCCTCGACCGTGATGCCCACCGGCACGGCCCGGTACAGGCCGGACAGATAATTGTGCGGGCCGTCTATGACGCCCTTGCCGCCGTGGATGTCCATGGCGTCGTTGACCGCCGTGCGCATGCGCTCGGTGGCGTGGTATTTCATGATGGCCGACACCACCGCGGGCTTGTGGCCGCTGTCCAGCGCCGCGCAGGTCAGGCGGCGGGCGGCGTCGACCAGGTAGGCGCTGGCCGCCATGCGGCCGAGCTTGTCCTGCACGCCCTCGAACCGCCCCACCGGAATCCCGAACTGGCGCCGTATGCGGGCATAGGCGCCGGTGGTGTGGGCGCAGAACACCGCCGCGGCGGCCGACAGCGACGGCAGCGAAATGCCGCGCCCGGCCGCCAGGGCGCTCATCAGCATCTGCCAGCCGTGGCCGGCGCGCGCCGGGCCGCCGATCAGGGCGTCCAGCGGCACGAACACGTCGTGTCCCTTGTTGGGGCCGTTCTGGAAGACCTGCATGGACGGCACGTGCCGCCGGCCGATCTCCACCCCCGGCGTGCGGGTGGGCACCAGGGCCACGGAAATCCCGATCTCGGGCCGCTCGCCCAGCAGGCCGTCGGGGTCGTACAGCTTGAAGGCCAGCCCCATCACCGTGGCCACCGGCCCCAGCGTGATGTAGCGCTTGTGCCAGTTCAGCCGGATGCCCAGCACCTCGGCGCCGTCCACCGTCCGGCGGCAGACGACGCCGGTGTCCACCATGGCGGCGGCGTCGGAGCCGGCCTCGGGGCTGGTCAGCCCGAAGCACGGGATCTCGGTGCCGTCGGCCAGCCGCGGCAGCCAATGGGCCCGCTGCTCGTCCGTGCCGAACTGCATGAGCAGTTCCCCCGGCCCCAGCGAATTGGGCACCATGACCGTTACCGCCGCGGTGATCGAGCGCAGCGACAGGCGGCGCACCACCTCGGAATGCGCCGTGGCCGAAAAGCCCAGCCCGCCGTATTCCTTGGGGATGATCATGCCGAAGAAGCGGTGCTGCTTGATGAAGGCCCAGGCCTCGGGCGGCAGGTCGCGCAGTTCCTGGTGGATCTTCCATTCGTCCAGCATGTCGCACAGTTGGGCCACGGGGCCGTCCAGGAACGCCTGCTCCTCGGCGCTGAGCGAGGCCGGCGCCATGCGGCGCAGCTTGTCCCAGTCGGGGCTGCCGGTGAACAGGTCCGCATCCCACCAGACGTCGCCCGCCTCGATGGCCTCGCGCTCGGTGTCGGACAGGCCCGGCATGGCCGCCTTCGCCCAGCGGAAGACGCGGCGCGTCAGGCGCTCGCGCCGGAAAGCGTGCTGCTGGCTCATGGATTCCTCGCTGTCGTTGTAGCCTTCGGCCCAAGGTAACAGAAAGCGGCCCGGCGAGAAACCGGCCTGCGGTTGGCGCGCGCGGCCGCCATCGCGTACAGTTTGGGCCACGCAAACGACGGTACGCCATGCTCAACAAACTCTGGCTGGGTTTCTTCCTGACCGCCGCCCTGGCGGCGCTGGTGCGCTGGCTGGGGCTGGGCGACGGCCAGGTCTTCGCCGCGCTGGTGGCGGAGATCTTTGCCATGGCCCGCCTGTCGGTCGAAGTCATGGTGTTGCTGTTCGGCACCCTCACGCTCTGGCTGGGCCTGCTGCGCATCGCCGAGGCCGCCGGCCTGGTCGATGCGCTGGCCCGGCTGCTGGGCCCGCTGTTCGCGCGGCTGATGCCGGAAGTGCCGCGCGGCCACCCCGCCATCGGGCTGATCACCCTGAACTTCGCGGCCAACGGGCTGGGGCTGGACAATGCCGCCACCCCCATCGGCCTGCGCGCCATGAAGGCGCTGCAAAGCCTGAACCCCGATCCCAAGACCGCCAGCAACGCCCAGATCCTGTTCCTGGTGCTCAACGCCTCGTCGCTCACCCTGCTGCCGGTCACGATATTCATGTACCGCGCCCAGCAGGGCGCGGCCGACCCGGCGCTGGTCTTCCTGCCCATCCTGCTGGCCACCGGCGCTTCCACCCTGGCCGGCCTGCTTTCGGTGGCCTTCATGCAGCGCCTGCGCCTGCACGACCCGGTGGTGCTGGCCTGGCTGGGCGCCGCGGCGCTGGTGCTGGGCGGCTTCCTGGCCCTGGTCGCCACGCTTTCGGCGGCGGCGCTGGCCTCGCTGTCCTCGCTGGCCGGCAACCTGACGCTGTTCGGCATCGTGATCGCCTTCCTGGTGGCCGGCGCCCTGCGCAAGGTGCCGGTCTACGAGGCCTTCATCGAAGGCGCCAAGCAGGGTTTCGGCATCGCGCGCGACCTGCTGCCCTACCTGGTGGCCATGCTGTGCGCAGTGGGCGTGCTGCGCGCTTCCGGCGCCTTGGATTTCGTGCTCGACGGCATCCGCTGGCTGGCCGTGCATGCCGGCTGGGACACCCGCTTCGTCGACGCGCTGCCGACCGCGCTGGTCAAGCCGCTGTCGGGCAGCGCCGCCCGGGCCATGCTGCTGGAGACCATGCAGCACTTCGGCGTGGACAGCTTCCCCGCGCTGCTGGCGGCCACCATCCAGGGCAGCACCGAAACCACCTTTTATGTGCTGGCGGTGTACTTCGGCGCGGTCGGCATCCAGCGCGCCCGGCACGCCGTGGGCTGCGCCCTGGTGGCCGACCTGGCCGGCGTGCTGGCGGCCATCGCCGTGTGCTACGGCTTCTTCGGCTGACCCTGCGCCAGGCGCCGCCGCGCTACTCCACCTTCAGGATCTTCATCCCGTTGGTGCCGCCGCTGTCCTGGTAGAAATCGCCCTTGGTCAGCACGATCCAGTCGCCCGGCGCGACGCGGCCCCGCGCCTTGAGTTCGGCGATGGCGGCGTGGCTGACCTCGGCCGGGTCCAGCGCCGAACCGTCGAACGGCACGGTCTGCACGCCGCGGAACAGCGCCGCCCGGCGCTGCGTGCCGGCGTGGCGCGTATAGCAATAGATGGGCACGCCCGAGCGTATGCGCGACATGATGAGCGGCGTGTAGCCGCTCTCGGTCAGCGCGACGATGGCCTTGACCCCGGGGAAATGGTTGGCGGCGTACATGGCCGACAGCGCGATGGTTTCGTCGCAGCGCGAGAAGGTCTCGCCCAGCCGGTGGTGCGAGCGCGTGGAGGTCGGGTGCTTCTCGGCGCCCAGGCAGACGCGGGCCATGGCCTGCACCGCCTCGATGGGATACTGGCCCGAGGCGCTTTCGGCCGACAGCATGACGGCGTCGGTGTAGTCCAGCACCGCGTTGGCCACGTCCGAGACTTCGGCGCGGGTCGGCAGCGGGCTGGAGATCATGGACTCCATCATCTGGGTGGCCGTGATGACCAGCTTGTTCAGCGTGCGGGCGTGCTGGATGATGCGCTTCTGGATGCCGGCGAGCTCGGCGTCGCCGACTTCCACGCCCAGGTCGCCGCGCGCCACCATGACGCCGTCGCTGGCGCGGATCAGCGCGTCCAGGGCCTCGTCGTCGGCCACCGCCTCGGCCCGCTCGATCTTGGCGACCAGCCAGGCGTCGCTGCCGGCGGCGCGTACCAGCTGGCGCGCCTCGTCGATGTCGCGCCCGTAGCGGGGAAAGGACACGGCCACGTAGTCCATTTCGAGCTCGGCCGCCAGCAGGATGTCGGCCCGGTCCTTGTCGGTCAGGCTGGGGGCCGACAGCCCGCCGCCGCGCCGGTTGATGCCCTTGTTGTCGGACAGCGGGCCGCCCACGGTTACGGTGGTGCGCACCGCGTCGCCTTGCACCGCGTCCACCCGCAGCACCACCCGGCCGTCGTCGAGCAGCAGCTCGTCGCCCGGCCGGCAGTCCTTGACCAGGTCGGGATAATCGATGCCCACGATGCCGGCGTCGCCGGCGTCCTTGGGATGGCTGTTGGACAGCGTGAAGGGCTGCCCGGCCTGCAACGCCACCTGGCGCTGCGCGAAACGGGCGATGCGGATCTTGGGCCCCTGCAGGTCGCCCATGACGGCCACGAAGCGGCCCTGCTCGGCGGCCAGCCTGCGCACCAGGCGCGCACGCTCGCGATGGTCGTCCGCGCTGCCGTGCGAGAAGTTCAGGCGGGCGACGTCCATGCCGGCGGCGATCAGCGCGGCGATGCGCTCCGGGCTGGAACTGGCCGGGCCCAGGGTGGCGACGATCTTGGTGCGGCGCAATGCAGGCATGTCTGGATCCCTTCGGCGGAAAGCGGAAAAAACGAAACCGCTATGGTATCGCCTGGCGGCGGCCGGGGATACGCCGGCGGCGGTATCATCGGGGGCTCGCCGCGCGCGCGCCGGCCCAACCCCTGTCATGGAAGTTGCGCAGTGAAGATCGTCATCGCCCCCGATTCGTTCAAGGAAAGCCTCAGCGCCGCCGAAGTCGCCGCCGCCATCGAGCGCGGCGTGCGGCGCGCGGCCCCGCATGCCCGCACCGTCTGCATCCCCATGGCCGACGGCGGCGAAGGCACGGCGGCCGCCGTGCTGGCCGCCGCGGGGGGGGAATGGCGCACCGCTCCGGCGCGCAACGCGCTGGGGGAACCCGTGCAGGCCGGCTGGGGCTGGCTGCCGGACGCCACCGCGGTCATCGAAATGGCCGCCGCCGCCGGCCTGGAGCAGATCCCGCCGGAGCGGCGCCGGCCGCTGGCCGCCACCAGCCACGGGGTGGGCGAGATGATCGCCGCGGCGCTCGACGCGGGCGCGCGCCGCATCATCCTGGGGCTGGGCGGCTCGGCCACCAACGACGGCGGCGCCGGCATGCTGCAGGCGCTGGGCCTGCGCTGGCTGGACGCCGACGGCCGCGAGCTCGCGCCCGGCGGCGGTCCCCTGGCGGGGCTGGCCCGCATCGACGCCGGCGGGCTGGACCCGCGGCTGGCACAGGTGCGCGTCGAGATCGCCTCGGACGTCGACAACCCGCTGTGCGGGCCGCACGGCGCCTCGCAGGTGTTCGGCCCGCAGAAAGGCGCCACGCCGGAACAGGTGGCGCAGCTCGACGCGGCGCTGGGACGCCTGGCCGACGTCTGCGCGGCGCACCTGGGGCGCGACCTGCGCGACCAGCCCGGCGCGGGCGCGGCGGGCGGCCTAGGCTTCGCGGCCCTGGCCTTCCTGGGCGCCACCCTGCGCCCGGGCGTCGAACTGGTGGCCGAGCTGGGCAAACTGGCCCAGGCCATGGAAGGCGCGTCGCTGGCCTTCACCGGCGAAGGGCGCATGGACGCCCAGACCCTGCACGGCAAGACCCCGGCCGGCGTGGCCCGCATCGCCCGCCAGGCCGGCGTGCCGCTGATCGCGCTGGCCGGCTCGCTGGGCGAAGGCTACCAGGAGCTCTACGCCGCGGGCATTTCGGCGGCCTTCAGCCTGGCTCCCGGTCCGCTCACGCTGGCCCAGGCCTGCGCCCAGGCCGCGCAGCTGCTGGAAGACCGCGCGCAGGACGCCACCCGGCTGTGGCTGGCGGGGCGCAGCCACGCGCTGTAGGTCCGGAAGGGGAAGCCTCCGCGCGGACGCGCCGCGCAGGCCGTCCCCCCGGGCCGATTCCCGCGGCTTCCCTTGCCGCGCGCCGGGCCAGGCCGTCTCCTGCAAGGCTGACGGCCGGCGCGCCCGTCAGCGCAGGTCCAGGTACAGCGTTTCCTTGACCTCTTCCATGACCACGTAGCTGTGCGAAGACGCCGAGGACGGCAGCCTCCTGAGCAGGTCGCCCAGCAAGCGGCGGTAGGCGCTCATTTCCTTGAGCCTGGCCTTGACGAGGTAATCGAATTCGCCCGACACCAGGTGGCACTCGAGCACCTCGGGCACCTGGGCCAGGTCGCGCCGCACCTTGTCGAAGACCTCGCCCGACTTGGCCGAGAGCTTGATCTCCAGGAAGACCAATAGCGTCTTGTCCACGCGTGCAGGATCCACGCGCGCGTAATAGCCCATGATCACGCCCTCGCGCTCCAGCCGCTTGACCCGTTCCGCGCAAGGGGTGGCCGACAGGTTGACGCGGGTGGCGAGCTCGCTGATCGGCAGGCGGCCCTCGCGCTGCAGGATGTCCAGGATGAGGCGGTCGGTGCGGTCCAGCGCGCGCATGGGATTTTCCTGCGAGACGGGTAAACGGGCGGCGCCGAGCAGTGGAATTACCTGTCCAGAACCATGAAAACAGGAGAAAAACCTTCCTGTTTCCCAATAGACTAGCGTAATCGCCTGGAACGGAAAAGGGGAACCCCATGCGCGTCATCGTCATCGGCAGCGGCGTGATCGGCGTCGCCACGGCCTACTACCTGGCGCGGCTGGGCGCGCAGGTCACTGTCGTCGACCGCCAGCCCGGGCCGGCGCGCGAGACGAGCTACGCCAACGCCGGCCAGGTCTCGCCCGGCTATTCCACGCCCTGGGCCGCGCCGGGCATCCCGCTCAAGGCCTTCAAGTGGATGTTCCAGCGCCACGCGCCGCTGGCGATCCGGCCCGACGGCACGCTGGGGCAATGGCGCTGGATCGCGGCGATGTACCGCGAATGCAATGCCGCGCGCTACGCGGTGAACAAGTCGCGCATGCTGCGGCTGGCCGAATACAGCCGCCACTGCCTGCAGGCCTTGCGGCGCGAAACCGGCATCGCCTACGACGAACGGGCGCTGGGCCTGATCCAGCTGTTTCGCGACCCGGCCCAGCTCGAGGCGGCCCGCCGCGATACCGAAGTCCTCGAGGAGTACCGCGTGCCCTATCAGCTGCTGGACCGCGACGCCCTGGTGCAGGCCGAGCCCGGCCTGTCCGCCTCGGCCGCGCGGCTGGCCGGCGGCCTGCGCCTGCCCAACGACGAAACCGGCGACTGCCACCTGTTCACCACCCGGCTGGCCCGGCTGGCCGAGGACCTGGGCGTGCGCTTTCTCTATGGCCGCGCCGCGCAGGCGCTGCGGGCAGAGGGCGGGCGCATCGCCGCGCTGCAACTGGACGCGGGCGAGTCGCTGGAAGCCGACCGCTACGTGGCGGCCTGCGGCAGCTACACGCCTGCCCTGATGCGGCCCCTGGACCTGGACGTACCGGTCTACCCGGTCAAGGGGTATTCGCTCACCTTCGCCCTGCGCGATGCCGCTCGCGGCCCGACTTCCACCGTACTGGACGAAACCTACAAGATCGCCGTCACGCGCCTGGGCGGGCGCGTGCGGGTCGGCGGCATGGCAGAGCTCGCGGGCTTCGACCTGAACCTGCGCGCCGCCCGCCGGCGCACGCTGCAGCACGTGGTCGACGACCTCTACCCCGGCTGCGGCGACAGCGCCCGGGCCGAGTTCTGGACCGGCCTGCGGCCCATGACGCCCGACAGTACGCCGCTGGTGGGCCTCACGCGCTACGGCAACCTGTACCTCAACACCGGCCACGGTACGCTGGGCTGGACCATGGCCTGCGGCTCGGGCCGCCTGCTGGCGGACCTGATCGCCGGCCGCCGCCCCGAAATCTCCGCCGAAGGGCTGACGCTGGCGCGCTACGGCCGGGCGGGCCGCGGCACGCCTGCGCCGGCCCCGGCCCAGGCCGGAGCCGGGGCCGAGGCGGAAACCGGCAAGGCGGTCCGGCTGCCGGCGGGCATGCCGTACGTCCCCGCGGAGCCGCGGCAGTGAACGCGTCCGTCCCCCTACCCGCCGGCGCCGGGCCGGCCCGCCCACCCGTGCCCGCTTCCGGGGCCGCCGCACCCGCTCCCACCCGCACGGCGCCGTCCGGCGGGCGGCCCGCCCTGGCCGAAATCGACCTGGACGCCCTGCGGCACAACTACCGCACGGCCCGCCTGCGCCACGGCGGCAAAGTGCTGGCGGTGCTCAAGGCCAACGCCTACGGGCATGGCGCGCTGCGCTGCGCCCGCGCCCTGGACGGCCTGGCGGACGGCTATGCGGTCGCTTTCCTGGACGAGGCCCTGCCGCTGCGCGAGGCGGGCGTCACGGCGCCCATCCTGCTGCTCGAAGGCGTGTTTTCACCGGCGGAACTGCGCCTGGCCGCCCAGGCCGGCTGCTGGCTGGTGGTACATGACGCCGCCCAGCTCGGGATGCTGGAGGCGGCACGGCGCGAAAACCTGCCCGCCGTCGACGCCTGGCTCAAGATCGATTCCGGCATGAGCCGCGCCGGCTTCGCGCCCGCGCAGGCGGCCGGAGCCCACGCGCGCCTGCGCGCCCTGCCCGGCGTGCGCGGCATCGTGCTGATGACGCACCTGGCCTGCGCCGACGAGCCCGGCCGGTCCCATACCGAGGCGCAGCTCGCGGTCTTCGACACCGCCGTCGCCGACCTGCCCGGCCCGCACAGCGTGGCCAATTCGGCGGGCCTGCTGGGCTGGCCCGCAGCGCGGCGCGACTGGGGGCGCGCCGGCATCCTGCTCTACGGCGCCGATCCTTTTCCGGAAAGCGGCGCCGGGCTGCGGCCGGTCATGCGCCTGACCAGCCGCGTGTTCGCCGAGCGCACGGTACCCGCCGGCCAGCCCATCGGCTACGGCGCCCGGCACGTACCGGCGCGCCCCACCCGCCTGGGCCTGGTGGCGATGGGCTACGCCGACGGCTATCCGCGCAGCGCGCCGGTCGGCACGCCCGTGGCGGTGGACGGCCGGCCCGCCGGCCTGGCCGGGCGCGTCAGCATGGACATGCTGACCGTGGACCTGACCGACCTGCCGGGTTCCGGCGTGGGCAGCGAAGTGGAACTGTGGGGGCCGCAAGTCCCCGTGGACGAGGTGGCGCGCGCGGCCGGCACGATAGGCTACGAGCTGCTGTGCAACGTGAAGCGGGTGGCGTTCGCTTATTCGGGAGCCTGACCGGGCCGCCGGCGAACCCCGGGCAACGCCGCGGCAAGCGGTTCGATCCCGCTGCGGATCCCTGTCGGTGCGGACGGGGCCGCGGCCTCAGGAGGGTGCGCCGTCGCGCGGGCCGGCCTGCGCGCTCAGGCGGCCGGCCGCGTCCAGCGCGTCGGCCAGGCCGAGGAACTGCGCCACCGACAATTCCTCGGCGCGCGCGGTGGGCGCGATGCCCAGGGTCTGCCAGTCCACCCCGTCGGCCCAGTCGGCCAGCGAGCGGCGCAACATCTTGCGCCGCTGGGCGAAGGCCCGCGCCACCACCCGCTCCAGCGCCGCTTCGCTGCGCGGGCGCGGGCGCTCGGGCGGCAGCGGCACCATGCGCACCACCGACGACACCACCCGCGGCGGCGGATCGAAGGCCTCGGGCGGCACGTCGAACAGCTTTTCCATGCGGTAGCGCGCCTGCAGCATGACCGACAGGCGCCCGTAGTCCGCCGTGCCGGGACGCGCCACCATGCGGTCTATCATTTCCCGCTGCAGCATGAAATGCTGGTCGCGCACCCCGTCGGCATACGCCATCAGGTGGAACATCAGCGGGCTGGAAATGTTGTAGGGCAGGTTGCCCACGACCCGCAGGCCGGGCCCGAAGGCGCCGAAGTCCACCGCGAGCGCGTCGGCCTCGACCACCTGCAGCCTGCCATCGGGGTAGCGGCCGCGCAGGCGCGCCGCCAGGTCGCGGTCGATCTCGACCACGCTCAGGCGATCCAGGCGCTGCAGCAGGGGCGCGGTCAGGGCGGACAGCCCGGGGCCGATCTCGACCACGCGGTCGCCGGGAGCCGGCGCGACCGCGCGCACGATGGATTCGACCACGCCCTCGTCGACCAGGAAGTGCTGGCCGAAACGCTTGCGTGCCTGGTGCCGCGCCATGACGCCCGCCCGGCCGCTAGGAATTGCCGTCCACGCGGTCCTGGCGTTCGAGGCGGTTGTCGATATAGGCCTGGTCGCGCAACTGGTCCAGCCATTCCTCGAAGGCGGGCTGGGCGCGACGCTCGAACAGCGCCTGGCGCGCCTGCATGCGCTGGTATTCCTCGGCCATGTCCTGCGTGCGGCGGCCCTCGACCTGGATCAGGTGCCAGCCGAAAGGCGATTGCACCGGCTGGCTGATCTCGCCCGGCTGCAGGGCGTCCATGGCCTGCTCGAACGGCGGCACCGTCTCGCCCGGACTGAGCCAGCCCAGGTCGCCGCCCTGCGGCGCCGTGGAATCGCCGGAATAGCGCCGGGCCAGGTCGGCGAAGGATTCCCCGCCCTGCACGATGCGCTGGCGCAGCTGCTCGAGCCGCAGGCGGGCCTGCTCGTCGCTCATGACCGCGGAGGTCTTGATCAGGATGTGGCGGGCATGGGTCTGCGTCACCGGCATGGGCCCCTGGGGCGCGGCCGGCTCGGGCGCCATGCCGGCCATGGGCCCCGGCCCGGCGGCCGGTGCGGCGGCCCCGCCGCTGCGGTCCAGCACCTTCAGGATGTGGAAACCGTTGCCGCTCTGGACCAGGTCGCTGACCTGGCCCGGCTGCAGCGAGGCCGCGGCCTGGATGAACAGGTCGGGCCAGCCGTCCAGCGGACGCGCGCCCATGTTGCCGCCCTGCAGCGCTTCCGGGCCGTCGGACGAGGCCGCGGCCAGCGCGGCGAAATCCGCCCCGCCGCGCGCCTTGGCCAGCAGGTCCTCGGCCTTCCTGCGCAGCGCGGCCACCTGGTCCGGCGAAGCGCCCTCGGGTACCCGCACCAGGATCTGGGCCAGGGTCATGGCCGCCGGCGCGCCGGCCGCCGCGGACGGGGCCGAACCCGCAACCGGTCCGCCGGCGCCCGAGGCGCTGCGGCGCGCCTGCTGTTCCTTCAGGAAGGCGTCGACCTCGGCGTCGGTGATGACGATGTCGCGGTCCACCGTGCGCTGGCGCAGGCGGTCCAGGCGGATGTCCTGGCGCAGCACCTCGCGGTAGGCCGTCCAGTCGGTGCCCGATTCCTCTATGCGCTTGCGCATCTCCTCGATCGACAGGTTGTTGCGCTTGGCGATGCTGGCGATCGCCTGGTCGACCTGTTCGTCGGTGATGCGGATGTTGAGCCGCTGGGCCTCCTGGTCTTCCAGGCGCTCCATGATCAGGCGCTGCAGTACCTGGCGCTGCAGCACGTTCTCGGGCGGCGCCTGGATTTTCTGCTGCTCCAGGTCGCGGCGCGCCTCGGCGGTGCGCACGGCGAGCTCGCGCAGGGTGATGACGTCCTTGTTGACCACGGCGGCGATGCCGTCGACGAATTGCTCGGCCGGCGGCGCGGCGGCGGGCGCCGGCGCGGAAGCGGAGGCCCGGGCGGGCGCGGGCTGCGCCGGCGCCGCGGCGGCCCACAGGGCCGGCAGGAGTGCGCCCACCAGGCGCAAGGCTTGCAGACTACGCATTTACTCGTACCTTTCGAATGTCGTTGCGGCCGGGACGCTGGGAGCCACCGACTCGTAGCCCGGAATGCTTTCGGACAACAGTTGCATGGGATCGGTGCCCAGGGAACCCAGCCCGGTGAGCTCGAGCTGGAAGAACAGCGCCGTGTTGGCTTCGTTCTCGGCCACCGCGTAGCGCTGGAACACGACCCGGCCGACCCAGCAGCAGTCGCCTTTGTACTCCAACCCGGCGATGGCCTGGGTGATGCGGCTTTCCCGCAGAGAATAATCCACCCGCCCCACGCCGAACCAGCGCTGCGACAGCGGCCATTGGGCCGCCAGGCTCACCTGCTCCTGGCCGCGAGGCTGGTAGCGTACGTCCGGCTGCGGGTCGCGCTGGTAGCGGTAGGAAGCCGCCACCCGGGTCAGGCGCTGGGGCGTCCAGCGCGCGCTGATGGAGGAACGGTCCCAGCGGTCGTCGTAGGGGTTGTACTGCAGCGATACCTGCGTGCTGAGGGTGTCGGTCAGCGCGGCGGTGGCGCCGATCAGGAAATCCGAGCGCACGCCCGTGCGGCGGGTTTCGCCCGGCAGCGTGACCTTCTGGTCCTCGAAATACAGGCGCTGGGCGCCGGACAGGCTGATGCGCTCGAACCCGCTGCCGGCGTCGAGCCAGCGGGTGGTCAGCCCCAGGGTGAGCTGGTTGGCGTTCGAGATGCGGTCCCAGCCGCCGGCGTAGAGGTTTTCGTCGAAGGCCTGCGAAAAGCTGAAATCGGCCAGCGAGGTGTCGTAGACCGGCAGCGCGTCCTGGTTGCGGTAGGGCACCCGCAGGTAGTAGATGCGCGGCTCCAGCGTCTGGATCGAGTCCTTGCCGAAGAGCCGCGTCTGGCGCTCGAACACCATGCCGGCGTCCAGGGACATGATGGGCACCACGCGGTCGTTGTGCCGCGCGTACGGGGACCGGCTGCCCAGCTCGTTCCAGTCGGTGTCGTACCAGTCGGTCTGGTACTGCGTCATGTGCACGCCGGCCTTGGGCACGATATACCAGCCCGGACGCACGACGGGATAGGAGATGGTCGGATAGGACACCAGGCGCTCGCCGTCCTGGCCCACGCGGTCGCCGAACATCAGCGGGCGCCGGAAGCGCGTGGCGGTGGACTCCCACTCCAGGTCGAAACCGCCCCAGTCGTAGCGCGAGCCCTTCAGATAGAGTTCCGGCAGCTTGTCGTACGGCGGGCGCAGCGGCGCGTCGATGTCCTGCAGCGTCTGGTAGGTGTACGTCTGGACGTAGGCCTGCCAGTAGCGGCTGGACCAGCCGAAGCGCGCGCGGCGCGGCAGCCGCGTGGTGGAGGCCTCGTTCAGGCCGATGGAGGTGATGTCCCGGAAATAGTCGTCGTCGGACGCACCGTTCAGGTTCCAGTCGTAATAGAAGCCGTTGCCCAGGATCTGGCGATGCTGCGCCGAATAGAGCCAGCGCTTGCGGCCGGTCACGCGGTCGTCGGGCAAGTAGGTGCCGCTGACCTGCCCGGCATAGCTGCGGCCCATGTATCGGAACTCGGCTCCCAGCTGCACGCCGCGCTTGGACAGTATGCGCGGCATCAGCGTCATGTCGTATTGCGGCGCCAAGTTCAGGTAGTACGGCACCATGATGTCGATGCCGCTGTTGCTGCTGGTGCCATAGGTGGGCAGCAGGAAGCCCGACTTGCGCTCTTTCTTGACCGGAAAGGTCAGGTAGGGCGAGGCCAGGATGGGCACCTTCTTGAAATACAGCACGCCGTTGCGCGCCACGCCCTCGTTCTCGTCGAAGTCCAGGTCGACGCGGTCGGCGCGGATCTCCCAGGCCGGCCGGGGGCAGGGGCAGCCGGTGTAGATGACGTCGGTCAGGCGCATGCGGGCGCGGCCCTGGATGTCGGCGTGCGCCGCGGTGCCGTGGCCGCCGTTGGCGCCTATCCAGAATTCCGGCTGCTCGACCTGGCCGGTTTCGCGGTCGACGTTGTACTGCAGGCGCGGCCCCGTCACCAGGCTCGCGTCGCGCATCAGGCGCACGCTGCCTTCGGCGTCCAGGTCTCCGGACCCCTTGCGGTAATTGATGCGGTCGCCCTTGAGCACCGTGTCCAGCCTGCGCACCTGGGCGTTGCCGGTGAGGGTCACGTCCAGGTCGGGATCGCCGTCCATGCGGTCGCCTTCCAGGAACACCGGCATGTCGTCGTCGGTCAGGCCGGGATGCGTGCGCAGCCCTGGCGCCACGCGCAGGCCCGGCACGCGGACCTCGGATGCGGGCGCAACCTGGGCGTTCTGGGCATATGCGCCCCCTGCGCCGCAGCAGGCTGCGGCCAGGGCCAACCATCGAACCATGCGCACGGGTCTTGGATCGTCCTGTGGATTGCTGTGGGAACCGGTCTCGCAAACGGCGGAACATCCGCCTTCGCCGACCGGAAGCGACCCGGTATTATAGAGAAGCCCCCGCGCAGCGCCGGCCGTTCGCCGCCGCCGCGCCGGCCCCGCCCTCCACCCGCACCACGGAACCGCCTTGGATACCCACCACGATCCGCGCCTGGACTGCATCCGCGCCTGGCTCGGCAGCCGGCCCGCCGGGCTCGTGCCCGACCCCGGCACGCTCAGGCCCGCCTCCAGCGATGCCAGCTTCCGCCGCTATTTCCGCGTCGACGCCGGCGACGCCACCCTCATCGTCATGGATGCCCCGCCCGGGCGCGAAGACTGCCGCCCCTTCGTCGAAGTGGCCGGCCGGCTCGCCGCGGCCGGGCTGAACGTGCCCCGCATCCTGGCGCAGGACCTGCAGCAGGGCTTGCTGCTGCTGTCCGACCTGGGCGACACCACCTACTACCAGCGCATCCGGCAGAGCCCGGACGACGCCGAGCTGCAATCGCTGTACCGGGACGCGCTGGCCGCGCTGGCGCGCATGCAGCAGGCGCCGGCCCAGGGCCTGCCCGCCTACGGCCGGGAGCGCCTGCGCACCGAACTGGAGCTGTTCCCCGAGTGGTACGCGGACCGCCATTGCGGCATGCCGCTGGACCAGGAAGCGCGCCGGCAATTGGACCCCGTCCTCGACATGCTGGCCGAATTCAACGCCGCCCAGCCCGCCGTGCTGGTGCACCGCGACTACCACAGCCCCAACCTGATGGTCTGCAAAGAGGCGCGCCACGGCCCCAACCCGGGCATCCTGGATTTCCAGGACGCCGTGGCCGGGCCCATCACCTACGACCTCGCCTCGCTGGTGACCGACGCGCGCACCACCTGGGAAGAACCGCAGCAGTTGGACTGGGCCGTACGCTACTGGGAAACGGCCCGCCGGGCGGGGCTGCCCGTGCCGGCGGACTTCGCCGAGTTCCACCGCGCCTACGAATGGATGGGGCTGCAGCGCAACCTGCGCATCCTGGGGGTGTTCGCGCGGCTGCACCACCGCGACGGCAAGGACGGCTACCTGCAGCACATCCCGCGCGTAAACGCCTACGTGCGGCAGGTGGCCGGGCGCTACGGCGTCTTCGCGCCCCTGCTGCGGCTGCTCGACCGCCTCGACGACCGCCCCCCCGTCGTGGGCTATACCTTCTGATGCGGGCCATGATCCTGGCCGCGGGACGCGGCGAGCGCATGCGGCCGCTGACCGACCATACGCCCAAGCCGCTGCTGCCGGCCGGCGGCAAGCCGCTCATCGTATGGCATATCGAGCGCCTGGTACGCGCCGGCCTGCCCGACATCGTGGTCAACCATGCCTGGCTCGGCGACCGGATCGAGGCAGCCCTGGGCGACGGCTCGCGCTACGGCGCGCGCATCCGCTATTCCCCCGAATCCCCGGCGCTGGAGACCGCGGGCGGCATCGCCCGCGCCCTGCCCCTGCTGGGCGACGCCCCCTTCCTGGTCGTCAACGGCGACATCTGGTGCGACTGGGATCCGGCCCGGGCCGTGGACATCGCCGGCGCCCTGCGCGAAGGACCGTGCCGGGCCTGGCTGCTGCTGGTGGACAACCCGGAACACCATCCGCACGGGGATTTCGGGCTGGACGCCGGCGGTCGGCTGACGCTGCCCGCCGGCGGCCGGTTCACGTTTTCCGGCATCGGGGTATACCGGCCGGAGTTCTTCGCCGGCCTGCCGCCCGGGCCGGCGCCCCTGGCGCCGCTGCTGCGCGCGGCCATTGCCCGCGGCGAGGCGGCCGGCGCGCATTACGCCGGGCCCTGGACCGACGTCGGCACGCCCGAACGGCTGGCCCGGCTCGACGCCCGGCTGGCGGGAGCGCCATGAGGCATATTTCACAATATCAGTGTTCGCAACCAGGAATGACGCCGTCTCGCGGCGTGCTGCCCAAGCGGGTATCCTTGCCCGTTTGATCGCGGCGGCCCGCCGGCCGCCGCCGGCAATTTGACGCAGGAAAGAATCGATGGCGATGTTCGGAGGACCCAAGCGGACGGTGTTCAAGCCGTCGGTCTATGAAACCAGCCGCCGGCCGCGGCGCATGCCGCGCTGGGTGGTGCTGCTGCTGTTCGGCGTAGTGCTGGGCGCGGGCGGCCTGCTCTTCCTGCAGACCAGCTACGGCCCGAAGCGCCTGACCGTACTGGAATCGCAGCAACTGGCCAGCGAACTCAACGGCGTCACGCTGGAACGCCAGCGCCTGAACTCGCAGCTGGAGGAAACCCGGCACGAGCTCGAAACCGAACGCGCCCAGCGCCAGCGCCTGGAATCCGAGCTGGCCCAAGCGCGCGCCGCCCTGGAACCGCTGCAGCGCGAGGTGGAACTGTTCGCCGACGCCATGCCGGCCGACCCGCGCGGCGGCCCGCTGGGCATCAGTGCGGCCAGCTTCGCCAACCGCGAAGGGGGGCTGGCCTACCACGTACTGCTCATGCGCGACCCGCCCTGGGAAGACACCTACCAGGGCATCGTGCAGTTCACGGTCGAGGGCCGCTACGCCAGCGGGCGCACCCAGACTGTCACGCTCGACCCTTTGCCCGTGTCGATGCAGCGCTACGAGCACCTGCGCGGCTCGGTGGCGCTGCCGGAAGGTTTCTCCGCGCGGCGCGTCACCGTGCGGGTCTTCGACCCGGACGGCAAGCGGCAGCGCGCCATGCGCATCCTGATCGCACGGGGCTGAGGCCCCGCCGCGGAGCCGGCTCAGGCCGGCATATCCGCCACGCGCAGCAGCAGCTTGCCGCGCGTACGCCGGCCTTCCAGGTAGCGGTGGGCCTCGGCCAGTTCCTCCAGCCCGAAGCTGCGGTCTATACGCAGGCGCAGGCGCCCGTCGCGCAGCAGCGCGAACAGGTCGGCCGCCCGCTGGCGGACTTCCGCGCCCTGCATGTAGTCGGCCAGGTGCGGGCGGGTGAAAAACACCGATCCCGCCTCGGCCAGCTCCAGCGGCGCGATGCCCTCGACCTGCCCCGAACTGGCGCCGAACATGACGCAGGTGCCGCGGCGCGCCAGGCTGCGGATGCTGTCGTGCACCGTATCGCGCCCCACGGAATCGTAGACCACGTCCACGCCGCGCCCGCCGGTCAGGTCGTGCACCGCCTGGCGAAAGTCCGTCTCGCGGTACAGGATCGCGTCGTCCGCCCCCAGCTCCCGCACGATGGCGGCCTTCTCGGGGCTGCCGACGGTAGCCAGTACCCGCGCGCCGCGGGCCTTGGCCAACTGCACCAGCAACTGCCCCACCCCGCCGGCCCCCGCGTGTACCAGGCAGCAGTGTCCCGGTTGCAGCGGGAACAGCGTATGGCTCAGGTAATGGGCCGTCGACCCCTGCAATTGCAACGCCGCCGCCGTGGCCAGGTCCACGCCGTCCGGCACCGGCACGAGCTTCCATGCCGGCACCACCGCGTATTCCGCGTAGGCGCCGCGGGAAATACAATAAGCCACGCGATCGCCCACCTTCAGGTCGTCCACCCCCGGCCCCAGCGCGTCCACCACCCCGGCCGCCTCCATGCCCAGCAGCATGGGCAGCGGCGTCTCGTAGGTCTGCGAGCGGGCGTACTGCCCGCTGCGCATGTAGACGTCCATGAAATTGACGCCGGCCGCCGCGATGCGCACCCTCGCCTCGCCGCGCCCTGGCTCGGGCACCGGCCAGTCCAGGCATTCGAGCGCCTCGGGGCCGCCGAAGCGGCGGATGCCCATGCCCTTCATGCCGCCCTCGCGCAGTCCAGCTTGCCGGTATAGCGCGCCGGCCGCGCCTGCCCCTTGATCTGGGTGCGGTGCATGACGCGGCGTTGCGAGGCGTCGAAGGGGTCGCGTCGGTGCAGGGTGCTGCGGTTGTCCCACATCAGCAGGTCGCCCACGCGCCACGAATGGGCGAAGCAGTGCTCGGGCAGGACCGCGTAGCGCCACAGCTCGTCGAGCAGCGCCTCGCTTTCGGCCAGCGGCAGGCCCACGACATAGGCGTTGCGCCGGCGGCCGAGATACAGCACCGGCCGGCCCGTCACGGGATGCGCGCAGACGATGGGATGCGGGGTGCCCACCGAGTTCACGGGATCGCTGGTGTCGGCCAGGCCCTTGCGCAAGTAGCCGCCGGAGTTGTAGGTGCCGTCGTGCTTGATCGACAGCCCGCGCACGCGCTCGAGCAGCGCGGCGGGCAGCGCGCGCAGCGCCGCTTCCATGCCGCACAGCCAGGTATTGCCGCCCTCCGGGGGAACCTCCAGCGCATACAGCATGGAGGCGTCCGGCGGCTCCGGCAGGTAGGACATATCGGTATGCCAGGCGGCCTCGCCGGCGCCCAGGCTGCCGATGGGCACGCCGTCGGGCCCCATCACGTTGGACACCACGTAGATCTCGGGATGGTCGGCCACGAAGGTCTTGCCGTTCTCGTTGACCGGCGGCGGGTCCAGTTCGCCGAAGCGGCGACTGAAGGCGACCAGGTCGGCGTCGGTCAGGTTCTGGCCGCGGAACAGCAGCCCGCCGTAGCGGTACCAGGCGGCCTCGATGGCCCGGAATTGCGGCTCCGACAGGCGGGCGAGATCGGCGCCGATGACCTCGGCGCCGACGGCCGCGCACAGGGGACGGGTCTGCAGGTCGGTGGATGCGTTCATGGAACTAGCCTCTCGTATCGTGACGGGTGCCGGGATCCCGCGCAGGCCCCGGCGGTTCGGGAAAGGGGTCAGGCAATGGAAAGCTTCTCGGTCGAAACGTGGTCCAGGCGGAAGGCGTCGAGCGCGGCCGGGTCGACGCGGGGAACGAAACCGGGCCGCAGGACGATGGCGCCGTCTTCGAAAGGCAAGGGCTCGCCCAGCAGCCGGCCGCGCGGCTTGAGAAAGCCGTTCATCTCGCCCGCGTTGTCGATGCGGCGCGCCGCCACGCAGGCTTCCATCCAGCAGCCCAGGTCGTTGGCCACGCCGTTGCCCAGCACCGGCCGCAGGCCCAGCTCGCGGATGCGGACGATGGCTGCGTCCAGCCGCGCCACGCTGTTGAACTTCATCAGCTTGACCTTGACGAAAGCGGCGGCCTGCAGGCGGGCGGCCTGCTCGATCTCGCGCAGCGTATAGATGGACTCGTCCAGCATCAGGGGAATGCCCCGCTCGCGGGCCACCGGCAGCGCCCGCATGTGCGCGTCCCAGTCGCCGGCGGCGCAGGGCTGCTCGAACAGTTCGATGTGGTCCGGCCGCAGCCGCGACAGGAAATCGCGCGCCTGGTCGGCGGTGTATCCCTGGTTGGCGTCCAGGCGCAACGAGGCGCGCCCGGCCACGGCCTGCTGCGCGTGGGCCACGAGTTCGGCGTCGCGGGCCGGGTCGAAGCCTACCTTGACCTTGAGCGTGCGATAGCCGGCTTCCAGCAGGGAAACCGTTTCGGCTTCCAGACGTTCGCGGCTGTCGCCCTGCAGCAGGCCCAGGATGGGCACGCGCACCGGGCGCTCCAGGCGCAGCAGCGGCGAGCCCTGCGCCATTTCGTCGGCGCTGCGCAAGGCCGTGGTCAGGAAGGGATGCGAGGCGTCCAGCGCGGACAGCGCGGCCTCGGCGTCGAAAGCCGGGTCGGCCATGGCGCCGATCAGTTCCCGGGTGCGGCGCCAGGTTTCGCCTATGGTTTCGTCGGTGTAGCCGGTAAGCAGCGTGGCCTCTCCGTAACCTTCCGTGCCGTCGGAGCGCGTCACCCGGACCAGTACCGTGTCGAACTCGTTCACGGGACCGAACGACAGCTTGTACGGACGCTCCAGCGGCACCTTGAGCAACCAGGCCTCCACCGCGGCGGGAGGCTCGGAAAAGGACGGCGGCGCAGTGTCGGGGCGGGAATCGGCGGTGGCATTCATGTCGGTTTCCTGTGGCATGGAGGTAAGGGATCTCGCGGCGGGCCAGCCGGGAACGGAAAGCCGGCCCTTGCGGCGCGGGCGGACCGGGCGGTGCGTGGCTCCTTTGGGCGTCGGCGGTCCTAGAGTTGGCTGATCAGCAGGAACACGGCGCCGACGATGGCCAGCAAAATGATCAGGCGCTGGAAACGCGCCGCGCTCAGGCGGTCGAAGGCGGTCAGGCCGGCGAAGGCAGCCACCAGCATGATGGGTGCGGCCGCGGCGATGCCGCCGACCGCGGCGGGGCTGACGGTGCTGGTACAGAGGAACCAGGCCACCATGATGCCCTGCACGTAGATGCCGTAGGGCTGGGTCATGGCCCGCTGTTCCTGCTTGGACAGGCCGCGCAGGCCGTACCAGATGGCGGGCACCATGGGGCCCAGGCCGGAGACGCCGCCCACCGCGCCGCCCGCCATGCCGATCAGGCCGTCGGCCAGCACGCCGTGCGCGCCGGGCAGCCGCAGCGGATCGCGCGACTGCTGGCGCAGCGCGAGCAGGCAGTAGGCGATGATGAAGAGGGCAATGAGAATGCGGGTGATGCGCGGGTCCAGCGTGCTCAGCAGGAACAGGCCGATGGGCAGCCCCAGCGTGGCCCCGGCCAGGTATGGCATGGAACGGCGCATGTCGATGTCGCGCCAGAAGCGGGGCAGCATGCCCAGGTTCAGCAGCAGCGCCCCGCTGACCACGATGAACACCACGTCGGCCGCCGGAAAGCCGTGGTGCAGGAAGAGCGAGGCGATGATGCCGTAGGCGAAGCCGGCTACGCCGAAGATCGCCCCGCCCAGCAGGGCGCCGGCGCCGACCAGCGCGAACTGATTCATCGTCAACGCACCAAGCATGGCAGTCCTTTATATCTGTATGATCCGGAAACGGCCCAAGCATTGCAGAAAGGCGGGCCCCGCACAACTCCTTCCCGGCTTGCCGCCCATCGCCAATTTTTCTACTATCCATATGATTTAATTTATTTTTTTATTCATCCAGCATGACTGGAACGTTACCTGGCACATGCAAAAAGTCATATAGTTGACTCCGGACTCATATATATGTCTCTCGGCAAATCCGCTCCTATCCCTTCCTCGCGCCTGCCGCGGTACCGCCAGATCAAGATCGAGCTGGCCAACCTGCTGCGCGACGGTAAATGGAAGCACGGCCAGGCCATACCCAGCGAGCCCCTGCTGGCGCAGCGCTTTTCGGCCAGCATCGGCACGGTGCGCAAGGCGGTCGACGAACTGGTGGCGGAAAACATCCTGGTGCGGGAACAGGGGCGCGGCACCTTCGTCAAGAGCCATACCCGCGACTACATGCTCAACGCCTTTTTCCAGATCGTCGACCAGGACGGGCACAAGGAACTGCCGCGCATCCGCCTGCTGTCCTTCGGGAAATGGCGCGCGGACGCCAAGACCGCCGCGCTGCTGCGCGTGCCGCCGCGCAGCGCGGTGCTGCGGGTGCGCAACCTGCTGTCCATAGACGGCCGCCCCACTGTGTTCGACGACATCCGCCTGCCTCCCGAACGCTTCCCCGGCCTGACGCCCAACGAGCTTTCCGAACGCGACATGACCATCTACGGGCTGATGCAGCAGCGCTACGGGGTCACGGTGGTACGCATCGTCGAGCACCTGGACGCCATCGGCGCGCCCCCCGCCATCGCCGAGCAGCTGGAGGTGGCCCCGGGCCACCCGCTGCTGCGCATCGAGCGCACCGCGTACAGCTACGAAGGCGAACCCGCCGACATGCGTTTCCGGTACATCCGCACCGGCCTGCGCCGCTACGAGAGCGTGCTGGGCGGGCACCGCTGAACACGGGGCTCAGACCCCGAAGGTCGCGCCCATGGCGGCGGCGGCCTCGCGCATGCGGGGCACGTATTCCAGCAGTTCCTCCAGCGTCATGCGCCCTTCCGGCGCCTGCAGCGCGATCGCCGCGCAGGCGCGCTGGCGGTCCACCATGACGGGCACGGCCACGCCGGTCATGCCGCGCAGGTGTTCGGCGCGGTTGATGCCGATGCGCCGTTTGCGAGTCTCGACCAGTTCCTCCTCGAGCGCGCGCCGGTCGACGATGGTGTGCTCGGTGAAGCCGCGCAGCGGCAGCAGGGTGAGCAGCCGCTCGCGCTGCGTGCGGGGCAGCAGGCTGAGCAGCAGCTTGCCGCTGGCCGAGGCATGCAGCGGCACGAGCGAGCCCGGGGCCAGCAGCAGCCGCAGCGGCCAGGAAGTCTCCACCCGATCCAGGTAGACCACGTCGGTGCCGGCCAGCGCCGTCAGGTTGACGGTTTCGCCGATGCTCTCGACCAGGCTGCGCAGGATGGCGTGGCGCTCCTTGCGCAGCGGCCCGTTCATCAGGGTCAGCGTGGCGAAGCGCTCGATGCGGCTGCCCAGCTGCACGCGCCGCGCGTGGGGTTCGCGTATCAGCAGGCCCGCCAGCTGCAGCTGGCCGACCAGCCGGTGCACCGTCTGCTTGGGCAGGCCGACCGCGTCGACGATGTCGGACAGGCCGCAGCCGTCCTCGCGTTCGGCCACGACTTCCAGCACCCGGAAGGCCCGCACGGCGGCGGCGTTGGACTGATTGCTTTCCATGGATGTCCAGCCCTGATGGCATCAAAAAACATTAAAAACGGGACTATAAAGAACCGTGATCTGCAATATGGTACGCATGGTGCAAGAAGTTGGCCAAAATAGCACTACGTGGTAACACGGACCAAAACAGCGGGCGCGGCCACGCGCACCGATGGATAAAAAGCAAACGGAGACAGACACCATGCAAGACTCGACCCGAGACCTCCCCAGCAGCACCCGCCGCTCGCTGCTTCTGGCCGGCGCCGCCATGGCGGCCACCCCATGTTTCTCCTGGGCGCAGGACAAATACCCCTCGCGCCCCATCGACTTCATCGTGCCCTGGGGCGCGGGCGGCGGCGCCGACCAGCTGGCGCGCCGCGTGGGCAAGCAGCTCGAGGACGAGCTGGGCGTGTCCCTGCCCATCATCAACGTGACCGGCGCCACCGGCAACACCGGCACCACCAAGCTGCTCACCTCCGAGCCGGACGGCTATTCGATCTGCGTGTTCATCGCCGACACCCTGGGCACCCTGGCCGGCGGCAAGGGGCGCTGGAAACTGTCCGACATCGAGCCGCTGGGCATCATGATGCAGCAGTCCACGGGCCTGTTCGTCAAGCAGGACGCCAAGTGGCGGACCTTCCAGGAACTGCTGGACGACTCCAAGCAGCGCGACCTCAAGGTCGGCATCACCGGCTTCGGCAGTCCCGACGAGATGATGACCCGCCAGATGAACGACAAGGGCTCCAAGTTCCGCGTGGTACCCTTCGCCGCGCCCGGCGAGCGCTATACCTCCATCCTCGGCGGCCACGCCGACGTGCTGGTCGAACAGGCCGGTGACATCCGCTCCTTCCTGCAGAACAAGCAGATGCGCCCGCTGGTCTTCTTCTCGGACGAGCCGCAGACGGGCTACACCGACATCCCGCTGGCCAAGGACTTCGGCTTCCCGCTGGCCATTTCCCAGTTCCGCTCGCTGATCGTGCGCGCCGGCACCGATCCCCAGCGCGTGGCGACGCTGGCGGCCGCCGTCGAGAAAGTGGCGCGCTCGGACGAATACAAGAAATCGCTGCAGGAAGAGCTCGCCTCCCCCAACAGCTTCATTCCCGCCGCCGAGGCCCGCGCCTATCTCGACAACCAGCTCAAGCTGATCGAAGACAACCTGCCCAAGAAGTCCTGACCGGACGGGAACGCCCGGCCCCGGCGGGGCCGGGCGCGCGCAACAGCACGGAGTTTCACATGCCCGAACGCATCCGGCATATCCTGCCGCATTCCATCATGCTGCTGGTGTCCATCTTCCTTTACTGGTGCACCCTGCAGATCGACACCTCCGGCTCCGGCGACGACCGCCTGGGGCCGGATTTCTGGCCCCGGGTCGTCGTCGTCTTCATGGGGCTGCTCTGTCTCTACGAGATCGTCAAGCGCCTGGTGCTGCACTCGAACTTCACGGCTACCGGCGTGGTATCCGTTCACAACCCCAGCGAGTACACCGCGGACGAGGCACCCGAGCCCCCCGCGCGGGAATACCCCGGCAAGCTGCTGGCCGGCATCGCGCTCATCGTCGGCTTCGTCATCGTCTCCCCGTACCTGGGCTTCTTCGTCACCTCGGGCCTCTTCCTGCTGGGCTTCCAGTGGATAGGCGGCATCCGCCGCCCCGGGCTGGCCATCGTCATTTCGATCCTCGGCAGCTTCGCGCTGCTGGTGCTCTTCATGCGCGTGGCCTATATCTCCCTGCCGCTGGGCATGGGTCCCTTCCAGGACCTGTCGGTCGGGATGCTGCGCCTGCTGGGCGCCTAACCTGAGAGCAAGAGACGATCATGGATGTATTGCTGAATCTTGCCGACGGCATCGGCATCGTTTTCTCCCCCGCCAATTTCCTGATCCTGATGGTCGGGCTGGTGCTGGGCATGCTGGTCGCGGTGCTGCCCGGCCTGACCCTGGTCATGGGCGTGGTGCTGGCCCTGCCCTTCACCTACAAGCTGGGCGTGGGCCCCGGGCTGATCCTGCTGACGGCGATGTACGTCTCGGGCACCTACGGCGGCGCCATCACCTCCATCCTGTTCCGTATCCCGGGCGAGCCCATGGACGTGCCGCTGCTGTGGGACGGCTACGAAATGACCCGCCAGGGCAAGGCGGCCACCGCGCTCGGCTACTCGCTGATCGCGGCGCTGGTGGGCGGCCTGGTCTCCGCCGTCCTCATGGTGGCCCTCACCAAGCCGGTGGCCAACGTCGCGCTGAGCTTCTCGTCGCCGGAGTTCTTTTCCATCGTGCTGTTCGGACTCGCCAGCGTCGTGGCCTTGTCGGGGTCGTCCATCGTCAATTCCCTGATCAGCCTCTGCCTGGGGCTGCTGATCGCCACGGTGGGCGTCGATTCGATCTACAACGCCGAACGCTTCGCCTTCGGCCAGCCGCTGCTGCTCGACGGCATCGAGTTCCTGCTGGTCATGGTGGGGGCCTACGGCATCGGCGAGGTACTCGGGCGGCTGAACACGGGGTTCGCCGCCGAATCCACCGAGAACGCCGACCGCAGCGGCCGCTTCAAGACCTCCTTTCCTAAGCTTGCCGAACTGCTGGCCATCAAGGGATCTTTCCTGCGGGGGTCGCTGACTGGCATCTTCGTCGGCATCATCCCCGGCGCCGGCGCGACGGTCTCGGCCTTCGTCGCCTATGGCCTGGAAAGCCAGTACGGCAAGAACAGCGCCCAGCTGGGCAAGGGTGCCCCCGACGGCATCGTGGTGGCCAAGGCCGCGGCTACCGCATCGGTGGGCGGCGCCCTGGTGCCGCTGCTGGCCATGGGCATCCCCGGCAGCGGCGCCACCGCCATCATGCTGGCCGCCTTCCTGCTGCACGGCATCCAGCCCGGGCCCGAGGTCTTCGCCAGTTCGCCGGACCTGATCTACACCATCTTCGCCACGGTGTTCCTGAGCGTGATCGGCATGTGCGTACTGGGCTACTTCGCCATCCGTCCGCTGTGCAAGGTGCTCGACGCGCCCGAAGCCATCGTCTCGGCATTCGTCATCATGTTCTGCTTCGTCGGCGCCTTCGCCACCCGCAACAACCTGGCCGACCTGTACATCATCTCGATCTTCGGGGTCGTGGGCTTCCTGTTCGAGAAGTTCAAGTTCCCCATCGCGCCGCTGGTGCTGGGCACCATCCTGGGCCCGCTGGCGGAAAGCAACTTCATGACGACGATGATCAGCTTCGACAACGACTGGACCGTGTTCTTCACGCGGCCCATCAGCGGCACCGTGCTGGTCGTGGTGATCCTGGGCCTGCTCTACCCCATCGTCCGCTCCGCCCGCGACAAGCGCCGCCAGAAGGTGGCGGCGGCCTGACCGGCCCACCGGCAATCCGCATCGTACGCCGCGCCGCCCCACGAGGGCCGCGCGGCTTTTGTGCGCGGCGCGGCGCCCCGGGGGCCGCCGTGCCTCCAGAACGCGATTGCCGCCCGGCGCCCGGGCTCAGGGCGCCGCCGGAGCCTCCCAGCTCCCGCCCAGCGCGCGGATCAGGGCGATCGCCGAGCGCGCCCGCTCGCCGTCCAGCCGCACCGAGGCCCGGCGCTGCACCAGCACGCTGCGATCGGCGTCGATGACCTCCAGATAGCCGATCTCCCCCTCCCGGTACTGGATCTGCGACAGGCCGGCGGCGCGGGCCGAAGCCTCCACGGCCCGGTCCTGCATGCGCGACTGCCCGTCCAGGATCCGCAGGTTGGCGAGTTGGTCCTCGACTTCGCGAAAGGCCGACAACACCGTTTGCCGGTAGGCCGCCACGTCTTCCTCGTAGCGCGCCCGGGCCAGCGCCACGCCGGCCTCGCGCCGCCCGCCGTCGAAGATCGGCAGCGACAGCGCCGCGCCCACCAGCGGCCCCAGCAGGAAAGTCCGGCTGCTCCACTCGAACAGATTGCCCAGCTGCGAGGACTCGTAGCCCAGCGCTCCCGTCAGGTCCAGCCGGGGAAAGAAGGCGGCCCGCGCCGCGCCGATGCGCGCATTGGCTGCCGCCATGGCGCGCTCGGCCGCGGCGATATCCGGCCGGCGTTCCAGCAGCGACGACGGCAGGCCCGCCGGCACGGCCACCGAAATGCGCCCCAGCGGCCGAGCGGGCAGCGAGAACTCCGCAGGCGGCAGGCCCAGCAGCACGGCCAGCGCATGCTCGGCGGCGGCCCGCTGCCGCTCGATGCCCAGCAGTTCCGCGCGCGCCGACGCCAGCTCGGCGTCGGCGCGCGCCAGGTCCAGCTCGCCGATATCGCCTGCGGCATGGCGGCTGGCCACCAGTTGCCGGGTGCGCTCGCGCAGCGCCACCGTGCCGGCATAGAGCTCGCGCTCGGCATCCCGCTCGCGCACCAGGAAGTAGGCTTGCGCCACGTCGGCCTGCAGCGCCAGCTGCACCGAACGGAACAGCGCGGCGCTGCGCTGCAGGTCGGCATCGGCGGCCTGCACGGCCGCAGCCACGCGGCCGAACAGGTCGGCCTCGTACGAGACGTCCAGGCTGGCGCGCCAGAGCGTGGACGTCCGGGTCTCGCCGTCGTCCTCGTTGCCCTGGGAGGCGGGCGAGGGCCGCTGGCGGGTCGGCCCGAAGCCGGCGTCGACGCGCGGATAGCGGTCCGCGCGGGCGCCGTCGCGCAGGGCGCGCGCCTGCGCGAGCCGGGCGGCGGCGGCCTCCAGGTCCTGGTTGGCCGTCTCGGCCCGGCGCTCCAGCGCGTCCAGCGTCTCGTCGCCGAACACCCGCCACCACTCGCCGCGCGGCAGGTGCTCGGCAGGCGCCGCGGCCTGCCAGCGGCCGTCCTGCCCGCCCGCAGCCGGGGCCGCAGCCGCCTGGCCCGGAGCGTTCTGGCCAGGGATCGCGTGTGCGGGAGATTCCTTGTAGGCCGCCGGCACGGCGGCCGGCGGCCGGTGGTATTCCGGCGCGGCGGCGCAGCCGGCCAGAACCAGGGCCGCGGCGGGCATCAGCCCGCGCAGGTTTCGGAAAAACACGCTCATTGCGGTTCTCCCTGCAAGGGCGCCGGGCCGGAAGCGGGCTCCGGCGGATCGGCACGACCCGCGGCGCGCAAGGGCCGCGCGCCGCTCAGCAGGCGCAGCGCCACGTAGAACACCGGGGTCAGGAACAGCCCGAACAGCGTCACTCCCAGCATGCCGAAGAACACCGCCACGCCCATGGCATGCCGCATCTCGGCGCCCGCGCCGGTCGATATCACCAGCGGCACCACCCCCATGATGAAGGCGATCGAGGTCATGAGTATGGGCCGCAGGCGCAGCCGGCTGGCCTGCACCGCTGCGGCCAGCGGGGCGCGGCCTTCCAGCTCCAGCTCGCGGGCGAACTCGACGATGAGTATGGCGTTCTTGGAAGCCAGGCCCACCAGCACCATCAGCCCGATCTGGGTAAAGATGTTGTTGTCGCCGCCGGTCAGCCAGACGCCCGCCAGGGCCGCCAGAATGCTCATCGGCACGATCAGGATCACCGCCAGCGGCAGCACCAGGCTTTCGTACAGCGCCGCCAGCACCAGGAACACCAGCAGGATGCTGATCGGGAACACCCACACGCCGGCATTGCCCGCCAGGATCTTCTGGTAGGTGAGGTCGGTCCATTCGTAGCCTATGCCGCGCGGGAGGGTCTGCGCGGCGACGCGCTCGACCGCCGCCTGCGCCTGGTCGGACGAATAGCCCGGCGCGGGGCCGCCGTTGATATCCGCGGCCGTGTAGCCGTTGTAGCGCACCACCATCTCCGGCCCGTAGGACGGACGCACCTGCACCAGCGAAGACAGCGGCACCATGTCGCCGTCCGCGTTGCGCGTCTTCAAGGCCAGGATGTCCTCGGGATGCGCGCGGTACGGCGCGTCGGCCTGGGCCCGCACCTGGTAGACCCGCCCGAAGCGGTTGAAGTCGTTGACGTACATCGAGCCCAGGTAGATCTGCATGGTGTCGAACACGTCGGAAACGGACACGCCCAGCTGCTTGGCCTTGACGCGGTCCAGGTCGACATCGAGCTGTGGCACGTCGACCTGGTAGTTGGAGAAGGCCGGGCCGAGTTCGGGGGCCTGGCGCGCGGCGGCCAGGAAAGCCTGCGCGGCGGCGTCCAGTTCGGCGTAGCCGAGCGCGCCGCGGTCCTCGATCTGCAGCTTGAACCCGCCCATGGTGCCCAGGCCCATGACCGGCGGCGGCGGGAAGACCGCGATGAAGGCTTCCGGGATGCCCGCGTACTCGGCATTGAGCGCGGCCGCGATGGCGTCGGCCGACAGCTGCGGTGCCTTGCGCCGGTCGAATTCGTCCAGCGCCACGAAGACGATGCCGGCACTGGAGCTGTTGGTGAATCCGTTGATCGACAGCCCGGGAAAGGCGACCGCGTTGACCACGCCGGGCTGGCGCAGCGCCGCCTCGCCCATGCGCCGGATCACGGCCTCGGTGCGGTCCAGCGACGCGCCCGCGGGCAGCTGCGCGAAGCCGATCAGGTATTGCTTGTCCTGCGCGGGCACGAAGCCCCCGGGCACCACATGCGACACCAGCGCGGTCAGCCCCAACAGCGCGGCATAGACGCCCAGCGCACCGGCCTTGCGCGCGATGACGCCCGACACGCCCCGCGCATAGCGGTCGGACGCGCGGCCGAAGACGCCGTTGAACCAGCGGAAGAAGCCGCCCAGCGTGCGGTTCATGGCACGGGTCAGGCGGTCGGGCGGCGCGTCGTGCCCCTTGAGCAGCAGGGCGGCCAGGGCCGGGGACAACGTCAGGGAGTTGAAGGCCGAAATTACGGTGGAGATCGCGATCGTCATGGCGAACTGCTTGTAGAACTGCCCGGACAGCCCCGTCATGAAGGCCAGCGGCACGAACACCGCGACCAGGGTGAGCGCGATGGCGACGATGGGGCCGCTGACCTCCCGCATGGCGCGGTAGGTGGCCTCGCGGGGAGACAGGCCGGCCGCGATATTGCGCTCGACGTTCTCCACCACCACGATGGCGTCGTCCACCACGATGCCTATGGCCAGAACCATCCCGAACAGCGACAGCGCGTTGATCGAATAGCCGAAGGCCAGCATCGGCGCGAAGGTGCCGACGATGGATACCGGCACCGCCAGCAGCGGGATGAGCGACGCCCGCCAGGTCTGCAGGAACACGATCACCACCAGCACCACCAGGGCCACGGCCTCCAGCAGCGTCGAGACCACCGCCCGGATGCTGGAGCGCACGAACTGCGTGGGGTCGTAGACGATGCGGTATTCCACCGAAGGCGGGAAATCGCGGGACAGGTCTGCCATGGCCGAGCGCACCTGGTCGGACACCGACAGCGCGTTGGCGCCGGGCGACTGCATGATGGCCAGCGCCACCGCCGGCCGGTTGTCCAGCAACGAGCGCAGGCCGTATTCCGACGCCGCCAGCTCCACCCGGGCCACGTCTCCGAGGCGCGTCACCGCCCCGCCGTCGGCGACGCGCAGCACGATATCGCGGAAATCGGCCTCGGTCTGCAGGCGTCCGCGTGCATTGACCGACAGCTGCAGCGGCACGTCCGGCGAGCTGGGCGAGGCGCCGATCACGCCTGCGGCCACCTGCACGTTCTGCTCGCGGATGGCCCGCACCACATCGCCCGCCGTCAGGCCGCGCCGGGCCGCCCTGCCCGGGTCGATCCAGACCCGCATGGAATAGTCGCCCGACCCCCAGAGCTGGACCTCGCCCACGCCCGGGATGCGCGAGAGGCGGTCCTTGACGTTGATCAGCGCGTAATTGCGCAGGTAGGTGGCGTCGTAGCGGTCGTCCGGGGTGATCAGGTGCGCCACCAGGGTCAGCGTGGGCGAGCTCTTGATGGTGGTCACGCCCAGCCGCTGCACGTCCTCCGGCAGGCGCGGCAAGGCCTGCGAGACGCGGTTCTGCACCAGTTGCTGCGCCTTGTCCGGGTCCACGCCCAGGTTGAAATTGACGGTGATCGCCAGGTTGCCGTCGCTGTTGGCCTGCGATTGCATGTAGAGCATGCCTTCGACGCCGTTGATCGACTCTTCCAGCGGCGAGGCCACCGTCTCGGCGATGACCTTGGGATTCGCGCCGGGGTACTGGGCGCGCACCACCACCGAAGGCGGCACGACCTCGGGGTACTCCGAGATGGGCAGTTGCAACACCGCCAGCATGCCGGCCATCAGCACCAGCACCGACAGCACGCCGGCGAAAATCGGCCGGTCGATGAAGTAGCGGGAAATGTTCATGACGCTTCGCCCATCGCCACGGCGCGCGGCTGCACGGGGTCTCCCGGACGGATCCGCTGCAGGCCGTTGACCACGATGCGCTCGCCGGCGGCCAGGCCGCTTTCGATCACCCGCAGCCCGCCCTGCCCCGCACCGGTGCGCACCTGGCGGTACACGGCCTTGCCGGACGCATCGACCACCAGCACGAAGCGCTTGTCCTGGTCCGTGCCGATGGCTTTTTCGTCGACCAGCACGGCCTGGCGCGGCGCGCCGGCGCCCAGCCGGACGCGGGCATAGAGGCCCGGGACCAGCAGGCCGTCGGCATTGTCGAACACGGCGCGCACGCGGATGGTGCCCGAAGACTCGTCCAGCCGGTTGTCCACCGACGCGAGCTCGCCGCGGCGCGGGTAGCCCTCTTCGTTGGCCAGCCCCAGCGCCACCGACACCGGCGCGCCCCGTGCCAGCGCGGGGGCGACTTGGGCCAGGAAGCCCTGCTCGTCGACGTCGAAGGCGGCGTACATGCGGGAAACCGAAACCAGCGTGGTCAGCGGCACGGAGGACGCGCCGGCCGACACTACGTTGCCGGCCGTGACCCGGGCCTGCGACACTCGGCCCGCCACCGGCGCGACGATGCGGGTGTATTCCAGGTCCAGCCGCGCGGACTCGACGGCCGCCATGGCCGCCTGCAGATTGGCCTGCGCCTCGCGCGCGGCATTCTGCTTTTCCTCGAAGTCGCGGCGCGCCACGGCGTTCTCGGCCAGCAGCCGCTTGCCGCGCGCCAGTTCGGAGGCCGTGTAGGCCTGGCGCGCGCGCGCGGCCGCCAGCTGGGCCTGCGCCCGCTGCAGGGCCGCGGCATAGGGGCGCGGATCGATGGTGAACAGCACGTCTCCCTTGCCGACCAAGCTGCCGTCCCGGAAATGCACCTCGGTCACGGTACCGGACACCAGCGGACGCACCTCCACGCGGTCGACGGCCTCCAGCCGGCCGGAATACTCGAGACTGTCCGTGACGGGACGGCTGACGACCTGGGCCACGTCGACCGTGGCGGGCGCGGCCCGGGCGGCGGCGTCGCCGGCCGCCACGGGTGAGACGCGCAACGCCGGATAGGCGACGGCCAGGGCGATCGCCGCGACGGCCGCGGCCGCCAGGGCATGGCGTGGGCGGGGGGAAAACATGGGAGAACCTCGTGACGGGAAGAACGGACGGGGCCGCGGATCCGGCGCAGCCGCCGGGCCGGCCTCCAGGGAAACCGCAACGCGCCGGCCGGAAACGCCCGGCCGGCCGCATGCCGGAAGGCGGCATTTTGAATATTCCCGATGAACGAATAAACTATCTCAATCAGATAACACTATTCGTTCATAAAGAACAATCGAACGGCCGGGAGGCAGCCGTTCCCCACGGAGCCCCCTATGGACCGCTTCCAGGCCATGCAAGTCTTCACCCGGGTAGTCGAGGCCAACAGTTTCACGGCGGCGGCCGACAGCCTGGGCTTGCCGCGTACCACGGTCACCACCGCCATCCAGAACCTGGAGCGGCGGCTGCAGGTCCGCCTGCTCAACCGCACCACCCGCAAGCTCAGCCTGACGCCGGACGGCGCGGCCTTTTACGAGCGCTGCACCAGCATCCTGGCCGACCTCGAAGAGGCCGAGACCTCGTTTCGCGACGTGGCCGGACGTCCTCAGGGCCGCCTGCGGGTAGACGTGCCGGCATCCATCGGGCGGCTCATCCTCATCCCCTCGCTCTGCGAATTCCATACCCGATATCCCGACGTGGAACTGGTCATCGGCATGGGCGACCGCCCGGTGGATCTCGTACAGGAAGGCGTGGACTGCGTCATCCGCGTCGGCGACCTACCGGATTCCTCCATGGTGGCCCGCCGCATCGGCACCTTCCGCAGCGTGACCTGCGCCGCGCCCGACTACCTGGAACGCCACGGCGAACCCCGCACGCTCGACGACCTCAAGAAGCACCACGCGGTGCATTACTTCTCCAGCCGCACCGGCCGAACCATAGACTGGGATTTCGTCGTCGACGGCGTGGCCACGGAAGTCAAGATGCAGGGCGTGGTCTCGGTCAACGACGGCGACGCCTACGTGGCCTGCGGCCTGCAGGGTTTCGGGCTGATCCAGCCGCCGCGCTACATGGTCCACCCCTACCTGGAATCGGGCGAGCTGCGCGAAGTGCTCCGGCAATGGAGTCCCCGCGCCATGCCCATCTCGGCGGTCTACCTGCACAACCGGCATCTTTCGCCCAAGGTCCGCGCCTTCGTCGACTGGACCGCGGAACTGTTCGGGCGCTGCCCCCTGCTGAGCGGGCGCGACGAGGAATTCGACGCCGCCGCATACGGGGAATGCCGGTTCGCCGCCTGGCCGGGCCGGAATACCGTGCGCCAGGTGGCGGAAAAGCAGAACATGGCGGAATCGCTGTTCTAGCACCCGCCCCCCCTGTGGCCGATGCGCCTGCCGCCCGCGCCGCCCCCGGTGCACGGCCATGGCCGCGCACCGGGCGGGCCGGCACGCAGGAGCGCTATCCCCAGGGCAGCGTGAAGGTCTTCAGGTTGGTATAGCCCTTCATCGCTTCCTGCACGCCTTCCTTGTGGCCCAGGCCGGAATCCTTGATGCCGCCGAAAGGGGTGGATTCCAGGCGATAGCCCGGCACTTCCCACACATTGACGGTGCCCACGTGCAGCGCGTTGACCAGCCGCACGGCGTAGTCCATGCGGTTGGTGCATACGCCCGAAGACAGGCCGAAAGGCGTGCCGTTGGCGATGCGGATGCACTCCTCCAGGTCGCGGAAAACGATGATGGGCGAAACCGGGCCGAAGGTTTCCTGCCGGACCACCTCCATGCCCGGGTCCACCCGGTCGATCACGGTCGGCAGGTACAGCGCGCCCTCGCGGCGGTGGCCCGCCAGCAGCCGCGCGCCCTGGGCCAGCGCGGCATCGACGCGGCCGGCTATCGTCCTGGCGGCTGCCTCGTCGATGACCGTTCCCATGCGCATCGCCGGGTCCAGCGGGTCCCCGCAGGACCAGGCCCGCGTCTTGTCCACCACCAGGTCCGTGAAGCGCGCGGCCACCGATTCGTGCACCAGCAGGCGCTTGACCGCCGTGCAGCGCTGGCCGGAATTCTTGTACGACCCGTGCACCGCCAGGTCGGACGCCCGGTCCAGGTCGGCGTCTTCCATGACGATCAGCGGATCGTTGCCGCCCAGCTCCAGCACCGCCCGCCGGTAGCCCAGGCTGCGCGCGATGGCCTTGCCCACCGCCACGCCGCCGGTAAACGTCACCAGATCGACGTGGGCGTTGCCTATCAGTTCCGCGCCGATCTCGGCCGGGTCGCCCGTGACCACCTGCAGCATTTCGCGCGGCAGCCCGGCCTCGTACAGCAGGTCCGCGAAATAAAGGGCCGACAGCGGCACCTTTTCCGAGGGCTTGAGCACCATGCGGTTGTTGGTGGCGACCGACGGCGCCACCTTGTGGGCCACCTGGTTCATGGGGTGGTTGAAGGGCGTGATGGCGCAGATCGCGCCCAGCAGCGGCTCGCGCTGCGTGATCACGCGCCGCTTCTGGCCGTGCGGCGTCAGGTCGCAGGAAAAGACCTGGCCGTCGTCGCGCAGCGTTTCCTGCGCGGCGAACTCCAGCACGTCGCAGACGCGACCGGTTTCGTAGGTGGCGTCCTGCAGGCTCAGGCCGGACTCCCGGGTGATCAGTTCGGCGGCCCGGGCGGCGCGCCCGCGCAGCAGGCCGGCGGCCGTCCTGAGTATGTCCGCGCGCTCGTGGCGGCTCAGGACGGGCCGGCAGGCGCCGGCGGCCTCGTAAGCCAGGCGCACGGTGGCGGCGTCTGCCCGCGGCACCGTTCCCACGAGGCTGCCGTCGTAGGGGTCGAACACCTCGATCACGCCGCGGTCCGGCGCTTCCAGGCCGCCGGCCAGCCGCAGCGTTTCCTCCAGCGGGGCGGCCGGGCGGCGACCGGCGCCGGGCGGCGGGCTTCGCCCCGGATCCTGCTCCGGGGCTCGCTCCGGAGCAGGATCCGGGTGGTCCGGGGGGGACGCGCGGCGGTCGGCGGGCATGGCGGGTTCCTGCGGGCGGCGCCGCCCGCGGGCGCGGCGGCACGGGCGGAAAAGGAAAGGGAAAGCGGCGCGGGTCATTCTACCGCCGCCCGCGGGCAGCGCTGCAGCCTCCCGCGGGAGGCGCGGAGCGTCTTTGTCCCGCCCCAAAACGGCCAACCGTTGTTCCTGCGCAAATGCCCGCGCGGATTCTTGTCACATAAACCTAAATCATTGTTAACCGGAAGGCCCGGAAACCGGGTTTTATGAGGGTTTTGGTAACATCTTGCAGGAAGTAGGTTGAATTTGAAACTGTTCGGGTCTATATCCCCGGATAATTGCCATTGCTGCATCGCGTGCAGTTCCTTGCACTCCACTACCGAACGGGAAAGAGAAAATGAAGCTAACAAAGACCTTGCTCGCAGGCGCCCTCCTGGCCGGCTTCGGCGCCGCGGCCCACGCCGAAACGAGCGTCACCTTGTACGGCCTGATCGACACCGGCATCGTCTACCAGCGCGGCAAAGTCGGCACCGACGACAGCAACCGTCCCCTGTACGACGGCGACTACAAGTCGCGCGTAGGCATGGGCGACGGCATGCGCAGCGGCTCGCGCTGGGGCCTGCGCGGCACCGAGGACCTGGGCGACGGCCTGTCGGCCAACTTCGTCCTGGAAAGCGGTTTTTCGTCCCGCAACGGTAGCCGTTCCCAGGACCGCCTGTTCGGCCGCCAGGCCACCATCGGCCTGTCGCACGCCTCGGTCGGCTCGCTGGACCTCGGCCGCCAGACCAACATCGCCTCGCGCTACTTCGAAGGCATCGATCCGTTCGAGCTCGACTTCATCGTGGCCAATATGGGCACGGCGTTCAGCGCGGCCAACACCGTCCGCTACGACAACAGCGTGATCTACCAGACCCCGATGATGGGCGGCTTCCAGGCCGGCGTGGGCTACGCATTCTCGTTCGATGACGTGAACGGCCCGGTCGGCTTCGAAGAAGACGACAACAACCGCGCCGTCACGGCCGGCCTGCGCTACGCCAACGGCCCGCTGCAGGTTGCGCTGACGTACGACCGCCAGTTCCTGGCTCCCAGCCAGCCGCAGCCCGAGCAGTGGATCATCGGCGGCGCCTACGACTTCGAAGTCATCAAGCTGGCGCTGGCCTACGGCCGCTCCAAGAACGGCGTGATCAGCGGCCAGGAATTCGACCTGATGGGCGGCCGCGCCAATACCAACACCACGGCTCACGGCGTCGGCGACACCAACGGCCGCTTCAGCTGGGACGGCCTGAAGATCAACTCCTATCTGGTCGGCCTGACCGCCCCGATCGGCGCCGGCAAGGTCTACGCCTCGTGGCAGCGCGCCGATCCCAACAAGGGCATGGAAAACCTGGACGTCTACAGCCTGGGTTACACCTACGACCTGTCGAAGCGGACCGATGTGTATGCCTTCGGCTCCTACGCCAAGGGCGCGTCCTTCGTGGACGGCAACCGCATCACCACCGTGGGCGTCGGCCTGCGCCATCGCTTCTGAGCCGTTCCGACAGCTTCGGGTTGCCCTTATTCGAGCGAGCAGAGTCGGGGCATCTGGATTTGAGCCACTCCTTGGGAGTGGCTTTTTTTCTTCTTGACTCAGTGCCCCGGCCGCCCCAGCACCGCCTCCGCGGCAACCGCCACGCCCAGCAGCGCGGCGTCCCGTCCGCCGGGGGCGCACAGTTGGAACCCCACCGGCAGCGACGCCCCCAGGTGCTGCACCGGCAGCGATACCCCGCAATGGCCGAACAGGTTGCCGGGCCGGGTGTTCTGCGTGGTCAGGCGGTTCCACGCCGCCACGTCCTCGACCGAGGAAAAATCCGCCGTGGGGCCCGGCACGCAGGCCACCGTGGGAGACAGCCAGGCGTCGACGCCCTCCAGGCGGGCATCGGCCGCATGCCGGACTTCGGCCAGGCGGTTCCGGCAGCGACGGTACTCGTCCGAATCCCGCGACACTGCTCCCCCCAGGCGCTGCGCGGCCACGGGATCCAGCAGGTGGCCTTCCCGCGCCATGCGCGCCTGCCCCAGGAAGGCGAGCAGGTCGGCGGGCACCATGCCGGAAAAAATGGCGTCGATCTCGGCCGTTCCCGGCAGTTCCCGCTCCACGATGCGCACGCCCGCGTCCCGCAGCCGGCGCACGGCCTCGTCGAAACAGGCCATGACCGGCGCCTCGACGTGTTCCAGAAAATGGTCGCGTACCACGGCCAGGGTCAGTTGCCCCGGCTCCGGCACGGGCGCCGGCTCGCGGCCGGCCAGGGCAGCCTCCAACCGCGCGGCGTCGCGTGCGCTGGCGGTAAATACGCCGACGCTGTCCAGGTCGGGACTGAGCGGGAACACCCCCTCGAGCGGCCAGTGATCGTGCGAGGCCTTGTAGCCCACCACACCGCACAGCGCCGCCGGCCCCCGAACCGAACCGCCGGTGTCCGAACCCACCGCGAACCCCGCCAGCCCGGCCGCCATGGCGACCGCCGAGCCGTGGCTGGAACCGCTGGTCATGCGGGCGATCTCCGGGTCGCAGGGATTCCACGGCAGACGGTGGGTCAGGTTGTACCCGCCCAGGGCGAATTCCGTGGTCGTCGTCTTGCCGAGGAAGACGCAGCCGCGGCGCCGCAGCGCCTGCACGAAGGGCCCTTCTTCGGGCGGCACCAGGTCCGACACGTCCATGCGGCTGCCGGCACGGGTGGGCATGCCGGCAATGGTAAAGAGATCCTTGACCGCCACCGGCACGCCCATCAGCGGTCCCAGGTCGCGGCCGGCGGCCAGCTGGGCGTCGGCCTCCCGCGCCTGCTCCAGCGCGGCCTCGCGCGCGATCCAGGTAAAAGCGCCGAGCCTGGGATTGGCGGCCTCGATGGCGTCGAGCAGGCGGCCGGCGTAATCGGCAGCGGTGAAGTCGCCCCGCCGCAGCGCGCGGCCGAAGGCCGCCAGGTCGAAATCCGGCAACGGGGAATAGGCGCAGCTCACGGGGCCTCCTGTGCGGTGAATCCGATGCGACGCCGGCGGCCCGGTACGGCGGCCAGCAGTTCCCGCGTATAGGCGTGCCCGGGCCGGGCGAACACCTGACCGACAGGGCCCGACTCGACGATCTCGCCGTAGCGCATGACCGCGATGCGGTCGCAGACCTGGCAGGCCACCCGCAGGTCGTGGGTGATGAAGAGCACGGTCAGGCCCAGCCGGACGCGGATGTCGGCCAGCAGCTTCAGGACCTGTTCCTGCACCAGCACGTCCAGGGCCGAGACCGGCTCGTCCAGCACCAGGATGTCCGGGTCCAGCGCCAGCGCCCGCGCCAGGCCGATGCGCTGGCGCTGCCCGCCGGAGAACTCGTGCGGGAAGCGCTCCAGCGCCCGGCGGTCCAGCCCCACCAGTTCGAGCAATTCGACGGCCCTCGCGCGCGCCGCGTCCGGTGCCGTGCCGTGCACGATGGGGCCTTCGGCGATCAGCGAGCCCACCGTCTTACGCGGGTCCAGCGACCCGTACGGATCCTGGAAGACCATCTGCATGCGGCGGCGCTCGGCGCGCAGGGCGCGCTGGCCGAGCGGGACGAGGTCGACGCCGTTGACGCGGATCTGCCCGCCGTCGGGATCGATGAGGCGGGTAATGCAGCGGGCCAGCGTGGACTTGCCCGAGCCGGACTCTCCCACGATGCCCAGGGTCTCGCCGCGGCGCACGGTCAGGCTGACCGACTTGACCGCCTGCACCTGCCGGCCCCGGCTGCCGGGCAGCCAGCCCGCCAGGCCGTAGGTCTTGCTCAGGCCCTCGACGCGCAGCACGTCGGGCTGCGCGTCGAAGCGCGTCGGCCCGGCCGGCGGCTTCAGGGCCGGCACGGCGGCCAGCAAGTCGCGGGTATACGCGGCGCGGGGCGCCGACAGCACCTCCTCGGCCGTGCCCTGCTCCACGACCTTGCCGTGCTGCATCACGACGATGCGGTCGGCGATGTCGGCCACCACCCCGAAATCGTGGGTGATGAACAGCACCCCCATCTGGCGCTTGCGCTGGATCTCGCGGATCAGGGCCAGGATCTGCGCCTGGGTGGTGACGTCCAGCGCGGTGGTCGGCTCGTCGGCGATCAGCACGTCCGGCTCGAGCACCAGCGCCATGGCGATCATGGCCCGCTGCCGCTGCCCGCCCGAGAGCTGGTGCGGGTAGGCGTCGAAGATGCGCGGCGGGTCGGGCAGGTTGACCGCCTCCAGGATGTCCAGCACGCGCTGGCGCCGGCCCTGCGGCGGTCCGTCGCCGTGGACGTCGAGCACTTCCAGGATCTGGCGCCCGATCTTCATGACGGGATTCAGCGCCGTCATGGGTTCCTGGAACACCATGGCGATGTGGCGCGTGCGCAGCGCCCGCAGGCGGGCCGGCGTCGCCCTGGCCAGGTCTTCGCCGTTGAACAGGATGCTGCCCGAGCGGATCCGGATCTTGGACGAGGCGAACAACCCGAGTATGGCGCGCGACACCATGGACTTGCCCGAACCCGATTCGCCCACGATGCACAGGATCTCGTTGCGGTCCAGGTGCAGGCTGGCGTCCTCGACCGCATGCGGCCGGTCGGCGTCCGGCGGCAGGTCTATGGTCAGTCCGTCGATGCGCAGCAGGGTTTGCGAGGTCCCGTTCATAGCCGCTTCAGCCTGGGGTTGAGCGCATCGTTCAGGCCTTCGCCCACCAGATTGATTGCCATTACGGTCAGCAGGATCGCCAGGCCGGGGATCGCGCACACCCACCAGGCCATGCGCAGCACCGAGCGGCCGGCGCCGATGATGTAGCCCCAGCTCATGGTGTTGGCGTCCGACAGCCCCAGGAAGGACAGCCCCGCCTCGATCAGGATGGCCGAGGCCACCATCAGCGAACCGGTGACGATGATGGCCGACAGCGCATTGGGCAGGATGTGCAGGAAAATGATGCGCCGGTGGCTCATGCCCATGGACACGCAGGCCTGGATGAACTCGTAGCCGCGCACCCGGATGAACTCGCCGCGCACCAGCCGCGCCATGGGCGGCCAGGACACCACGGCGATGGCGAACACCACGCTGCCCAGCGACGGCGTGAGCACCGCCACCAGCAGGATGGCGAACAGGAAGAAGGGGATGGTCTGGAAGATCTCGGTCACGCGCATCAGCACCGTGTCGAGCCAGCCGCCGAAATACCCCGCCAGCCCGCCGACGGTGACGCCCACGAGCACCGCGATGGCGGTGGCGACCAGCCCGATGAGCAGGCTGACGCGCGCGCCGTAGGCCACGGCCGCGGTCAGGTCGCGCCCCAGCATGTCGGTGCCGAACAGATACGCGCCGAAAGGCGGCTGGAACGGCGCACCCACCATTTCGAAGGGGCTTCGGGGATAGATGACCGGCGCCAGCAGCGCGACGCCGACCACGAAGAGCAGCAGCGCCAGCCCCAACACCGCCGGTTTGTTGCGCATGAAGCGCGAAGCGAAGTCTTTCATCGTCAGCTCAGTTTGACGCGGGGGTCGATGATCGAATAGGCGATGTCGACCAGCAGGTTGACCATCACCACCAGGCAGGCGGAAACGAAGAAGATGCCCAGCAGCAGGTTCAGGTCGCGCGCGAACAGCGAGTCGTAGGCCAGCAGCCCCAGGCCCGGCCAGGCGAACACCGTTTCCACCACTACCGACCCGCCGAGCAGCGCGCCCACCTGCAGGCCCGCCATGGTAACCACGGGCTGCACGGCGTTGCGCAGGATGTGCCGGCGGGCGATCTGCCTTTCGGTCAGGCCCTTGGCCCGGGCCGTGGTCACGTAGTCCATGGACGACTGCTCCAGCACCGACGCGCGCATCAGGCGGGCGTACAGCGCCAGGTAGAACATGGTCAGCGTGATCGCCGGCAGCACCAGGTGGTGGGCGATGTCGGCCACCCTGCGCCAGCCCGTATGGAAGGCGGTGACGTTTTCCATGCCGCTGGTCGGGAACCAGCCCAGCTTGATCGAGAAGATCACGATCAGCATCAGGCCGGCCCAGAACACCGGCGTGGCGTACGCGAACACCACCAGCGAGGAGACCAGGTTGTCCTGCCATCGGTTCAGGTGCCGCGCGGCCACGGCACCCAGCAAGATGCCGAAGCCCACCGACAGCAGCAGGACCGTTCCCATCAGCAGCAGCGTCGGGCCCAGGCGCGAGAGGATCAGCTCGGACACCGACTGCCCGAAGCGGAAGGAATAGCCCAGGTCCAGCGTGACCGCCCGCTTCAGGTAGGCCCCCAGCTGCACGTAGCGCGGCTGGTCCAGCCCGAACTTCTCCCGGAGCTGGGCCATGTATTCGGGCGTGGCCGCCCCCGCTTCCCCGGCCAGCACGTCGGCTGCGTCGCCGGGGGCCAACTGCACCAGCCCGAAGTTCAGGCACAGGATCACGAACACGATGAGCGCGCCCTGAAGCAGCCGCCTGCCTATGAAAGTCAGCATCTTCGATTACCCGTCATTGCGCCGCGAAGCGGGCGCGCCTCATTCGGACAGCCACGCGCCGTCCATGTTCGAGTACAGCCCGAGCGGACTGGCCGGGAACCCCTGGACCTTCTTGTTGTACACGGTGGGGAAATCGAGCTCCAGCACGAAGACCTGCGGGCTGGCCTCGACCACCTGCTTCTGCAGCGCGTGATAGAGCTGCGCGCGCTTGGCCGGGTCCGCCTCGACGGTGGCCTGGTCCATCAGGGCGTCGGCCTCCGGCGTGTGCCAGCGCGTGTCGTTGACGAACACCGTGCCGGCCTTGATCGACGCAGAGTGGTACAGGCGGTGCACGCCGATCACGGGGTCGGCCAGCGTCTGGATCCAGTTGCTGGTGAGCTGGAAGTCGTAGTTGGTGTAGACGCGCCGCAGCCAGCCCGGCACGTCTTCGTAGCGCAGCGTAACCTGGATGCCCAGCTTGCCGAGCTGCTGCTGGACGTACTCGCCGAAGCGCCGCCATTCCTCGCCGTAGGGCGTGATGTCGTGGACGATGGAAAACCGCACGCCCTTGGCGTCGCGCGGGAAACCGGCCTCGTCGAGCAACTTGTTGGCCATCTCGACGCCGTCGGGCACGTCGTAGTTCTTGACGTCGGCCGTGTACAGGCCGCTGGCCTTGAAGTTGGAGTTGATCGGGCCGGTGGCCGGCTTGCCGAAGCCGAACCAGATGTTGTCGATCACGAACTTGCGGTCGATGGCGTAGGAGATCGCCTGGCGCACCTTGACGTTGTCGAACGGCGCCTGGGTGGTGTTGAAGTCCAGGAACACGATGGGCGACTGCATTTCGTAACCGCGCGTGGTCACGGCGATATCCGGCAGCGACTGCAGGCGCTTGACCTCCACCGGCAGCACCGCGTTGAAGCCGGCGATGTGCACTTCGCCGGTCTCGAAGGCCGCGGCGCGCGTGCCGCCGTCGGCGATGAACCGGGCCACGATGCGGTCCAGGCGCGGCAGGTCGGGCTTGTAGTAGTCCGGGTTGCGGTCGAAGCGCATGAACTGGCCCTTCTGCCACTCGACGAACTTGTACGGCCCGCTCCCCACCGGCTTGTTGGCGGCAGGGTGGTTCTGGATGTCGCCGTTGCCGTAGACGTGCTTGGGCAGCATGGGCGATTCGTAGGAAGACAGCGCCATCAGCATGTAGGGCGCGGGCTGCTCCAGGCGGAACACTACGGTAAGCGGGTCTGGGGTCTCGACCGCCTGCACCGACTTGAAGGTGTTGGTGCCGCGCGGATGGTATTTGCGCAGCACGTCCATCACGGTGAAGCGGATGTCTTCGCTGGTGACGGGCTTGCCGTCGTGCCACTTGACCCCTTCTCGCAACTTGAACTCCACGGTCTTGCCGTCGGGGCTGACCGTCCAGGACTGCGCCAGCCCGGGTTGCGGCTTGAGGTCGAAGTCGTACTCCAGCAGCCCGTCGAAAACCTTGGCGGCCACCTGGCCGACCGGCCCGGACGTGCTCTGGTAGGACGCCAGGGTCGGAGGCTCCGGCTGGACCAGCATGACCAGGGTGCCGCCCTTGCGCGGCGCCGGCTCGGCGGCGGCCGCGGCCAGGACCTGCGGCGGCAGGCCGCCCAGGGCCGCCCCGGCGCCCAGCGCGCCGGCAATCTGCAGGAACTGCCGGCGCGACGAGGCCGGCACGCCCGGACCGTTGAAGTGCTTCGGTGCTTTCATGGTATTTCCCCTTGTACGCCCGTCGTGCGGGCGGTTCTGCTGCTGCGATGGTTCAACGTCGATATGGAATCCACGCGCCGTCCCGGTCTCTGGCGTACCGGTTCCGGCGGCTGCCTCGCCACCCCTGCGCAGCGGCGGCGCACCGCCGGGCGGGCGCCGCCGCATCGATCAGAATATTTGTCTGTAGCCGAACAGGCTGTCCGAACCTCCCGCATGGATGAACGCCATGCTTTCGTCTTCGCCGAAGCGGCCGGCGCGGATCCGGGTGGCCGGCCCCGCGCATATAGCCAAGGCCCGCGACCTCGCCGCGGCGTCTGGCGGCCTGCCGGGCACTCCGGCAGCAATGCCCCCGGAAGCCGGAAAGCCGCCATGGCCTGCCCGAAAGCCTACCATCAAACCCGCCCCTCGGCGCCCTGCACCAGGGTGCCGGAAACCAGGGGCCTGTTGCGGACCTTGCCTACGCCAGGGGAACGGGTCCGTACAATCGGGCGGAGCTGCATTGCGACCTCTTGCGAGCCGTCGATGAATCGATGAACCGCTCATGCTACTGAGGGCCGGCGGCTTTGCCCAATGCTATATTCTTAGCTAGATATGCATTTTTTGCATAACCCTCTGCATCCCTGTGCAAGGCACGCAGCCCCCCGGGAGATCCGATGAAGCATCTCTGGATCGAGGATTTTCTGGCGCTGGTCGACGCCGGCTCGTTCTCGCGCGCGGCCGCTCTGCGCAACGTTTCGCAGCCCGCCTTCTCGCGCCGCATCCAGCAGTTGGAGGCCTGGCTGAAGGTCGAGCTGGTGGACCGCCGGGCGCAGCCCATGCGGCTAACCCCCACCGCCGAAAGGCACATCCCGCTGTTCCGCGGGCTGCTGCGCGACATCGGCCGCCTGCGCGACAGCCTGCAGGCCGGCAACAGCGGCACCGCCCGGGTGGTGCTGGCGACCCAGCATTCGCTGACCATCTCGCGGCTGCCGGCGCTGCTGCAGGTGCTGGCGCGCAGCGAAAACCCGCGCATCGAAGTGCATGTGCGTTCCGAGAACCACGACGACTGCGTGGCGCTGTTCCTGGGCGGCGAGGCCGAACTGCTGTTCTGCCTGGAGCACGAGGACCATTTGCTGCACCGCCTGTTGCCCGGCGTCCTGCGCCTGCCCATGGGCCGCGACCGCCTGGTGCCGGTCAGCGCCCGCGGCGCGCGGCCAGGCCGCCCGCTGCACCAGCCCAGGCCGGGCGGCAGCCTGAAGCTGCTGGCCTTCCCGGCGGACAGCTTCATGGGCCGCATCCTTTACCGCAACGGCCCCGAGGCCCTGTTCCACGAACACTCGGTCGAGGTGGTCTACGAGTCCGTCTTCCTGGCGGGCGTAAAGGAAATGGCGCTGGCTGGCCTGGGCGTCGCCTGGCTGCCGGAAAGCCTGGTCGAACGCGAGCTGCAGGCGGGCACGCTGGTGGCGCTCGACCGGGTGCTGCCTGCCATCGCGCTGGCGCTGGGCCTGTACCGGCACGAACATGCCCACCATCCGGCCGCCATGGAACGGATCTGGACCATGCTGGGCGAACGGCGGCAGGCCGGCGCGCCGGCCGGGGCGTAGCGGCGCAGCCGCTACGGCAGGCGGCGGCCGCCGACGTAGGCCTTGCGCCAGCGCGTGATCGCCACGCGCTCGAACAGGCCGACCCCGGTGAACGGATCGCCAGCGATGAAGCGTTCGGCTTCCTCGCGCGTGTCGACGTCGACCAGGTACAGCCCGCCGCCGGCATCCGTGCCGTCGTCGTTCAGCTTGGCTCCGCAGGCCAGCAGCAGGTGGCTGTTGGCGTCCAGGAACGCCAGGTGTGCCGGACGGTGCTCTTGCCGCACCGCCTGGTGTCCGGGCTTGTCGAAGGTTTCGATGATGTATGCCATGGCGTGACTCGGGGTAGCGGGCGGCCGGAAAAGGGAGTGCAGCGAGGGCCGCCGGGTCTCTCGGCTGCCCTCGCTGCAGTGTACCCCTGCGCAGCGCCCCGGATGCCCTCCCGCAGGCCCCGCCACGCGCCTGCGGGGACCCGCGACGCGGGATGCGGAGCCGGGCGGACCGCCCCGGCCCGCAGTCTGGAGTAAGCTAGCACCATGGTATTGCGGGAACCGGGCCGGACGGCCCGAAGAGTTCCCGGGGAGTCCCGACATGCAAGCGAAATTCCTGCGGCTGGCGGCCGTGGCGCTGGTTTCCGCGGCCACGGCCGCCCCGGCCATCGCCGGGCCGGGCTGGCGGCACGGCCATCACGGCTACTACGGCCCGCGCTGGGGCCACTATCACGGCGGTTCGTCCGGGTGGTGGATAGGTGGCGGCCTGGCCCTGCTGGGCGCGGGCGCGCTGATCGCCATCAACTCCCGCCCGGCCTACGCCGCTCCCGCGGTGATCTACACGGCGCCGCCGGTGACCTATGGCTACCCGCCCGCCGCCTACGGCCCGGCGTATTCCACAGCCGCACCCGGATACGCCCCGGAGCCGGTGCCGCCGCAGGCGCAATACGCGCCTGCGGCCCCGCCGCCCCTGCCGGAGGCCGCCGTGCAGGCCGCGGCCATCCGGGAGGCCGCAGCATCGCAGGACGGCCCGGCCACGGATTGCCGGCGCCAGGCGATGAACCGGAGCGGCTTCGACCCCTCCTACGTCACCCGCTGGACGACGCAGGCCTCGGTCGACAGCTACCACCGCGCCTACCAGGCCTGCATGGCCGGCGCAGGCGCCGGCTAGCGCCGCATCTCCTGCCCCGCAGGGCGGCAAGCCGGCCCGCGGGCCAGGCACCGCCGCAGGGTACCCCTGCGGGCGGACGCCCGACCCGGACACACCCTCAGTCTTCCTCGACGAAGGTCTCTTCGCGCTTCTTGCGGATGGACGGCAGCGCCACGATCACCACCAGGAACAGCGCGGCGGCCAGCAGCGAGGCCGACAGCGGGCGTTCCACGAAAGTCAGGAACTCGCCGCGCGAAAGCAGCAGCGCGCGCCGGAAGTTCTCTTCCATCATGGGACCCAGCACCAGGCCCAGCAGCAGCGGCGCGCCTTCGCACTTGAGCTTGGACCACAGGTAGCCGACCACGCCGAAGACGGCGGTGGTGAAGATGTCGAAGGTGTTGTAGTTCAGCGAATATACGCCGATGGTGCAGAACACCAGGATGGCCGGGAACAGGATGCGGTAGGGCACCTTCAGCAGCTTGATCCAGATCCCGATCAGCGGCAGGTTGAGCACCACCAGCATCAGGTTGCCGATCCACATCGAAGCGATCAGGCCCCAGAACAGCTCGGGGTGGCTGCTCATGACCTGGGGGCCGGGCTGGATGTTGTGGATGGTCATGGCCCCGACCATCAGCGCCATCACCGCGTTGCCCGGGATGCCCAGCGTCAGCAGCGGAATGAAGGAGGTCTGCGCGCCGGCATTGTTGGCCGACTCCGGGCCGGCCAGTCCGGCCGGGTGGCCCTTGCCGAAGCGTTCGGGGTTGCGCGAGACCTTCTTTTCCAGCGTGTAGGACGCGAACGAGGCCAGCACCGAACCGCCGCCCGGCAGGATGCCCAGCATGGAGCCTAGCGCCGTGCCGCGCAGGATGGCCGGCGCGGCTTCGCGCATTTCCTGCCTGTTGGGGTAGAGCGTGCCCACCTTGTCGGTGATGTTGATGCGGTTTTCCTTCTGCTCCAGGTTGCTCATGATCTCGGCGAAGCCGAACACGCCCATGGCGACGATGGCGAAGTCGATGCCGTCCTGCAGTTCGGGGATGCCGAAGTCGTAGCGCGCCACGCCGGAGTTGACGTCGGTGCCCACCATGCCCAGCAGCAGGCCCAGCAGGATCATGCAGATGGCCTTGGGCAGCGAGCCCGAGGCCAGCACCACGGCGCCGACCAGGCCCAGCACCATGAGCGAGAAGTACTCGGCGGGGCCGAACTTGAAGGCCACTTCGGCCAGCGGCGGCGCGAAGGCGGCGATCAGCATGGTGGCGACGCTGCCCGCGAAGAACGAGCCGATGGCCGCCAGCGCGAGGGCCGCGCCGGCGCGGCCGTTGCGCGCCATCTGGTGGCCGTCGAGCACGGTCACCACGGCCGATGTCTCGCCCGGCAGGTTGACCAGGATGGCGGTGGTCGAGCCGCCGTATTGCGTGCCGTAGTAGATGCCGGCCAGCATGATCAGGCCGGCCACGGGCGGCAGCACGTAGGTGATGGGCAGCAGCATGGCGATGGTGGGCACCGGGCCGAGGCCCGGCAGCACGCCCACCAGCGTGCCCAGGATGCAGCCCAGCAGCGCGTAGAGGATGTTCTCCGGGGTGAAGGCGACGGAGAAGCCCAGGGCCAGATGTTCGAGCAGTTCCATATCCGGCTCCTCAGTCCATGCCCAGGAAGGTCGGCCAGAGCGGGAAGATCAGCCCGAGCCCCTTGATGAACGCCAGCCAGCAGAACAGCGTCAGGAATATGGCGTTGGCCAGCGAGACCTTCCAGCTGAATTCGTGGCTGGCCGTGCTGCTGGCGACGACCAGCAGGAACAGCGACAGATACAGGCCCAGCGGGCGCAGCAGCAGCCCGAAGAGCACCACCGAACCGATGATGATGGCCAGGATGCGGAAGTCGAAGCGTTCGACATGCGTTTCCGTGGCCTTGCCGGAGAGGGCCGTCAGGGCCACTACGGCGCCGAGCAGGGCCAGGCAGATGCCCAGCCAGAACGGGAAGTATCCCGGGCCCATCCGGGCCGAGGTGCCCATCTGGTACTGCGTGGCCCCCCAGGCGAATCCCAGGCCGAGTGCGACGAACATCGCCCCCGCCCAGAAATCCTGTTTGTTCCTTAGCTGCATGTCCACTCCTTGCTTTTGACTGCGCTGCACTAGCATGTGATAGAAAAAAGGCACTGGGAGGTGCCGCGGCTTCCGGGCCGTGCGGGGCTGCCCGCGCCCGCATCCGGCAGGCCGGCGGCGGGCGGTCGGCCTTGTACGCTTTTTGAAAGCAAGACGAAGCCATAACGAAAGGCAGCATGGTAATGGAGCGCCGTCGGGCTGGAAACCCTGCGTGTGTGCCAGGCGTTTGGGGTTTTCCCTAGAATTGCGCATAAAAAATGTGACGCCCCTGGAGATAGGGGCGGGCTTTTAGAAAAATGAAAGGAAAACGAAAGGTTTTGCGGGGTTCGACGGATTGCGCGAGCGTCTCCGGGTCGTTGCGCGAGCGACTCGCACGGCCCTTTCGCGGCCTGGCGCGCGGCCGCCGGCGAGCCCGGGCCGGTGCGCCCTTCGGGCCTGAAGCAATGTCTTACGGGCCGGATATCCGCGGCCCGCGATTTCGCCTCCCGGATGGTTTACGATAGCGCCCATGTTGGAAGACCTCGATCAACTTGCCGCCCGTATCGGGCAACTGGTGCAACGCACCCGCCAACTGCACGCCGAGCGCGACGCCCTGCGTGTGCGCCTCGAAGCGGCCGAGGCCGAGCGCAGCACCCTGAGGCAGCAGCGCGCCGAGACCGAGTCGCGGCTGCAGGCGCTGCAGGCCAGCGTCGACGCCCAGGGCCGGGAAGCCGAGGCGGTGCGTGCGCAGGCCCAGGACATCGAAGCCGGGCTCAGGGCCACGCTGGAGCGCCAGACCGCCGAGCACCAGGCCCTGCAGGCGCGGTGCGAGGCCCGCGAATCCGAATTGCAGCGGCTGCGCGCCGTTACCACCCGGGCCCGCGAGCGCATCGACGCCGTGCTGGTGCGCCTGCCTGGGGCCGCCGCCGGCCAGGAGCATCACTGATGGAACGCGTCGACGTATCCATACTCGGGCGCGATTATTCGCTGGCGTGCTCGAGCGAAGAAAAACCCGCACTGATGGCCGCGGTGCGCCATGTCGATCAGCTCATGCTGCGGATCAAGGGCACCGGCAAGGTCTCCAGCAACGAGCGCATCGCCGTCATGGCCGCGCTGCAGATCGCCGGCGAGCTGCTTGCCATGCGCGCGCCCGACGGCCCCCTGGGCGGATTGGCGGTCGGCGAGTTCAAGCGTAGAATCGAGGCCATGAACTCCCTGCTCGACGACGCGATCGCCGGGCAAGAGAGGCTGGTGTAGTCCAGCCCGGCAACCGGATACGGTTTGTCCCTGCGGTGTTCGTGACCAGGCCATACATTCTCTGAACCTATGTCTTATGGCATATTGGTTGCCGGATAGCTCGGCAGGTGTGATCGTCTCTCGTCAGACGAACCCGAAGCCCTCCTGAAGGCGACCACCTTGAACCTCACGGTTCGAGATGCCGGCCTTGACGGCACACGCGGGGCATCTACAGGCGGGCCTGCCATGCGGCAGGTCCGCGCCCCGGCCCCTCTCCAGAGCCTCTCCACGGAGTCCTTTCCATGTCTCAGCATTCCCTTTTTTCGCTGTTCCGTCCGGGTGCGCTGGCCTGCGCCGTGCTGGCGCTTGGCCTGGCGCAGCCGGCGCAGGCGCAGCAGCCGCCCCGCGATCCGGACGGCCACGCGCATGCGCGCGGCGCCGACCGCCTGCCCCGCCTGACGCTGCAGGCAGCGGCCGCTTCCGACGTGCAGCAGGATACGGTCACGATTACGCTGGCCTCGGAAATCGAGGCCGCCAGCCAGGCGGAAGTTTCCAAGTCCCTGACCGAGGCCCTGGATGCCGCCGTGAAGCAGGCCAAGGCCGCGCCGCAGGCCGGCGCGGTGAAGGTCCGCAACGGCGCCTACCGGCTGTGGCCCTCCACCAACCGCGACGGCAAGATCACCGCATGGCGCGGCAGGGCCGAAATCCTGCTGGAATCCCGCGACTTCCCTGCCGCGTCCGCGCTGGCCGGGGCGCTGAGCGAAAAAATGCCCATGGCCGGCCTGGCCTTCTCTCTGTCCGACGAAGCGCGCCAGGCCGAAGAGCGCCGCCTGCTGGAGCAGGCGGCGAATGCCTTCCGGGACCGCGCTCAGGCCGCCGCGAAGGCCTTCGGATTCGCCGGCTACAAGATCCGCGACCTCGATCTCGGCGGCAGCGGCACGGTGCAGGCGCCGCCTCGCATGATGGCCATGGCGGCTCCCGCCTCGGCGGAATTCAAGCGGGCCGACGTCCCCCTGGAGGCCGACACCGTGACGGTGACGATCTCGGTCAACGGCACGGTGGAACTGCGCTGACGCGGCGGGATCGCGCCGCTTCGCCGGCGGCGCGGCCTTCAGCGCCGCCGGGCGCCGGCCCACCAGTACAGCCCGGCACCCGCGGCGATCATGGGCAGCGACAGCCACTGCCCCATGCTCAGCCCGGCCGCGAGCAGCCCCAGGAAGTCGTCGGGCTCGCGGGTGAACTCCACCAGGAAGCGGATCAGCCCGTAGCCCATCAGGAATACCGCGCCCACCCGGCCCGCCGGGCGCGGCTTGCCGGCGAACCACCAGACCACGACGAACAGCGCCAGGCCTTCCAGTCCCATCTCGTACAGTTGGGAGGGGTGCCTGGGAATGCCGTCGCCCGTCTGCGGAAATACCATGGCCCACGGCAGGTCGGTGGGCCGGCCCCACAGCTCGCCGTTGATGAAGTTGCCGAGGCGGCCCGCCGCCAGTCCAGGAGGGATCAGCGGCGCCACGAAGTCTCCCAGTTCCAGCAGGCGCAGCCCGCGGCTGCGCGCGAACCAGAGCAGCACGGCCAGCACGCCGATCAGCCCGCCGTGGAACGACATCCCGCCTTCCCAGAGGTGGAAGATCTCCAGGGGGTGGGCGGCGTAATGGGACGGCTTGTAGAACAGCACATAGCCCAGCCGGCCGCCCACGATCACGCCCAGTACGCCGTAGAAGATCAGGTCTTCCAGGTCGCGCCGGGTCAGGCTGGTCAGGCCCAGCGCGATGCGCCGGCGGCCCAGCGCCCAGACCAGGCCGAAGGCCAGCAGGTACATCAGCCCGTACCAGTGGACGGCGAGAGGGCCGATGCGCACGGCCACGGGATCGAATTGCGGATAGGACAGCATCTCGGACACGCGGGAATGGGATGGCCGATCATAACCGGCCGGGGCGATGCCCCGTTGCCCCGGGGCCGCGGCGGCGTTTCGGTTACCATCGACGCTCGCCGGCCGCCGTGGCGGCCGGGTGTTTTCGACGAGGGTCCCGGCGCGCCGCAGGTCCCGGCCGGCAGGTGCGGGCGGGCGGCAGGCGCCGGCGGCCGTGAGGCAGCGACCGATGCATTCGAAGATGAGCCTGGCGGCCTGGGCCGCCTGTGGCGTGCTGGCGGTTTCGGCCGCGGGCGCGCAGGAAACGGGGGCCGATCTGGCGCGGGCCCGGGCCTGCCTGGCCTGTCACCAGGTGGACAGCAAGCGGGTCGGCCCGCCGCTGGCCGGCGTGGCCCGGCGCTATGCCGGGCAATCCGAGGCCGCCCGCTATCTGGCAGGCAAGATCCGCGGCGGCAGCCGCGGCGCATGGGGCTCGGTGCCCATGCCCGCGCAGACCCAGGTGTCCGAGGCCGAGGCGCTGCAACTGGCGCAATGGGTCCTGACGCTGGCCCCCGCCGCGCCTTGATCGCGCCCGCGTCAGCCGGCGCGGGGCAATGAAGAAGGAGGATCGCCATGTCCGAACGGGAATCCGGAGCGTCCGGGGAAGGCCGGGAGGTCGCCGTATTGGGCGGCGGCTGCTTCTGGTGCACGGAAGCGGTGCTGGCCGGCCTGCGCGGGGTGGTGGAGGTGCTGCCGGGATATTGCGGCGGCCACGTCGACCATCCCACTTACGAGCAGGTCTGCGATACGGACACGGGGCATATCGAAGTCGTGCGCGTCGAGTTCGACCCCCGCGAGCTGTCCTATGCCGACCTGCTGGGCGTGTTCTTCGCCACGCACGACCCCACCACGCCGGGGCGCCAGGGCAACGACATCGGTCCCCAGTACCGGTCGGCGATCTTCTGGCAAGACCCAGTCCAGCGGGAAACGGCCGCCCGGGTCATCGCCGGCCTCGAGGCGCAGGGCGCCTTCGGCGCACCCATCGTTACCGAACTGCGCCCGCCCGCCATGTTCTGGCCGGCCGAGGACTATCACCGGGAATATTTCGCCCGGCATCCCGGGCAGGGCTATTGCCAGTTCGTCATCGCGCCCAAGGTCGCCAAGCTGCGCCAGCAGTTCCGCGAGCGGCTGGCCCGCTGAAGGCGCCGACCGGGGCATGCGCCGCCCGCGCGGCCCGGCGCGGCTTTCATGGCGAGGGTGCAGGATCAGAATGCAGGGCCGTGCTGCGGGGCGGGTGCCGTGGGAGTCTGGCGAAGCCGTGTTATAGTTCGCGCCCTTCGCGCCCCGGGGTTGTGTGGCGTGGGGTCGAATCGGCGGCGGGATTGGTGCATGGGATGCAAGGATCGTGCTATAGTTTCGGGCTTCGAGTTGCGCCGGGTTAACCCGGAGGGCTCGGGGGAAGCGGGAAGGGAGGAGTCGGGTAGAGGGTCTAGGGCCTGACTTGACAGCCTGTAAAAAGGTCTTCATAATCTCGTTTCTGTGCTGACGAAAACGCAGCGTGGCCAGGCGGAGGGATTGCCGGGTTGGCGAGGCGGGGTTGGCGGCAAGTGGTACCTGTTCTTTAACAACGAAACAACCGATAAGTGTGGGCGCTTGGAATGAGTGCGCAAGCCGGATGTCTTAGGGCATTTGGCGGCTTACGAAATCAAGTGCTCATACAGGAAAGTAAGGTTCGCAGTAATGGAACCGGATTTTCTTTTGAGTGCAAGCGACGTATGACCTGACCGGGCGACCGGTCAAGAGAATACGGCAAAACAGAGATTGAACTGAAGAGTTTGATCCTGGCTCAGATTGAACGCTAGCGGGATGCCTTACACATGCAAGTCGAACGGCAGCGCGGACTTCGGTCTGGCGGCGAGTGGCGAACGGGTGAG
>Ga0182748_1000219_pt1 | contig 66052 bp, 61 predicted proteins | sample eDN3rd37CKraftOP_FD_128877 | JGI IMG/M metagenome (GOLD analysis project Ga0182748, IMG submission 128877) | Enriched Organic Plus compost microbial communities from Emeryville, California, USA - eDNA 3rd pass 37_C Kraft OP (version 2) (version 2) ... | reverse complement strand
CTGACCTCGCCCAGCTCGACCGGCTGGCCGCCCGGCACCGGCCGCGCCTGTTCATCGTCAATACCGCCGTGCACAACCCCACCGGCCATACCTTGTCGGCAGGCGCGGCCTACGAGGTGCTGCGGCTGGCCGAGCGGCACGACTTCGCCATCGTCGAGGACGACACCTACGGCGACCTGCACCCGGGCAACCCGATGCGCCTGGCCGCGCTCGACGGCCTGAACCGGGTGATGCTCGCCGGCGGCTATTCCAAGACGCTGGCCGCCAACCTGCGCGTGGGCTACGTGGCGGCCTCACCCGAGCGCATCCAGCGCCTGGCGGACCTCAAGTTGCTGGACGGCCTGACCACGCCCGAGCTCAACGAGCGCGTGGTGCACCGGGTGCTGGCCGAGGGCCAGTACCGCCGCCACGTCGAGCGGGTGCGCGTCCGGGTCGACCAGGCGCGCGCGCGTTGCCTGCGGGAGCTGGCGCGGCTGGGCGTGCAGGTGCGCGACGAGCCGAACGCCGGCATGTTCGTCTGGGGCGATTGCGGCCGCGACACCGAGGCCCTGGCCCGCTCGGCCGCCGCCGAAGGCTTGCTGCTGGCCCCGGGCACGCTGTTCTCGCCGTCCCAGGCGCCTTCGACCTTCATGCGGTTCTCGGTGGCCATGTCGGAGAGCCGCGAGGCCTGGCGGGTGCTGGAGCGGCTGCTGATGCGCTAGGATATCCCTTTCCCCAAGCCGACTGGAGGCCGCCGTGGCCACGCCCATCAATCCCCTGACTCCCGATTTCGCCGTCGCTCCCCAGCTCGGCCCGCAGGACATGCCCGCCGTGGCGGCCGCCGGCTACAAGAGCGTCATCATCAACCGTCCCGACCACGAGGGCGGCCCCGACCAGCCCACGGCGGCCGACGTCGCCGCGGCCGCGCGCGCGGCCGGCCTGCAGGTCGAGTACCAGCCCGTCGTCAGCGGCGGCATGACGCCGGCCGACGTGGCGCGCTTCGCCGAACTGCTCGACACCCTGCCCGGGCCCGTGCTGGCCTATTGCCGTACAGGCACGCGCTGTACCCACCTCTACCGGGCGGCCAAGGCGCCGCAATCCTGAGCCGGGCGCAGGCGATTTGATCCTGCGCAAACAAACCGCGCGTGCAGGCGCCGGCCCCGCGGTTTTCCGTTAGCATAAGAAATCCCCTTCAACAGGAGCAGGTCGATGTTCAAGAAAATTCTGATCCCCACGGACGGTTCCCCGCTCTCGGCCCAGGCGGCGAACGCCGGCGTCAGCTTCGCCCGCTCGGTCGGCGCGGAAGTCGTCGCCCTGCATGTCACCCAACCCTTCGCCGCCACCATCGGCTTCGACGGCATGGCCGCCGCCTACGCCATCACCGACGAAGCCTACGAAAAGGCCGCCGCCGAACAGGCCCAGAAATACCTGCAGGGCGTGCTCGACCGCGCCGAGACCGCCGGCGTGCAGGCGCAGAGCCATTCGGTGTCGAATTTCAACGTCGCCGACGGCATCGTGCAGGCCGCGGCGGAACACGGCTGCGACCTGATCTTCATCGGCAGCCACGGGCGCAGCGGCCTGTCGCGCCTGCTGCTGGGCAGCGTCACCGCCAAGGTGCTGTCGCTGGCCCAGACGGCCGTGCTGGTCTATCGCGTCAAGGAAGAAAAGAAAAGCTGATCCCGCCCGCCCGGCTGGCGGGCCCCCTCAGCCGCGCAGGTGGCCGGGGTGGGTGTACAGGGTGCAGTCGTCCTGGCGCAGGAAGCCGATGAGCGCCATGCCGGCGCGCTCGGCCAGCCGTACCGCCAGGGCGGTGGGGGCGGACACGGCGGCCAGCACGGGGATGCCCGCCGCAGCCGCCTTCTGCACCATCTCGAAGCTTGCGCGGCTGGATATCACCGCCAGCCCGGCCGCGCCGTCGGTTCCGCCACGCGCCAGCGCGCCGGCCACCTTGTCCAGGGCATTGTGGCGGCCGACGTCCTCGCGCACCAGGTGTAGTTCCCCGTCCGCATCCGCCCAGCCGGCCGCGTGGGTGGCGCCGGTCAGGTCGTGCAGGCGCTGGCGCGCGCGCATGGCCGCCATGGCACCGCGTACCGCCGCCAGCGCGACCGGGCGCGGCGGGGCGGCCAGCGGCCGCAGCTCCTGCAGCACGCCTTCCAGCGATTCCACGCCACAGAGCCCGCAGCCGGTGCGTCCGGCCAGCGCGCGCCGGCGCGTCTTGAGCCCGGCCAGGCAGGCGCTGGCGATTTCCAGGCGGGCCACGATGCCGCCGTCGGCCGGCACGATTTCCACGTCGCGGATGTCTTGCACGCCGCGCACGATCCCTTCGGTCAGCGAAAAGCCCACCGCGAAATCTTCCAGCTCGGAAGGCGAGGCCATCATGGTGGCGTGCGAGATGCCGTTGTATTCCAGTGCGACGGGGACTTCCTCGGCCAGCTCGTCCCGGCTGGGCCCGGCCGGGCGCAGGCCGCCCCGCACGCGCAGCACGGACCGCGCCGTGTGGGTGTCCATGGCGCGGCCGGCCGGGAGGAGGCCGGAAGGTTCGGAAGCGCGGGGCAGCATGCGGGCCGTAGAGGGTTCAGTATGTCTGGGCAAGCATATATGATTGCCGGTATGCCCGGCACCGTGCCAGGCAGGGCCTTACTCTAGGCCAGCCGTCCGGCCTCTTCAATAAGAAATACATGACATATAAATTCCGCATCGGGCTGCGCCCCCAATGGGTGCTGGAGACCAGCGCCGAAGAGCCGGCCGTGCCCTTGCAGGACATGCTGGCCCTGCTGTCGGCCATCGACGCCACCGGCAACATCGCCGGCGCCTGCCGCGCCTGCGGGCTGTCGTACCGGCACGCCTGGGGCGTGCTGCGCCGCTTCGAGGGCGTCTTCGGCACGCAACTGCTGATCACCCGGCGGCGCCAGGGCACGCAGCTGTCTCCTTTTGCGCAGCGCCTGCTGTGGGCCAACCGGCGCATCGACGCGCGCCTGATGCCGACCCTGGAAAGCCTGGCCTCGGAATTGCAGGAGGAACTGGCGCGGCTGCTGCCCGAGGACGGCCCCCACCTGCGCCTGCATGCCAGCCACGGCTTCGCCGTGGAGGCGCTGATGCAGCACATGGCCGGGCGCGCGCCCGGCCTGGAGCTGCGCTATCGCACCGCCATCGAGGCGCTGGCCTCGCTCGAGCGCCACGAATGCGACCTTGCCGGCTTCCAGGTGCCGCTGGGCGAGTTCGAGGCGCCCATCATGGCGCGCTATGCCCAGTGGCTGGACTCGCACGAATACCGGCTCATCCACCTGGCGGTGCGCAACACGGGCCTGTTCGTGATGCCCGGCAACCCCAAGGGCATCGCCGGCATGGCGGACCTCGCGCGCCCGGACGTGCGTTTCGTCAACCGCCAGATCGGCTCGAGCACGCGCTTCCTGGTCGGCCTCATGCTGGAGCGGGCCGGCGTGTCCATCGACCAGGTTCAGGGCTACGAAACCAACGAATTCACGCACATGGCCATCGCCGCCCATATCGCCAGCGGCATGGCCGATACCGGCATGGGAGTGGAGACCGCGGCCTGGCGCTTCGGCCTGGACTTCATCCCGCTGGTGCGCGAACGGTACTTTTTCGCGATCCGCCGCTCCGGGCTGGATCTGCCGGCCATGCAGGACTTGCTGCGCATCATGCGCGGCGCCGACTACGTCGGCTACGTGAGCCGGCTGGCCGGCTACGACGCCGCCGACACCGGCCGGCTGCAGACCATGGCCGAGGCCTTCGGATAGGGGCCGTTCGCGCCGGGCCGCCGCTGCGCCCGGCGATACGTGCGGCGGCCCGGTGCGAACGCGTTCCCGATGCCGCCGGCGTGGCGGCCGGCGGCATCGGTGGCGCTCAGTGAAAGAGCAGCGCCGCTTTCTGCAGCGTGATCCACACGCCCCATGCCAGCGGCAACCCCACGCAGGCCCAGGCGAAGGCGATCATCCATGCAGGCGTGCGGAAGGCGGAGGATGCGTCGCCTTGCACCTCGGCGGCCACCGCGCGCTCGTGGGCCAGCGCCTTTTCCCGGGCCAGCTCTTCGTCGTTCATGAAATGCCGGGGATGCACCGGCCGGATGGCCAGGTTGCACAGGAAGCCGATCACCAGGATGCCGGCCAGGATGTACATGGTGATGTCGTACACCTGCGCCCGCGGCACGCCCAGCGACAGCTGGTATTCGCGGATGTAGTTGACCAGCACCGGCCCGAAGATGCCCGCCGCCGACCACGCAGTGAGCAGGCGGCCGTGGATGGCGCCCACCATTTGCGTGCCGAAGAGGTCGGCCAGGTAGGCGGGTACGGTGGAGAACCCGCCGCCGTACATGGACAGCACGATGCAGAAGGCGCCCACGAACAGCGCCAGCGCGCCGGCATGGGCCATCCAGGGCACCGAGGCGTACAGCGCGAAGCCCAGCACCAGGAAGACGAAGTAGGTCATCTTGCGCCCGATCTTGTCCGACAGGCTGGCCCAGAAGAAGCGCCCGCCGATGTTGAACAGGCTGAGCAGGCCAGTGAAGCCCGCCGCGATCGCCGCGATGGCGGCCAGCTGCGCCTTGTCGAGGTCGCCGAAGGCCAGGTCGGGGCGGTCGATCAGCCGCCCGCCGAACACTTCCTGCAGCAGCGGCGAGGCCATGCCCAGGATGCCGATGCCCGCGGTCACGTTCAGGCACAGCACCCACCACACCAGCCAGAACTGGGGAATGCCCCACACCTTTTTGACGTGCACGTGGCCCTTGGTGATCATGGCGTTGCCGGCGCGGTCGGCGGGCGGCGTCCAGCCGGCCGGCTGCCAGCCCGTGGGCGGCACGCGGTAGGCCAGGGCGCCGGACATCATGAAGACGAAGTAGATCGCCGCCATGGTCAGGAAGGTTTCCCAGACGCCCGGCGAGGCGGCGGTGGCGTAATGGCGCATCAGCATGTCGGCCAGCGGCGCGCCTATCATGGCGCCCCCGCCGAAGCCCATGATGGCCATGCCGGTGGCCATGCCGCGACGGTCGGGGAACCACTTGATGAGCGTGCTGACCGGGGATATGTAGCCCAGTCCCAGCCCGATGCCGCCGATGACGCCGGAGCCCAGCCACAGCATCCACATCTGGTGGAGGTAGACGCCGGCAGCGGAAATCACCAGCCCGCCGCACCAGCACAGCGCCGCCACCACGCCGGCCTTGCGCGGGCCCGCGCGTTCCAGCCAGCCGCCCCACATCGCGGCCGAGCAGCCCAGCAGGACGAAGAACAGGGTGTACATCCACCCCATGGTAGAGATGCGCCAGTCGCAGCCGGTGGCGAACAGCTCGGCGGCCAGGCTCATGTCGGCCGGGCAGGCCAGCGGGGCGGCGCCGCCCACCGCCTTGGACAGCGGCAGCCAGAAGACCGAGAACCCGTAGGCCATGCCTATGCACAGGTGGATGGCCAGCGCCGCGGGCGGTACCAGCCACCGGCTGTAGCCGGGGCCGGCAATGGTCCGTTCCTTGTCGAGTAACCCCGGCCGGCGGCCGGGAAGGTCCAGTACGGCGGTCTCGCTCATATCGTCTCCTCCTTCGTGGGCTGCCTTCCCCATGCGCGGTGGCCGGCGTGCCGGCGTCCGCGTCTCCTGGATATCAAAGCGGATGGACGGTCGTACCTGCTATGCCGGCGTCAGCGCCTCCCGGTTGGCGGCGACGGCTTCGAGCACCAGGGGGTGCAGCCGAACGTTTCCGGCGTCGCCGTCGGGGTGCTGCGCCAGGAAGTCGAGCAGCTGGCTGCGCATCCTGGGCTCCCAGAATTTCCGGATATGGCCGGCCACGCCGTCCAGCGCCTCGGCGCGGTCCGGCATGGCCTCGAAGAAGTCGCCGATGCGGTTGGCCATGCGTACCAGGTTGCCGGTGTCCATGGTTCAGATCGCCTCGCTTTCCCGCGCGCGCTCGCGCAGCAGCTTGCGCTGCATTTCGGAGAAACGCGACCAGCGCTGCTGCCATTCCGACGGCTGGGTCACGCGTACGGCCTGTACCGCCGTTACCTTGTATTCGGGGCAGTTGGTGGCCCAGTCGGAGCTGTCGGTGGTGACCACGTTGGCGCCGGATTCGGGGAAGTGGAAGGTGGTGTAGACCACGCCCGGCAGCACGCGGTCGGTGACCAGGGCGCGCAGCACGGTTTCGCCGGCGCGGCTTTTCACGCCCACCCAGTCGCCGTCGGAAATGCCGCGGTCCTCGGCGTCCTGCGGGTGGATTTCCAGCAGGTCCTCGCCATGCCACATGACGTTGGGCGTGCGCCGCGTCTGCGCGCCCACGTTGTATTGCGACAGGATGCGGCCGGTGGTCAGCAGCAGCGGGTATTTGCGCGTGCTGCGCTCGTCGCTGGGGACGTACTTGGTGATGAAGAACCGCCCCTTGCCGCGCACGAACTCGTCCACGTGCATGATGGGCGTTCCTTCCGGCGCCTCGTCGTTGCACGGCCACTGCAGGCTGCCCAGGCGCTCGATCTTGTCGTAGCTCACGCCGGAGAAGGTGGGCGTGAGCCGGGCGATTTCCTCCATGATCTCGGAGGGATGCGAGTAATCCATGCGGTAGCCCAGGGCGTTGGACAGGGCGGCGGTGATCTCCCAGTCGGCCAGGCCGTTCCTGGGCTCCATGACCTTGCGCACGCGCGAGATGCGCCGCTCGGCATTGGTGAAGGTGCCGTCCTTTTCCAGGAAGGAGGAGCCGGGCAGGAAGACGTGGGCGTACTTGGCGGTCTCGTTCAGGAACAGGTCCTGGACCACGATGCATTCCATGGCCGAGAGCGCGGCGGCCACGTGTTGCGTGTCGGGGTCGGACTGCACGATGTCCTCGCCCTGGCAGTACAGGCCCTTGAAGCTGCCGCCCAGGGCGGCGTCGAACATGTTGGGAATGCGCAGCCCCGGCTCGGGCTGCAGCGCGACGCCCCAGTCCGCCTCGAACAGCCGGCGCACGTCCGGATCGGAAATGTGCCGGTAGCCGGGCAGTTCGTGCGGGAAGGAGCCCATGTCGCAGGAGCCCTGCACGTTGTTCTGCCCGCGCAAGGGGTTGACCCCTACGCCTTCGCGGCCGATATTGCCGGTGGCCATGGCCAGGTTGGCGATGGCCATGACCGTGGTCGAGCCCTGGCTGTGCTCGGTCACGCCCAGGCCGTAGTAGATGGCTGCGTTGCCGCCCGTGGCGTAGAGCCGGGCCGCTCCGCGCACCAGGGCGGCGGGTACGCCGGTGACGGATTCCATGGCCTCGGGCGAGTTCTCCGGCAGCGAGACGAAGGCGCGCCATTCCTCGAACGAACGCGCCTCGCAGCGCTGCGCGACGAAGGCCTCGTCGACCAAGTTCTCGGTGGCGATCACGTGGGCCATGGAGGCCAGCAGCGCGGTGTTGGTGCCGGGGCGCACCTGCAGGTGGTAGTCGGCCTTGATGTGGGGAGAACTCACCAGCTCGATACGCCGCGGATCGATCACGATCAGGCGCGCGCCCTGGCGCAGCCGGCGCTTCAGGCGCGAGGCGAACACCGGGTGGCCGCTGCTGGGGTTGGCGCCCATGATCACCGCCACGTCGGTGTGCATGACGGAATCGAAGGTCTGGGTGCCGGCCGATTCGCCCAGCGTCTGCTTCAGCCCGTAGCCGGTGGGCGAATGGCAGACCCGCGCGCAGGTGTCGACGTTGTTGGTGCCGAATGCCGCGCGCACCAGCTTCTGCACCAGCCAGGTTTCCTCGTTGGTGCAGCGCGAGGACGTGATGCCGCCGATGGCATCGCGCCCGTGGGCAGCCTGGATGCGTCGGAACTCCGAGGCCGCGTGGCCGATCGCCTCGTCCCACGAGACTTCGCGCCAGGGATCGGTGATGCGCTCGCGGATCATGGGCTTGAGCACGCGTTCCTTGTGCGTGGTGTAGCCCCAGGCGAAGCGGCCCTTGACGCAGGAATGGCCGCGGTTGGCCTTGCCGTCCTTCCAGGGCGTCATGCGCACGACTTCCTGGCCCTTCATTTCGGCCTTGAAGCCGCATCCCACGCCGCAGTAGGCGCAGGTGGTGATCACCGAATGCTCCGACTGGCCCATTTCGATGACCGATTTCTCCTGCAGCGTCGCGGTGGGACAGGCCTGCACGCAGGCGCCGCAAGACACGCATTCGCTTTCCATGAAGGGCTGGTCCTGGCCGGCCGACACCCGCGAGCCGAAGCCGCGCCCGGAAATCGTCAGCGCGAAGGTGCCCTGGGTTTCCTCGCAGGCCCGCACGCAGCGGTTGCAGACGATGCACTTGGACGGATCGTAGGCGAAGTACGGATTGGAGACGTCCGCGGCGTCGTCCAGGTGGTTGGCGCCCTGGTAGCCGTAGCGCACCTCGCGCAGCCCTACCACGCCGGCCATGTCCTGCAGCTCGCAGTCGCCGTTGGCCGCGCAGGTCAGGCAATCCAGCGGGTGGTCGGAAATGTACAGCTCCATTACGCCGCGGCGCAGGTCCCGCAGCTTGGGCGTTTCGGTGCGCACGACCATGCCGTCTTCGGCCGGCGTGGTGCACGATGCCGGGTAGCCGCGCCGGCCGTCGATCTCGACCAGGCACAGGCGGCAGGAGCCGAAGGGTTCCAGGCTGTCGGTGGCGCACAGCTTGGGTATGGAAATGCCGGCCTCGGCGGCGGCCCGCATGACCGAGGTGCCGGCGGTCACGCAGACCGCCTGCCCGTCTATGGTCAGCGTCACGGTTTGCTGCGATTCGCGGACCGGGGTGCCGTAGTCGCGTTCGCGCTTGATCACGGTTTCGAGCATGGTCGTCTCCGTCTCAGGCCGCGCGCTCGGACGCGGCGGCCGGATGGACCCCGAAGTCTTCGGGGAAATGGTTCAGGGCGGACAGCACGGGGTAAGGCGTCATGCCGCCCAGCGCGCACAGCGAGCCGGACAGCATGGTGTCGCACAGGTCGCGCAGCAGGCGGACCTGCCGTTCGCGGTCCGCGCCGCCGGCGCGGATGCGGTCCACGACTTCCATGCCGCGGGTCGATCCGATGCGACAGGGCGTGCATTTGCCGCAGGACTCGACCGCGCAGAATTCCATGGCGAAGCGTGCCATGCGGGCCATGTCCACGCTGTCGTCGAAGGCCACCACCCCGCCGTGGCCCACCATGGCCGAGGCCTGGACGTAGGATTCGTAGTCCAGCGGGATGTCCCACTGGGATTCGGGCAGGTAGGCGCCCAGCGGCCCTCCCACCTGCACGGCGCGCAGCGGCCGGCCCGAGGCGCTGCCGCCGCCGAAGTCGTACAGCAGCTCGCGCAGCGTGAGGCCGAAGGCCTTTTCCACTAGCCCGCCGCGGCGGATGTTGCCCGCCAGCTGGAAGGGCAGCGTGCCGCGCGAGCGGCCCATGCCGAAGTCGCGGTAGCGTTCGGCACCCTGCGCCAGGATGGCCGGCACGCTGGCCAGGGTGATGACGTTGTTGATGACGGTGGGCTGGCCGAAGAGGCCCGCCAGCGCCGGCAGCGGCGGCTTGGCGCGCACGGTGCCGCGGCGGCCTTCCAGGCTTTCGAGCAGCGAGGTTTCTTCGCCGCAGATGTAGGCCCCGGCGCCGACGCGCACGTCCAGCTCGAAGCCGCGGCCGCTGCCCAGGATGTCCGGCCCCAGCCACCCCTCGCGGCGCGCCAGGCCGATGGCCTCGCGCAGCACGGCAATGGCCTGCGGATACTCGGAGCGCACGTAGATATAGCCCTGGGCCGCGCCGACCGCCAGGCCGGCGATCGCCATGCCTTCGATCAGCGTGTAGGGGTCGCCTTCCATGAGCAGGCGGTCGGCGAAGGTGCCGGAGTCGCCTTCGTCGGCGTTGCAGACCACATACTTGCGCGGGCCGGGCGCCTCGCCCGCGGTCTTCCATTTGATGCCTGCCGGGAAGGCCGCGCCGCCGCGCCCGCGCAGGCCGGAGGCGGCGACCTCCGCCACGATGGCGGCGGGGTCGGTTTCCAGCGCCCGGCGCAAGCCGGCCAGGCCCCCGAGCGCGAGATAGTCCTGCGTGGACAGCGGGTCGGCCAGCCCGACGCGGGCGAAGGTCAGGCGTTCCTGGCGGGCCAGGTACGGAATGTCTTCGGTGCGGCCATGGCCCAGCGGGTGGGCGCCGCCGGCCAGCCAGCCGGCGTCGAACAGCGCGGGGACGTCCTGGGGTTCGACCGGGCCGTAGGCCATGCGGCCGGCCGGGGTGGCGACCTCGACCAGCGGCTCCAGCCACAGCAGGCCCCGGGAGCCGTTGCGCACGATGCGCACTCCGGCGCCCCGGGCGGCGGCCTCGCGCGCGACGGCCTCGGCCACGGCCTCGGCGCCGACCGCCAGGGCGGCGCTGTCGCGCGGGACGTATACGGTAACGGGGGCGTTCACTGGGCGATGCTCCTTGGGGTAGCCGGGCGGGGCGCGTTCATGCCGCCTGCGCTTCGGCCAGCAGCCGGTCGAGTTTTTCGGGCGTCATGCGGGCATGGGCGCGGCCATTCACGGCCACGCTGGGCGACTGGGCGCACAGGCCCAGGCAGTACACCGGTTCCAGGGTGACGCCGCCGTCGGCTGTGGTGGCGTGGAAATCGCAGCCCAGGCGGGCGCGCGCATGTTCGGCCAGGCGTTCGCCACCCATGGCCTGACAGGACTCGGCGCGGCAGATCTCGACCACGTGGCGGCCCGCCGGCGCGCTGCGGAAATGGGGGTAGAAGGTGATCACGCCGTGGACCTCGGCGCGCGACAGATTGAGCGTTTCGGCCAGCACCTGCACGGTCTCCGGCGGAATACAGCCCAACTCGGCCTGCACCGCATGCAGGATGGGCAGCAGGGCGCCGGGTTCGTCGCGGTGCGCCTGGGCGATGCGGGCCGCTGTGGCGACGGCGGCGCTCGAGCCCGCGGCGGCGGCCAGCGCCAGCCCGCCGCCGCGGGCGCCGCCGGAAGAGGCCAGATCGGGAGAGGGGGGGCGAGGCATGCCGGGACTCCTCCAGGACCAGCGTCCGGGATGTGGGGCGCTGGCCGGTATATTATGTTGTTAAGAGCATATAAATCTGCGCAAACCTTGCGCGAGACATAATCTAAACCGGCTTCCGGCTGGCTTCAATAAGAAAAAAACAACATATATGTGGGCGATGCCGCTTGTGGCGTTCCGGGGTGTGGAAAGTCCGGCCGCATGGCAGGGGCCGGCGTGCAAATCGGCGGGCGGCCAGATATCATGATCTGATGAACAGAGTGATTTTCCTGGTGGACGAGCGCGACGCCGGCCTGCATGCTCCCTTGCCGGCCCCGGACGGGCCTGCCGGGGCGCCGCTGCGCGACGCCCGGTCGCGCCCCTTGCGCGACCTGCGCATTTCGGTCACCGACCGCTGCAATTTCCGCTGCACGTATTGCATGCCGCGCGAGGTCTTCGACAACAGCTATGCGTTCATGCCGCATTCTTCGTTGCTGTCGTTCGAGGAAATCGCCCGCGTGGCGCGGGTGTTCGTCGCCCAGGGCGTCGAGAAAATCCGCCTGACGGGCGGCGAGCCGCTGCTGCGCAAGGACCTGGAACGCCTGGTCGCCATGCTGGCCGCGTTGCGCACGCCGGAAGGCCGGCCGCTGGACCTGACGCTTACCACCAACGGCGTGCTGCTGGCGCGCAAGGCCCGCGCGCTGGCCGACGCCGGGCTGCGGCGCGTTTCGGTCAGCCTGGATGCCCTCGACCCCGATGTGTTCCGCCGCATGAGCGACACCCGCTTCGGCCCGGCCGATGTGCTGCGCGGCATCGAGGCCGCGGCGGCTGCGGGCCTGGGGCCGGTCAAGGTCAACATGGTCGTGCGCCGCGGCGTCAACGACCACCAGATCCTGCCCATGGCGCGGCATTTCCGCGGCAGCGGGCACATCCTGCGCTTCATCGAATACATGGACGTGGGCAGCACCAACGGCTGGAACATGGACGAGGTCGTATCCGGCCGCGATATCCTCGCCCGCATCGATGCCGATTTCCCACTGCAGCCGGTCGGGCCGCAGTACGCCGGCGAGGTCGCCAAGCGCTGGCAGTATGCCGACGGCGCAGGCGAGATCGGCGTCATCACCAGCGTCACCCACGCCTTCTGCGGGGACTGTACGCGGGCGCGCCTGTCGCCGGAAGGCCGGCTCTACCTGTGCCTGTTCGCCACGCGCGGCCACGATTTGCGCGCCCTGCTGCGCGGCGGGGCCGACGATGCGCGTATCGCGCAGACGCTGGCCGGTATCTGGTCGGCGCGCGACGACGCCTATTCCGAACTGCGCGCGCGCCTGCCCGCAGGGGCGCCGGCGGCCCGCAAGATAGAAATGAGCTACATAGGCGGATGAGCCCGCCGCTCGACGACGCGCCGGCCGGTTCTGCGCGGAACATCACGGGACTGATCCTGGCCGGCGGGCGCGGCGCCCGCATGGACGAGCGCGACAAGGGGCTGCTGGAGTGGCGCGGGCGGCCGCTGATCGCCCACGTCCGCGAACGCCTGGCCCCGCAGGTGGACGGCGTGCTGGTCAGCGCCAACCGCAACCTGGATCGCTACGCCGATTACGGCGACGTGGTGCGCGACGACGCGCAGTTCGGCGCCTGGCAGGGCCCCCTGGCGGGCGTCGCGGCCGGTATCGCCGCTTGCCGCACGCCCTGGCTGGCCGTCGTTCCCTGCGATACGCCCTGTCTGCCGGCCGACCTCGTCGCGCGCCTGTCAGACGGCGCGGCCGCCGCAGGCGCGCCGCTGGCCGTGGCCTGCGCGGGCGGGCGGCGGCATTCGGTCTGCATGCTGCTGCGCGTTTCGCTGCTGCCCGGGCTGCTGGCGTACTTGCGCGGCGGCGCGCGCAGAGTGGATACTTGGCAAGGCCTTGCGGGCGGCGTGGAGGTGGGGTTCGCGCGCGCCGAGGGCTTCTACAACATCAATACGCCAGACCAACTGGTACATACGGAACGAGACAGTGAAAGCCTCCCTGATCCGCATACGCAAGGGCCTGGCGCCGGGGGCCGCGGCCCTGGCGGCGTCTAGCGCCGTCCTGGGCGCGCCGCCGGCGCAGCCCGCCGTGGCCGACATGCAGACGGCCGCATGGGCCGCTGCCTGTGCCACTTGCCACGGCACCGCGGGGCGCGCGGCCCCGGACGCGGCCGTGCCGCCGCTGGCCGGGCGCGACGCCGGCTGGATCGCGGCGCAGATGCGCGATTTCGCGTCCGGCGCGCGGCCGGCCACCATCATGCACCAGATCGCCAAGGGCTACGACGAGGAACAGGCCGCGCGCATCGCGGCCTGGTTCGCCGCCCAGTCCCCGCAGGAGGCGCCATGAACCGCCGCAGCCTGCTCAAGGGCCTGGGCGCGGCCGGCCTGCTGGCCGCGGCGCCCGCGGTGCGCGCCTCGCAGGCGCCGCTGGGCAAGGTGGTCGTCGTGGGCGGCGGATACGGCGGCGCCACGGCCGCCAAGTACCTGCGCCTGTTCGGCGGCGGCCGCATCGATGTCACGCTGGTCGAACCCAACGCCGAGTTCGTTTCCTGCCCGCTTTCCAACCTGGTACTGGGCGGCAGCAAGGCCATGGCCGACATTACCGTGCCCTACGACGCGCTGGCCCGGCGCCATGGCGTGCGCCTGGTGCGCGCCCGCGCGGTGGCCGTCGATGCCGGGAGGCGCACCCTGCGCCTGGCTGGGGGGCAGGTGCTGCCCTACGACCGGCTCGTTCTTTCGCCCGGGGTCGATTTCATGTGGGACCGGATGGCGGGCATGGATACTCCGGAAGCACGCGCCACGGTGCTGCACGCCTGGAACGCCGAGCACCAGACCGCCGCGCTGCGCCGGCAGCTGGAGGCCATGCCCGATGGCGGCACCTTCATTCTCACCATTCCGGCCGCCCCCTACCGCTGCCCGCCGGGGCCCTACGAACGGGCCTGCCAGGTCGCCTGGTACTTCAAGCGCCACAAGCCCCGGTCCAAGGTGCGCATCTTCGACGCCAACCAGGACATCACCTCCAAGGGGCCGCTGTTCCGCCAGGCCTGGGCCGAGCACTACGCGGACCTGATCGAATACAACCCCCAGTTCAACGCGGTGCGGGTGGATGCCGCGACCCGCACGGTGGAATTCGAATTCGGCGAGACCGAGCGGGCCGACGTGCTCAATGTGCTGCCGCCCATGCGCGCGGGCGCCATTGCGGTCGATGCCGGCCTGGCCACGGCCAACGGCCGTTGGTGCGAGGTGGATTTCCTGACCTTCGAATCCGTGGCCGCGCCGGGCGTGCACGTGCTGGGCGACTCGATCCAGATCGCGCCGGCCATGCCCAAGTCGGGTCACATGGCCAACCAGCACGGCAAGACCTGCGCTGCCGCGGTGGCGGCGCTGCTGGCGGGCGAGCCGGTCGACCCCGAGCCGCTCTACGCCAATACCTGCTACAGCTTCACCTCGGACCGCGAAGTCGTCCACGTATCCAGCGTGCACCGCTACGACCCCGGCAAGAAGACCATGCTTTCCGTGCACGGCGCCGGCGGCCTGTCGCCCGCACCCAGCGAGCAGGAAGCGCCCTATGCCTTCGGCTGGGCGCGCAACATCTGGGCCGACATGCTGGGGTAGGGGGCATTCCGCACCGGACGGTACCGCAATGAAAGCGCGCGTTTCCTTCATCACGCTGGGCGTCGACGACCTGCCGCGCGCCCTGCGGTTCTATCGCGACGGCCTGGGGCTGGCTACCGAGGGCATCGTCGGGCAGGAATTCGAGCACGGCGCGGTGGCGTTCTTCGACATGCAGCCGGGCCTGCGGCTGGCGCTGTGGCCGCGAGCCAGCCTGGCCCGCGACAGCGGCCTGCCGGCGGGCCGGCCCAACCCGGCCGATTTCGCGCTGGCCCACAACGTGGCCTCGCGTGCCGAGGTCGACGCCGTCATGGCGCAGGCCGGCGCGGCCGGCGCCACGCTGGTCAAGCCGGCGCAGGACACCTTCTGGGGCGGCTATGCCGGCTACTTCCAGGACCCCGACGGGCATTTGTGGGAAGTGGCCTGGAACCCGCAATCGGTGCTGGACGACTGAGCGCGCGGCAGGCCGGCGTACGGCCGGGCCGGCGAACCGTAGCCGCAGCGGACGGCCCGGGCCGCCGGGTTGCCGGGCCGCCGCGGCGGCCCGGCAGGGAGCGGCGGGATCAGTCCGCTCCGGCTCCGGGCGATCCCGTTTCGTTGGGGGCGGTCCGGCATTCCCGGAAGATGCGGGCCTTGCAGGTGGCGCAGATGGCGGGATCGAGCCTGCGGAAGATGTCGGCGATGGCCGCCTGCTTGTCCGGGAAGATGTGGTCGCGGCCCAGGCGTTCGATGAAGCCGGTGCGTTCCCACATCTGGACGACCTCCGGCCGGGGGCGGTGGAAGTAGAGGTCGCCGCCGGCCGCGCGGCGGACTTCCAGTTCGCGTTGCCAGAGTTCGGCGCCGGAAGGGTCGATGAAGTTCATGCTGCGCGCCATGACCAGCAGGTGGCGCGGGGCGTCGGGCGCGGCCCGCAGGGAGTGCAGCCGGTCGCTCACGTGCGACAGGGCGCCGAAATACACCGAGCCTTCCATGCGCAGCAGCTTGAGCTGGGGGCATTCCGGCAGCGTGCCTCCGGGATGGCCGTCTATCACCACCAGCCGCCGGTCTTCGTCGCGGGAGTCGAAACCCATGGTGCGCATGGCCGGCTTGGAGGTGCGGTACAGGTAGGACACCAGCGACAGTATCGTGCCCAGCAGGATGGCGGTTTCCAGGCGGATGGTGACCGTGGCCACCGCCGTGGCCGCGGCGATGCCGAATTCGGTGCGGTGGCGGGTGAACAGCCACTGCCAGCGGGGAATCTCCAGCAGCGACCAGGCTACCAGCACCAGCAGGCCGGCGATGGCGGCCATGGGGATCAGGGCCAGCAGGGGGGCGCTGACCGCAACGAGCACCAGCAGCAGCAGCGACGAGAACACGCCCGCCATGGGGGTACGTGCGCCGGCTTCCAGGTTGGGCATGGAGCGGTTCAGCGAGCCGCAGGAGACATAACAGGAAAAGAAGCCGCCCACGATGTTGGACAGGCCCTGGCCGATGAATTCCCGGTTGGCGTCGATGCGCTGGCCCGAGCGGGCGGCCACCGCCTTGGCGATGGAGATGGACTGGCCCAGGGCCACGATGGTCAGCGCGAACGCCAGCCCCATCAGCTCGGGCAGGGCGTGCCAGTCGATGTCCGGGAAGTTGAAAGGAGGGATGGGCGAGGGGATGGCTCCCACCAGCTCGATCTGCGCCAGCCCCCAGCCGGGCGCCAGGCGGTTGAAGATGTAGGCCGCCAGGGTCCCGGCCAGCAGGCCGATCAGCATGAAGGGTTTGCGCCGGTCCCAGCGCCGGACCCCCAGCGCCGCCCCCAGCGTGACGAAGCCCACGGCCACGGCGCCCGGGTTGGCCTGGTCCAGCTGGCGGGCGAGGTAATAGAGTGTGGAGCCCGCGCCGTGGGCGCCCGGCGTGGCCAGCGCCAGCCAGTCGTTGAGCGCGTGCACCGCGATCAGGATGGCCGCCCCGCTGGTAAACCCCAGCAGCGCCGCGGGCGAAATGAAGTTGGCCACCGACCCGACCCGCAGCACGCCGATCAGCCACTGCATGATGCCCACCAGGATGGTGACCGCCAGCGCCAGCTGGATGTATTGCGGCCCGCCGGCCGCCGCCAGCGGGGAGATCATGGCGAACAGCGCCAGCGAGTTGGCGTTGGTCGGCCCCGACATGACGTGAAAGCTGGAGCCGAAAACGGCCGCGATCACACAGGGCACGATGGCGCTGTACAGCCCGTATTCGGCCGGCAGCCCCGCCAGGGTGGCGAAGGCGATGCCCTGCGGCAGCACCAGCACCGCGCCCAGCAGCCCCGCCATGAGGTCGGCGCGCAGCGAGGCGCGGTTGACCAGGGCGATCCAGGGGAAAAAGCGGACGGCGGCTTGGCGCGGGAGCGAGGTCATGGACGGCGGGAGGCGGCTCTGCGGGAAGGCAAAACAAACAGTATGCCACCCGCTGGCTGACGAACAGCCGACTGTGCCGTTATCGGCCAGGCTGATACATTATATATTCCTTATATGTAATATATTCTGCTATCATTAGCATATAACCCTTAGTTTTAGACCTCGAGCCGGAGGAGACGAGTGAAGTCACCCGCGCGCACACCCGCGGGGCGCCTGTTGCGTGCCCCCGAAAACTTCATCCCGTCCGACCTGGCCGGGGAAATCGCCCGCCACGGGCTGGACGAAACCCGCCGCGGTTTCCTGCGCAGCAGCTTCCGCGCCGCGGGCGCGGCGCTGGCCGCGGGCGCCGCCGGCACCGCGCTGGCCCAGCAAGCCGCAGCTGCCGGGGGCGGCGAGGAAGTCATCCTCGAGCCCCGTCCCTGGACGACGTCCCTGGGCAAGCCGGTGGCCTTCGCGCCCTACGGCATGCCGTCGCGCTACGAGGCCAACCTGCAGCGGCGCGAATCGCCGGGCCTGACCCGGGTCTCGGCCGCTTCGGTGGCCTTCGCTCCGCTCCAGGGCTTCTTCGGCATCATCACCCCCAACGGCTTGCACTTCGAGCGGCACCACCAGGGCTGGGTCGACGTCGACCCCTCCCAGCACCGCTTCATGATCAACGGGCTGGTCAGGCAGCCGCGCGTCTACACCATGGACGACCTGATGCGCCTGCCCTCGGTCTCGCGCATCCATTTCATCGAGTGCGGCGCCAATACCGGCCCGGAATGGGGCAACGCCGCGGTGCCCACCGTGCAGTACACGCACGGCATGCTCTCCTGTTGCGAATACACGGGCGTGCCGCTGTCGGCGTTGCTGGACGATTGCGGAGCGGATCTCAAAAAGGGCAAGTACGTCCTGGCCGAGGGCGCGGACGGTTCCAGCATGACCCGCACCATACCCATGGAAATGGCGCTGGACGATGTCATCGTGGCCTGGGGCATGAACGGCGAGATGCTGCGGCCCGAGAACGGCTACCCCTTGCGGCTGGTCGTGCCCGGCGTGCAGGGCGTGTCCTGGGTCAAGTGGCTGCGCCGCATCGAAGTCGGCGACCAGCCCTGGAACGCCAAGGACGAAACCGTCCACTACGTCGACCTGATGCCGGGCGGCATGCACCGCCAGTACACCTCCATCCAGGAATGCAAGTCGGTCATCACCACGCCCTCGGGCGGGCAGGTGCTGCTCGACAAGGGTTTCTACAACATCAGCGGGCTGGCCTGGTCCGGACGCGGCAAGATCAAGCAGGTCGACGTCTCCGTCGACGGCGGCCGCAACTGGCGCACGGCGCGCCTGGAAACCCCGGTGCTCTCCAAGAGCCTGACGCGTTTCAACATCGACTGGGTCTGGGACGGCAGCCCGGTCATCCTGCAGAGCCGGGCCATGGACGAAACCGGCTACGTCCAGCCCCGCTACGGCCAGCTGCGCGAAGTGCGCGGCTCGCGATCCATCTATCACAACAACGCCATCCAGTCCTGGAAAGTGGCGGAAAGCGGCGAGGTGTCGAATGTCCACGTCGAATAAGCGCTTCCTGGCGGTCTGTGCGCTGGCCGCTTGCCTGTTTCCGGCCGCGGGCGCAACGGCTGCCGAAGACGCCGCCTCCGGCAAGTTCCCCGGCGTGGGGCGTGCCGCCACCGACGCCGAGGTCGCCGCCTGGGACATCGACGTGCGCCCCGACTTCAAGGGCCTGCCGGCCGGCAAGGGCACGGTCCAGGCCGGCGCCGACATCTGGGACGGCAAGTGCGCCACCTGCCACGGCACCTTCGGCGAGAGCAACGAGGTCTTCACTCCCATCGTGGGCGGCACCACGGCCGAGGACATGAAGACCGGCCGCGTGGCGGCGCTGGCCAACAATTCCCAGCCGCAGCGCACCACCCTCATGAAGGTGAGCACGGTCTCCACCCTCTGGGACTACATCCATCGCGCCATGCCCTGGGACGCGCCCAAGAGCCTGTCCAACGACGAGGTCTATTCAGTACTGGCCTATATCCTGAACCTGGGCGAGATCGTGCCGTCGGACTTCGAGCTGTCGGACAAGAACATCGCCGAGGTTCAGGCCCTGATGCCCAACCGCAACGGCATGACCACCGACCACGGCATGTGGCGGGTGGACGGCAAGCCGGACACGCACAACGAAGCCTGCATGAAGGACTGCGTCGCCGCGGTCAAGGTGTCGTCCGAATTGCCCGACTATGCGCGCAACGCCCACGGCGACATCGCGGCGCAGAACCGGATCATCGGCCCGGTGCGTGGCGCCGACACCCTCAAACCGCCCTTGCAGGGCAAGGCCGGCGAGCATGCCGACGCGGTGCGCGCCCATGCCTGGAGCACGGTGGCGGAAGCGGCCGGTGCCGCGGCGCCGGCCAAGGCGGCCGGCGCAGGCGCGGCCGCCGGGCAGGAGGGCCAGGCCGCTGCGCCGCAGGCCGATCTGGCCGGCGCCAAGATCGTCGCGGCCAACACCTGCGTGGGCTGCCACGCGGTTGATCGTAAAATGGTGGGTCCGAGCTATCGCGACGTCGCCGCCAAGTACAAGGACCAGGCCGGCGCGCGGGACATGCTGATCCAGAAGATCCGCAAGGGCGGTGCGGGCGCATGGGGGCCAATCCCAATGCCGCCCAATCCCGCGATCAGCGATACTGACCTCAACACCGCGGTCGACTGGATCCTGTCCGGCGCGCCCGCGGAAAATTGATTTTTTCTCGTTCCTTAGGGGAGATAACCATGAACCAGCAACGACGTGACGTACTGCGCCTGGGCACCGTCCTGGGCCTGGCCGTCGCCGCGGGCCTGCTGCGGCCCGAGCAAGCCTGGGCCGCGCAGGCCGAGTGGAACAAGCAGGCTTTCGACGGCAAGAGCGTCGAAGACGTCATCAAGGCCCTGGGCGGGCAGGAAGCCGCCGAAAGCGACCAGATCACCCTGGTGGCGCCGGACATCGCCGAGAACGGGGCGGTGGTGCCCGTCGGGGCAACCAGCAAGCTGCCCAAGACCGAGCAGATTTCCATCCTGATCCCCAAGAATCCCAACGCGCTGGCCGCCCGCTTCGACCTGCCCGAGGGCACCGAGCCCGAGATTGCCACCCGCGTCAAGATGGGCGAGACTTCCGACGTCTATGCGCTGGTCAAGGCCGACGGCAAGTTCTACATGGCCCACAAAGAAATCAAAGTCACCCTGGGCGGCTGCGGCGGCTGAGCCCGACGGTCCCACTGAATCCAAGGAGCAATCATGGCAACGCGACCGATGCGGATCCGCGCCACCGAGAAAGACGGTGTCACCGAAGTCAAGGTACTCATGAGCCACATCATGGAGACCGGCCAGCGCAAGGACGGCGAAGGCAATATCGTGCCCGCCCACTTCATCCAGAACGTGGTCGTCAAGAACGGCGACAAGACGGTGCTCTCGGCCGAATGGGGCCCCGCCGTCTCGCGCGACCCTTTCCTGTCGTTCAAGTTCAAGGGCGGCAAGAAGGGCGACAAGCTCACCGTTACCTGGACCGACAACAAGGGCGAATCGCGCACCGACGAAGCGACCGTGTCCTGACGCACGGCCGATCCCGAGGGAACTGGCGGCAACAACAAGATGCCCGCCGCGCTAGCGCGGCGGGCAAACCGCAAGAGGAGAAGCTTCATGAAAAGCATGCGCATGGCCGCGGCCTGTATGGCAGTCGCGGCGCTGCTGGCCGGCCAGCCGGCCGCGGCGGCCGAAGAATCCGACACCGCGCAGGGCATCGCCGAATACCGCGAGATGCTGTCCGACGGCAACCCCGCCGAACTCATCGAAATGACCGGCGAGGACCTCTGGAAGGAACCGCGCGGGCCCAAGGCGGCTTCGCTCGAACAATGCGACCTGGGCATGGGGCCCGGCGTGCTCAAGGGCGCCTACGCCCACATGCCGCGCTATTTCAAGGACGCGGACAAGGTCATGGATCTTGAAACGCGCCTGGTCTACTGCATGGTCAACCTGCAGGGCTTCACGGCCGAGGAAGTCACCAAGAAGCCGTTCTCGGGCGCCGGGCAGTATTCGACCGACATGGAATCGCTGGTCGCCTACGTCGTCGCGCAATCGCGCGGCGTGGAGATCGCGGTGCCGCAGGAGCACGCCAAGGAGCGCGAGGCCTTCGCCCGCGGCCGCGAGATCTTCTACTTCCGCGGCGGCCCCTACGATTTTTCGTGCGCGTCCTGCCATAGCCGGGATGACCAGCGCATCCGGCTTCAAGACCTGCCCAACCTTACCAAGCAGGAACCCGCCCGCGCGGCGTTCTCCACCTGGCCGGCGTACCGCGTCTCGCAGGGCGCGCTGCGCAGCATGCAATGGCGCCTGAACGACTGCTTCCGCCAGCAGCGCATGCCCGTGCTGAAGTACGGCTCGCAGGCCTCGATCGACCTCACGGTGTTCCTGGGGGTCAATGCCAACGGCGGCGCCATGAACGCGCCGGCGATCAAGCGCTGATACGGAGAACGACATCATGTTGCGTATGAATGCACTTGCGCCGGCCTGCGCCGGCCTGGCGATGGCCCTGTCGGCCGCGTCCGCGTCCGCCCAGCAGGCGGGAGACATCAAGGTCGACTACGACGCCCTGGTCGCCGAACTCAAGGAATCCTTTTCCGAGAAGGGCCTGGCCAAGCTGGACCGCCTGGACCAGTCCGACATGCAGAAGGCCTGCTCGCGCGCCGATGCGGGCGGCGAGCTGCCCGCGGACGTCTCCGGGCGCATCACCAAGGAAGCCATGGCCAGCATCAAGCCGCCGGCCGACGGCAATTACCTGGGCGACTGGAAGGCGGGCGAAAAGGTGGCGCAGAACGGCCGCGGCCTGCAGTTCTCCGATACGGCCAATACGGTCAACGGAGGCAACTGCTACGCCTGCCACCAGATGACCAAGGCCGAGATCTCCTTCGGGAACATCGGGCCCTCGCTGTACCAGTACGGCAAGCTGCGCGGCGATTCCAAGGAGATCGTCGAGTACACCTGGAACAAGATCTACAACTCGCATGCCTACATGCCTTGTTCCAACATGCCGCGCTTCGGCGCGGCGGGCATCCTGACCGAACAGCAGCTCAAGGACGTGATGGCGCTGCTGCTCGATCCCAAGTCGCCGGTCAACGACGACAGCGTCAAGCCCTGACGCGCTGCACCCGGGGCGGGTGGTCGATGCCCCGGCCGATAGCTTGTTCGGCGCGCCGCGCCGCCGTTTTCGCGACGGCGGGGCGGCGCGCCCCACATCAGGAGTCTTAGCATGCAGGCCTGGAGTCATGGCATGCCGGCGGCCGCCGCACGGCGCCTGCGGTTCGCGCTGGCGGGCATGTTGCTGGCCGCCGCGCCCGCCCTGTCCTTGGCGCAGGCCATGGCCAAGGTCGGGGATGCCGTGTCCCTCCCCGAGATCACCCTGCTGGACGGGCGGACGCTGCCCGCCGGCCACTATGCCGGCAAGCCCGTCGTCATCGAATACTGGGCGTCCTGGTGCCCGTTCTGCGCGCGCCAGAATCCCCATCTGCAGAAGCTGACCGACGCCACGCGGGGCAAGGGCCTGGAGGTGCTGGCCATCAGCATCGACAAGCAGCCCGGCGAGGCGCGCGACTACCTGGCCAAGCATGCCTACACTTTCGACGCCGCCATGGAGACCGACGCCCTGCGGGCCGTCTTCGGCAAGCGGCGCGTGATCCCGGAGATCTTCGTGATCGACGCGCAGGGCAAGCTGGCCGAGATCATTCCCGGCGAGATGTTCGAGGAAGACGTCCTCGAACTGGCCCGCTACGCCAAGCCATGAGGCGCGTCCGACGCGCGGGCTTCCCGGCGCCGGCCGGTCGCGGCCCGGCGTCCTGTCCCGCTCGCCCGTCGCCATGACCGGGCCGGCGTTTCCGTTCCACCCGCCTGTCCGCGGCGCCGCGCCCGGCCGGCTATCCACCCGCTAGAGACATGATCAATCGACGCGAATTCCTGCACATACTGGCCGTGGCCGCCGCCGGCGGCATGGGGCTGTCGCATTCGCCGCGCGCCGCGGCCCAGGCGGCCGAGAAGTTCTACGACCTGCCGCGCTTCGGCAACGTGCATTTCCTGCACTTCACCGATTGCCACGCCCAGCTGCTGCCCATCTACTTTCGCGAGCCCAGCGTCAACCTGGGCATCGGCCAGGCCGCCGGCAAGGCGCCCCACCTGGTCGGCGAGCACCTGCTCAAGGCCTACGGCATCGCGCCCGGCACCGCCGAGGCCCATGCCTTCACCTGCCTGGACTTCGAGAACGCCGCGCGCCAGTACGGCAAGGTGGGCGGCTTTGCGCACCTCGCCACCCTCGTGAAGCGCCTGAAGGCTTCCCGCCCGGGCGCGCTGCTGCTCGACGGCGGCGACACCTGGCAGGGCTCGGGCACGGCACTGTGGACCAAGGGCCAGGACATGGTCGACGCCTGCCTGGAACTGGGCGTGGACATCATGACCGCGCACTGGGAATTCACCCTCGGCGCCGAGCGCGTGCAGGAAGTGCTCGAGAAAGACTTCAAGGGCAAGGTTGATTTCGTCGCGCACAACGTCGAGACCGCCGACTTCGGCGACCCGGTGTTCGCGCCCTACACCTTGCGCGAGATGAACGGCGTGCCGGTGGCGATCATCGGCCAGGCCTTCCCCTATACGCCCATCGCCAACCCCCGCTACCTGGTGCCGGACTGGAGCTTCGGCATCCAGGAAGCCCGCCTGCAGGAAACCATAGACGAAGCGCGCGGCAAGGGCGCGCAGGCAGTGGTGCTGCTGTCGCACAACGGCATGGACGTCGACCTCAAGCTGGCTTCCCGCGTGCGCGGGCTGGACGCCATCCTGGGCGGCCACACCCACGACGGCGTGCCGGCCCCGGTCGAGGTGTCCAATGCCGGCGGCAAGACGCTGGTGACCAACGCCGGCAGCAACAGCAAGTTCCTGGGCGTGCTGGATTTCGACGTGCGCGACGGCAAGGTGGCGGGCTACCGATACAAGCTGCTGCCCGTCTTCGCCAACTACCTGCCGGCCGACGACGGCATGGCCGGGCTGGTCGAGCGCATCCGCGCGCCCTATGCTTCAAAGCTGGCCGAGCAATTGGCGGTCACGGAAGATACCCTGTACCGCCGGGGCAACTTCAACGGCACCTTCGACCAGGTGATCCTGGATGCGCTCATGCAGGTCAAGGGCGCCGAGATTTCCTTCTCGCCGGGCTTCCGCTGGGGCACCAGCCTGCTGCCGGGCCAGCCCATCACCATGGAAAACCTGCTGGACCAGACCGCCATCACGTATCCGTACACGACGCTTACCGAGATGAGCGGCGCCACCATCAAGACCGTGCTCGAGGACGTGGCCGACAACCTGTTCAACCCGGATCCCTATTACCAGCAGGGCGGGGACATGGTGCGCGTGGGCGGGATGCAGTACGCCATCGACCCCAATGCCGCGGCGGGCTCGCGCATCAGCGATATGCGCCTGGACGGCAAGCCCATAGAGGCGGACAAGACCTACAAGGTGGCGGGCTGGGCGCCGGTGGCCGAGGGCGCGTCCGGCGAGCCCGTCTGGGAGGTGGTGGGCGCCTACCTGCGCGACCGCAAGACGATCGGGCAGGTGCGCCTGAATGAGCCCAAGGTCAAGGGCATGGAAGGCAATCAGGGCTTGATATAAGAGTAGCCCTGCTGCTGGAGGTGGGCCAGCTCGACCACGCCGGAAGGCGTGAAGTCCGCCTCCAGCACGAACTGGTCCTTGTCCAGCTTGCGGTTCTTGAGGGTGATCTCGCAGACCTCGAACTTGACGCCGCGCGCGGCCAGGGCAGAGACCAGGGGGCCGACGGTGTTGGCGTCCTTGTAGTCGGTCATCAGGAAGTCCACGCCTTCGGCGTGGGCAACCACTTTGATTTCGGTGTCGGGTGCGGTGTCCAGGTGGTTGCGGATATTGCGCAAGGCCGCCAGCGCCTGGCCGGCCGAGTCGTTGATGTGGTAGACGACCTTGTCGCCGGCCAGCGCGGTGCCCGCGCCGGCCAGCAGCGCGAAACCGAGTGTCCAGGTCAGCAGGCGTTTGATCATGGTGGGTCTCCTTCTCTGTGTGGGGGATGGGGGAAATGGGCATGCGGGGCGATGCGGTCGCCCCGCGGGCCGGGCGGCTCAAGCCAGCCAGCGGGCGAAGTCGTAGTAGTCCACCGGCGTGCCGTCGGGCACCGGTGTGTCGGGCGGGATGCGCGCCAGCCCGTCGGCCCAGGGCAGCGAGCCGATCGCGCCCGAACCCTGGTGACGGTAGGGGTGCAGCGCTTCGCCGTCGCCCTCGGGGCGGCATTGCACGCGCAGGAATTCCTCGCGGCTGTCCTGGCGCACCGTCTGCGTACGCAGCACCACGCGGCGCACCGGGGGGAAAGGGTCGCGCCGGCCCTGCATGCGCCGCAGCAGCGGCGAGACCAGCAGCGTGAACACGGCATAGGCCGAAACGGGATTGCCGGGCAGGCAGACCACCGGCTTGCCGCCGATGTGCGCCAGCGCGACCGGCTTGCCCGGCTTCATGCGCACCTTCCAGAGTGCCAGTTCGCCGCCCAGCGCTTCCAGCGTGGGCTTGACCAGGTCGCGCTCGCCGACCGACACGCCGCCCACGCTGATCACCAGGTCGCATTCCGCCAGCAGGGCCTCGAAGGCCTCGCGCAGCGCGTGCGGCTCGTCCGGCGCGTGCAGCACGCGCACGGGTTCCGCATGCAGCCGGCGCACCAGCGCCGCCAGCATGGGGCCGTTGGAGTTGTAGATCTGCTGCGGCGCGCGAGGCTGGCCGGGCGCCACGAGCTCGTCCCCGGTGGTCAGGATACCGACCTTCAGGCGCGGGCGCACCGCGATCTCGGCCAGCCCTTGGGAGGCAAGCATGGCGACCTGAGCGGCCTGCAGCAGGGTGCCGGCGGGCAGGATCTCGGTTCCGCGGGCGATGTCTTCGCCCTGCCGGCGCACGTGCTGGCCGGGCTGGGGGGCTTCCAGGATCTCGACCGCGCCGCCGGTTTCGCGGCAGACTTCCTGCAACACGACGGTGTCCGCACCGGGGGGGATCAGGCTGCCGGTGAACAGGCGCGTCGCCTGGCCGGGCACCAGCGGCTCGGGCGCGTCGCCCGCGTAGCAGCGTTGCTGGACGGGCAGGCGCGCACCGGCGGCATAGTCGGCGGCGCGGATGGCGTAGCCGTCCATGGCGCTGTTGTCGGCCGGGGGCGAGTCGAGCAGGGCGACGACGGGTTCGGCCAGTACGCGGCCCGCGGCCTGTTCCAGCGGGCAGGCCTCGCGGCCTTGCGGCTCGGGCGCGGCCTCGGACAACCGGGCCTGGGCGAGTGGGAAATCGAGCATGGGCGGTGGCGGCCTTTTCGGTGGACTAGCCTTGGCCGCGGCGCAGCAGGTGCGTGGCAAAGTTGCAGGGCCGGTGTTCCCGGTCCAGCTGTTCGCGGATGATGTGGTCCCATGCCGTCTGGCAGGCATGGTTGGAGCCTGGCAGGCAGAAGATCAGCGTACCGTTGGCGAAGCCGGCCAGGGCGCGCGACTGCACCGTGGAGCTGCCGATCTCGGCATAGGAAAGCTGTCGGAACAGTTCGCCGAAGCCGGGGATTTCCTTGTCGAGCAGCGGGGCGACCGCCTCGGGCGTGGAGTCGCGGTGGGAAAAGCCGGTGCCTCCCGTGGTGAGGATCACCTGGATGTCCTCGTCGGCGATCCAGTCGCTGAGCGCGCGCCGGATCTGGTAGACGTCGTCCCTGACGATTTCGCGCTTGCGGCAGTGGTGTCCGGCGTGGGCGATGTGTTCGGCCAGCCAGTTGCCGGACGTGTCGTTGCCGGCGGTGCGCGTGTCGCTGATCGTCAGCACGGCGCAGGCCAGGGCCGATGGCTTATCCATTGTCGTTCTCCGTGGAGGGGGGCGGGTCCGGCTCCCATTGCCGGGCCCGGTCGAAATCCGATTGCCGCGCCTCGACCCAGAAGCTGCGGCCGTCCTGGAGCGTTTCGCGTTTCCAGAAAGGCGCCCGGGTCTTGAGGGCGTCCATGATGTATTCGCAGGCGCGGAAGGCATCCCCCCGGTGCGCGGCGGCCACGGCCACGAACACGATGCGCTCGCCGAGGTCCAGCGCGCCGTAGCGGTGGGCAATGACGTAGCCGGCCGCATCCCAGCGGCCCAGCGCGGTGTCGCCGATTTCGGCCAGTTCGCGCTCGCACATGCCGGGATAGTGTTCGAGGTAAAGCGTGCTCGTGGGCTCGCCGGGGGCGAAGTCGCGCACGTAGCCGGTGAACGCCGCCACCGCGCCGGCGCGGGCCGCACAGGCCGCGCGCAGGGCTTCCTGCAGGGCGGGGGCGTCGAAATCGGCTTCGCCGACGACGATGCGGCGCGGCGCGCGGGCGTCCATGCGGGGTCAGCCTCCGGTGACCGGCTCGAACACGGCGACTTCGTCGCCCGGCCGGATGGTGACCGACGACGGCCGGTGGTACTGGTTGACCGCGAGCTTCAGCCGGGAGGCGGGCGCCAGCCCGGGGTAGCGCGATTCCAGCTGCGCCAGCAGCTCGCCGCCGCTGACCGGCCCGGCCAGCGGCAGGGATTCACCGCGCTTGCCGACCAGTTCGGCTATGCGCGCGAAATACAGCAGTTCAATCGTTGCGCCATTCGCCACTTTTGCCTCCCGCCTTGTATTCCAGGCGGACCTCTTCTATGCGTATGCCCTTGTCCGCCGCCTTGCACATGTCGTAGACGGTGAGGGCGGCGACGCCGACGGCCGTCATGGCTTCCATTTCGACGCCGGTCTTGTAGTGCGTGCGGCAGGTCGCGCGGATGTCCACCGTGCCGGCCTCGGGGTCCAGGGCGAATTCGATGCCCACGAAATCGAGCGGCAGGCCGTGGCACAGCGGGATGAGTTCCGGGCAGCGTTTGGCGGCCAGCACGCCGGCCACCCGGGCCGTGTTCAGGACTTCGCCCTTGCCGCGGCCCTGGCCGGACTGCTCCAGCAGCGCGAAGGCCTGCGGCGACAGGCGTACCCGGCCGCGCGCGACGGCCACCCGCGCGGTCTCCGGCTTGTGGCCGACGTCCACCATGCGGATCTGGCCGGATTCGTCCAGATGGCTGAGGGCGGGAACGGTATCGCGCATGGGTCGGGTCGGGCGGTGGGTGGTGTAATGTCCTGCAACAACGTTCGACGGCGCCAAAGCCCCGCGCGTTGCTCGAGACCTCTATGATAGACGAGGGTGGCGGACAGCGCGATAATCCCGCAGGTTTGCCCGGACTTTTCAGGAGGGCTCATGCCGTTGCGGCTTCCGCGGATACGGTTCACGCGACGCCTGGCTCGATGGCTGCTGGCGATCGTGGCGGTGGTGTTGGTGGTGTGCGGCGTTGCCGCCTGGCAGGTTCCCAAGCTGGTGCGCAGCGCCCTGACCGGCGACGTCGCGCAGATGATCGGGCGCGACATCGCCGTCGGCGACATCCGCTTCAACCCCTTCACGCTCACCCTTTCGCTGCGCGAGCTCTCCGTGGACCAGCCCGGCGGGCCGCCGCTGCTCACCGTGGTGGAGCTCGACGCCAGCGCGTCCTTCGCCTCGCTGTTCCTGTTCGCCCCGGTGGTCGACCGCCTGGTGGTGCGCGAGCCCAAGGTGGCGATCACGCGCGAGGGTCCCACCGCCTTCAGCTTCTCGGACATCCCGGCCCGCCTGGCCGAGCTGTCGGCCGGCAAGCCGCCCGAGCCGCCTTCGGACGAACTGCCGCGCTTTTCGCTGAACAACCTGGTGCTCGAGCAGGGCAGCATCGTCATGGACGACAAGGTCTCCGGGCGCCGCCAGGTGATCGACGGCATCGGCATCGGCGTGCCCTTTCTTTCCACGCTGGACTACGCGGCCGACATCGACGTCGAGCCGCGCTTCGAGGCCCGCATCAACGGCAGCCCGCTGCGCCTGACCGGCACCGCCCGGCCCTTCGACGAGACCCGCTCGTCCACGCTGGACATCGATTTCCACGGCCTGGCCCTCCAGGAATGGGCCGACGCTTGGCCGCTGGCGCTGCCCCTCGAGGTGCGCAAGGCCCTGCTGGACGCCGACCTGGAGCTGGTGTTCGAGCAGCCCAGGGGACAGGCGCCCAAGGTACGCGTCGCGGGCGACATGGGGCTGCGCGCGCTGGACGTGCGCGAGACCGGCGGCGAGCCGCTGCTGGCCTGGGACTCGCTGGAGCTGCGCCGCATCGACCTGGAGCCGCTGGCCCAGCGCGTGGCCGTCGGCGAGGTCGAACTGATCGGCCCGCGCGCCCGGGTGCGCCGCGATGCGGACGGCGGGCTCAACTGGCTGAAGGTGGTGGATGGCCTGCAGCGCGCGGCTTCCGCGCCGGTGCCGAAGACCGTGGCCGCCGCCCCGCCTGCTCCGGCGGCGTCCCCCGAGCCGGCCGGCACGGCCGAGAAGCCGGCGCCGCCGGCTTCCGGAGCCGCGCCGGCGGATCCGGCATTACCGGCGACCCAATCGGCGCAGGCCGGCGAGACCGCCCTGGCCGCCGGGCCCGCCGCCGCGCCGGGTCCGGCGCCGGCGTCCGGCGCTCCGCCGGCTTCCGGGGCCGGAGCCGATGCGCCCGGCGCGGCGGCGGCCACTGTCGAGCCGCCGGCCACCTGGCAGGTGGCGGTCGACGCCGTCAACGTATCCGGCGGCGAGGCCGCGGTGAGCGATGCCGGCTCGGGCCTGGACTACACGCTGTCGGGCCTGGGCGCCACGGTAGAGAACTTCGCCCTGCCGCAGCCTGCCGACCGCCCGGTCGCGCTCTGGCTGAGCGCGGAGAATGCCGACGGCGGCACCTTGCGCGTGAAGGGCGAGGCCCGGCTGCAGCCGTTTTCCACCGACGCCACCGTGGAGCTGGCCTCGTGGGCCCTGGCCCCGCTTTCGGCGCCGCTGCGGCAGGCGGCCTCGCTGGCGGTGCGCGACGGCACTGCCGACCTGGCCGCCAAGGTACATGCCGCCCAGGGGCCGGCCGGCGTCGAGGTCGAGGCCCGCGACATCGCGCTGGGCCTGCACGGCCTGGCGCTGCGCGACGAGCGCGCCGATCCCGCCGTGGACCTTGGGCTGGAATCGCTTGCGCTGACGGCCGACCGCTACGCGCAGAAGCGGGGCTCGGTCACCCGCTACAAGCTGGACGCGGACGGTATCCAGGGGCCGGGCAAGCTGGCCCTGGCCGGCACCTTCCAGCCCATGCCGCTGTCGGTCAAGGCCTCGGTGGCGCTGGAGGACCTGGACCTGGCCGCCTTCGCATCCTACGCCGCGCCTTACCTGAACGCGACGGTGCGCAGCCTGTCGGTGGGCGCGCGCGGCGAGGCCGAGTTCGCCGCCGCCGAGGGCGCGTCCCCCATGCGCGCCAGCTGGAAGGGCGGAGTGGATCTCTCCGACCTGGAACTCGACGACCGGGTCAACCAGGCGGACTTCCTGAAATGGGGCCGGCTGGGCTTTTCCGACATGGCGGTGGACGTGGCCGGCGACCGCATCCGGGCCGGGCTGGGCGACGTGGCGCTGGACGATTTCTACGGCCGCGTCATCCTGAGCGCCGAGGGCCGCCTGAACGTCATGGACCTGGTCGCCGAGCGCGGCGAGGCAGGCGGCTCCATCACCGAGGACACCCAGACCCGGCGGCGCGAACCGGCCGCATCCGGCCACGCCGGCCCGGCGCCGGACATCTCGGTCCACAGCGTGACCCTGTCGCGCGGCAAGGTCAATTTCACCGACCGCTTCGTGCGGCCGAACTACACCGCCGACCTGACCCGCATCGAGGGCACCGTGTCGGAGGTGTCGTCGTCCCGGCCCAAGCCGGCCAAGGTGGCGGTCAAGGGCCGCGTCTACGACAACGCGCCGTTCTCGCTGGGCGGTACGGTCCAGCCGTTCGCGCAATACCTGTCGCTGGACCTCAAGGCGTCGGCCAAGGGCGTGGACCTGCCCAAGTTCACCACCTATTCCGCCAAGTACGTCGGCTACCCGATCCGGCGCGGCAAGCTGTCGCTGGACGTGGCCTACCGCATCAAGGACCGCGAGCTGCAGGCCAGCAACCGCGTGGTGCTCAACCAGCTGACCTTCGGCGACAAGACCGACAGCCCCGACGCCACCAAGCTGCCGGTGATGCTGGCGGTGGCCTTGCTCAAGGACAGGCAGGGCAACATCGACATCAACCTGCCCGTTTCCGGCTCGCTCGACGATCCCCAGTTCTCGGTGGGCGGCATCATCCTGCGCGTGTTCGTCAACCTGATCGTCAAGGCGGTGACCTCGCCCTTTTCGCTGCTGGCCTCGGCCTTCGGCAGCGAAGAGGATCTTTCCTACATCGAGTTCGAGCCCGGCAGCGCCGAGCTCTCGCCGGACGCCACGGACCGCATCGGCACATTGGCCGCGGCGCTCGAGGACCGGCCCGCGCTCAAGCTGGACGTGGGCGGGCGCGCCGACCCGCAGGCCGACGAGGCGGGCCTGCGCCAGGCCTGGGTCGAGGCGCGCATCCGCGAGGCCAAGGCCGCCGACCTCTCCGACCGCAAGCGCAAGGTCGACCCGGACACCGTCGAGATCGCGCCCGGCGAGCGCGAAAAGTACCTGGAAGAGGCCTATGACGAGGCCGACTTCGACGGCAAGCCGCGCAATTTCATCGGCATGGCCAAGTCCCTGCCGCCGGACGAAATGGAGGCGCTGCTGCGGGCGGCGGCGCCGGTCGACCAGGACGCGATGCGGCGCCTGGCCGACGCACGCGCCCAGGCCGTGCTGGACCAGCTGCGCGAGAAGGTGCCGGCCGACCGGGTATTTCTCGTGGAATCCAAGCTGGACGCCACGGGCATCGAAGACGGCGGGAAGGCCTCGCGGGTGGACTTCGCGCTGCAATAACCCCTAGCAAAAGGAGCCAGCCATGCCTAGCGATACCCGGACCCCGGGCGATTCCCAGATCGACAGCCTCTTGCCCCCGCTGCGCCTGGACCGGCGCGGCTTCATCGTCACCGCCGTGGCCAGCGGCTTCACCCTGGCGGCCGGCCCGGTGGCCTCGCAGACCGCGATCCGCACGCCGGCCGACGGCCTGACCGCCGGCCAGGTCGACATTCCGGTGGCCGACGGCGCCGTGCCCGCCTACCGCGCCATGCCGGCCGGCAAGACCGGCCTGCCCACGGTGCTGGTCGTGACCGAAATCTTCGGCGTGCACGAATACATCCAGGACGTCTGCCGGCGCTTCGCCCGACAGGGCTATCTCGCCATCGCGCCGGAGCTGTTCGCGCGGCAGGGCGACGCGTCGCGCTACACCGATATCGCGCGGCTGCGCGCCGAGGTGGTCGACAAAGTGCCGGACGCCCAGGTCATGGGCGACCTGGACGCCGCCGCCGAATGGGCCGCCGGCAACGGCGGCGACCCCGCGCGCCTGGCCATCACCGGCTTCTGCTGGGGCGGGCGCATCGTGTGGCTGTATGCGGCCCGCAACCCGGCGCTCAAGGCCGGCGCGGCCTGGTACGGCCAGTTGCGCGGCAAGACGGACGCACTGCGCACGGCCTATCCCATCGAACTGGCGGGCCGGCTCAAGGCGCCGGTGCTCGGCCTGTACGGCGGCGAGGACGCGGGCATCCCGGTAGCCGACGTCGACGACATGCAGGCCGCGCTCAAGCAGGGCTCGCCGGCGGCGCAGGCCTCGCACATCGAGCTCTACTGGGAGGCGCCCCACGGCTTTCACGCCGACTTCCGCACCAGCTACCGCAAGGAAGCCGCCGAGGACGGCTGGAAGCGCACCCTGGAATGGTTCGCCAGCCACGGCATGGCCTGACACGGAGCGGCGCGCGCGATCTATCATTGAGGCTGCGTGGACCGCGCAGCCCCATGCTTTTCCTGGAGACCCCCATGACCATCCAAGTCGGCGACCGCGTGCCCGACGGCACCCTCACCGAATTCATCGAGACCGAAACCCCGGGCTGTTCCCTGGGCCCCAACGCCTTCCAGGTCGCCGACCTGGTCAAGGGGCGCAAGATCGCCCTGTTCGCCGTGCCGGGCGCCTTCACGCCAACCTGCTCGGCCAAGCACCTGCCGGGCTATGTCGAACATTGCGACGCGCTCAAGGCCAAGGGCGTGGACGAGATCTGGTGCGTGTCGGTCAACGACGCCTTCGTCATGGGCGCATGGGGGCGCGACCAGCACGTGCAGGGCAAGGTGCGCATGATGGCCGACGGCTCCGCGGCCTGGACCCGGGCGCTGGGCCTGGACATGGACCTGGGCCCGCGCGGCATGGGCGTGCGCTCGCAGCGCTATTCGGCCCTGATCGACGACGGCGTGGTGCGCATCCTCAACGTCGAGCAGCCCGGCAAGTACGAAGTCAGCGACGCGGCCACCCTCCTCAAGCAACTGTAGGTTTTCCCTGGCGCCCGTGCCGGCGGCGCACCGCTCCCGCAAGGGGGCCTGCCGCGCGGCAGGCGCGCGCCGCCGCCGCCCGGGCGCGACCGACCCGCATCGCCCGCGACCGACCCGCATCGCCCGCGACCGCCGGGCCCCATTGCCAGCCATGCTTGCCACGCTTTCCTCCTTTTCCGCGCTGTACCTGGCCACGCTGCTGATGCTGACCGGCAACGGCCTGTTCAACACTTCCATGGGCCTGCTGCTGACCGACCGGGGAGTCGGCCAGATATGGGTAGGCATGCTGATCGCCGCTTATTACCTCGGCCTGGTGCTGGGGGCGCGGCTGGGCCACCGGCTGATCATCCGGGTAGGGCACATCCGGGCCTATGTGGCCTGCGCGGCCATTGCGACCACCATGGCGCTGGCGCAGACCCTGATCGACGCGCTGGCCGTCTGGCTGGCCTTCCGCGTGGTTGCCGGCATGGCCATGGTGACCCAGCTCATGGTGATAGAAAGCTGGCTCAACGAGCAGACCGAGAATCGCCAGCGCGGGCGGGTGTTTTCCTTCTACATGGTGGTGTCGGGGCTGGGGACGGTGCTGGGGCAGCTGGCGCTGCTACTGTTTCCCGTGGCGGATTTGCGGCCGCTGGTGCTGGTGGCCATCTGCATGGCGATCTGCCTGGTTCCCATCGCGCTGACGGCGCGCTCGCACCCGGCCGCCCAGTTGCCGGCGCCGCTGGATATCCCCTTCTTCCTGAAGCGGGTGCCCATGTCCCTGACGGCGCTGTTCCTGGCGGGCAACCTGTCGGGCGCCTTCTACGGCCTGGCGCCGGTGTTCGCCGCCAAGCAGGGCTTGTCTACCGCCCACGTCGCCATGTTCGTCGCGGCGGCTGTCACCGCCGGCCTGGCCGCGCAATGGCCCATGGGCTGGCTGTCGGACCGCCTCAACCGGGTCGGCCTGATCCGCGCCAACGCGCTGCTGCTGACGGTGTGCATGGCGCCCCTGTGGGGCTGGCTGCAACTGCCGTTCTGGCTGCTGCTGGTGCTGTCGGGCCTGTTCGGCATCCTGCAGTTCACGCTCTACCCGCTGGGCGCGGCCTTCGCCAACGACCACGTCGAGCCGGAGCGGCGCGTGGGCCTGGCGGCCGTGCTCATCATGGTCTACGGGGTGGGCGCCTGCATCGGGCCGCTGGTCGCGGGCGCGCTCATGGACCTGGCCGGGCCGGGCATGTTCTACGTGTTCGCTTCCGCCTGCTCGCTGGCCCTGGCGGTCTTCATGCGGCCCGGGCGCGTCACCGGCGAGCACCAGGTCGAAGAGGCGCCCATCCATTTCGTGCCGGCGCCCGACAGCCTGCAGAGCTCGCCCATGGCGGCCACCCTGGATCCCCGCGCCGATCCCGCGACCGACCTGTACGTGGAGACCGTCCCGGTCGACAATTCGCCCGTCACGGAAACGAGCGATCCGGCCTCGTCCGACCCGCAGCCGCCCGGGCCCTGACGGGGCATGGGGCGGCCGCGCCCAAGCGCCCGGCGGGGCAATTGGCCCGGCCCGAGGCCGCTTTCAGGATTTGGACTTGTGCTCCGGCTTGCCCTTGCGGGAAGTCGAAGCCATGTCCTCGAGCTCCTTTTCGCTCATCGACTGGTACATGGACTTGGACGCGCCCTTGAGTTCGCCGACCTTGGTGTCGCCGCGCTTGGCCGACAGGGCCGCACCTGCGGCCATTTGCTGGGATTTGGATTTGGCGGGCATGGCATGACCTCCCTTGCGTTGCGGTGCATGACCCGGGGAGGCCGCGGCCTCCCTGGCCGGATCGCCCGCGGGACGCGGCCGCGCCGGCAGCGGCCTTGCCGCTGCGTCCCGCGGCCCGCCGCGCGGGTCTTCAATCCAGTCTAGCGTCGGGGCGGATTTACCATTCATGAGAATGGTGTCAGTCCATCACATGCCGGGCGGGGGAGGGTAACCGCCAGTGCAGGGCGCCCGGGGCGGCCCGGACCGTCGAGAGGGCCTCCGAGGAGGGCTTCTGCCAGGCCGGGTATGCGGACCCCGGGGCCCGCGCCGCTACGGCATCATCAGCCATATCGCCGTCACGGCCAGCCCAAGCCCCAGCAGGTTCAGGCGGCTGAGCGGTTCGCGAAAGACCAGCGCGCCCACCAGCGTGCCCAGCGTGATCACGCCCATGTTCATGGCCGAGAAGACCAGGGCGGGGTTGTCGGGCAGGGCCTGGTGGGCGCGGATGTAGGTCACGATGTTCAGGAAGTTGAGCAGGCCCAGCAGCACGCCGGCCAGCAGCGGCCGGGCCTGCCAGCGCGTGCCGCGCGCCGCCAGCCAGCCTGCCGAGACCAGGGCGGCGAGCGCGAATGCGGCCAGCAGGGCGCCCGGAAAGGCGGCGCCGGACTTGGCCATCTGCTTGAACAGGGCATCCACGGTGCCGTAGGCCACCCATACGCCCAGCGGCCACATCCAGGCGAGGCCGTCCGCCGCCGGGGTGCCGGCAACCGGCCGGCGGCGCAGGATGCAGAACAGCGCCGCGAAGGCCATGGCGACGGCGGCGGCCTTGCCGGCGTCCAGCGGCTCGCCGAACAGCGCGAAGGCGGCCAGCAGCGGGATCACCAGCGACAGCCGCTGCGCCGCGTCGCTGCGCACGATGCCGGCATGGCGCACCGATTCGGCCATGGCCAGGAAGCCGCCGGGCAGCAGTACGCCCAGCGCCAGCAGCATGGGCCATGCCGGCAGGGCCGAGGCGACCTGCTCGGCCGTGGGGCGCAGCGTCAGGCAGCACAGGACGGCGGCGACCGGGTAGTTGGCCGCGATCGATTGCCGCAGGTCGATGCCGCGCCCGCGCGCCAGCTTGAGCAGCACCGCCACGGTGACGCTGCACGCGACGCTGGCCGCGAGGTAGGGCAGTCCGGCGGTCATCGGCCGCACGCCTCGGCGTGCGCGCCTGCCTCGCGCGGCGGAGCGTGCGCGTCGCCTTCGGCATGCATGCCCAGCCGCTGCAGCAGGCGGCGATCGGCTTCCTGCCGGGGGTTGGCGGTGGTCAGCAGGGTCTCGCCGCAGAACAGCGAATTGGCGCCGGCCAGGAAGCACAGCGCCTGTTCGCTGTCGCCCATCGCCTCGCGCCCGGCCGACAGCCGGATGCGGGCGCGGGGCATGGCGATGCGGGCCGCGGCGATGGTGCGCACGAACTCGAAGTGGTCCAGCGGCTCGGCATCGGCCAGCGGCGTGCCTTCCACCCGCACCAGGTTGTTGATGGGCACCGATTCGGGGTAGGGGTCGAGACTGGCCAGCTGCGCGATCAGGCCGGCGCGCTGGCGGCGCGATTCGCCCATGCCGACGATGCCGCCGCAGCACACCGCGATGCCGGCGCCGCGCACCCGCTCCAGCGTGTCCAGGCGGTCCTGGTAGGTGCGCGTGGAAATGATGCTGCCATAGAAATCCGGCGAGGTATCCAGGTTGTGGTTGTAGTAGTCCAGCCCGGCCTGGCGGAGCTGTTCGGCCTGGCCGTCGCGCAGCATGCCCAGTGTGACGCAGGTTTCCAGGCCCAGCGCCTTGACCCCGCGGACCATCTCGGCCACCGCCTCCACGTGGTGCGGCTTGGGGCTGCGCCAGGCCGCGCCCATGCAGAAGCGCCGGGCGCCGCCGTCGCGCGCGGCCCGGGCGGCGGCCAGCACCTGCTCGAGCGGCAGCAGCTTGTCCGCGGCCAGCCCGGTGTCGTGCCGCGCGGACTGCGGGCAGTAGGCGCAGTCTTCCGGACAGCCGCCCGTCTTGATCGACAGCAGGGTGGACAGCTGGACGGCGTTGGGGTCGAAGTGGCGGCGATGGACCTCTTGCGAGCGGTGCAGCAGGTCCATCAGCGGGAGTTCGTAGAGCGCGAGGATGTCGCGGGCTTTCCAGGGGGCGGATCCGGGCTCGGCGGGTCTGGTCGAGGGACGGGGAGCAGTCTGCATGGCGGGGCCTCGCAACACGGCCGGCGGGATGCCGGGCCGAACCGGGCGCATCGTAAGGGCGTGACGGCGGCGGACGCAATCCCGGGAAATGAGAGGAGATGGGTGAAAATTTCATGAAATAGGCTGGAATTGAGAGATGTTGAGGAAATCCGGTTTCCAAGTCGCAGCCATCGTCGCGGGCGGCTTGCGCCTGGATTTTTGTATCTATTTATGACGACAGCCGCTCCCGCCGCCCTGCGCCTCGCCGGCGCGCGGCCTGGGCTTGCGGTTGGCGGCCAGGCGATTTAAGGTATCGCCGCAGACCGATTCAAGGTCGCGCGGAAGAGCCCGGCGGCATGCCGGCGCCGACGGAGCAACCGCCCCGGAAACTCTCAGGCAAACAGACCGCGCGGCCCCGGGCTATCTGGAGAGCGGCGACACAGGGCGCCCACCGAAGGGGAATCGCGCCGTTCCGCGGCCGATGAAACTCTCAGGTACAGGGACAGATGGGGTGCGCAGGCCGCGTGGCTTGCGCCATCTCTGCCTGGGAGCCATTCCATGACCCGCATCGCCGTCATCGGCGCCGGAATCACCGGCGTCACGTCCGCCCATACCCTCAGCAAGCTCGGCTACGACGTCCTCGTGGTCGACCGGTTGCGCTACAGCGCGTCGGATACTTCCTATGCCAATGGCGGGCAGCTGTCCGCCAGCAACGCCGAAGTCTGGAACAGCGTCGCCACCCTCGGCAAGGCGCTGCGCTGGATGCCGCGCCGCGACGCCCCTCTGCTCATGAATCCCGCCCCCGGCTGGCACAAGTATTCCTGGCTGGCCGCCTTCGTGGGCGGCATCGCGCGCTATCGCGCCAACACGATGGAGACGGTGCGCCTGGCGCTGCAGGCGCGCGAGCACCTGCTGCGCACTGCGGCGGAAGAGGGCATAGAGTTCGACCTCGAGCGCCGCGGCATCTTGCACATTTATCACGACCGGGCCTCGTTCGAGGCCGGCCGCAAGGCCAACGAGCTGCTGCGCGCGGCGGGCCTGGAGCGCCATGCCGTCACGCCAGCGGAAATCCGCGCCATCGAGCCGGCGTACACGCGCCCCTGCCACGGCGGCTTCTTCACGCCTTCGGATGCCACCGGCGATATCCGCAAGTTCACGCGCGGGCTGGCCGCGGCCTGCGCCCGCCGCGGCGTCGAGTTCCTGATGGAAACCGAGGTGCGCCGGGTGCGGCCGCAGGAGCGGGGCTTCGATCTGGAGGTGGCCGTGGCGGGCGGGGATGGGCCGACCAGGGTGCGGGCCGACGCCGTGGTGGTATGTGCCGCGTCGGACAGCCGGCGCCTGGCCCGCATGCTGGGCGACGACATCAACGTGTACCCGGTCAAGGGCTATTCGATCACGGTGAACCTGGACGCCGCCAGCGAGCGCGCCGCGCCGTGGGTCAGCTTCCTGGACGAGCAGGCCAAGATCGTCACCAGCCGCCTGGGCGCGGCGCGCTTCCGGGTGGCGGGCACGGCGGAGATCAACGGGTTCAACCGCGACATCCGCCACGACCGCATCCAGCCCCTGGTGCGCTGGGTGCGCGACCATTTCCCGGAGGTGGACACCTCGGCTGTGGAGCCGTGGTGCGGCCTGCGGCCCATGATGCCGGACATGATGCCGAGGGTACGCGCCGGCCGGTTGCCCGGCGTGTTCTACAACACCGGCCACGGGCACCTCGGCTGGACGCTGTCGGCGGCCACGGCGCACCGGCTGGGCGAGATCGTGGCGCGCGCGCTGCCACGCGGGGAGCGCGCGGCAGCCGGCATGCCCGGCTGAGCCGGCGGCGCGCCGGCGCGGCCCCTGCCGCCGCCGGCCGCGTCACGGTCCGGCGTTCGGGTCCGGCACGAACGCCGGACCGAGCGGGCTCAGGCGCACGCCGGCGCGCAGCCGCCGATAGGGATAGCGGCGCGGGTCGACGATGTGCCCGCCGGGCGCCAGCACCACGATCACCGCGTCGGCAATGGGTTCGAACTCGGCGCGGAAATGCACCGCGCTTTTGCAGGCCAGGATTTTCTGCTCCCTGGGTTCGACGCCGACGTGGCGGAACAGCTCGCGGTCGAAGGCCTGCATGCGGCGGCTGCTGACCACCACGCCGACGCCGCCGGTTTTCAGCAGCGCCATCGGGCCGAGGCTCATCTTGCGCCGGCCCACGGCCAGGCCGCTCGAATGGAGCTCGCCCGACCCCAGCCGGGCGACGAGGAACTCGGCCTCGTAGGGGCGCACGCCTTGCGGGCCGTGCTTGCCGCCCAGCGCGATGCGGATGCGCGCGCCTTCGCCCGCGCGGTGGGCGGCCGCCGCGGCTTCCGGGTCGCACAGGATGCCCAGCGTCGCGCCCTGGGCGCCATGCCGCACCAGGGCTTCGAGTACGCCGGTGGTGTCTGCCGTGCCGCCGCCGCCCGGGTTGTCCTGGGTGTCGGCGATGACCACCGGACGGTCGGCCTTGGCGGCGATGCCGATGGCCATTTGCACGCCCTCGTCGACGTCGTACAGCGGCTGCGCGAATTCCCCCTCGGCGTCGAGGATTTCCTGTTCCAGCCTGTCGGCGGCGGTGTCCGCCAGTTCCTGCGAATAGGCGTGCACCACGACCGACGGCCCGCATTCGGCCAGGTCTGCCGGCGGAAAGCCCGCCAGGTAAGACACGTTGAGGATGTCGCCGCCTTCGGCGCGCGCCGAGCTGGCAACGATGCGCCGCGAAGGGTCGATCAGCGTGCTCTGGAAATTCAGCGGCAGCAGGAAGGGAAGCTTGCGCAGCGCCCGTCCCGAGGGCCGGCCGCGCTGCAGGATGGTGGACAGCACCCGTGCCGCGCGCTGGCCGGTTTCCTCGCGGTCGACGTGCGGATAGGTGTAGTAGCCGACCAGCCCGTCGGTGTGGCGCACCATGTCGCGGGTGACGTTGGCGTGGTAGTCCAGGCTGACGACGATGGGGATGTCGGGCCCCAGGGCGGCACGCAGGCGCCGCAGCAGTTCGCCTTCGCCGTCCTCGAAGTCTTCGGTGACCATCGCGCCGTGCAGGTCGAGGTAGAGCGCGTCGACCGGCATCTGCTGCGACAGCATGCCCACCAGTTCGGCCGCGATGCGCTCGTAGGCGTCGCGCGATACGATGGCGCCCGCGCCGCCGCTGGTCCACAGCAGCGGGACGATTTCGTGCGCCGGAGCCATGGCCCGCAGGAAGCCGGACAGGCCGAACGAGGTGTTGCCCAGCCATTCGAGCACCTGGGGGCCGCGCACCAGCGGCGGCCGGTCGCGGTGGCTGGCGAAATAGGCGAAGTCGGTGCGGGAGGGAACGAAGCAGTTGGTCTCGTGCTGGAAACCGCCGACGGCGATTCTTGCCATGCTGGGACTCCTGGTCGGGCGGCGCGCCCGCGGACGCGGGAAGGCGGGGTACGCCGCGGTGGCTGGATCGCGCCGCCCGGGGAGGGGCGGCACCCGGTTCCGGCGCGGCAAGAGGCGCGCCGCCGGACCCGGCATGAAAGGAGAGGTTCGGGGCTTAGCGCGGCCCGCGCCGCCGGCATGGCCGGCCCGCGGCCGCCCGGGCCGGCGGCGCGAAAGCCTGGGGATGCGCGGCCGGCGCGGACGCGGCCGGAAGGCCGGACGCCGGGCGGCAGGGGGAGGCGGTCCGCGCGGAGGCGGGCTTACCCAGGATGTGTCGTAATGGCGGCATGGAGCACCCTTGCTTCGTGGCGAAGCGTATCGTGCCCCATCTGTCTATTTGCCTGAGAGCGTTATTCCTTCGGCGGATGCGCGGGCATCGCTTTCCAGATGTGTCATCGACGCGGTCCGTTTGCCTGAGAGATTCCGGGGCGGTTGCTCCTTCGGCGCCGGGGCGGGCCCGGGCTCTTCCGGCATCGATATCTGCCTGGGCGCGCGGCCCCGCGGCATATGCCGCCAGCCCGTTGCGCCGCAGGCAAGCATGCCGGACAAGCCCGGCGCCGTCAAGGCTGTCGCCGGGCCGGCGGGTTGCCGAAACCGGCGCGGCCCGCCGGCGCGCCGGGCTGGCCGCGCCGGACGGCCGCGCGGTTTGGGGCCGGCGGGGGGAGGAGAGGACGCCGTGCGCAGGCTCAGAGCGAGGACTTGCCGTACTCCAGCACCTGGTCGCAAACCTTTTCGGTCAGCTGCGCTTTCAGTCCGTCGCCGCCCAGCTCCATCTTGGTGCCGCTCTGGCCGCCCAGCACGCCGCCCAGCCCTTCCTGGTAGCCCGGGTCGGACTGGGCCTGCTGCTCCCCGCCCAGCTTGCCGAGCAGCTTGTCCTGGATGCCGGCGGCATCGCCGCCGCCCAGGTAATTGTTGCGGGCGCAATAGCCGATCACGCCCGCGAGGTTGCCTGTTCCGACCGTGCCCAGGTCGGGCATGGCGCCGGCCGTGCCGCCGCCTCCCATTGCGCCTTTCACGGCGTCGAGCATCTGCGCATGGCTGCCGGCGGCGACGATCAGGGCGGCGAATCCGGACAGGACGTAAGGACGTAGGCGTTTCATGACGGGACTCCGGGTCGAGGGAAAATGGGAATCGCTTCGACTATAGACCCGGATCCGCACGGCCGGCAGGGGAAGAAGGTGAAGACCTGCAAACGGCATGCAAACAGTCATTACCGCGAGGCGGCCACGTTCTTGCCCGCAGGCATGCTCGGGAAAGGACCGGCGGCAAGCCTGCCGGGCCGCGGCCGGTAGAGGAGCGGCCCGTGCGGCTCGCTAGCCCAGGCTCCAGGGGTCGGGGCGCGCGCCGTACTTCTGCCGCAGATAGCTGACCAACTCGGTCTCGGCGCTGTCCGGGCCGGAATACTGTTCGGCGACGAGGACCTTGGCGCGCAGCCGCACGCGCTGGGCCCGCTCGATGGCGGCGCGCTTCTGTTCCTGGCTGAGCAGCAGGCTTTTGGGCCGACGGGGCATGGATCCCTCCTCCGGACGGTCAATCCGTGACATTGCGAGAAGTTACATCGAGGATAGTCACAAATTTGTGTGTATATTACATGACCGTTCGGATTTCTTCCGTCTCCCTCGTCCGGCGCTGCTGCCCTGGCGGCCGGATATGGCGGCGAACCGGCGCTTCCCTGGCCGAGGCCGGGCGGACGGTTCCCGCGGGCAGTTCTGTTGCAAATGGTGGAACGAGTTGCCAGAGAATACGGCAGCCGTCCTGCCCTTCCGCTGGACTATGCCTGCGCATGCGCAGGCTGGCGGTTAACGGGGGGAGAGCCGCACCGCACCCGGCACCGTCTTGCGGGCGAAAAAAAACACCTGCCTGGCAGGTGTCCGATCGTCTCGAGCTTGGCGGAGCGGACGGGACTCGAACCCGCGACCCCCGGCGTGACAGGCCGGTATTCTAACCAACTGAACTACCGCTCCGCAGCGGCGTAATCGTGCGGCACAACGTTCGCAGGACTGGCGTCCCCTAGGGGATTCGAACCCCTGTACTCACCGTGAAAGGGTGATGTCCTAGGCCTCTAGACGAAGGGGACAGCAAACCTTCGAATCGTCGTGTCTACGCTTTGGGTGGTGGAGGTAAGCGGGATCGAACCGCTGACCTCTTGCATGCCATGCAAGCGCTCTCCCAGCTGAGCTATACCCCCGTCACGCGCCCGGTAGACCGGGCCAAAGCGAAGAAGCGAGATTATGCACGAGTTTCAGGGGGGCTGCAAGTTGGTTACCGGGGCCTGCGGGCCGGGGTGGGCGCGCTGTTTCCCTGCGCGGGGCGGGTTGCGGAAGGCCTACAACAGCACCGGCATGTCCGGCAGATGGTTGGCCTCGTCCGCATCTGCGCGGGGCGGGCAGCGCGCGGCCAGTTCGGATTCGATGGCGGCGATGGCGGCCAGCATGGCGTCCAGGCAGGGGCCGTTGCGCAGGTCTTGCTGCAGGCGGGCGCAAATGCCTTGCCAGGTTGCATCGCCGGCCGCCGCGCCGCGGTCGGCCACCAGCTCGATGCGATGCTCGCCCAGCGCCAGGTAGAGCAGCACGCCGGTGCGCAGGGGGGTGTCCCAGACGCGCAGCCGGCCGAAGACTTCCAGCGCCCGCTCGCGGCTGTCCGGCACGTGGCCCGGCAGGCAGGCCTCGATGGCGACGACCAGTTCGCCCTGGTGGCGGGACTCGCCGGCGGCGATGGCCTCGGCCATGCGGCGCAGCGCGGCGGGACCGAAGTGGCGGCGTTGCAGCCAGTGGCCGTGCGGTACGGCCCAGCCGCAGCGCTCGCGCCAGCTACCAGCGCCCGGACGCACCGCCGCCTCCGCTGTTGCCGCCGCCGCCGCCGAATCCTCCTCCGAAGCCCCCGCCGCCGCCGCCGAAGCCCCCGCCCCCGCGCCAGCCTCCGCCGATCCCGCCGCCGTAACCGCCGCGGCGCGCCATCGCGCCCAGGCCGCGGCGCTTGAAGCCGGCCAGGCCGAGCAGGGCGCTCAGGCCGAAGCCGGCGGCGCCGCCCACCAGCCCGTACACCAGGCTGCCGGAAAAGGCGTAGGACATGACGAGCGCGGCCAGGCCGGCGACCCAGGCGGGCGCGGCCAGCACGAAGACCAGCGCGGCGAACAGCAGCTCCAGCGGCGAGCCGCCGGAGTCGCCGCCTTGCGAGGCCGGGGCGGGCGGCGGCGCGGGCAGCGGTTCGCCGTCGACCAGCCCGATCAGGCTGTCCACGCCGGCGTCCAGGCCGCCGTAGAAGTCGCCCTGGGCGAAGCGCGGCGCGATCCGTTCGCGGATGATGCGGCCGGACAGGACGTCCGTGACCGCGCCTTCCAGTCCGTACCCGACTTCGATGCGCAGCGCCCGGTCGTCCTTGGCGACGAGCAGCAGGATGCCGTCGTCGACGGCCTTGCGGCCCAGCTTCCAGGCCTCGAAGACGCGCACGGCGTATTGTTCGACGGTTTCCGGCTCGGTGGTGCCCACCACCAGCACGGCCAGCTGCGCGCCCTTGCGGGCTTCGAGGTCCGCCAGCTTGGCCGACAGGGCCTGGCGCTGGCCGGCGTCGAGCGTGCCGGTGAGGTCGGTGACGCGCGCCTGCAGTTCGGGCACCGGCTGGTCGGCGCGCGCGGCGCCCGCGCCGCAGGCCAGGCACAGTGCCGCCAGCCAGGCCAGCGCGAGCAGCCAGGGCCTGCGCGGGGCGGGCGCCGCAGCCGTCATTGCGCGGCGGGCGCCGGGGCGGGCGCGGCGGCCGGCGCGGAGGGCTGACCGAAGTCCACCGCAGGCGGCCGCGAGATGGCGGCTTCGTTTTCGACGCTGAAGTTGGACTTGGGCTTGTAGCCGAATACCTTGGCCGTCAGCACGGCGGGGAACTGGCGCACCAGCACGTTGTATTGCTGCACCGAGGTCACGTAGCGGTTGCGCGCCACGGCGATGCGGTTCTCCGTGCCTTCGAGCTGGGTCAGCAGATCGCGGAACAGGCCGTCGGCCTTGAGCTGCGGGTAGTTCTCGCTGACGGCCAGCAGCCGCGACAGCGCCGAGGACAGCTGGCCCTGGGCCTGCTGGAAGCGCCGCATGAGTTCGGGGTCGTCGAGCTGGTCGGCGGAGAGCTGGATGGTGCCCACGCGGGCGCGGGCCTCGGTCACCTGGGTCAGCACCTGCTGCTCGTGCGAGGCGTAGCCCTTGACGGTGTTGACCAGGTTGGGTACCAGGTCGGCGCGGCGCTGGTACTGGTTGAGCACTTCCGACCAGGCGGCGGCGACCTGCTCGTCGGCGGCCTGGATGGCGTTGTAGCCGCAGCCGGACAGCAAGGAGGCGGACAGGGTCAGCAGCAGGACGGTATACAGGCGTTTCAGCATAGCTAGGCCGGCGGAAGTGGAAGACGGCTCCGATTACAGCAGGTTGCGCGGCGCTTGCCAAACGGGACGGGTGCCGGCCGGGAGCTTGGCCCTGACGGCGGTGCAGGCCGTCCCGGGAATGCGGGGCTGGACAGGCGCGCTCGTCCGCGCGGCGTGGGGACGGCGCTCAGCTGGCGGCCGGCCCCGGCCCGCGGAACGGCGCATGGGCGTGCAGCGCGTCCTCGTAGGCCTGCACGCCGGGCGCTTCGCGTTCCAGGAAGCGTTCGACGGCGTCGGCGAAGGCGGGGTGGGCCAGCCAGTGCGCCGATTGCGTGCGCACCGGCAGGAAGCCGCGGGCCAGTTTGTGTTCGCCCTGCGCGCCGCCTTCGATCACGCGCACCCCGCGGGCGATGGCCCATTCGATGGGGGCGTAGTAGGCGGTTTCGAAATGCAGGCAGGGTAGGGATGCCACCGCGCCCCAGTAGCGTCCGTAGAGGCGCGGTTCGCCGCCCGCCTCGTCCAGCAGCAGCAGGCTGGCGGCGACCGGGACGCCGTCGCGCTCGGCCAGCGCCATCACGCAATGCCGCGCCAGCCGCTCGCCCAGGTAGCGGAAGAAGGCCAGGTTGAGATACGGGGCGCTCAGGTGCTCGCGGTAGGTCTGGCGGTAGCAGCGGTGGAAGAAGGCCCAGTGCGCGTCCTCGATCTGTTCGCCGGCCAGCATGCGCACGGCCACGCCGGCTTCGCGCACCTTGCGGCGCTCGGCGCGGATCTTCTTGCGCTTGGGCTGCGACAGCCCGGCCAGGAAGTCGTCGAAGTCCCGCCAGCCGGGGTTGCGCCAGTGGAACTGGGTGCCCTGGCGCAGCAGGCAGCCGGCCTCGGCCAGCGCGCGGGCGTCCGCCGGCTGCGGAAAGAGCACGTGCAGCGAGGACAGGCCGCTGGCGCGGGCGGCCTGCACCAGGGCGCGGGCCAGCTCGGCGCGCCGGCCGTCGTCCGCGGCCAGCAGGCGCGGGCCGGCCACCGGCGTGAAGGGCACGGCCGCGACCCACTTGGGGTAGTAGTCCAGCCCGTGCCGGGCGTAGGCGTCGGCCCAGGCCCAGTCGAACACGTATTCGCCGTAGGAGTGGCCTTTCAGGTAGCTCGGCACGGCGCCCGCCAGGCGCGGGCCGTCGTACAGCAGCAGGTGGCGGGGTAGCCAGCCGCTGTCGCCTCCGACGCAGCCGGTGCGCTCCAGGCCGTGCAGGAAGGCGTGGCTGAGCAGGACGCCGGCGGGGCCGGCCAGGGTGTCCCATTCGCCGGGGTCGATGCCGGACAGCGATTCGGCGATGCGCACGGCCGGCGCCACGGCTATTTCCGCCGGCGGCGGGCCCAGCCCGCCCAGGCCAGACAGGCGGCGAGCAGGGCCAGCACGGGTGAGTTGCCGTAGCGCGCGTAGGGGGTGAGGCCGGCGGTGCCCTGCACCTGGACGTCGAGCACGCCGGGTTGCATGGCCGGCAGTCGGGCCAGCACGCGGCCCCGGCCATCGATGGCGGCGGTGGCGCCGGTGTTGGTGGCGCGCAGCATGGGCCGCGCGGTTTCCAGCGCACGCATGCGGGCGATCTGCAGGTGCTGCGGCAGCGCCCAGGAATCGCCGAACCAGCCCAGGTTGCTGAAATTGGCGAGAATGGAGGCGCCCGGATCGCCGGGCGCGCCGGGCCGTAGCGCAGGCAGGAGTTCTTCGCCGAAAAGATCTTCGTAGCAGACGTTGGGCGCGAGCCGCTGGCCGTCGATCTCGAAGGGCGGCTGCCGGCCGGCGCCGCGGTCGAAATCTCCCAGCGGGATGGTGACCGCGTCGACGAACCAGCGGAAGCCGTAGGGCACGAATTCGCCGAAGGGCACCAGGTGGCGCTTGTCGTAGCGCATGGGCGCGCGGGCGGCAAGCAGGTCGGCCACCGGAGTGTCGCCGCGCAAGGCAATGACGCTGTTGGTGTAGCGCGCGCCGCCGCTTTCCTGCAGCGGTGCGCCCATGACGACCGTAGCGCCGGTGCGCGCCGCCAGCCGGGTCCAGGCCTGCCAGACTTCCGGCCCCATCTGGTCCTGGAACAGCGGCATGATGGTCTCGGGCAGCAGGATGAGCTGGGGGGCGGGGTTGCCGGGCGCGGGGGGCGAGGCCGCCAGTTCCAGGTGCCGGCGAATGCCGGCCAGCAAGTGCTGCGGGTCGAACTTCTCGCCCTGATCCACGTCGCCTTGTACCAGGCGCACGGCCAGCGGCGGGCCAGCGGGGCGCGACCAGGATACGTGGGAAGCCGCCAGGCCGGCGCCGGCGGCCAGCGCCGCGCAGGCCGCGGCGGCGGGCTGCGGCCGGACGCGGCCCGCGCGCAGCCCGCGCCACAGGCCGGCCAGGGCGGCGGCGGCAAAGGCGGCCCAGAACGCCACGCCGTAGACTCCCAGCAGCGGCGCCCACCCGGCATAGGGGCCGTCCACCTGGGCATAGCCGGCGTTCAGCCAGGGGAAGCCCGTGAACGCGGTGCCGCGCAGCCATTCGGCGCCGGCCCATGCGGCCGCCCACACGGCTGCGGCCGCCAGCGGCGCGCAGGCGCCGCCGAGGCTTCCGGCGGCGCCGGTACCTGCTTCCGTTCCCGGACCCGCACTACCCGCGCTTGCTCTTGCACTTGCAGCCGTGCCTGCGCCGGCACCGGCGCCCACCCTCCCGCCATCGGCCCGTCCCGCGTCCGGGACGCCGTCCGCCGGGCCGCACAGCCATCGTGCCAGGCCGCAGCCCAGGGCGGGAAACAGCGCCAGGAAGGCGGCCAGCACCAGCACCGCGGCGGCGGCCAGGGGCGCGGCCAGGTAGCCGTAAGTGTGCAGGCTGATGTAGATCCAGTGCAGCCCGAGCGCGAAATGCGCCAGGGCGAAGCTCCACGCCAGGAAGGCTGCCCGGGAGGGACTGCCGTCCCGGGCGGCGGCGGCCAGTACGGCCAGCGCCGCGATCTGTACCGGCGACAGGGCCCAGGCCGGCAGGGGGCCGGGCGCGAAAGCCAGGGCGTGGACGGCGCCGGCGGCCAGCATGGCCGCGGCGGGTGCGGCCCGGCGCAGCGGCGCGGGCATGGTCAGGCGCCGGCCCGCGCCGCCGGCGCGCCGGCGGCCGGCCCGCGGCGCACCTTCAGCCACAGGGCGCGCCGCGCGTCGGCACGCACGACCTCGATGTGCAGTTCCGCGTATTCGTGGACGTCGCCGCGGCGCGGGATGCGGCCCAGCTCGCCGGCCAGCCAGCCGCCGACGGTGTCGTATTCGGCATCGGGCAGCGCGGTGCCGAAGGCCTCGTTGAATCGCGCGATGTCGGTGGTCGCCAGCACGCGCCAGGCGTCGGGGCCGTCGGGGAAGATGGTCTGCTCGGCGTCCTCGTCGTATTCGTCCTCGATGGCGCCGACGATCTGCTCGAGCACGTCTTCCATGGTGACCAGGCCGGAGATGCCGCCGTGCTCGTCGATGACGATGGCCAGGTGGTTGCGGTTGCGGCGGAACTCGTGCAGCAGCACGTTCAGGCGCTTGGACTCGGGAATGAAGACGGCCGGGCGCACCAGGGCGCGCAGGTCCAGGCCGGGCTCGACCATGCAGCGCAGGAGGTCTTTGGCAAGCAGGATGCCGACGATGTTGTCGCGGTCGCCCTCGTGGACGGGAAAGCGCGAGTGGGCCGCGTCGATGACGCTCGACAGCAGGTAGGGCAGGGGCTGGCCGATGTCCAGCGTGTCCATGCGCGAGCGCGGGACCATGATGTCGCCGGCGGTCTGCTCCGAGACCGCCAGGGCGCCGCGGATCATGGAATAGGACTGATCGTCGATCAGCTGGCGGTCGTGGGCCGCTTCGAGCACCGACTTGATGCCTTCGCGGTCTTCGGGTTCGCGGCGGACTCGCGCCAGCAGGCGGTCCAGGAAGGATTTGTTGGCGGGCTTGGCCGGGCGGGGGGACTCCGCCTCGGCGGGAAGAGGATCAGGCATCGTCCGGAGGACTCATTGCGGAAGGCCCAGGATAACCGAAAAACCCGTTACGGCAATGTAACGAAGGCGGGTCCGATGGCTGCGCCCGCCGCCGGCGCGGGACCGGGCGGGTTTCAATTCCGCGGCAGGTAGGGGTCGGCGATGCCCATGGCGGCCAGGATGCGGGTTTCCAGCGCCTCCATGCGCCGGGCGTCGCGGGCCTTCTCGTGGTCGTAGCCCAACGCGTGCAGCGTGCCATGCACCACCAGGTGGGCGGCGTGGTCGCGCAGCGGCTTGCGCTGCTCGCGCGCTTCGCGCGCCAGCACGGGCAGGCACAGCACGATGTCGCCGTGGGCGACGCCGTCCGGGCCGGCGCCGTATTCGAAGGTGAGGACGTTGGTGGCGTAGTCGCGGCCGCGGAAGGCGCGGTTCAGCCGCCGGCCCTCGGCCCGGCCCACCAGCCGCAGTGCCAGGCGGGCGCCGGGCAGGGGGCGGCCGGCGTCGGCCGCGGCGCTCTGCAGGGCGCGCGCCACCCAGCGCCGCAGCCTCCAGCGCGGCAGCAGCGGCGCCGGCGCCGCGTACTGCACCGACAGGGACAGCTCAGGCATCGCCCGGTTCCGCGCGCTCGTAGGCGTCGACGATGCGCGCCACCAGCGGGTGGCGGACCACGTCGCGGCTGGTGAAGCGGGTGGTGGCGATGCCCTGCACCGATTCCAGTACCGCGGCGGCGTGCGCCAGCCCGCTCTGTTGGCCGCGCGGCAGGTCGACCTGGGAGGGATCGCCGGTGACGACCGCCTTGCTGCCGAAGCCGATGCGGGTCAGGAACATCTTCATCTGCTCGGGCGTGGTGTTCTGGGCCTCGTCCAGGATGATGAAGGAATGGTTCAGCGTGCGCCCGCGCATGTAGGCCAGGGGCGCGATTTCTATGGTCTGCTTTTCGAACAGGCGCTGCACCCGCTCGATACCCATCAGGTCGTAGAGCGCGTCGTACAGCGGGCGCAGGTAGGGGTCGACCTTCTGCGCCAGGTCGCCGGGCAGGAAGCCCAGCCGCTCGCCGGCCTCCACCGCCGGGCGCGTGAGCACCAGGCGCTGCACCGTGTCGCGCTCCAGCGCGTCGATGGCGCAGGCCACGGCCAGCCAGGTCTTGCCGGTGCCGGCCGGCCCGACGCCGAAGGTCACGTCGTGGCGCAGGATGTTGTTCAGGTAGTCGCGCTGGCGCGGCGTGCGCGGGCGCAGGTCGCTGCGGCGCGTGCGCAGGGCGATGCCGCCGCTTTCGTCGTCCACGGGGGGCAGCGCCGCCGGGTCGAAGCCGGCGGCAGGCGGCGCGTCGGGCCGGCGACCCACGCCCAGCTCCACCAGCCCGAGCTGGATGTCGTCCACGGACAACGCCTGGTGCGCGGCCCGCTCGTGGAACAGGCGCAGCGCCTGCGCGGCCTGGCCGGCGTGCTCGCCTTCCAGCGAGACGCGGTTGCCGCGGCGCGAGAGCGTCACGCCCATGCCGTCGGAGATCTGGCGCAGGTTTTCGTCCAGCGGCCCGCAGAGATTGGCCAGCCGGGTGTTGTCGCCGTCCAGCGTCACGGTGGCGGACGACGCTGCGCGGCGCGTTCGGGGTGCGGCCATTATGCTTGCCCGTGCGCCGGCCCGGCCAGCCGGCCGCGCAGCGAGTTGGGATAGGCCTGCACGATTTCCACGTCGGCCATGCTGCCGGCCAGATGCGCGGGCGCCGGGAAATTGACGATGCGGTTGTTTTCGGTACGTCCCATGAGTTCCTGCGGGTCGCGTCGCGAAGGGCCTTCGACCAGCACCCGCTGCACGGTGCCGACCATGGTGCGGCCGATTGCCGCGGCCTGTTCGGCGATGCGCGCCTGCAGGCGTTGCAGCCGCTCCAGCTTCAGGGCCTGCGGCGTGTCGTCGTGCAGGTCGGCGGCCGGCGTGCCCGGGCGGCGCGAATAGACGAAGGAAAAGGAGGTGTCGAAGCCGACGTCTTCGATCAGTTGCATGGTCTTGCCGAAGTCGGTCTCGGTCTCGCCGGGAAAGCCCACGATGAAATCCGACGAAAGCGTCAGCCCCGGGCGCGCGGCGCGCAGCCGCCGCACCACGGACTTGAATTCCAGCGCGGTGTAGCCGCGCTTCATGGCGGCCAGCACGCGGTCGCTGCCCGATTGCACGGGCAGGTGCAGGAAGGACACCAGCTTGGGCAGGCGCGCATAGGCCTCGATCAGGCGCGGCGTCATTTCCTTGGGGTGGGAGGTGGTGTAGCGGATGCGCTCGATGCCCGGGATCTCGTGCACGTATTCGAGCAGCAGCGCGAAGTCGGCGATCTCGCCGGTGTCGCCCATGCGGCCCCGGTAGGCGTTGACGTTCTGGCCCAGCAGGGTGACTTCGCGCACGCCCTGGTCGGCCAGGTCGGCGATTTCCACCAGCACGTCGTCGAAGGGCCGCGAGACTTCCTCGCCGCGGGTATAGGGCACGACGCAGAAGCTGCAGTATTTGCTGCAGCCTTCCATGATGGAGACGAAGGCTGTCGGGCCGTCGATGCGAGGCGGCGGCAGGGCGTCGAACTTCTCGATCTCGGGGAAGCTGATGTCGACCTGCGGGCGGCCTTCCCGGCGGCGGCGGGCGATAAGCTCGGGCAGGCGGTGCAGGGTCTGCGGGCCGAACACCACGTCCACGTAGGGCGCGCGCGCCACGATGGCCGCGCCTTCCTGGCTGGCCACGCAGCCGCCCACGCCGATGACGAGGTCCGGACGCGACTGCTTGAGCAGCCGGGCCCGGCCCAGGTCGGAGAAGACTTTCTCCTGCGCTTTCTCGCGCACCGAACAGGTGTTGAAGAGGATGACGTCGGCCTGCTCGGGGTCGTCGGTCAGTTCCAGGCCCTGGTCCTGGCGCAGCACGTCGGCCATCTTGTCGGAGTCGTACTCGTTCATCTGGCAGCCGAAGGTGCGGATGAAGAGCTTGCGGGACGGCGCGACGGCCGTGGCGGCGGCGTCCCCGGCGGGACGCTTCAGGCGGGTTTCTTGCATGGTGGCGGGCCGTGGCGGGTGTAGATCCCGGGGGCTGGAGGTTCAATCCGCCATTTTAGCCCCTTGCGGCCGGCCCGCGGGCGAGGCGGGGCCGCGCACGGACGGCCCCGCTATGGCGCTGCCTCGCTCGCGCCGCGCCGGCGCAGGCGCAGGCGGGCGGCGTACAGGTACAGGCCGCTGGCCAGCACGGCGATCAGGACGAGATCCAGCGCCGCCCACAAGGCCTTGAGAGGCAGGCCGCCATAGTCGCCGAAATGCAGGGGCCGTGACAGCTCGATGCCTTGCAGGTACCAGGGCAGGGGCTCGGCGGCGGTCAGCGCGCCGGTGCGCGCGTCGATCAGGAAGGCGACCCGCAGCTGCGAGGTCAGCGGCGTGTCGCCCCACGCGAACAGCAGGTAGTGGTGCGGGCTGACCCAGTCGCGGTTGGGGTAGACGATGGTGCCCACGCGCATGTCCGGCCGCGTACGGTGGGCGAGGTCCACGGCCGCCTGGATGGAGAAGAGTCCGGTGACGACGGGCGCATCCCCCTGCCCCCGGTAGCCCGCGGTCAGGGCCTGGACGGTGTGCGCCTGCCAGTGGCCGAACAGCTGGCCGGAAAGGGTGTTGAAGGCGCCGGTGGCTCCCACCGCCAGCGCCCAGGCGAGCACCGCCATGCCGGCGAGGTTGTGCAGGTCCAGCCAATAAAGCCGGGGCGCGCGGTTGCGGCGCAGGGCGCCGAAGGGCAGTTTGCGCATGTAGGGAGCGTACAGCACCGCACCGGAGACCAGCGCCGCCAGGAACAGCACGCCCATGGCGCACAGTATCCATTCCCCGGCGTCGTCCAGCAGCAGCTCGGCGTGCAGGTCGCGCAGCAGCGCCATGGCGTCCTGGCCGGCATGCCGCAGCGCGCCGGCCGGAGGCGGATCGCGCGAATCCTCCAGCAGGCGGGCATTGCGGGCGTCGAACTTCAGGGCGTAGCCCCCCGGACCTGGTTCGGGCGTCGGGCCCAGGCCGATGTAGACCGCGCCCCGTTCCCAATCGGGGCCGATGAAGCGTATGCGGTCCCGCGGCGCCCGGGCGCGGGCAGCTTCCACCAGCCGGTCCAGCGAGAGCCACGGCGCATGGCCTTGTGTCGCCGCAGCGTCCTGCGGCGCGGCGGGGGGCGGCTCGTCCAGCCATTGGCCGATCTCGTCCTCGAACACCAGCGGCAGCCCGGTCACGCAAAGCATGAGCAGAAAGGCCGTGCAGGCCAGGCTGGTCCAGGTATGTACGCGCTGCCAGGCGCGCAGGGTGCCGCCGGCGTGCTTCGGCCCGGAGGGCAGGCCGGGCCGTGGCGGGCGCTGGCCGGGCCCGTCGCCCGGCAGGGTCACCATCGGTAGGTCAGGTTGGCCAGCACGCGGCGCCGGTCTCCCCACCAGCAGCTATACGGGTTGCAATCGCTCAGGTAGACCTTGTCGAACAGGTTGGTGACGTTCACGCCCAGCTGCAGGCCGGACAGCCCGGGATCGAGCGCGCCGAAGTCGTAGCTCAGCCCGAGATCGACCAGGGTATAGGCGCGCAGCTTGTACTGCTCGCGGCTGTCGGTGTAGCCCGAGCCCATGTAGCGCACGCCGGCTCCGGCCTTCAGGCCGTCCAGCGCCCCGCCGCGGAAGGCGTAGGTCGCCCATAGCGAGGCCATGTGGCGCGGCGCGTACCAGGGCACCCTGCCCACGGGGTCGAACTCGTCCTCGGGCGTGGCCTTGGTGGTCTCGATGTCCAGGAAGGAATAGCTGCCCACCAGGTCGAGACGGTCCGACAGGCTCAGCGTGGCGCTGGCTTCCAGGCCGCGCGAGCGGACCTCGCCCTTCTGGATGCTGTAGCCCGGGTGCGTCGGGTCGCCGGTGAGCACGTTCTGCTGGCGGATGTCGAAGGCCGACAGCGTGACGAAGCTGGCCAGGCCCTCGGGCTGGAACTTGACGCCGATCTCGTACTGCTCGCCGGTGGTCGGCCGGAAGGGCGTGCCGCCGCGGTCGGGGTGCAGCGAGCCGACCTGCGGTTCGAAGGACTTCGAGTAGCTGGCGTAGGGCGCGATGCCGTTGTCGAAGACATAGCTCACGCCCAGGCGGCCGGTCAGGGCGTCGTCGTCGGCGCCCGGCGTGCGTTCCCCGGTGGCGCGGTCGTCCGTCCAGCTCCTGGCATGGTCGTGGCGCAGGCCGGCCAGCAGGCGCCAGCCGCCGTAGCGCACGAAGTCCTGCACGTAGAAGCCGATCTGCTCCAGCTTGTCCTCGCTGTCGGAGGTCCAGCCCGACGGCGGCGGCAGCGGCTGGCCGTAGACCGGGTGGCGCAGGTCCAGCGGGGGAATGCCGTACCAGATGTTGGCCGGCGTGCGCTGCTGGTTGCGGTAATAGTCCATGCCTGCCAGCACCGTGTGCCGCACCGGCCCTGTGTCGAAGGCGGCTTCGACCTGGTTGTCCAGGTTCAGCGAGCGCGACCGGTCTTCGGAGCCCCACGCGGTGCGCGAGACCGTGCCGTCCGGCTCGAGCCCGCCGTAGATGTCGCGATAGCGGCCGTTCACGCTCATGTACTTGAGCTTCTGGCGCACGGTCCACACCGAACCGAAGCGGCGTTCGAATTCGTAGCCGGCGGTGTACTGCGTGCGGTTGAAATCGTTGAAGTCCGGCTCGCCGATGAAAAAGCGGGTGGGGATGCGCCCGTAGGGCGTGTCGAAGTACGTTCCGTACCAGGACAGGCTGCGCTGGGCCGGCTTGGCGGGGTCGTGCTGGTAGCTGAACAGCAGCGTCAGCTCGGTATCGGTGTCGGGCCGCCAGGTGAAGGCCGGCGCGATGGCGACGCGCTTGTCCTCGGAATACTGCACCTGCGTGCCGCTTTCCAGCGCCACGCCCGTCAGGCGATACAGGAAGCGGCCGTCTTCGTCCATGGGGCCGGCGAAGTCGAAGGCCGCCTGCTTGCGGTCGTGGCTGCCAGTCTGCAGCATGATCTCGTGCAGCGGGACGGCGGTCGGGCGCTTGGACTGGTAGGCGATGGCGCCGCCCGGCGCCGATTGCCCGTACAGCACCGAGGGCGGGCCGCTGAGCAGCTCCACGCGTTCCAGCAGGTAGGGGTCGAGCGAGGCGCCGTTGGAAAAGCCGCCCTGGCTCGTGCGCAGGCCGTCGATCAGCACCGCGGCGCCGAAGCCGCGCACGCTCTGGTTGTCCATTTCGGAACGGCGGTCGGTGTCGCTGGCGCCGACCCGCACGCCGGGCAGGTAGCGCAGCACTTCGGTGGGGGTCTGGGGGTTCTGGGCATCGAGTTGGCTGCGCGTGATTACCGCCACGGAGTAGGGGGTTTCCAGGCGCGAGGCGGCCGTCTTCGCGCCCACGGAGGCGGTGGCCGCGACATAGCCGTTTTCCGGCGCATTGCCGGCCACCTCGATGCTTTCCAGTTGCGCCACGCCGCCGTGCCCCGCCGACGGCAACGGCCGCAGGACATAGCGTCCCGGGGCGGTCGCCACCGCTTGCAGCCCGGTGCCGGCCAGCAGCGCGGCGAAGCCGGAGGCCACCGTATGGCGGCCGTGCAGGCCGTCGGAATGCAGCCCGGCCAGTTGCGCGGCGTCAAAGGAGATGGCCATGCCCGCGGCGGCGGCATAGCGGCCGATGGCCTCGGCCAGGGGGCCGGAGGGGATGTCGTATTGCCTGGCGGCGTGGGTGCCGGTTTCCGGGGCCGGCCCGGCTGGCGGCGGGGCGGCCGCGGGAGCCGGCTGCGCGGCGGCCGGGACGGCCAGGCCGAGCAGCAGGACGGCCGCCGCCGCGGCGCGCAGGCTCGGCCCGGCGCCGGGCGGCAACGGTGCGTCGCCGGAAGCGGCGGACGGGTTCGGATGGGCGGCGGGATGCGCGTGCGGCGTTCGGGGTGGGGGCATGGATACCTCGGTCGGATGCATGGGCCTATACCCGTGATACCGAACGAGGCGGCCGGATCATGCAAAACCGCGGGAAAAATTCGCGGCGCGTCCTGCGTGCAGCGGCCCGGACGTCAGCGCGCCGACACGGTGACCCACCAGCGCGTGCGCCGCTGGATGCGCACCGGGAAGCTTTCCGCCAGCGCCGCCAGGGCGCGGTCGGTGTCGTCCACGGGAAAGGCGCCGGACACGTTCAGCCGCGCGACTTCGGGGTCGCAGGACAGCACGCCGGGACGGTAGCGTCCCAGCTCTTCGACCAGCCGCGCGAGCGGCATGTCGACCACCACCAGGCTGCCGGCCGCCCAGGAGGAAGACAGCGCCTCGTCCGGGCGGCTTGCGTCTACGCCCCGAGCCGAGAAGCCGGCGCGCTCGCCTGCTTCCAACCGCATCCGCTGCTGCGGCGCGTCCGCCGGCTGGATCTCGACGGCCGCTTCCTGCACCGCCGCGACGGTCCGGTCGTCTTCCAGGCGGACCGTGAAGCGCGTGCCCAGCGCCCGTACCAGGCCGTGCCGCGTGGCGACCACGAAGGGCCTGGGCGGGGCGGCCGCGTCGGGGTGGGTGGCCACCAGGATTTCCCCGGCCTGCAATCGCAGCAGCCGGCGGCGGCCGTCGAAGGCCACGTCCACGGCGCTGGCGGTATTCAGGAGCAGCCGCGAGCCGTCCGCCAGGACGAACTCGCGGCGTTCGCCCACGCCGCTGCGGTAGTCGGCCTGCCAGGCCCGCCAAGGCAGTGCCCGGTACGCCAGGCTCCCGCCCAGTCCGCCGGCCGCCAACAGCACCAGGCTTCGCAGCACGGCCCGGCGCGCCGCCGGTACCCCGGCCAGCGCGGGGCCGGCGATGGGGCCGGGCACCTGCCCGAAGCGCTCGTGCACGGCCTGGACCCTGCGCCAGGCCTCGCGGTGGGCCGGGTCGGCGGCGTGCCAGTGTTCCCAGTCGGCCTGCAGTGCGGCGGTCCGGCCGCCGGCGTGCAGGCGCGCGTACCAGTCCGCGGCTTCTCGGATGGCGCGGCGCGGCGTCCCGCCGCCTGCCGGAGCACGGTCGTCCGGGCCTGCGCCCGCGGGTATCCGGGCGCTCACGGCAGCAGCAGGCAGCAGTGTTCCATGGCGCGGGCGACGTAGGTGTGCACGGAACGCACCGACACGCCCATCCGGCGGGCGATCTCGGGGTAGGGCAGGTCTTCCAGGCGCGAAAGCAGGAACGCCTGGCGCACCTTGCCGCCCAGGCCCGCCAGCAGGGCGTCGATCTCGAACAGGGCTTCCTTCATGGCGGCCTGCGCCTCGAGCGAAGGAACCTCCTGCGGTGGCAGGGCGGCGAGCGTCGCGTGGTAGGCCCGTTCCAGCGCGCGCCGGCGGGCGAGGTCCACCACCAGACCCTTGGCGATGGTGCACAGGTAGGCGCGCGGCCGGTCCGCCGGGGCCGGCGTCCCGCTGCCGAGCACGCGCAGGAAGGTGTCGTGGGCGAGGTCGGCGGCGTCGGAATGGTTGCCCAGGCGCTTTCTCAGCCAGTCCTTCAGCCAGCCGTGGTGGTCGCTGTACAGGATATGCAGGGGATGGTCGGACAACGGGGTCTCCCGGGCGTGGCGGCCGCGTGGCGGGAATGGGTCAAGAGAATGCGAATTACTCTCAATTATCGCCGCGAACGGCTCTTTTAGGCAATTTGCACCCGCGGGTGCGCGGCCACCGGCCGGCGGTGGGGCAATCCGGCTGCGGGGGCGACCTTTTATTGTGAACAAAATTGCATACATTAATAAGCACATTTATGTGCAACGTGGTATGCTTGCGCCGCCCTGTGCCCCGCGCCCGGCAAAAAAGACTTCCAGATAATCCGGAGACTTCCATGGTCGATACCACCCGCCGCACCGTGCTGCGCACGGCCTGCCTGTCCGTCGCCGCACCCGCGGTCCTGTTCGCCTCCCGTCCCGCCCGGGCCGCGGAATTCAAGCTCAAGTGCGGGCACGACGTCGCCAATACCCATCCCATGCACCTGCGCCTGGAGCAGGCGGCCGAGCGCATCAAGGCCGATACCGGCGGCCGCCTGGAGCTGCAGCTGTTTCCCAACAACCAGCTGGGCGGCGATACCGACATGCTGGGCCAGGTGCGTTCCGGCGGCCTGGAGATGGCCCTGCTGCCCGAGCTCATCGTCGGCACGCTGGTGCCGGTGGCGTCCATCACGGGCATCGGCTTCGCCTTCGGCGGCTACGGCGACGTCTGGAAGGCGCTGGACGGCGACCTCGGCGCGCATATCCGCGGGGCCATCGGCAAGGTGCGGCTGCATGTGTTCGACCGGGTCTGGGACAACGGCTTTCGCCAGATCACCAGCAACGGCAAGCCCATCCTCTCGCCGCAGGACCTGCAGGGGTTCAAGATCCGCGTGCCGGCTTCCCAACTGTGGATTTCCATGTTCAAGGCCTTCGACGCGGCGCCCGCCGCGCTGAACTCCAGCGAGCTCTACGCGGCCCTGCAGACCCGGGTGGTCGAAGGCCAGGAAAACCCGCTGTCCAACATCTACACGCAGAAAACCTTCGAAGTGCAGCAGTACTGCTCCATGACCAACCACATGTGGAGCGGCTACTGGCCCCTGGTCAACGGCCGCGTCTGGAATGGCCTGCCCGAAGGCCTGCGCCAGGTCTTCGCCCGCCACATGAACGAGGCCGCACTCGACCAGCGCCGCGACATCGAGGCGCTCAACGGCAAGCTGGAGCAGGTGCTGGCCGAAAAGGGCCTGGCTTTCCATCGCCCCGAGTTGCAGCCCTTCCGCGACGCGCTGGCCAAGGCCGGCTTCTACGGCGAATGGCGCAAGAAGTTCGGCGACGAAAGCTGGGCCCTGCTGGCCAAGTACGGCCAAGGCCTGGGCTGAGCCCGCGCCACCGATCGCGAGGAACATCATGAGTGCTCCCCTGTCCGCGGATGCCGGCGCCGTCGCGCGCCGCGACGGCAGACTGGCACGGCTGGCGCGCGGCCTGGACGCGTGCGTCGGCCTGGCCACCGAACTGCCCGCTGCCGCCCTGGTCGTCCTGGAGGTCGTGTTGCTGCTGGCCAACGTGGTGTTCCGCTATGTGCTGCACGCGCCGCTCACCTGGGGCGACGAACTGGCCTCGCTGCTGTTCATCTGGCTGGCCATGCTGGGGGCGGTCATCGCCCTGCGGCGCGGCGAGCACATGCGCCTGACGACCTTCGTCTCGCGCCTGCCGGCGCGCCGACAGGCCTTCCTCGACACCCTGGGCGCCGTGGTGGTGCTGGTCTTCGTCGCCCTGCTGACGCCTGCGGCGTGGGAGTACGTCGAGGAAGAATGGATCATCACCACCCCGGCGCTGGAAATTCCGCATTCGATCCGGGTCGCGGCCATCGCGGCGGGGTCGACCCTGATGCTGCTGGCGCTCGTCTCGCGCCTGCTGCAGCGCTCCCGCCTCGGGGATTGCCTGGCCGCGGCGGCCATCGCCAGCGGCGTCGCGGCCGCGCTGTGGCAACTGTCGCCCGCGCTCTCGGACATGGGCAGCTATAACCTGCTGGTGTTCTTCCTGCTCGGCGTGACCGCCATGGTGTGCATCGGCGTGCCCATCATGACCGCCTTCGGGCTGGCGACGCTGGCCTACCTGCTTACCGTCACCGGCACGCCGTCCATCGTCATGGTCGGCCGCCTGGACGAGGGCATGTCCAGCCCGGTATTGCTGGCCGTGCCGCTGTTCGTGTTCCTGGGGGCGCTGATCGAGGCCATGGGCATGGCGCAGGCCATGATCCGCTTCCTGGCGACGCTGATCGGGCACGTGCGGGGCGGGCTGTCCTATGTACTGGTGGGCGCCATGTACCTGGTATCCGGCATCTCGGGCTCCAAGACGGCGGACATGGCGGCCGTGGCGCCGGCGCTGTTTCCCGAAATGAAGAAGCGCGGCGAGCACGAGGGCGAGCTGGTGGCCATGCTCAGCGCGTCCGGCGCCATGTCCGAGACCATCCCGCCCAGCCTGGTGCTGATCACCATCGGCTCGGTGACGGGCGTATCCATCGCGGCGCTGTTCACCGGCGGCTTCATGCCGGCCGTGGTGGGGGCCATCGCCATGAGTTTCGTCATCGGCTACAAGAGCCGGCGCAACCGCGCCTCGGTCGTCGCGCGCGCCGGCTGGGGCGAGGTCGGGCGCGCCCTGGTGTACGCGGCTCCGGCGGTGGCGCTGCCTTTCCTGATCCGCGCCGCGGTGGTCGAGGGCGTGGCCACGGCCACGGAGGTCGCCACCATAGGCGTGGCCTACACCTTCGCCGTGGGGCTGCTGGTCTACCGGCGGTTCGACTGGAAACGGCTGCTGCCCATGCTGGTCGAGACCGCCAGCCTGTCGGGCGCGATCCTGATCATCATCGGCTGCGCCACGGCCATGGCCTGGGCGCTGACGCAGTCGGGCTTTTCCGCCCAGCTGGTGGCGCTGATGGAGCTGGTGCCCGGCGGGGCGATGGGCTTCCTGATCGTGTCGGCGCTGGCCTTCGTGGCGCTGGGCAGCTTCCTGGAGGGCATCCCCGCCATCGTGCTGTTCGGTCCGCTGCTGTTCCCGATCGCACACCTGGCCGGCATCCACGAAGTGCACTATGCGATGGTAGTGGTGTTCGCCATGGGACTGGGGCTATTCATGCCGCCATTCGGGGTGGGCTTCTACGCGGCCTGCGCCATCGGCAAAGTCGATCCCAACCTGGCCATGCAGCGGGTCTGGCCCTACCTGGGCGCGCTGTTCGTGGCGCTGTTGGTGATCGCCGCGGTGCCCTGGATTTCCACGGGGTTCCTCTGAAAACGCAGATAACATCCGGACTTTGCATTCAGGAGCGATGCCATGGGACGTTCACAGGCTTCCGACATAGAAGGCGTGCTGCGTGAGCGGATCATGCGGCGCGAAATCCTGCCCGGCACCAAGCTCAAGGAAGTGGTGCTGGCCGAGGAGTTCGGCGTCAGCCGCACGCGCATCCGGCAGGCGCTGGGCGTGCTGGAGGCCCGCGGGCTGGTCGATCGCATTCCCAACCAGGGAGCGGTGGTGGCCACGCTGGACGCCGCCAACCTGTTCAAGATCTACGACGTGTTCGAGATGCTCGAAGGGTTGTGCGCACGGCTGGCGGTGCAGAACGCTCCGCCCGAATCCTGGCAGGACCTGGTCGACCTGTTCGGCTCCGGCCTGGAGCAGGCCATCCGCGACGGCGACTGCGAACAGATGTACCTGGCGGTCAAAACCTACCGCACCCGCGTGATCGCGGCGGCGGACAACCCCACCCTGCACGATTTCCTGACCAGCATCTGGGACAAGACCGAGGTCATGATCCGGCGCACCCTGATCCTGCCCGGCCGCGCCGAGCAGAGCTTCAGGGAGCATGCCCGCATCGTGGCCGCCATGCGCGCCGGCGACGCCTACGAGGCGGAGCGCCTGAAGTGCGAGAGCATGCGCCGTGCGCGCGAAGTGCTCGAGAAATACCAGCAGTTCGTCCTGTGACGGGCTGTCCTCCAACCCCACCATCGATCCGCATGCAACGCAACAACCGAAACGCCGTCCTCAAGGCCCTGCTGGGCCAGAACCGCTGTATCGCCGCGCCGGCGGCGTTCGACGCCCTGAGCGCCAAGCTGATCCAGGAGACCGGCTACGACGTGGTCTATATCGGCAGCTACGGCACTGCGGCCTCGGCCTTCGGCCTGGCCGATGTCGGCCTGCTGTCCGTGGACGAACTGGCGCGGCACGCAAGGGCAGTGGCCAACGCGGTGGACGTGCCCGTCATCGCCGACGCCGAGGGCGGCGCGGCCGAGCCCGCCAACATGTGGCGCACGGTGCGCGAGTTCGAGGACGCCGGCGTGTCGGCGATCCATATCGAAGACCACGCCGGGGGCAAGCACACGGCGCTGCCCCAGAACCTGGTGCCGCTGGAGGGCATGCTGGCCAAGCTGCGCGCCGCGCTGGCCGCGCGCCGCGACCCGGATTTCCAGATCATCGCCCGCACCGACGCCATCTGGGCCATGGGCGACAAGGAAGAAGCCCGCCGCCGGGTGAAGGCCTTCGCCGACCTGGGCGTGGACATGGTCTTTCCCTGCGGGGCGGACTTGCAGACGGTGGCCGAGCTGCGCGCCGAGACGGGCCGCAAGGTGGCCGTGATCGAGACGCCCACCGGCCCGGGCTTTGCCGCCGCCGGCGGGGCGGACCTGGTGATCCACTACGGCTTCTGCCTGTATGCGGCGAGCAAGGGCATGATCGAGGCCCTGCGCCGCTACCGCGACGGCTTCCGGGGCGCCGCGGTGCTGCCGCTGCTCGAAGACGAGCACGAGTTCGAGAAACGCTTCGGCTACGACGCCTTCGCGTCGCGCGCGCTGCAATTCGCCGGGCCGCAGTAGCGCGCGGGGCCGTAGGGGCCTCGCGCCCTGTTCAGGGCAGGGCCTCGCCTTCTTCCTTCTTGGCCGGCTTGACCAGGTCTTCGCGCTTGACGCCCAGCCACATGGCGATGGCGGCGGCCACGAAGACCGACGAGTAGATGCCGAACCAGATCCCGATGGTCAGCGCCAGCGAGAAGTAGTGCAGCGTGGGGCCGCCGAAGAAGAACATGGACAGCACCATCATCTGGGTCGAGCCGTGGGTGATGATGGTGCGCGAAATGGTCTGGGTGATGGCGCCGTCGATGATCTCGCGCACGTCCGCCTTGCGCTGCTTGCGGAAGTTCTCGCGGATCCGGTCCATGATGACCACGGACTCGTTGACCGAATAGCCCAGCACGGCCAGCACGCCGGCCAGCACCGACAGCGAGAATTCCCACTGGAAGAAGGCGAAGAAGCCCAGGATGATCACCACGTCGTGCAGGTTGGCGATCACGCCGGCCACGGCGAACTTCCATTCGAATCGGAAGCCCAGGTAGACCATGATGCCCAGGACCACGAAGAGCAGCGCCAGCAGGCCGTTCTCGACCAGCTCGCGGCCGACCTGGGGCCCGACGAATTCCACCCGCCGCAGTTCCACGCCGGGGTCCTGCGCCTTGAGGGCGCCGAGCACGGTGTCGCTCTGCGCGGCGGAGTTCTGGTCCTGGGCCAGGGGCAGGCGGATCATGACGTCGCGCGACGTGCCGAAGTTCTGCACCTGGAAATCGGAATAGCCCAGCCCGGAGACGGCGCCGCGGATAGGGTCCAGCGGCGCGCTCTGCGGGTAGGAAACTTCCATGACCGTGCCGCCGGTGAACTCGATGGACAGGTGAAAACCCTTGGTCGCGATGAAGAACACGGCGGCCAGGAAGGTGACCAGGCTGATCACGTTCAGGACCAGCGCATGGCGCATGAAGGGGATGGTGCGGCGTATGCGGAAGAATTCCATGATCCGTCTGCGGTTCCGGTGGGTCGGGGGCCGGGCGGCGCCGGCCCCGTGTTGTCATTGTCGGGTGGGCGTCCAGACCGTGCCGATGGAAAGCTTCTGCAGCTTTTTCTTGCGGCCGTACCACAGGTTGGCCAGGGCGCGCACGCCGACCACCGCCGAGAACATCGAGGTGAGGATCCCCAGGCAGTGCACCACCGCGAAGCCGCGGATCGGGCCGGTGCCGAAGGCCAGCAGCGCCAGGCCGACGATGAGCGTGGTCAGGTTGGAATCCAGGATGGTGCCCCAGGCGCGCTCGAAGCCGTGGTGGATGGCCTGCTGCGGCGGGGCGCCGTTGCGCAGCTCTTCGCGGATGCGCTCGTTGATGAGCACGTTGGCGTCGATGGCCATGCCCAGCGTGAGGGCGATGGCGGCGATGCCCGGCAGCGTCAGCGTGGCCTGCAGCACCGACAGCAGCGCCAGCAGCAGCAGGACGTTGAACGCCAGGCCGATCGTGGAGAAGAAGCCGAACAGGTGGTAGTACAGCACGATGAAGACCGCGATGGCGATGAAGCCGTACAGCGTCGAGTCGAAGCCCTTGGCGATGTTGTCGGCGCCCAGGCTGGGGCCGATGGTGCGTTCCTCGATGATTTCCATGGGGGCGGCCAGCGAGCCGGCGCGCAGCAGCAGCGCGACGTCGGCCGCTTCTTCCGCGGTCATGCTGCCGGAGATCTGGACCTGGCCGCCGGGGATCTCGCCGCGGATCACGGGCGCGGTGACCACCTCGCCCTTGCCTTTTTCGAACAGCAGGATGGCCATGCGCTTGCCGACGTTGTCGCGGGTGACGTCGCGGAAGATGCGCGCGCCCTTGCTGTCCAGGGTCAGGTGCACGGCCGGCTGCTGGCTTTGCGAGTCGCGCCCAGGCTGGGCGTCCTGCAGGTTCTCGCCGGTGAGCACGACCTGGCGCCGCACCAGCAGCGGGCGGCCGTCGCGGTCGGCGTAGCGCTCCAGGCCGAAGGGCACGCTGCCGGAGGCCAGCGCGCTCTGGGCGGCGGGGCTGTCGTCGACCATGCGGATTTCCAGCGTGGCGGTGCGGCCGAGGATTTCCTTGGCCTTGGCCACGTCCTGCACGCCGGGCAGCTGGACCACGATGCGGTCGGTACCCTGCTGCTGGATGATGGGCTCGGACACGCCCAGTTCGTTGATGCGGTTGTGCAGGGTGGTGATGTTCTGCTTGAGCGCGCTGTCCTGCACCGAGGTGACCGCCGCCGGGCTCAGGGAGCCGGCCAGCTGCAGGCGGTTGCCCGCCTCGCGTTCGGCGAACTGCAGATCGGGCAGGCGCGAGCGCAGCAGCGACAGGGCCTGGCCGCGGGCGGCCTCGTCGGCGAAGGTGGCCACCACCGACAGGCCGTCGCGCTCGACGCCGCCCACCGGCACGCGCTGGTCGCGCAGCGTCGAGCGCACGTCGGCCGCCAGCGAGTCGTAGCGGGCGGCCAGCGCGCCCTGCATGTCCACCTGCAACAGGAAGTGCACGCCGCCGCGCAGGTCCAGGCCCAGGTACATGGGGTGCGCGCCCAGGGCGCTCATCCATTGCGGCGTGGCAGGCAGCAGGTTGAGGGCGACGGTGTAGGAAGGGTCGGACGGGTCGGGGTTGAGCGTTTTTTCGAGCAGGTCGCGCGCCTTGAGCTGCTCGTCGGTCGAGGCCAGCCGCACGCGCACCGTGCCGACGGTGCCGTTCTGCTCGAAATGGGCGCCGGTGGAGGCGATGCCGGCGGCCGAGAGGGTGTCCTCGACCCGCCCCAGCATGGCGTTGTCCACCTTGACCGTGGCCTTGGCGCTGGAGACCTGGACCGCGGGCGATTCGCCGAAAAGGTTGGGCAGGGTGTAGAGCAGTCCGAGCAGGACCGCGACCAGCACGGTGAGGTATTTCCAGAGTGGGTAGCGGTTCATTGCCGGCGCGGACGGGACTGGGCTTGCGGTGGAAAGACCCCCGGGCCGGGCCCGGGGCGGTGCATGGGGCAGACCGTTACAGTGACTTGATGGTTCCCTTGGGCAGCACGGCGGTCACGGCGGACTTCTGCGCCAGGACTTCCACCGGCTGGCCGCCCTGCTCGGCGATCTCGACCGAGACGTAGCTGTCGGTGACCCGGGTCACCTTGCCCAGCAGGCCGCCGGCCGTCACGACCTCGTCGCCCTTGGCCAGGGCCGCGACCATGTTGCGGTGTTCCTTCTGGCGCTTCATCTGGGGCCGGATCATGAGGAAGTACAGGATCACGAACATCAGGACGATGGGCAGCATGCCCATCAGTGCGCCGCCAGGTTCGCCGGAGGGGGCGGCCTGGGCCAGGACGAGGCCGAGGGTGTCGGTTGCGAGCATGGGGGATCTCCTGGTTGGGATTCTGGTAAACCGGCTATTGTAGCGGGGTTGCCCCCGCATCCTGCCCCGCGGCGGGGCCGGCGTCAACCGCTTCGTCGGCGGCGGCATCGATGCCCCGCGCACGGTCGGCCGCGAAGGCGGCGCGCCAGGCCTGGAAGCGGCCCTGGGCGATGGCTTCGCGCATTTCTTCCATGATCTTCAGGTAGAAGTACAGATTGTGCAGGGTGTTCAGGCGCGCGCCGGTGATCTCGTTGGCGCGCTGCAGGTGGTGCAGGTAGGCCCGCGAATAGCGGGCGCAGGTGGCGCAGCCGCAGGACGGGTCCAGCGGCCGGGTGTCGTTCCGGTAGCGCGCGTTGCGGATCTTGATGTCGCCGTAGCGCGTGAAGAGCCAGCCGTTGCGTGCGTTGCGGGTGGGCATGACGCAGTCGAACATGTCCACGCCGCGCGCCACGCCCTCGACCAGGTCCTCGGGCGTGCCCACGCCCATCAGGTAGCGCGGGGCGGCGGCCGGCAGGCGCGGCGCCACGTGGGCCAGGATGCGCCGCATGTCTTCCTTGGGCTCGCCCACCGACAGTCCGCCGATGGCGTAGCCGTGGAAGCCCACGGCGGTGAGCCCGGCCAGCGACTCGTCGCGCAGGGGTTCGTACATGCCGCCCTGGACGAT
>Ga0182748_1000218_pt1 | contig 66133 bp, 90 predicted proteins | sample eDN3rd37CKraftOP_FD_128877 | JGI IMG/M metagenome (GOLD analysis project Ga0182748, IMG submission 128877) | Enriched Organic Plus compost microbial communities from Emeryville, California, USA - eDNA 3rd pass 37_C Kraft OP (version 2) (version 2) ... | reverse complement strand
GCGGCCCGCCGCCTGGGTGTCTGCCAATTGAGCGAGAGCGACCACGAGCGTCGCTGAACGAATCCATCGGAAACAGGGAGGCGCCATGCCTGACCAGGAGTTGACCCTCGAAAGCCTGCTGGCCGCCGTCGAACAGCGGCTGCGCGCGGTACTGCCGGAGGCCGTGCAGATACTGCGCGGCCCACTGGGCACGGCCACCCCGCAGCTACCCGCGCTGCTGCTGGAATACGCCGCGCTGGCGCCGGGCCGCGACCCCGGCACCGGCGAGACGGCGCTGCTGTGCCGGCTGCAGGCACGCCTGCTGCTGCAGCGCGACGACGCCGAGGCGGAAGTGCTGGTGCTGCAGCTGGCTTCGCTGATCGCCGTCCTGCTGCGTGCGCAGACCTGGGACCTGCCGCTGGAGCCGGCCGCCTTCGTCCAGGCCCGGCCCGAAGCCAGCGAGGCCTACCGCGTCTGGCTGCTGGAGTGGGACCAGCCGCTGCTGCTGGGCACGCCGGAATGGCCCTGGGAGGACCAGCCGCCGGGCTCGCTGCTGCTGGGCATCGAGCCGCAGACCGGCCCCGGCCACGAGGCCGACTACTTCGCCCCGGAGGACCTGGCATGAACCCGACCTACGTGAGCGCCGAGCACGACCGCATGCTCGCCTCGCTGATCGTGCCCTGCGTGGTGGTCGCCGTGGACCTGGCCGCCGCCCGGGTGCGGGTGCGCAATGGCGACTGGACCAGTGCCTGGGTCCGCTGGCACGCCCAGGGCGCAGGTCCGGCGCGGCACTGGCGGGCACCGGGCATCGGCGAGCAGGGCGTATTGCTCAGCCCGTCCGGGGTGCTGGCCATGGGCACCTTCGTGCCCGGCCTGTACGGCGACGCCGGCGCCCCGGCGGACAGCCGCGACCACGTCGAGACCTGGCGCTTCGCCGACGGCGGCAGCCTGAGCTACGACTGGGCCGCGCACAGCTACAGCATCGAGCTGCCCAGCGGCAGCGTCACGGTGAAGGTGGGTGGGGCGCAGGTACTGGTCAGCGACGCCGCGGTCAGCGTCAAGGCCGGGCAGATCAGCCTGCAGGGCGAGGTGGCCATCCAGGGCAACCTGGCGGTGCAAGGCAGCGTCACCAGCAGCGGCTCGATCATGGACACCACCGGCAACAGCAACCACCACACCCACTGAACCGTCACTTTCATCCACAGGCCCGCCACGTGCGGGCCTCTTCGTTTCTGGAGAACAGCATGGGCAAGCACAACCGCCCGCCACAGGGGAGGGCGCGGCCATGATCGGCATGGACAGGCGCAACGGCCAGCCCCTGGGCGGCCTGGCGCACCTGAAACAATCCATCGAGGACATCCTCGGCACGCCCCTGGGCAGCCGGCGCATGCGCCCGGAATACGGCAGCCAGCTGCGGCGCATGGTCGACCTGCCGCTCAGCGAAGGCTGGAAAAGCGCGGTGCAGGCCGAGGTCGCCCGTTCCCTCGGGCGCTGGGAGCCGCGCATCCGCCTGCAATCGGTGAAGGTCAGCGCGGTGCTCGATGGCCGCGTCAGCCTGCTGTTGAGCGGGCTCTACCAGGGTGACAACTTGAGCATGGAGGTGAGTATTTGAACATCATCGATCTCTCCCAACTACCGATGCCTGCCGTGGTAGAGCCCCTGGATTTCGAGAGCATCTACCAAGAGCAATTGGCTTACTTCCAATCAAGCATGGGTGACGGCTGGACGGCTGTTCTGGAGTCGGACCCCGTCGTCAAGCTGATTGAGCTCGCTGCCTATCGTGAGGTCATGCTCAGGGGCCGGGTCAATGACGCCGCCAGAGCTGTGATGCTGGCTTATGCCACTGGTTCTGATCTTGACCAGATCGGAGCCAACTATCAGGTCGAACGCCTCCTGATCGATCCCGGCGATGCAAAGGCAATCCCTCCACGTCAGCCTGCCTATGAGGCCGACGAGGATTATCGGCGACGTATCCAACTGTCCTTCGAGGGCTATACGACTGCCGGTAGCGAGCAGTCGTACATCTTTCATGGGCTCAGTGCGGATCCGGAGGTTCTTGACGTGAGTGCTATCAGTCCAGGGCCAGGCGCCGTCACCGTGTATGTCCTATCCAGGATTGGCGACGGTATGGCATCCGAAGTCTTGTTGGCCAATGTAGCTAAAGTGCTGAATGCGGATGAGGTTCGGCCGATGACTGATCGATTGACGGTGCAGTCTGCCAGCATCGTTCGTTACAGCATCGTTGCGACACTAACCGTGTTACCTGGACCGGATGCTTCCGTCGTACGCGATGCCGCCCAGGCGGCTGCCGAGTCCTATGCGAAGGCGCAGCATGTACTTGGACAGGGAGTGACGCTGTCCGGGATTTACGCGGCCTTGCACCAGCCGGGAGTACAGCGGGTGGATCTGAGCTCGCCATCGAGCAACCTTGCCGTGGCGATTAGTGAGGCAAGCTTTTGCGAGTCGATTCAACTGACCGTAGCGGAGCAGAGCGATGACTAGTCTCTTGCCTATAAACGCTACAGCCCTTGAGCGAGCAGCTGAGGCGTTCGGTGTTCGAGCAACCGATATCCCGGTACTCGTTCGAGCGCTTTGGAATCCGGAAACCTGCCCTCTGAACCTATTGCCCTGGTTGGCCTGGGCTTGGTCAGTTGATAGCTGGTCCGACGATTGGTCGGAGAGCCAGAAGCGTGACACCGTGAAGCAGGCATTAGCTGTGCAACGCATCAAGGGCACCGTTGGCGCTGTACGTCGGGCGCTGGGTGCCCTAGGTCTGCCGGTGCGCGTGCAGGAGTGGTTCAACCAGACTCCGACCGGCCAGCCTTACACTTTCCGCTTGCTGCTGGACGTTGACCAGGGGGCTCTGACCAAGGTTGATCTAGCCAAAGTGCTCGAGGTGGTAGCCAACACGAAGAACCTGCGCTCGCAACTCGAGACAGTGCTGCTCACCGTCACGAGCCAGGCCGAGCTGTCGGTCGCCGTGGTGACCACTCTCGGCAGTGATCTGAGCGTCAGCAACTATCAGCCGCCGCGTCTGGTCATCAACGAATCCGCCTTGCCGGTCTACGGCACTGCCACGGTCTGAGGGCTGCTATGGAACTCAAAAACTACTTCGTCCAGAACGCCAATGGCGACATCCTGCCTGGGGCCACTGCGGCGCTGGTGAACGGATCGGCTGTATCTATACGAGCACAGGAGCGGACTTACAACAAACATACCGAACTGAGGTTGGGTAGGAATCAGTTCTCCGGTTCGTTGTGGGGGCATCTGCGGTCTATTCGCTACTTCCCCCGTCGCCTCACCAACGCTGAACTCCAGGCCCTGACCGCATGATCGACTATTACATTCGGGAGAGAGACGAGGCCGCCATGCGCACCACTCTCATCGCCGCCGCCCAGGGCGTGGACGGCAGCCTGTCACCCGCGGATGGGGGCCATCGACATCATCGGCACCTGGTACGGCCTGCTAGCAGTCGAAAGCGGGGCACTGCGACCGCGTTCTGGTTACTACGCCAACGCACGATCCGAGGCCCCCATCGAGTAGCCCGCCGAAGTCATCAAGGCCGAGCCCCATGCGCCTCGGTGTGTTTGGGCCTGACCGAAGATCAATGAGGGACTCCCCATGCTATTTAAGACGATTCACACTTTCTACGGCCTGACGGCCATGGCCGAGGCGGAATCCGCCGGCGTGCCAATCAACCTACCGACCATGGCTGTCGGTGATGGCAACGGTAACCCGACCGATCCGCAGGAGACCGACACCCAACTGGTGCGCGAGCGCTACCGCGCGGCGGTCAACCGCGTCTACCAATCGCCCACCGATCCGAAGCGCTTCACCGCTGAACTGGTAGTGCCGGCGGACATCGGCGGCTTCACTATGCGCGAAGTCGCAGTTTTTGACAGTCATGGCTCCATGTTCGTGGTCGGCACCTTGCCGGACACCTACAAGCCCACCGTCGACGAGGGTGCTTTCTCCGATGTAGTGGTGCGCGTCGACTTCTTGGTCAGCAATGCCCAGATCATCACTCTGCAGGTCGACCCGGCCATCGCCGTGGCCTCCCAGCAGTGGGTTCTAAGCAACGTGAAGGCCGCCCAGATCATTCCGGGCGGCACCGTTACCCAGTTCTTGGGCAAGGCGAGCAACGCCGACGGTGACTATCAGTGGAAGGAGATGGATGCTATCAACGTCACCGTCGATACGGTGGCCGAGAAGCAGCTTCTGGCGGCCAACCAGACCACCGTCGACCTGACCGTCACTACCACCTACGGCCTGGCGGTCTACGTGGCCGGCCTGCGCCTGGACAAGGGGACCGGCGCCGACGAGTGGCAGCCCGACGCGAACATCCCCACCCGACTCAAGCTGGGCAAGAGCTACGCTGCGAACACCCGCATCACCTTGGTGAACAACGAGCCGGCCGGCAGCGCGCCAGCACCGCTGGAGCGCGGGAACAACCTGGCGGATGTGATCGACAAAGCTGCCGGTCGGACAAACCTCGACGTCTTCAGCAAGTCGGAGACGCGGACCATGGCTCCCGCAGGCTTGGTGGCGACTTTTGCGCGCAGCACGGCACCGACGGGTTGGCTCAAGGCCAACGGCGCCGCCGTCAGTCGCACGGCGTATGCAGACCTGTTTGCCGCCATCGGTACGACCCATGGCGCTGGCGATGGTTTCAACACCTTCAACCTGCCGGATCTACGCGGCGAGTTCATTCGTGGCTGGGACGATAGTCGTGGTGTCGATGGTGATAGGGTACTGGGCAGTTGGCAGAGCGGCGCCATGGAAAGCCACATCCACAGCGCGACGACTGCCGATGCTGGCGGCCATGTTCACACGGGGACGACCAATTCCGCCGGCGCCCACAATCACGCCGCAAGCACCGCTACCGCGGGCAATCACGCCCACGGCGCTTGGACTGATGCCCAGGGACAGCATACTCATGCTGCGTTGGGCTCTCCGGGGGTTGGCCAAGGAGCAGCGGGGCCCAACTCTGTCATGCAGGCCTTGGGAAGCACAAACACGACTTCTGCGGCAGGTCTGCATTCGCACAATGTTGGCGTAGCGTCCGCGGGGGATCATACCCATGGCGTTTCCGTAGGTAGTGGCGGAGAGCATAGCCACAACCTATCTATTGCCTCTGCTGGTACCCACAGCCACAGCATCACCATCAGTAGTGCCGGTGGCTTAGAAACTCGGCCACGCAACGTTGCATTGCTGGTCTGCATCAAATACTAGGAGGCTCCATGCTTGCCTATCTGTTCGACACCGCCGGTCTGTTCATCGGCGTCACCGAAGCGGACGAGTCGCCACTGGAGCCGGGTATTTTCCTCCTACCGGCGCGCAGCACTCTGATCGCACCGCAGGAGTCGTTTCCTGACGGTCAATGGCCACGTTTCAATGGTCTGGAATGGGAGCTGGTCAATCGGCCTTCGCCAGCACCAACGCAAGACGCCCTTACCCGTCTTGCCGACTTTCTTGCACAGAACCCCGATGTAGAGGAGCTGCTGGCTAAGTAATCGATTCAGGAAAGCTAGATTCTAAGTCTGAACCCCAACCCCAACCCCAACCCCAACCCCAACCCCAACCCACAACCGCCTACCGGCGGTTTTTTTATGTCTGGAGAAAATCCTATGAGCTTCTTTCACGGCGTTACCGTGACCAACGTCGACATCGGCGCGCGCACCATCGCGCTGCCGTCGTCCTCGATCATCGGCCTGGTGGATACCTTCACCCCGGGCGCTCCGGCCAGCGCCGAGCCCGACGTGCCGGTGCTGCTGACCAGCCTGCGCGAGGCGGCCGCCGCCTTCGGCGTGGGCTCGGCAATCTACAAGGCCTGCACCGCCATCTTCACCCAGGCCTCCGCCGTGGTCGTCGCGGTGGGTGTGGCCGAGGTCGAGGACCCGGCGCAGCAGACCTCGGCGATCATCGGCAGCGTCACCGAGTCCGGCCAGCGCACCGGCCTGCAAGCGCTGCTCGACGGCAAGTCGCGCTTCAACGCCCAGCCGCGCCTGCTGGTGGCGCCGAAGCATTCCGCCACCGAGGCCGTGGCCACCGCCATGGACGCCCTGGCCGGCAAGCTGCGCGCCATCGCCATCGTCGACGGGCCGAACAGCACCGACGAGGCGGCCATCGCCTATGCCGGCGAGTTCGGCAGCAAGCGCGTGTACCTGGTCGACCCCGGCGTGCAGTACTGGGACACCGAGGCCAGCGCCACCGCCGACGCTCCGGCCTCGGCCTACGCCGCCGGGCTGTTCGCCTGGACCGACGCCGAGTACGGCTTCTGGTCCTCGCCGTCGAACAAGGTGTTCACCGGCATCACCGGCACCACCCGCCCGGTGGAGTTCCTCGACGGCGACGCGACCTGCCGCGCCAACCTGCTGAACAACGCCAACGTCACCACCATCATCCGCGACGACGGCTACCGCCTGTGGGGCAACCGCACCCTGTCCAGCGACCCGAAGTGGGCCTTCGTGACCCGCGTGCGCACCCTCGACATGGTGATGGACGCCATCCTCGCCGGGCACAAGTGGGCGGTCGACCGCGGCATCACCAAGACCTACGTCAAGGACGTCACCGAGGGCCTGCGCGCCTTCATGCGCGACCTGAAGAACCAGGGCGCGGTGATCGACTTCGAGGTCTACGCCGACGCGGAACTCAACACCGCCAGCCAGCTGGCCCAGGGCAAGGTGTACTGGAACATCCGCTTCACCGACGTGCCGCCCGCCGAAAACCCCAACTTCCGCGTGGAAGTCACCGACCAGTGGCTCACCGAAGTCCTCGACGCCTAAGGAGCAACACCCATGATTCCGCAAACCCTGAGCAACACCAACCTGTTCGTCGACGGCGTCAGCTTCGCCGGTGACGTGCCGTCGCTGACCCTGCCCAAGCTGAGCATCAAGACCCAGGACTACCAGGCCGGCGGCATGGATGCGCCCATCGCCCTGGACATGGGCCTGGAGAAGATGGAGGCGAAGTTCTCCACCAACGGCGCCCGGCGCGAGGCGCTGAACTTCTTCGGCCTGGCCGACCAGAGCGGCTTCAACGGCGTGTTCCGCGGCTCCTTCAAGGGCCAGAAGGGCGACGCCGTGCCGGTGATCGCGACCCTGCGCGGCATGCTCCAGGAAGTCGACCCGGGCGACTGGAAGGTCGGCGAGCTGGCCGAGTTCAAGTTCAACGTGGTGGTCAGCTACTACAAGCTGGAGGTCGACGGCCGCGAGGTCTTCGAGATCGACCCGCTGAACTCGGTGCGCCGCGTCAACGGCGTCGACCAGTTGGCGGCCCTGCGCGGCCACCTCGGCCTGTGAGGTGCGCGCCATGACCCAAGCACAACCGGCCTGGCTCAGCCTGGGCGCCGACGCCGCCACCGTGCGCCTGTCGCGCCCGGCGCAATGCAACGGCGTCAGCGTCGACAGCCTGACCCTGCGCGCGCCCACGGTGCGCGACATCCGCCTGGCCACCCGTGTCGGCGGCGATGCGGAGGAGCGCGAGCTGCAACTGTTCGCCTCCCTCGCCCAGGTCAGCGCCCAGGACCTGGAGGGGCTCAAGCTCAGCGACTACCAGCGGCTGCAGAACGCCTACTTTCGCCTGGTGCGCGAAGACGGCGACGAACCCGACGCGGATGCGTGAGCTGGCGCGGCGCCTGGCCCGCGAACTGGGCTTCGGCGCCGCCGACCTCGACGGCATGAGCCAGGGCGAACTGCTCTGGTGGCTGGGCGAGGACGCTGCCTGAGGGCGCGGGAGCGGCGTGCGTGCGCCGCTCCCGCCTTTGATGGATGGAATGAGCGATGAGCGAGAAACAGAAGATCAGCATCGTGCTCGGCGGGGTGCTCGACGCCAGTTTCGGGGCGGTCGTGGCGGACGCCAAGGCGCGTGTGGAAGCGCTCCGGCGCGGCAGCGAGCGTGCCTTCGACCTCCAGGGCCTGGTCGGCGAAACCCGCGACCTGCAGGCGGAATACCTGCGCCTGCAGCGCGTCGGCGACGCCCAGGCGGGCACGACCCTGCGGGCACTGGAAGGCAACCTGGCGCTGCTCAAGCGGCAAGGCCTGGAGGTGGGCAACCTGTCGAAGCTGTATGAGCGCCTGGGCCGTAGTGTGCGTGGCAGCGAACTCAGGGCCCGGGGCTGGGAGCAGCTGGAGAGCGCCGGCCGCCGCTTCGGCGAGCTGGGCAGGTTCGGCAGCGCCATGGGCGTGCCCATCGGTATCGCCGCGGACTATCAGGAACGCATCCGCGCCCTGGCGATCCGTGGCGGTATCGCCGGCACCGCGCAGGAGCGGCAGCTGTCGCAACGGATACAGGAAAGCGCGCAAGGCAGCGGGATGAGCCGGGACGACAGCGCGAGCCTGCTCGCTGCGCTGATGGACAGTGGCATGCGGCAGCAGGATGCCCAGGCGCTCCTGCCGCTGGCGGCGAAATTCGCCCGCAGCCAGGGCGCCGGGCTCGCCGACACTGCGGCGCTGCTGCGCAGCCTGCAGGTGAAGGCCGGGCTCGATACTCCCGCCGAGCTGGCGAAGACGCTGGACTCCCTGGCCTTCCTCGGCCAGCGGGGCGAGTTCGAGACGGCGGACCTGGCGCGCCATCTGCCGGAACTGTTGTCCAGGGCGCGCCCGCGAAAGGGGCAGGGCAGCGAGGCCGTCGTCCGCCTGGGGGCCATGCTGGAACTGCAGATGCGCAAGAGCGGTTCGCCCGAAGAGGCGGCCGAAAGGGTGGGCAAAGGGCTCAAGGGTCTGCTGCCGGCCTCGGGCGGCGGAGAGGCGTTGCGGCACCTGCAAGCGCAGGCCCTGAAGGCCAGTGGAGTGGTCGACAGCCTTCTCCTCCAGCGCAATGACACGACCTCGGCCCGCATCGGTGCGGCGCGGGCATCCAGCGAGACGCTGCTGGGAGCCGTCGGCGATGCGCTCGTGCCTTACGTGGACCCTGCGCTGGAGGTGGGCTCCGAGGCTTTCCGCCGTGGGACGCAGCTGGTCAACGAGAACCCCGGCGTGGTGGCTTCGGCTGTGGGGCTGTTCGGTGCCTACAAGGGGGGCCGGGCGCTGTTCGATGCGGGGCGCGGCGCCGTGAACCTGGCGCGGGGCGGCCTGCTCGGTGCGAGAGCCGGGAAGCTGCCGGAGATCGCGCTGCGCACAGGCAACACGGTGAGTGGAGTGCCCGCCGTGCTCGACGCGGCCGGCAAGGGCGGCGCGCAACTGGCCCGCGGCGGTCGCCTGCTGCTGCGCGGTGCCGTACCGCTGAGTGCTGGGCTGGCTGTGCTGGGTGCCGTGCAGACCTATGCCAGCGACGGCTCAGCGCAGCAGAAGGGCGAAGGCTATGGCGGTGCCGCCGGCGCCCTGGTGGGAACCGCGCTGGGCGCTGCCGTGGGCTCGATAGTCCCGGTGGTGGGCACGGCCATCGGCGGTGCGCTCGGCGGCTTGCTGGGCGAGAAGCTGGGCGGCTGGGGCGGTGGCAAGCTCGGTGCCTGGTTGGGCAAGGAGAGTGCAGCGGCGAAGGCCGAGGCCGCCAGTGCGCCCGAAGCGAAGTTGCCTCCCGCCGCGCCAGCGATACCGCCGGTGCAGAACTGGCACTTCTCCCCGCAGATCACCCTGAACGTCGGCGGCGGCCTGTTCGAGCCGCGCCTGCTGGCCGAGCAGCTGCTGCCGCAACTGCGCCGGCTGCTCGACGAATTCAACAGCCGCCAGCGCAACGACAGCCTGTTCGACCTGCCGAGGCTCTGAACGGCGACATGACCAATGAGGAGCCAGCATGGCTTACATGGAGCAACTACAGGCCGGCCTGCGGTCCATCGGCCAGGCCATCGAGGCCGGCCGCCGCGAGCTGAAGGGCACGATCGACCCACTGGACCAGGCCATCGGCGAGCTACAGGACGCCAGCGGCCAGCTGGAGAAACTGCTGGGCCTGCCGCCCGGCGTGTCGGTGCAACTGCAGCGCGTTATGCGCGGCATCGACCAAGCCAATGCGCGGCTGGACAAGGTGGTGGCCGTCTATTCGAAGGCCGAGCGCGCCGTGCAGCGGGTGGACGAGCGGCTGGACGCGCTGGGCCGGCAGGCGGCGCGGGCCGGTCAGGCGATCAACCGCATCGCCGGGGCGATCAGCCCGAAGCTGGCCAACATCATCCCCAGCGAACTGCTGGCGCCGCTGACCACGCCGGCGGCGGAAGCGGTCAAGCCGCAGCCCCACCTGCTGGTGATGCGGCCGCTGGCGCCGAATGCCACTCCCTTCTACTTCAACCTGTCCACCGCGGCCTTCGACAAGCTGGTGCGCGACACCCAGTACAGTTGGGTGCCCCAGGCGCGCCTGGACCGGCGCCCGGCCCTGCAGTCGCCGGGGCAGGGCGCGGAGACGCTGAGCCTCAGCGGCACCATCGCCACCCTGCTGGGCGCTGGCGTCGGCCAGTTGCAGAAGCTGCGCGACATCGCCGCGCGCCGCGAGCCGCTGAGCCTGAGCAGTTGGTCCGGCCAGCTGCTGGGCAACTGGTGCATCACCCGCATCGGCGAGAACCAATCCAGCCTGCTGAGCGACGGCGTGCCGCGCAGCCAGGCCTTCACCCTGGAGTTCACCCGCTATGGCGACGATCTGTAGAACCGCGGACGGCGACTGCCTGGACAGCCTCTGCCAGTACCACTACGGGCACTTGCTGGGCAGCGTGGAAGCCGTCCTCGAAGCCAACCCCGGCCTGGCCGACGAGCCCCAGCCGTTGCGCGCCGGGCTGCTGATCCGCCTGCCCGAGCTGCCGCCCCCCAGCGATCCCCGGGTACGCCTGTGGGACTGACCCCCGACCCCGCTCCGGCGGGGTCTTTCCTTTCCGGAGGCCCGAAGTGCGCCCGACCTTCCGTCTGCTCGCCAACGGCAGCGACATCACCCACCTGCTCAGCGACCGTCTGCTCAGCCTGGTCCTGACCGACAAGCCGGGCCTGGAGTCCGATACCTTCGAGCTGGTCCTCGACGACCGCGATGGCGCCATTGCGCTGCCCGCGCGCGGCGCCTGGCTGGACCTGTTCCTCGGCTACGCCGGGGAGGAACTGGCGCCCATGGGCCGCTACCGGGTGGATGCGCTCCGCTTCGACGGGCCGCCCCGCCGGCTGACCCTGAGCGGCCGCGCCGGCGACATGCACGGCGAGGGCAAAAGCACCCGCTGCGCCGCCTGGGAGAACGCCAGCCTGGCGCGGATCGTCTTCGACCTGGCCGCGCGCAACCGCTGGAGCGCGCGCTGCCCGGTGCAGGTGAGCGTCGCCCGCGCGGAGCAGTTGAACGAATCGGACTTCAACTTCATCACCCGTCTGGCCCGCCAGCACGACTGCACCGCCAAGCTGGCCGACGGCCTGTTGCTGGTGCTGCCGCGCCAGGCCGGGGAGAGCGCCTCCGGGCGCGCCATCGCGCCGCTGGAGCTGATGCCGGGCGATGTCGGTTCCTTCGACCTGCGCCTCGACGACCGTACCGTCTACCGCCGGGTGAAGACCTGCTACCAGGACCCGGCCAGCGGCGCCATGCGCCAGGTGGCGCTGGAAAACCCGAAGGCGCCGGAGGGCGTCAGCGCCGAGTTCGTCGACCGCCATCCCTACCCGGACCGCGGCGCCGCCGAGCAGGCGGCCAGGGCGCGGCTGGCCGACTTCAACCGCGGCAGCGCCTTCGTGCGCCTGCAGATGCCCGGGCGCAGCGACCTGTTCGCCGAGCGCAGCGTGCGGCTTAGCGGCTTCAAGGACGGCCTGGACGGCGAGTTCCTCACCGACTCGGTGGAGCAGCGCCTGGATGCCGGCGGCTGGAGCACCACCATCACCTGCAACGGCGGCGCCCAGGGCAAGGCCGATGCCGCGGGTGGCAAGGGGCGCAGCTGAAGGAGGGCCGCATGGAGATCACCGACCAACAACTGCTACAGCTGTTTCCCCGGGCCGACCAGGTCCTGCCCTGGCTGGTGCCGGCGATGCGTGCCCACGGGGTTGACCGAGCGCCGCGCGCCGCCGCTTTCCTCGCCCAGGTCGGCCACGAGAGCGCCGGGCTGACGCGCCTGGTGGAAAACCTCGCCTACAGCGCCCAGGGCCTGGCGGACACCTGGCCGCGGCGCTTCCGCAACGCCGCCGGCAAGCCCACCGCGCTGGCTTGCCGACTGGCCTACCAGCCCCAGGCCATCGCCAACTGTGCCTACGCCGGGCGCAACGGCAATGGTGACGAGGCCTCCGGCGATGGCTGGCGCTACCGCGGCCGTGGCCTGCTGCAGATCACCGGCCGGGCCAACTATCGGCGCGTCGGCATGGCGCTCGGCCAGGCCTTCGAGGCCCACCCGGAGTCGCTCGCCGAACCGCGCTGGGCCTGCGAGTCGGCGGCCTGGTGGTGGGCGGACGCGGGCCTGAACGAACTGGCCGACGCCGGTCGTTTCGAGGACATCACCCGGCGCATCAACGGCGGCCTCAATGGCCTGGCCGAGCGCCGGAAACTGTGGCGACGGGCGCAGGAGGTGCTGGGATGAGCCTGTACCGGAAGCTCGCCGTCGTCCTGCTCCTGATCGGCCTCGGCGTTGCCGTGGGCGCCTGGCTCGCGGCCCGGCACCTGCGTCCGCAACTGGAAGCCACCCGTGTCGAGAGCGCGCTCTGTGCCCAGGGCAGCAGCGTGTTGCAAGCCCAATTGGCCGAGCAGAACCGCCGCCTGGATGAACTGGCGCTAGCCGCGCGGAAGCGCGAGATCGACGCCGCCCAGGCGCTGCGGGCGGCCCAGGTGCAGGCGGATGCCCACGAGGCGGCCGCCCAGCGCCTGCTGGCGGGGCACAGCGACGGCGAGGACTGCGCCGCTGCGCGCCAGCTCATCGACCAGGAGCTGGCGCCATGAAAGTTCTTCTCCTCGTGGGCCTGCCGCTGCTGGCGGCCTGCACCGCAGCGGCGCCCACCCAACCGGCCGCGCTCGAAGTGCGGGTGCCGGTCGCCATTCCCTGCCGGGCGCCGGCCGTCCCCATGCCGGTGTTCGCCACTTCCCTCCTGCATCCCTCCGACTCGCTGCAGACCAAGGTCCGCGCACTGCTTGCCGAGCGCCAGCAGCACCTGGGCTACGAGGCCCGCCTGCGCGCCGCGCTGGAAGCCTGCCGCTAGCCGCCCGCCGGCTCCCGGCGCCGCGCGGGCCCGTGCGGCTTGCGTTGCCGGGCGGCCATCGGCTACTGTTCGGCAATCATCTGGCGAGATCGCTACCGTGATTCACCGCAACAGCATCCTCATCTCCCTCCTCAAGGCATTCGCCCGCTGGCGCTGGCGCGCCTGATTCCTTCTTTCCCGGCCCTCGCGCCGGTCCCTTCCTCGCGTTCGTCCCCCCATCCGCTGGCATAATGGCCAGGTCCTGCCCAGGCCGCCCCGGGTGCGCCGGCGACGCGAACCGAAAGCAGTGCAATCATTGAGGTCCGAGCAGACATGCTGCTGATGATCGATCAGCACGATTGATGTTCTCTGTAATCCCATTCTGTTCCGCCTCCCCTCTGAAAGCCGCTATCTGAGCGGCTTTCATGTCCCCTTCGGTTCCCATAGGTTCGCTGACATCCCCGAAAAATGCGGGTATCGTTGCGGGTATCAATGGACCGATACCCGCATACCCTCATGCCTCTCACCGACGTGAAGATCCGCCAGGCCAAGCCTGGTGACACTCCTATCAAGCTCACCGACAGCGGCGGCCTTTTCCTTGAGGTGCGCCCTAACGGCTCGAAGCTCTGGCGCTATCGCTATCGACTCGCTGGCAAGGAAAACACCTTCGCGATCGGGGCCTACCCTGACGTCTCACTTTCGGACGCGCGCGCAGAGCGTGACGAAGCCAAGGCCCTGGTGAAGGCAGGCCGGCATCCTTCGCACGTGCGGCAGACCGAGAAGGCCAAGCAGCTGGCAGAGAACAAGAACACGTTCAAGGCTGTTGCGGAGGAGTGGATTGACGAGCGCCTGACCAAGCGGACGGAGAAATACCGAGACCAGATCCGGCGCGCCTTCGAGGGGAACGTCTACCCTGTGATTGGCCGGCTGCCAATGCGCGAGATCACCGCAGCCCACATCTTGGAGATCATGCGCCGGATGGATGGCCGAGGAGCTTCGGCCTACGCCCTGCAGGTCAGGCAGTGGGTGTCGGCGGTCTTCTGTTTCGGGGTGGTTACCCTTCGGGCTGACGCTGATCCAGCGGCCGCGGTGAAAGGGGCCGTCGAGCGCGGCGAGATCAATCACAGCCAGCCGATGTCACGTGAGCAGTTGGGCACCTATCTGGCCGCGGTCGATCGGTACAAGGGATTCCGTGGCACTGTGATAGCCCTGCGCCTGCTGCCGATGCTGTTCACTCGCACCATCGAACTGCGCGCCGCGCGCTGGTCAGAATTCGATTTGGATAGCGCGCTGTGGACCGTGCCGGCGGAGAGAATGAAGAAGCGCCGCGTGCACCTGGTGCCGCTTCCAACACAGGCGATTGACCTGCTGAGGGAGTTGCGCGGGATCACCGGTGGCGAACTGCTGTTCCCGGGCCTGAAGGACCCAACCCAGCCACTGAGCGCGACGACATTGAACAGGGCGATGGAGTACATGGGGCTCAAGGGGTGGCATTGCCACGACTTCCGGGCTACCGCGAACACGCACCTGGAAGAGATGAAGCGCTTCCGGCCCAAGGTGATCGACGTGCAGATGGCTCACAAGGAGAAGGACAAGACCAAGGCCGCGTATAACCACGCTGTCTACCTGGATGAGCGGCGGGAGATGATGCAGGCCTGGGCTGATTGGGTTGAGGGGTGTCGGGCGATCACCTGACATGGCGGCATTGAGGGGGCGGCCATAGGCCGCCATTCCCCCCCTACGAGGCAGTTCGCTCGCGCTTGCGTTCATCCATCCAGGCCTGCACCTCGCGCTGCGACCAGCGCGATGCTCGCCCAAGCTTGATCGGCGCCGGGAATGTGCCTGCGCCAATCGTCCTGTAGATGGCCGTCCGGCCGAGCCCGACCTGACTGCTTACTTCCTCGAACTTCAGCAGAATGTCCACCTGAACATTCCCCTTCTGAGCATCTTCCGTCATACCTACCTCCAAGTTTCTTGCGCCACGTTTGGCGGATTCTGCATTTCGTGGCGCGCGACCAGCGCCTCAACCTCGGCGATGAGCGATTCCATGCCAGCGGCAAAGCTGGCCGGCCTGCTCGACGCCCCCTTCCTCAACTGCTGGAAAACCTCCTGAGCCAGGCCGGAGTGCGAGAGCGTTCCGGTGAAGCCACTGAGGATCTCCTGCGCCGCTCGCCGCCCCTCCAGAAACAGCACCCGGTCCAGCCTGGGCCCGGCCTGCTGTGCTTGGGCCGGTGCTGGCGCCGCAGCCTGCTCCGCCTGAGCCGACAACTCCTGTTCCTTGGTGACCCTACGCGCAGGCGCTGGCGCAACTCGCCTGGCCCGATTCAGGGTTTTTCGTGCGAGCGATCCGAGAGGCTTAGCCATGGAGGGCCTCCTTGCCGATTGCGGCCAGCTCCGCCACCAGGTCATCCACCCGCCCGTAGAACTTCCCGCCGTCCTCGTTCGCGTAGCGCTCGACCATGTCACGCACCATTGTCACGTTGGCCAATCCCTGCAGGTCGGCCTGCACAGGTGTGGCGTCACTCGCTGGCGCATGGATGAAGCCGTCCGCCTTGATCCTGAGCGTGCGCACCGGGCGGATGCCCATCTCCCGCGAAGCCCAGTTCGTGGTCGGGGTACACCAGATATGCACCGCAGAGTTCCAGGCGCTGCCAGCACTGCGCTGGGTGCTGCTCCAATAGCTGTGCTGCGTGAATGCCTGGGCCGGGCCTCCTTCACCATCCGAAGGCCAGTAGCGGCCCCAGTCCTTGAGCTGGGTAAGGTTGGCCCGCAGCACCTGCAGTTCCTCAATGGCCGGGATGTGCCAGCCGCGGTGGCCACGGATCACCATCTTCAGCACCTTGACCGCGATGGCGCTGCCGGCCTCGGCCATCGCCTGGGTGTTGGCCATACCGTCGAAGTAGGACTTGGCGCCGCGGATGTTCGGCTTGGGCCCGGCGCGATCCCACCACTGTGCCGTCAGTTCGAAAGCCCGGCCGGCATCGATCACCGCGTGCTCGGCGCCATCGAAGTAGATCCGGCCTGCGTAGAACCCGCCGGCGAGAGGTTGGCCAACCTCGGGAAGGGCGGCCTGGCTGATCTGCTGGCGCTTCATGCGTCCTCCCAATCCAGCTTCGCCGGCATCGGCGGGATGGTCTCCAGCGTCGACAGGTCCAGCAGGGTGAAATGGCCGCGGCCGTCCCGGAACCAGCCTCCGGTGTCGATGTGGTACACGTTGCCCAGCACGGCAGGCTGGCGCAGCGGCGTGTGACCAACGACAACGGCCAGGATGTCCTGCACACCGCTCGCATCCTGCTGCTCAACTCGGTGGCGCGACCACTGGCAGGCATCCTCCACACGCCTCAGTCCCGGCATGCGCCCTTCCAGCGCCTCGCGGAGCGTCGTCCAACTCGGGAACGGGCAGTCAGCGTGGACCAGGCCAACCAGCCCGGCGGACGTCTGCACCTCGATGGCGATCGGCAGGTCTGCGAAGCGGGCGGCGATCTCCTGCTGCTCGGCGCTGGGCAGCCCCAGGAACCAGGCGCCGCCGTTCAGCAGGTAGATGTCCTGGTCGAGGTGGCCGATCCGCACGTGCCGGATGGCGATGCCTTCGTGGTTGCCCTGGATGGCGTGGAACCATGGCTTGTCCAGCCACGCCAGCACCTGCTCGCTCTCGGGCCCGCGGTCCACCAGGTCGCCGACGCTGAACAGGCGATCGCGAGTCGGATCGAAGCCGGCGGCGTCCAGCGCCACCTGCAGGCGCGTGAAATAGCCGTGGATGTCGCCCACTGCGAAGTCTCGGCCGACCAGGTTGCGTTCGAAGCGCTTGATCAGGCTCATCGCTGCACCTCCTGCTTCCGCTCTATCACCCTGGTGCTGCCGTCACGGCTGTGCAGAGTCAGCGCCGCGCGCTGCGTCTCGACCGTGCCGTCGTTGCGGACCAGAGTTTTCGGGGCCCCGTAGAGCGGGCCGTCCGGCGCGAACGGATCACCCAGGGCGCGCGGGTTCTCCCTGGTGAACTTCATCATCAGCTCAAGGATGCAGTGGAACAGCGGGCCCTCCTTCCAAGGCGATGGACGCCTGGCGCCGAAATGGGTTGCGCTGTCCTCGAGGCCGGCCACGAAGGCCAGAAAGTCCAGGGCCTGGCCGGGCTTCGCATCCGCCACTTCGGCGCGGTGTGCCGGGTTGATGGCGAGCACGTCGCAGATGCCTGCGACCCCCAGTTCCGCCTCGATCTCGCTGCCGGCCGACATCAACCACTCACCGATAGCCAGTCGTCCGGCCTCGCGCATCCCGCGAATGGCCTGGTAGTCACGCTCCAGCTTGTCCAGCTTCGCCCTGGTGAACGGCATGCCGTTCTTGAGAGGCCGGCGGGCGCGCGAGTAGACGGTCCTCTCGACCTCATCGAGTTGGTTGTACTGGCGGGCCACCCTGCGCGCGATCAGCAGTTGGGTGCGAAGCGACAGCCCAGGGCGTCGCCAGATGCGGGTTAGGCTCAGGAAGTGGTCACGCTTCATCAGCACGGCTGCCGTCCTCCACCAGCTTCAGGTGCAGGCCGATACCGCAAGCCCGGGCCAACTGCTCCAGCTCGCCGGCGGTGCTGGTACTGCTTTGCAGGGCGAGCCCGAGCTGAACCAGGCGATCACCGAGGGGGGTGAAGGGGCTGGTGCTGGCCAGTCCAAACACGATGTCACTGTCTTGGCTGGGGTTGCGGAACGGAGGTACTTGCGCAGTCATGGTCATAGGATGAACCTCGGTTGCTGCTGGCGGGCGCCAGTGGCGGCCGCCGGCGTGATCGGCTTCGGGCACGAGACCACCAGGGTGGTGCCGCGCATCTCGATGGTGGGCTTGGCCAGGCGTCGGGCCTCGTCGCGCTGCTCGACGGTGGCGAGGAAGAGGCCGAAGAAGGCGATGGCTGCAATGCTGAGCAGGCAGTGCCAAGCCCAGTGCTGACGGCTGCTCATGCGTCCCCCAGTGCGCGCCGCATGAGCGCGTAGGTTTTCGGTGCTTTGCAGTGGTGCTGCCAGTCCAGGCCGGCCTCGCGCAGGAACGCCTCGGTGATGGATTCCCAGGTCGCCGCCAGGGCCGCCCACTGCGGGTTGTGCTGCGCCATTTCCCCCATGCGCGGCTTCCACTCGGGAATCAGGTCGAGCAGCAGCAGGCAGCGGTTCAGGTCGTCAGGATCGTGCGGGTACGGGAAGCCATTGCGAGGAGCCAGCCCCAGCATGTGGTCGTGGATGGCACGCGATGACATGCCTACCTGGCCGTCGCGCAGCCACTTGGTGGCCCGTTGCTCGACGGTGGATCCCGTGCCGGGCATGGAGACGTCGTAGCCCAGGGGGCAATCGGCATGCTCCAGTGCCTGGACACAGGCCTCTTCGAAACCGGTCTGGCTTACCCGGCCCTGGATCAGGTCGTTCATCACCGGGGTGATCGCGTCGAGCTGGCGCTGGTTGAGCACGTGGCCCTTGAGGACAATGCTCATGCATCACCTCCTGCGCGTTGCTTCTCGATCCCGAGCTGACGATTCATCTCGCGCACGAGTACTTCGACGGCCTCGATCACCGGCACGCTCACATAGCCGTCCTCTACTTCGACGCGGTCTATCCAACTAGAGAGGACCTGAAGGCTTTCAGCCAGCTCGGTCTGGTCCTTGCGGAGCTCGGCGGCAACGCGCTCGATCTGGGCCATGTGTTCTTCCGGCGATGGGAGCTGAACACTTGGCCCGCTGCTGGTGGCGCCGACGGTGCCGGTGATCACGTCGAAGATGCCTGGCTTGAGGGGAACAACCGGCGCGGAGTGGGGGGGCTCGCCGGGAAGAACCTGGCGGCGAGCAGCTGCGGCGCCAGGGTAAGCCGGTTCTGCGGCGGCGCCAGAGGCGGGAGAGCCTCGCTCTGCACGCGCTCCGGAGTGATCCAGGAATACCGCCGTGATCTCCTGGATGCGGCGAAGGGCCGCCCATGGCTCGGCCTGCCCCTCTGCAGCAAGGCGCTCGATAGCTACCAGAGCGCTCTCCAGAGCAGTGACAGTACCCTCCAGGGAGTTGGTGTTCTCCACGTAGCGCTCGACCGAGTCGATGTAGCCCGCTGCAGCCTCGGCCGCCAGGCGCTTGTCCTCGATGGCGTTGCCCTCGGCCACCTCGGCAATCACAGAACCGCCGCGGCCGATGGCGATCGGAGTACCCGGCTTCAGGTAGGGGCGAACCGAGTCGAGCTGCATGCCCATGCCAGAGCGGAGAACGATGGTGATGGCGTTCATTGATGCACGCTCCCTGCGGCCTTGGTCAGTGCGTCGAGCAGGGCCTGCTTCTGCTGCTGGCCATGCAGGTACTCGCGCAGGGCGACGACGATCAGGCTGTTCATGCTGCGTTCGTCGCGCGCCGCAGCAGTTTCCACTTCATCGCGCATGCCGTCGGGCAGGCGAACGACGAACTTGTCGGCTTCCCGGCTATTGAAGGTCGGCGCCTTCGGAACGCTGGTTGCTGGTTTCATGGCAATACCTCTCCGCTGGTGCTGGCCAGAGAATGAATAAGTGAATTACTGAAGGACTCTGCGGACGGGGCGGGCGACGCGCTCGTAGTCCTTGCCGTCGTAGCCCTGCCAGCCATCTTCGAAGTCCATGTAGTAGGCGCGGTAGGCGGAGTGCTGCGTGCTCGACCAGTAAGCGGCCTTGGCGAACAGGTCGGGCACGTTGATCTCGCCCAGCATCAGCTCGCGGCGCGCTGGCAGGTAGAAGTCGCCGTGGCCATCGGCGGTGTACTTCGCGGCGAAGGTGGCTGCGGGGTGATCCTGGCCGTCGGACAGCAGGGCCAGGGTGTTCGCGGCCCCGTCGTGAGCGCTGTTTGCACCCTTGGTCTCGTGGCCGTACCCGCCGAATGCGACCTTGGCTTCCGACTCGGGACCACTTGCCGCCACCAGCGGATAGGCCGGGTTGCCATCGCGCGCCGGCATCCAACCGATGAAGACGCCGCCTTCGCCATCCCAGTATTCGCCGATCTCCGGGGCGGGGAGGAGGAAGCCCGAGGCCGCGAAGCGGGCTGCCAACGGCTCGGCTTTGAGCAGTGGCTGCGCATGGCTGGCGCTGGCGCCCACGGTGACGAACAGGTTCTTGATGTTGATCGAGGCTTTCATGGTTTCTCCAGAGCGAGCAGGGGCCTGCCGCGATTGATGGCTTTCACAAAACTCGGTTGGTTACTGCTTGGCGGTTACTGCAAGGTCTCGCCGTGCAGGCAGTGCAACAGCGCTTCGATTTCAATTTAGAAAACTAAACAGAAGAGGTCAAGGGAAATTTAGTTAACTAAACAGAAGGGATGACCGAGGATTTCTTGAGAGCCTCATTGCAAAAGGGTTGAATGGAGATTTACTGTATATCTATACAGTAAAAGCAGGGAGAGCCAACATGGCCAAGAAGAGAGGGGCAGCAGATCAGGACCGCGCGGGAATGACCGGCGTAGACCGGCTGCGCCTGAGGGTGTCAGCGATGATCAACAGCCCGAAGGCCCAGGCGGACCGTCGAGCGACGATCTGGAAGCTGGACAGCGACACGGAACTGGCGTGGCGCCAGGTGCTCGAGGATTTGGCCGAGACGGAAGGCCTGGAGATGACGCGGAACGAGGACGGGACGGTGCTGCTGACGTGGCAGCCGTCAGAGGAGGAGGGTGCCCAGGACTGTGGGGAGGAGGCCTACAGCGAGGAAATGGTGGTGCAGAGCCTGCACGAGGAGGTGGCGCCGTTCTAATTGGTTCCAGAAAGGGGGGGGTATCGAAATGATGTGCCGCCCAGCGAATGGGCACCGGCGTGTCCTGGAAGCTGCGATAATCGCCGCCCCTCTCTGCGAGTCCAGCCAGATGCCCTCTACCAAAGACCTCGAACTTCAGATGCGCGAAGCCTTGGGGATTGCTCCGGTCAAAAAGAAGACGACAAAGGACGCCAGCAGGCCGGTTGGCGGCTACTTGGTGGTCTTGAGCGTGAGGGAAGCCAGCGGCCCGGCGTTCCGCTTCGAGCACCGCTCGCGGAGCATCAGCCGGACCGAGGCAATACTGGCGGCCGAGAAGCAGGCCAAGGAGCAGGGGCTGCGACCCTGGGCGCTGCTGGACGTCGAGCAGTTCTGACTCGTACCACCCTTGCAAACAATGCCAATTGCGCCCAAATTGACTATTGGAACGGCGCAAGCATAATGTCGCCGCCAAAAGCTTGTCATCAGCCATAGAGAGGAGGGACGCATGAGATACAGCACCGCGCTTGACGTCCTGAAGGCTCATTGGGACTTCAAGCTTCCAGTCGACCCCATCGCCATTGCCGAGAAGATGGGCATTGAGGTTCAGGCAGGTTCGCCGCTTGACCGCGAAAGCGGCCATTACAGCTATCGCGATGGTGATCCGCTGATTACCTACAATCCTGCTGATTCCGCAGTACGCCGTCGCTTCACGGTAGCTCATGAGATCGGGCACCATATAAATGGCGATGTTGACGCCCCGCGTGATACCGACAAGCAGATGAGCGCTAGCGTGCGCGACCCTAGAGAGGTTGCGGCAAACCGCTTTGCCGCATCGCTTCTGATGCCCGCCGCCTTGGTGAAGCACATGATTTTCGAAGAGAAGGTTGCCGATCTTAAAAAGCTGGCCGCTACCTTCGGTGTTTCGACCGCCGCAATGGAATATCGCCTGAGAAACCTCGGCATCCTATGAGCAACGACGACCAGGGATTGGCCGAAGGCGAAAGCTCCGTAGATCCAAAAATCCTTCAGAACTATCTGAGAAAGGAAATTTGGCGCTTCGAATGGGAGCAGAAGCTGGCCCGGCGAGCCATGCAGTTGGTTGGTTTTTTCTACCTTATGCTGGTTGGGTTCATCTTCCTCGGTAATGGTCGCTTCGTCTTTGGGAAGTGGTATGTCGTGCTCAGCTTTAAGTCCCATGCAGCCACTGACATTCCGATCATTTTGGCTTTGGCATCTATACCAACAGTCCTGCTCATAGCTTTGATGCGTTACTTCCACCATCGGGAGAAAGCATCAGAGGGGCAGGACTCGCCGCTGCCATTGAGCATGCAAACGGCAAAGGACCTTCTCGACATTATGAAGGACCAAAAGTAGTAGCCCGCAGCGGGGCTTTGCTATCTCTCTTCTTCGCGCGCAATCGGCTCCACCAGCGCCTCAGAAATGAACTCCGCATTCTCGATCAGCGTCTCCAAGTGGAGCTTCACGGCGTCTGAGGTCTCGGTGGAACCTCGTTGCTCAACCCAGATCGCTAGTTCTTCGACAGCCGAGCCGATGGCGTTGATGTTCAGGCTTAGGCGGTAGAGCGGGGCGGGGGAGAAGGGAGTCGGCCATGGGAACCTCCAGAGCAGGGAATTCAGCTTAGGCCGGAAACGAAAAGGCCGCACTCAATGGCGCGGCCTTGTCCTGGTAGCTGCTGTCTTCCCAACTCCAGGGCCGGGAAAATTTACCAAAACGAGTAGGGCGGTCAAGGGCCAGAAATGAAAAACCCCGCCGAAGCGGGGTTTTTCATGCATGAAGGTGTTTCGAGTTAGGCGCATTCGAAAGAATGGTGCCATAAACCCCAACCAGAGTAGGGGTTTGCTTGATCCGGTTCAGGGCGATGCCTATAGGCACCAGCAATGCCATGGTTACCCCGATGGCCATCAGGCACACAACCGAGGTGATCGGGCTACGAGTGATATAGGTCTTCATTAGGGCATCAAGGATGTCCGTATGCTCCTTCGGCTTAGGCTTCCAATCTTCGTCGCGGCTGCGAATTATCATCACAACCATGGCAAACGGCGTGAGGACTGCCATTACAGGCATGAAAATCCATCTGGTCATAGCCTTGTACAGGAGGACTACAACCTCTTTCTCATGCTCGGTATGGCTGTCGTCTTCGACGTAAGCAGCAACCAAATCGGCCGCTTTGGCTCGATGCTTGAGTGATGCCCTGCGGCATAGCGCCCAGTAAATGACGACTGCAAACGCTGCTACAGCACCCATCAAAATGTGGCTCATGCTTTCTTACCTCCAGAGGCCCTTGATCCCTGCCTCTTAAGCTCCTTCCTTACAGCTCGTTCGACTTTCTTGTCCGACTCCCGTTCACTCTGGCGGCACGCAAAGTAAATATAGGCCACATAGAACGGAAGGAGCACCAACAAAATTATTACAAAAGCGGCTAGGGGCGGGCTCTTGCTCCAAAGCAGCTCAAATAGCCGCCCCGCTGCATCAAGGAGCTCTGGCAATCTTTCCGTGGAGACATTGATGACATTGATTGTCGTCTCCTGCCCCGTGATGCCCTCGGCCATCCTAGCGTGCCCCCTCCGATGGGTATGCGGCCAAAGCGGCCAAAATCAAATCGAAATTTCTGATATTGCTCGTTGTCAACGCCCAGAGCCGAGACTGGAAGTCAGTGGCGCGAAATAATAGCGCCAAAGACGGTGGCGCCGATAGCCGTCTTGGATCAGCCGAAGAAACCGTTCGTCGAAGCGTAATGCCTTGCTATACCAGATGAGCATTCCACACCAGCAGCACCCTGGCATGGATGTAGGTCTCATCCATGCGGATGGCCCTGTCCTTGTGCTTCTTGTTGTCCGAGATCATCTCGAAGTGATCGGCATCCTGGACCTGCAGGCGCTTGATGTAGAGGTGGCCCTGCCAGGTGAACAGGTAGATCCCGTCGCCGGTGAACTGCTGGATGCTGATATCGACGATCAAGGGATCGCGGTGCTTGATGGTGGGCTCCATGGACTGCCCCCAGCCGTGCACTACCTTGAGGTGGTTTGGATCGTCGTAGGTGACGCCCAGCTCGCGTAGGTGCTGCTGGCTGACCTTCACGTCGCGGAGCATCTCGGCGTAGTCGGCCGGCACCTGGCCGCCGCCCATGGCGCCGCGGATGTCGTAGCGGGCGATGCGGATCTCGTCGCCGACCAGGCCGACGGGCCGGGAGAAGTCCCCGACGATCACATTCCCACCACCTTGCGGGGCAGGAGCCTCGGCGAGGCTCTCCGCGACAGCTTGGGCGATACGCTGTTGCGCAGCCTCGTTGAGGCTCTTCCCTGCATGCTTCTTCAGCATGTCCAGGACCATTGTCGCCGCCGCTGACTTGGCGGGCTTCGGGTCGTTCGCTGCCGGCTCGCTCGTTTGAGCAGGTGCCGTCGCATCGCCTGTCGCAAGCCACTCCGCAGAACACTCCAGCGCATTCGCTAGGGCGATAAGGCGCTTCCCGCTGGCCTGGTTTGTTCCGGTCGTCCAGTGAGTTACGGAGCCCTTGGAGACACCCACAAGCTGGGCCAGCTCTACCGAGCTGAGCTTCAGCGCCTTCATGCGGTCTCTGACGCGATCTGAAAAGTCCATGTTTAGAAGGCTAAACACTTTCATGTTTAGTTTCCTTGCCTGTCGTAGTTTATTTTTCTAAACTGCGCTCACGAGCCCGGAGACACCTCATGACCTTCGACCAAGCCCTGAAATTCTTCCGTACCGGTAGCGCCATAGCTCTGGCTTTGGGGGTATCCCGTGGTCGTGCCTCTCAGATGCGCGCTGCCGGCGGCTTTTCCTACGCCCAGCAGTGCGTGTTGGAGCTGGCTTCGGGTGGCCAGCTCAAGGCGGCCGAGTCCGATGTGCCGGGCCGCGCCGACTATGACGACACCAAAAAGCGCAGGCCGGGGAAGGCGGCAAGTAATTCCTCTGCCGAACGGCCCTACGAAGAGTGCCCGCTGTTGTTGAGTTGAGCCGGCAGGGCCAGGCGCTGGCCTTGAGGGTGGTGAACAGATAGCCGGCATAGATGACTCCCTCCGCTGGCCTCCGAACAGAAAGCCTCCTTGATGGGGCAAAGAGTAGAACCAGGAGCGCAACATGAATACGTCGAACTTCCGACACAGCCTGACCCGCGAGGGCGTTCTGATCGCCTTCGCTCGCGACATGATTGCTCGCACCGCCATCAGCCAGGACGGCTTCGGTGAGTCGCTGAACGCTACGATTTTCCAGATGGTTCCGGAGCGCGCCGCCGAGCGTGGCTATCCGGACTTGACCGCCCTGACGGTTACCGCCGACGTGACTGCCTACGGCCGCGCTTACAAGGCTTGGAGCAAGCGAGTCGAGCGCTGGCTGGATGGGGAGGTCGATCTGCCGTCCTGGGTAGAGGAGGCCTGGGTGCAGGCTCTTGATCCAGAGCGCCGCGAGCGCTGCATTGCCGAGCTGGCTGCTCGCTATGGCCTAGTTGCTGCCCGTGAGGCTGGCGCCGACGGCTGCCCGGTAAGCGCATTCGGCCAGTTGATGTCGCGTCTCGGCGATGCGGTGACCGCGTGCGGCGAAGTCCTGGCTGACGGAAAGATCGATGCCCAGGACCGCCCGCTGCTGCCCGGCGCTATCGAAACGCTTCGCTTCGTCGAGTCCCGTGCTTTCGAGATCCGTCGCGGCATGGAGAACGAATTGGCCGAAGGCAACGGGGGCCAGCTTCGTGTCGTCTGCTGAGCAGGTTCTCGCCTTGATGCTGATGCCCGGACTTTCGCATGCGAAACCAAGCGGCCCGAAATTTTTTCCCAGGGCGATTCGATTCACCCCCGATTTTGGGGCTGTGGGGAGGCATTAAGTAAGTAGAGGCGAATTGCTTGGGATTCGTCGGAGGTGGTGCAGGGTGTCTGGACCACGACTATTCATCGGCCTTGGAGGCCTAACACTTTGAACACTCGCGACATCCGGGCAATCGCCCATCAACCCCAGCCGCCCTAATCCAGGGCTGCATTTCTCCAAATGCCGGGCACAAAAAAGCCCGGCGGCAACCGGGCTTTCTTTCCTGACCTACTCGTTGGCGCGAGTGGCAGGAACCTCTTTGTCTCAAGGAGACATCAACATGCAAGTCGAAAATACCAAAGCGCCGGCTGCGGCGCAACTGCTGGCAACCACTGAGCAGGCCTTCGCTAACAGGGGGCATGGCGAGCTGCTTTCCGTCAGGGCCGGCGTTCCTGCTGATGAGGCTCTGGGCCTGGCGCGTAATCTGGCGCACGGCCTGCGGTACCTCTGCGAGCACCTGGGCGACGTCGTCAACTACGGCGGCGAGCTCACCTACTTGGACGAGATGCGCGCCCTGAGCTTCCTCGGGGAGACCGTTGGCGCGCTGATCTTCTCGGTAGAGCGCAGCGTGAAAGCGCAAGGCGGTGACGCATGACCGCCGTCACCCGCGCCGCCTTGGAGACCAAGGTCACCAGTTCGGCCATTCATCAATTCGAGGCCCTGATCTCCTGCCAGTCTCCGTTCGCTCCCGTGGCCGGCCTGACGGTGGAGAACTGCCTGGATGGCGGCAGCAACCTGCTCGCCGGTTGCCTCCATCTGACCCGCCTGATCGTTGACGGCGATCCAGAGGATGCCGAGCGGTCGGCCTATTGCCTGTCCTTCCTGCTGGAAGGCGCGAAAGCGCTGCTCGACTCGGCGAGCGCCCAACTGAACAAGGGGGCCAAGCCATGAGCCGAACCACTATCGGAATCACTTTCCGCGAGCATCCCCCTGTCGATCTCTCCAGGCGCTCCGAAGGGAATACCGCTGTGCTCGCGACCGTGGAGGGTGTCGACGCTGACCAGGCGCTGGACAGTGCTGCTGACCTGCTCGACGCGGTGCGCGGCGGCCTGCTGGACATCTTGGATGAACCTTCGGTCTCCCGTCGGGTAGTTCTGCTGCTCTATGCCAACGAGGAGGCCCTGGCGCTGGTGCGCGCGGCGCTGGAAGGCGGGGAGGTGGCCAATGGTTAGGCGCACCGAAGTGCAACTGCTGGCGGACGACCTGCAGGCCTATATCGACACCATCCAGAACCTGGCCAAGGCCTTCCGCGAGGACCTGGCGTTCGAAGGCAGCGACCCCGGCCCGCGCCTGGGGGATCGGGAGAAGGACGCCATCCTGCTCGCCATCGTCTGCACCACCAAGGTGGCCGCCGAGGACCTCATTAGCCTGCTGGACAAGCTGGAGGTGCCGGCATGAACAAGAAGCCCGAGATTCAACTGATCGCCGAGGAAGCCGCGTTCAAGGTCAGCTGCGCGATGGACTGCATCGACATGCTGCGGTCGACCTTGCTTGTCCTGCGCGAGCGCTTGGACAAGGAGCCCTCGATGTCCCACTTCGCCGGCCTTTATGGAATGGCCATCTACAACGCAGACGACTGGCACAACCAGTTCGATTGCGACCGCGAGCAGTTCGAGATCCGCCTGAAGGCGATTGAGGAGGCCTCGAAGTGAACGACCTGACCACCATCGGCGGCCAGGCCGCCACCATGACCAGCCTGGAACTGGTCGACTTCATCAATGCCCACCGCCAGCAGCAGGCTGAGCAGGCCGGGCAGCCGTTTCCCTCGAAGGGGTTCGCCAAGCTGGAGCACAAGCACTTCCTCGACAAAGTGCCTGAAGTGCTTGGTGAAAGATCAGCCGAATTTTCGGCCGATCTCCCCGACAGCTACGGCCGGCCGCGCCGCGGCTACCGCTTCCCGAAACGCGAGGCCTGCCTGATGGCCATGTCCTACAGCTACGAGCTGCAGGCCGCTGTCTTCGATCACATGACCGACCTGGAGGAGCAGGCCGCGCGGCCCATGACCCAGGCCGAGCAGATGCTGGCCCATGCGCAGATCCAGGTGCAGCTCGAGCGCCGGCAGCAACAAATCGAGCAGCAGCAAGCCCAGCACCAAGTTGCCATTGAGCGGATCGAGCAGCACGTGGAGGACCTGGCCGAGTCGCGTGTCTGGGACCACTGCCCGCAGAACTGCATGCCCATCACCCGCATTCGCGAGGTGATCCACGAGCGCTACGGCCTGTCAGCCACTGTGGTGAACACGGTGGTGCGCCAGATGCCGATCAGCCCGAAGCCCTGGGGGATGGTCCGCAACGGCCATGAGGAAGCCCAGGGCAGCCAGTACGCCGTGTGGGCTTCCAGCGACATCACCGCGGTGTTCCGTCGCTTCGTTTCCGAGTGCCAGATGGTCAGCGAGACCCAGGCCACCCATCCGTATTTCGAGGGCCGGTTCCGCCTGGTCCAGAAGGTGAAGCAATGAGCAAGGTATTCGACGAGCAGCAGCACATGAAACTGATCGCCGAGGCGGCGGTGGCCTACCAGAAAGCCGAGACGCGCCGGAACGCCCTGCGGCGCGAGCTCAACACGATGTACTCGACCTATTTCAACGCCTATGGCCGGCCCTATCCGGACGATCGGCGGCGCATCAACCCCGACGACGAGGCCTTCGAGGGCGTCCTGCGCTTCACCGACGCTGCGTACCGGCGCTGGGTGGAGCAGCGCGACCTGACCGCCCGCCTCAAGCGCAAGCTGCGGACGCTCGTCGAGCGCCTGGAGCGTGCCCGATGAGCACCCGCAGCCCCGCGCGGGGCACCCCGGGCTCGCCCGGCTCCTTCGTCCCCGGGCTCCCGGTGATTGCCGGTCCCTGGCCCTCCTACAACCAATTCCGCGATCTGCCGGAGCGCGAACGGTGGGTGCTGTACGGCTCTGCCAAGGCCTACCGCGAAGCGCTGGAACAGCAGGGGTTCGTCATGGCTGAGGCCTACGACGACTTCATCCGCCGGATCACCGAGGAGCTGAACATCTGATGGCTCGTGCTCGCAACATCAAGCCAGGCCTGTTTGAGAACGAAGACCTGATGGAGCTCGGTCCGTTCGACCGGCTGCTGTTTATTGGGCTGTGGACCTTGGCCGACCGGGAAGGTCGGCTTGAGGACCGCCCGAAGAAGATCAAGGTGAAGCTGTTCCCTGGCGACGACTACGACGTGGACCAGGGTCTCAATGCGCTCGCGGAGAAAGGTTTCGTCACGCGCTACCAGGTGGAGGGGTACGCCGTTGTCGAGGTCGTGAGCTTCCTCAAGCACCAGAAGCCCCACGGCACTGAGCGGGACAGCGTCCTCCCTGATGCCAACGGTTTCATTACCGTGAACGAACGTGGAAAGGGCGGCTGTGTGACTGGCGTAAAACGCCTTGTCCACGTTAACGCCAGTGCTTCCACCGGGGGCAATAACAGTGAACCTAACGTTATTGAGGCCGCTTCCATCGAGGGAAATAACGTTAATCCAACGTTAGACAACGGTTCGATAACGGTGGATTCACCGTTCGATAACGCCCTGATTCTCCGATTCACTGATTCACCGAATCAAGAGCAAGAGCTGGCGCCGCAGGAGCAGCGCCCAGCACCGGAGCCCGAGCCGCCCCCTCCTGTCGGCAGGTCCAGGCGGGGCACACGCCTCCCGGCTGACTGGACCTTGCCGGATGACTGGTTGGCCTGGGCGCTCAACGAGCGCAGGGAGTTCAGCGAGGCGGCCATGCGCAAGGTCGGGGAGAGCTTCGGCGACCACTGGCGAGCTGCTACCGGGAAGAACGCGACCAAGCTCGACTGGCTGGCGACCTGGCGCAACTGGGTGCGAAACCAGCGGGCCCCGTTCGGCACCCAGCGAGCAGGGCCAGGGCACCCATCACCCCACTTGAACCTGAACCAGACCGACCACGAAGAGGGCCTGGAGCGCCAGGCCGACGGCACCTACCGGATTGCGAGACCAAGACCATGACCAACGATCAATCGAAAACCCGACACGTCAACTGCCCCACCCACGGCGGTTTCGAGAGCAAGCTGCAGGAACAGTTCGATGGCGGCTGGCGCTGGAGCGGCTGCCTACGCTGCGAGTTCGATGCCTGCAACTCGGATGATCCGGAGATCCGCGCCAAGGCCCTGGACCAGCGCGATGACCGAGAGGTCAACACCGTGCTGATGGACAGCCGCATTCCGCCGCGCTTCCGCCCCGCCACGTTCGCCAACTACCGCACCGACTTCGCTCCTACGGAGCAGCCGGGCGTTCTGGCTCGTTGCCAGGCCTACGCCAACGACTTCCAGTCCAACTGGAAGCTTGGTCGCTCGCTGTTGCTGCTGGGCACCATGGGGACCGGGAAGACGCATCTGGCCTGCGCGATCATCCAGCAGGTGCTGCGGACCGAGGGGCGGCAGGGGGCGACGGCGAGGTACACCACCGCTTCCGAGATCATCATGACCGTGAAGGAAACCTTCGGCCGTCAGGACAAGACCGAGGCGGATGTGTATGCGGACCTGCACTCCATGGACCTGCTGGTCATCGACGAGGTCGGTGCGCAGCATGGTTCGGACTTCGAATGCCAGGTGCTGTTCCAGGTCATCAACGGTCGGTACGAGCGGCTGCTGCCCACCATCCTGATCAGCAACTTGAACTTGGCCGACATCCGTCGGTTCATCGGTGATCGCGTGATCGATCGCATGTGTGATGCGGGGGGCGAGGCCGTGCTCTTCCGCTGGCCTTCCGTGCGAGGTGACGTATGAGCGCATACGCCTATCTGGACGAGATGTCGGCGCTGGACGAAGTGCCGGCGTCGAAGCTGTACAGCCACGAGTCCGAGTACTCGCTGATCGGCTCGATGATCCAGCAGCCCGAGCTGATCGATGACCTTGGCGCCCGGCTCGATGTGGCGGACTTCCACCACCCCGCCTGCGCAGAGCTGTTCGACCTGCTGGTGGCCATGCGCACCAAGGCGATGCCCATCGACGTCGTGACGCTGTACGAGACTCGCTCGCACCTTGCCGACGGACAGAGCGTACTGGAGGCGGCCGGCACGCTGGTGAAGAACACCCCCAGCTCGGCCAATGCCGGCGAGTATGCGCGGATCGTCAAGCAGCGCTCGGTGGCCCGTCGGGTGATCGCCGCGGCGCAGATCATGAGCCAGCGCCTGCAGGATGGCGAACCGCTGGACGAGGTACTGAGCCAGGGCCAGCAGGCATGGCTTGCCCTGGAGGCCGAGGGGCTGGACGCCCGGAAGCGCTATCGCTTCGTCGGCGAGGTGCTGCCCGAGGCCATCGACGGCATCGACAGGCGCTTCAACCGGGAGGTCAAGCTGGGGTACGACACCGGCCTGCCTTCGCTGGACGCTTTCATCCCGGGCATCTGCCCCGGCCACATGGTGGTGGTGGCCGGCGAGCCGGGCAGCGGCAAGACCACGCTCGGCCTCGGGTTCGCTGAGCGGGTGGCGCTGACCTGCAACGAGCCGGCGCTGGTGTTCAGTCTGGAGATGACCGACGTCGAGCTGACCAACCGTGTGCTGTCGTCGGTGGGCAGTGTCCCGCTCAAGCACATTGCCGAAGGCCACTCGATGGCCGATGCGGACTGGCCGGGCCTGACCGGTGCGGTGAACAAGCTCAACGATGCCCCGCTGATCTTCTGCGATGACGCCTCGCTGACCATGCGGGATATCCGCCAGATCTGCCGCACGGTGAAGCGCGAGCACGGCCTGGGCATGGTCGCCGTCGACTACATCGGCCTGATCAAGGGCGAGCAGCGAAACGCGAGCCGCTACGACGTGGTGACCGAGATCAGCAAGGGCCTGAAGCGCCTGGCCAAGGAACTCGGCGTGCCCGTGGTGGTGCTGGCCCAGCTCAACCGTGGGCCGAAGACGCGGGGCAACAAGCGCCCGACCAAGAGCGATTTGCGCGACTCCGGGCAGATCGAGGCCGACGCCGACGTGGTGGTGCTGGTGCACCGCGACAACGACAGCCCCGCGGGCCAGGCCGGCGTCACCGAGCTGATCGTGGACAAGAACCGTCATGGCCAGGTGGGCGTTGCACATGTCCAGCACCAGGGCCAGTTCCACCGCTTCGCTGAGCTTGTCGGCGGCTACCAGCCGAGCGATGAGGAGGTCGAGATGAACCGCCCGTACAAGGGTCGCCAGTACGGCAAGGGGAAAGCCGCATGACCAACGTAACGGCCCTCGCGCCGCGGAAAAGCATGACCCAGCCCGAGCGCAAGCTGCTCCAGGTGCTGGCCCAGGAACTGCCATCCATGGCCGCCGGGCCCACGGTGATGGCGTGCCTGCTCCAGCTGGTGGCCAGTTGGATGGGCAGCCCGTCGCCCCTCTGCTTCGAGGACTTCGCCAAGGCATGGGTGCTGCAGGGCAACGTCAAAGGCGCCGCGGCCGAGCAACTGCTGCGCGATGTCCTGGGGATCACCCCGCCGCCGAAGGGGGCCGCATGACAGGAATCTATCGAGACGTGCTGCCGGCGATCGTCCGCGTCCTGGCCGCCGATGCCATCGACAACACGGCGAAGCAGAGCTGGCAGAAGCTGATCGATCGCAAGGTCGACGGCGGCTACCGCGCCTTGCTGTCGGCCCGGGACCAGTTCGAGTTCGACTGCATGCTGCACGCCTTGCTGCACCGCGAGCTGCTGCCGGTGGAGTGGGATGTGCTGTACGCCCGGTATTCGACGCACAACGGCCGGCGATTGCAGGCGGTGAGCCGGATGCCAGCCAGGATCTCCAGCCCGGCGCCGCGTATCTTCCTGACCTACGCGGTATCGAGCTGGTGCATCCCGAAGCTGAAGGGGAAGGACGGCAAGCGCTCGACCGATGTCCTGGTGCTCTCTGACAAGTGGTACGACATCAACGAGTGGGACACCGAGGCGCGGCCTGACTCGACCAGGAGTCGATGGCGGCGAGATATCTGGAAGGCGCTGGATGCGTTGGAGGAGCAGGCCATGGTGCACGTGACCGAGATCCTGGAGCGCGAAAGGTTGCTGGAGGTGGGTTGACTTGTGTGAGCGTTTGAGCGAAATTGCCCACATCTGCTGATCCGTGCGCGTCGCACAGACCGGCAACGAAACCCGGCCCTTGCGCCGGGTTTTTTATTGCCCAGAGATTTGGAACCGTGGTCGGCACGGCCCGCAAGGGGGAGCCGAACACCGTCTGCCGGCGGTGCGGTGATACGGGAAAACACCGGCAGAACAGGCGTATCGCCATCCTCGATACTCCCGGTGCGGCCTGTTCGGGCAGCGTGGAAAGACACGCACTCAATGCAGGTGAATGCGCAGGCTGATGCGCGATGTGGCCACTGGAAATCCGGGTACCGCTTGAATGCGCCCTTCGGGGAAGTGCGGCGAGGCACCGTCAGTAACTGTGGGTAGCCCCTTGAACACGGGTAAGCCGGAGATCAGCGCCGGCCCCTGCACCCATACCAAGGCCCAGCCATAGCGCTGGGCTTTTTCGTTTCCGCCCCGCAGAGGGGATATCGAGATGATGAAGATGTCCGACAAGCCCGAGCTCCTGGCCATTGCGCTCGCGTGGCTGAGCCAGCACGCGCCCGTGCTGTACGCAGGCGGTCTGTCCTTCCTGGTCGCACTTACCCGCGTGATCTATGGCGGCGGCACTCGTCGGCAGGCGTTCCTTGAGGCTGCGCTCTGCACGCTGATCACCCTGGGCCTGATCCCCGTCATGGAGTGGCTCGGCCTGCCCCAGAACATGGCTACGGCGGCCGGCGTGTTCACAGGCTTCCTCGGTGTGAAGAAGATCGCCGAGCTTGCCGATCGCTTTGCCGACTGGAAGCTGCCGAAGCGCGAGGGCTGACCATGCGCGGAAGCATCAGTGCCCAGGACCTGGACGACGCAGTCGCCTCCCTGGCTGGCCTTGGCGGCGATCTGCCCAACCGTGTGCTGGCCGACGCCCTGAACCACACCGCCAACCAGGCGAACCAGGCACTGCGGTCGGAGATTGACGATGTGTTCGATCAGCCGACGCCCTTCACTCGCAACGCCATCCGCATCCTGAGCGCTACGCCGAACCGCCTGGAGGCTGCGCTGTGGGTGAAGGACGAGAAGGACCATGCATCGAAGGGGCAGGCGCCGGAAGACTGGGTGGCGCCCCAGGTATTCGGCGGTCCCCGGGTGGACAAGGCTTCGGAGCGCAACCTGCGAGCCAAGGGCATCTTGCCCAAGGGGATGTTCATCGTGCCCGCCGCAGGTGCTCGCCTGGACCAGTACGGCAACATGAGCCGCGGCCAGATGATCCAGATCCTGTCTGGCCTGGGCGCCCTGGAGTACCGAGAGGGTTCCAAGCACAACGCCACCGACAGCGCCAGGTCTCTGGCCAAGGGGCACCAGCAGGCCTACTTCGTGATGAAGCGGGGCAGGGTGCCAATCGGCATCGGTGAGCGGCGCGACAAGACGCTGGTGATGGTGCTGGCCTTCGTGCGCTCGCCCCAGTACCGCGAGCGCTTCAAGTTCTTCGAGGTGGTGCGACGCATCGCCGAGGACGACGCCAGGCTGGAGGCGAACATCGAGGAGGCCATTGCCAAGGCTGCGCAGGGACGGACGCCGACTGAATGGAGGCGCCGACCTCGGTCGGGCCCGCGGGCCTAAACCGGGGCTTGTGACCTTCCGCGCCGTGCCTGGAGTGGCTGCACGGTTTTGGTGCGTGATTCTTATTGTCCAGCACAAAACCTAAAACCAGCTGGAACCCTCAAGGCGAAAAAATCCCTGGTTGGGGCACCCCCTGTCTAGGTTCTCCCCGGGGGTGGGGCCGTCGAGGGTAATTCGAACCCCGACCGCGGACTACATACCAGCTTTTTCAGGAGGGACCGTTTCCGGTTCCGGTTTGGTGATTCATGGCCACGCAGATCGAGATAGCGAAGCACCTCGACCTGAGCGACCGGCAGGTTCGAAATCTGCTTGCAGACGGCGTCCTGCCTGGTTCGAAGGGGAAGGGCGGCTTCGACATTGACGCCTGCCGCCTGGCGTACATCCGCTATCTGCGGGGGCTGGGTAGCAACCAGGTCAAACCGGAAACGGACCCTGAATACCCCGAGGGTATTGACCCGCTTGCCGAGCACAAGCTGACGCAGGAGCGCTTGCGGCTGACTGCGGCTCAGGCCGAGGGGCAGGAGCTGAAGAACGACATCAGCCGCCGGCGCGCAGTGCCGACGGACTTCGCCATGTTTGCTTTCTCCAAGCTGGCAGCCGAAATCGCTTCGATCCTCGACACCCTGCCCCTGACCTTGAAACGGCGCCACCCGGACCTTGAGGTTCGCCACATCGAATCGGTGCAACGCGAGCTGTCGAAGGCTCGCAACCGGGCCGCGCAGCTCGACGAGCGCCTGCCTGGATTACTGGATGAATATCTCGCAACCACAGCTGACTGAGCTCGCCTCGGCCATCCGGGCCGGTCTGAAGCCGCTGGAGCGGCCGGCGCCGCAGACGCCGGTGGAGTGGGCGGACGATAACTTCTACCTGTCCAGCGAGTCGTCCTACCAGGAAGGTGCCTGGGAGACGCTGCCCTTCCAGGTAGCGATCCTGAACGCCATGGGCAACGACGAGATCCGTACCGTCAACGTGATCAAGTCAGCCCGGGTTGGCTATTCCAAGATGCTGCTGGCTGCTGCCGCCTACCAGGTCGAGCACAAGCGGCGGAACATCCTGTTCCTGGTTCCCACCGACGGCAGCGCCGCCGGCTTCATGAAGTCGCAGATCGAAACCATGATCCGCGACGTTCCGGTCGTTCGCGAGCTCGCGCCGTGGTACGGCTCCAAGCACCGCGACAACACGCTGGACACCAAGCGCTTCACTCACGGCAAGCAGCTGTGGTGCCGCGGCGGGGCGGCGGCGAAGAACTACCGGGAGCTCTCGGCCGACACGGTCATCTACGACGAGCTGGCGGCCTTCGAGCCTGACGTGGAGAAAGAGGGCTCGCCGACATTCCTTGGCGACAAGCGCATCGAGGGCTCGACGTTCCCGAAATCGATCCGGGGCAGCACGCCGAAGATCAAAGGAACCTGCCAGATCGAGGCGGCGGCCGGCGAGTCGCCGCACCTGTTTCGCCTGCACGTGCCTTGCCCGCACTGCCAGGTGGAGCAGCCACTGCTATGGGGCGGGAAGGATTGCGAGTTCGGCATCAAGTGGGCGCCTGAGCGTCCGCAGGATGCCTGGTACAAGTGCGCGGCCAGTGGCTGCGACGTGCAGCAGCACGAGATGCAGGCCCAGCAGCCGAGGGGGCGCTGGGTGTGTGAGCGAACCGGCATCTGGACTCGCGATGCTCTGGACTTCTACGACGCCGACGGCGCCGCCATGCCAACGCCGGAGTCGGTCACCTTCCACGTCTGGACGGCCTACAGCCCGTTCACGACCTGGGGGCGGATCGTCCTGGACTTTCTCAAGGCCAAGGACGACCGCAACAAGCTAAAGACCTTCGTCAACACCACCCTGGGCGAGACGTTCGACGAGAGCGAAGGCGAGAAGGTCGACTGGGAGGTGCTGTACGGCCGCCGCGAGGTATGGACCGGTCAGGTGCCGGCCCTGGCGGTGCTGCTGACCGGCTTCATCGACACCCAGGACGACCGCTACGAGGGCCGCGTATGGGCATGGGGGCCGGGCGAGGAGGCCTGGCTGGTGCACCGATTCATCCTCATGGGCGACCCGGCCAGCGAGGAACTCCGGCGCAAGGTTGGCCTGGAACTGCAGCGGCAGTTCACCCGAGCGGATGGCCTGGTGATGAAGGTCGACCGCTGGGGCTGGGACTCCGGTGGCCACTACACCGACGAGGTGTACGCAGAGAGCCGCAAGCATGGCGTGCTCTGGGTGGTCCCCACCAAGGGGGCAAGCCAGTACGGCAAGCCGATCGCCAACATGCCGCGCACGCGCAGCAAGGTCAGCAAGGTCTACCTGACCGAGATCGGGACCGACAACGCCAAGGAGCTGGTCTACGGCCGCTACCGGATGCCCGTCGACACGGTGAAGTCGCAGGCCGGCATCTCGCAGCCAGGCGTCATCCACCTGCCAGCGAACGACGACATCTGCGACGAGAACGAGACGAAGCAGCTCGTCGCCGAGGAGAAGCTGCGCAAGCTGGTCAACGGCGTATGGGTGCATCGCTGGGATGCCAGGGGGCGGCGGAACGAGGGGCTGGACTGCCTGGTGGGGGCCCTGGCCGCGCTGCGCATTAGCCAACAGCGCTTCGGCGCTGACCTGGATCTGCTGGCGCAACAGCCGGCGCCAGGCGGCGACGAGGCTGTTACCGAAGACGAGCGCCCGCGGGCGAAATCCAACTACTGGAAGCGGAACTGATGGCCTACACCCTGGAACAGTATGAGGCGCTGAAGGCGGCCATCGCCGAAGGCGCCTTGTCGGTGCGCTTCGCCGACCGCAGCGTCACCTATCGGTCGGTCGACGAAATGATCCGGATCCTGCGGCACATGGAATCCGACCTGGGCCTGAACGCCAATAGCAACGGCACTCGCCGCTTCGCCTCCTTCTCGAAAGGCTTCTGACATGGGCTTCCTTGACACCTGGCTTCCCGGCCGCGCCGCGAAGCGCGCCGAGGCTCGCCTACGACAAAAGCAGGCGGAGCTCCGGCTGCAGCTCATGGAGCGCCGTTTCGAGGGGGCCGCCGGCGGCCGCCGGAACGATGGCTGGCGCTCGGCCGGCACCGATGCCAACACCGAGAACGCCCCGGCCCTGGCCGTGTTGCGCAACCGCGCCAGGGACCTGCGCCGCAACAACCCCTATGTCGAGCGGGCCATCACCGGCATCGCTGACAACGTGGTGGGTGCCGGCATCGTGCCGCGACCAATCGGCGGCAGTGAGCGTGCCGGGAAGAAACTGGCCGCGCTCTGGCGCGTCTGGGCCGACTCCGTCCAGTGCGATGCCGACGGGCTGGAGAACTTCTCCGGGCTGCAGCACAAGATCATGGAGACGGTGGTCGAGTCTGGCGAATGCCTGGTGCGCCGACGGCGCCGTAAGAGCACAGACGGCCTGGCCGTTCCGCTTCAGCTGCAGGTCCTGGAACCGGACTTCCTCGACGAGGAGAAGGACGGGCAGAACGGCGGCAACCTGATCATCCAGGGTGTCGAGTTCGATTCCATCGGCCGGCGCGTCGCTTACTGGCTGTTCGACGAGCACCCCGGCTCCAGCGGAACCTGGCGCAGCATGCAGTCGCGGCGCATCCCGGCGGAGGACGTGGCACACATCTTCCTGCCGAAGCGCCCGGGGCAGGCGCGCGGCTACACCTGGTTGGCGCCGGTGATGCAGCGCGTGCGCAGCTTCGACGAGATGGAAGACGCGGTGATGGAGCAGGCGAAGATCGCTGCCTGCTACGCCGCCTTCGTCACCAAGGACGATGCGGCGGGCGGCGGGGCGAAGAAGCCTCCGCTGATCGAGCGAATCGAACCGGGGATCATCCAGGAGCTTGGCCCTGGCGAGGATGTGAGCTTCGCCTCGCCGCCGGCATTCAATGGCTACTCCACCTATTCGTGGCAGGCCCTGCATGCCATCTCGGTGGGCCTGGGCATCCCCTACGAACTGCTCTCCCATGACCTGAAGGGGGTGAACTTCTCCAGTGGGCGCATGGGCTGGCTGCACTTCGCCCGGCGGGTGGACGTATGGCAGTGGCGGATGCTGATTCCGCAGCTGTGCGAAAGCGCCTGGCGCTGGTTCATGGAGGCGCAGTTGCTGGTGCCGGCCGGCGTGGCTGGCGATGCCTCCGCCGAATGGATTCCGCCGCGTCGGGAGATGGTCGACCCCTCCACCGAGACCTCGAACCTCAAGGACCGTGTGCGCAACGGCTTCACGCCCTGGACGGATGCCTTGCGCGAGTTGGGCGTGACCGATCCGGAAGCCCACGCCGAGCAGATCCAGAAGGCCAACGACCTGCTGGACAAGCTGGGCCTGGTGCTCGACTGCGATCCCCGGCGGATGTCTGGTGCCGGCAATGCGGCGCCAACCGACAACCCCACTGAAGAGAAACCGACAGATGACGGCGAAAGCACAGACGCATGACACGCCGATGCTCCAGTTGCGGGCGGCCATCCGCCCCGACTCGGTGAACATCGAAGATCGCACCGTCGAGATCACCTGGACCACGGGCGCCAAGGGGCGCCGCTGGTCCTGGGACATCGGCAGTTACATGGAGGAGCTGGAGGTCAGCGAATCGGCGGTACGCCTGGAGCGGCTGAACAACGGCGCCCCCTTCCTCAATACCCACAGCACCTGGGAGCTGGGCGACGTCATTGGCGTCGTCGAGCGCGCCTGGCTCGAGGGAGGGGAGGGCCGGGCCCTGGTCCGCTTCAGCCAGCGCGAGGATGTGGAGCCGATCTTCCGCGATGTGCGTGACGGCATCCTGCGCAACATCAGCGTCGGCTACTCGGTGCATCGCTACGAGATGACCGAGGAGCCGGACGACAAGCTGCCCACCTATCGCGCGGTGGACTGGGAGCCCATGGAGCTCTCGCTGGTGCCGATCGGCTTCGACGATGGCGCCAAGACGCGCAGCACCAAGACGGAAGCCGACTACCAGGGCCCGCGCTTCAGCACCGTTTTCGAAACCCGGGAGGCCGCCGCGCCGACCGAGCAACCGGCCGTCTCGGCCAAGACCCAAGAGGAACCCAAGATGACCGAAGAAGAAATCCGAGCGGCCGAGGAAACCGCCCGTCGCGAGGCCGCCGAGGCCGAGCGCAAGCGCGGCCAGGCCATCCGCCTGATGGCCCGCAAGGCGGGCCTGGACGAGGCCTTCGCTGATGACCTGGTGGAGCGCGGCGTCACTGCCGAGCAGGCCAGCGTCGCCATGATCGACAAGCTGGCCGAGCGTCAGCAGACGGAGCAGCCGGAAAGCCGCAGTGCGCAGCCGACCCCGTCGGGCACCATCGACCTGTCGGTGGTCCGTGCCAAGCGCTCCGCCATGGAGAACGCCCTGCAGCACCGCTGCAGCCCGACCACCAAGCTGGAAGACGCTGCCCGCGAGTTCCGCGGCATGCGCCTGCTGGACCTGGCCCGCGAATGCATCAGCCTGGCCGGTGGCAACTCGCGCGGCCTGACGCCGCGCGAGATCGCCACCGCCGCCCTGGGCTGCAGCGCCGAGTCGGTGCGCGCCGCCGGCATGCACACCACCAGCGACTTCCCCCTGCTGCTGGGCAGCACCGTGAACCGCACCCTGCGCGCTGCCTACGAGCTCGCGCCGCAGACCTGGCGCCCGCTGGGCCGTCAGACCAGTCTGCCGGACTTCCGTGAGGCCACTCGCGTGGCCCTGGGCGACATCGCGGCGCTGGAGAAGGTCAACGAGTCCGGCGAGTACAAGTACGGCACCCTCGACGAGGAGGGCGCGCCGATCAAGGTGGCGAAGTTCGGCAAGATCATCGCCATCACCTGGGAGGCCATCGTCAACGATGATCTGTCGGCGCTGACCCGCATCCCGCAGGCCCTCGGCGCGGCCGCCGGCCAGACCGAGTCCAACGTGGTGTGGGACCTGCTGCTGGGTAACCCCACCTTCGTGGACGGCGAGGAAATCTACTCCACCGCGCACGGCAACGTCGCCGCCAGCGGCGGGGCGATCAGCACCGCCTCCCTCGCCGCGGCCCGCGCCGCGATGCGCAAGCAGAAGTCCAAGGCCGGTCACTTCCTCAACCTGGGGCCGGAGTTCCTGGTGGTGGGCCCGGACAAGGAACTGGAGGCCTTCCAGTTCACCAGTTCCAACTATGTGCCGGCCAAGAACGCCGACATCAACGACAGCCGCAACACCACGCTGACCGTGATCGTCGACGCGCGCATCGAAGGCAACCAGTGGTTCCTCTACGCCGCCCCGGGCGTCGTGGACACCTTCGAGTACGCCTACCTCGAGGGCGAGCAGGGCGTGTTCACCGAAACCCGCCAGGGCTTCGAGGTGGACGGCATGGAGATCAAGGCCCGCCTGGTGTTCGGCGCCGCCTGGATCGACTACCGCGGCACCTACATGAACGCGGGCAACTGATCGAGCCTCACTTCACCAGGGCGCCGGAAGGCGCCCTTCGTGTTTCTGCACCTTCGAGAGAGAGACCACATGAAGACCTTCATCCAGAACGGCGACATCACCACCGTCCCGGCGCCGGCCGGCGGCACCGTCTCCGGCAAGCTCTACAAGGTCGGCGCCTTCATCGGCGTGGCCGCCACCACCGAAGCCGCTGGCGATCCGGTGGAGCTGAAGCTGACCGGTGTCTTCGAGCTGACCAAGACCAGCGCGCAGGCCTGGGCGGTCGGCGACCTGGTGTACATGAACACCACCAGCGGCAGCCTGAGCAACGCCTCGGCCACCGGCCTGGTGCTGGTGGGCGTGGCCACCGAGGCCGCGGCCAACCCGTCGGCGTTCGGTCGCGTGCGCCTCAACGGCGTCTCCGCGCCGGCGGCGGCGACCTAAACCATGGGCTGGGCGAGCATGCGTGATCGCCTGGATCGCCTATCCATCCGGGCTTTCAACGACGGTCCCATGGACTTTCTGGACCGTCAGGGCGCCGTCATAGCTTCCGGCCTGGCCGTCATAGTCAGCGACGGCGTGGAGCGACTCGGCGAGATCGGAGCCATCGATCGATACCGGACAATTGCCGTCCAGAAGCATCAGCTTGCGCCCCTGGATCGTCAGGGGCGGTTCCGCGACGCCAACGGCAAGGAATGGCACATCGACGACATCCATGCGGATGACGGCCATCTCATCACCTTCTACGTGGTGCCCTGATGAGCGACGTACCCAACGTGCAGGCCGACATCATCGGCCAGCTGCAGACGCTGCTCGCCGGCGTTCCCGGCTTCGGCGCTGAGATCCGCGAGGACAACGTGCTGGACCTGATCGACGCCGAGGACGAGGAACTGCCCGACCAGCTGATCGTCCTGCAGGAGGGCGACACCTCGGAGCTGGACCGGTCCGGGGCGACGGTGCGCGAGGAGCTGACCATCAACATCGTGGCGATGACCCGGCTTCGTGACCATGCCCAGCCGCTGCGCACCGCCAGGCTGGACATCAAGCGGGCGCTGAAGGGCATCAAGGCCGGGTTCACCGTCGACGGCCTGATCAAGGTGGCGTTCCCCACCTCCGCGCCGCGGTACCCCGACAGGGGGCGCCGATGGGCGTTCCGGGTGATCCCCATCACCGTCACCTACGTGCAGCAGCTGTAACCCATCCACCAGGCCGCCTTCGGGCGGCCTTCTCATTTCTGGAGGGCCACATGCCCGAGATCACCATCACCAAGGCCTTCAACCACCGCGCGGGGGCCGGCGTGACGCACTACCCGAAGTCGAGCCTGCCCGTCGAGGTTTCCCAGGCCGTCGCGGAACACGCCTGGGCCCATGGCTTCGCGCCAAAGCCCAAGGCCGAGAAGGCCGCCGCCCAGCCCGTTGCGCCCGCCCCGGCGCCGACCACTGAAACCAGCGGCGCCAAGTAAGCGCCGGCCAATCCCTCGAGGAGACCTACATGCTCCAGCCCATTGATCGTTCTTTCATCGGCGAGGGCCAGCCCTTCGCCCGCCTGTACGGCTCGCAGGATGGCCTGCTGCCGTTCGGCAACTGCGACGCCTTCAGCGTCAGCTATGCCACTGACCGCAAGGCCCTGCCGAACTACATGGGCGGCGGCGGCAACCGCAACGTGCGCACCCGTCCCACCGACGTGACCGGCTCCATCGGCCTCTACGACATCACCCCGGAGAACGTGGCGGCGATCACTCGCGGCACCATCACCGTGGCGCCCACCGCGGCGATCACCGGCGAGGCTCACACCTCCGCCGGCGTGGCCTTCGAGCTGATCCCGTTCAAGTACATGCCGGACATGACCAAGACCATCACCGTCAAGACCGCCGGCGGCGATCCCCTGGCGGCTGGCACCGACTACCTGCTGACGCCCCACGGCATCCAGGTGCTGTCCGGCACCACCATCGACGAGACCGGCGTGCTGGTTGACTACACCCCGCGCAAGAGCACGGCCGTGCAGATGCTCAACAGCTCGGAGAAGGAGTTCGAGATCTTCATCGCCGGCCTGAACGACGCGCAGTCGGGCGAGCCCTACGCGCTGCGCATCCGCCGCGCCAAGTTCGGCCTGCTCCAGGAGATGCCGATCCTGGGCCAGGACTACCTCAAACTGACCGGCCCCATCGAGCTGCTCGCCGATCCGACCGTTGTCGCCGACGACATCTCGAAGTTCCTGCAGATGGACCTGGCGGCCTAAGGCGGCATGGCCATGGATGGCCTCATCCGCCGAAGAGCATTGCTTTGCCGTAATCGAGGATCGACTCGGTGCAGTACCCCAGCAGCCAAAGCCCGATGCCGCCGCTGGCCACAAGAGTGCGGTGCCACCAAGTGCTACGCCTGATTTCATCCTCCAGCTCATCCGCAAAGAGACGACCTTTAGTGGTTATTCCTTGCCACACAAGGTTGGCGATGTCGTTCGGTTGTGCCCGGTTGCGGAGATATTTCCCTTTGGCTAGCTGCTCATCTAGCAGTTCAGAGGCCAGAGCATAGTCATTCGTAGATGCGGGGCCATTGAGCAAAATGCGCAGATATTCTTTTCTCCACGTCTTCTTCTTCCTCTTGTTCACCATTAGCTCCTGCTTGCGAGTAGGCCCTTACATTGCGTCGGTATCCGCCTGGACTGCCGAGTGGGCCTTCTATATCGGCTTTCTTGTGGTTTGGCTATTGCTCGGCCGGTTCGTGTTTATCCCGTTGTTCCTCTGGCTCAGCCGGCGCCTGGGTTTCCACGATTTTGAATGACATCAGCCCGCCATCTGGCGGGCTTTTTCTTACCCGAGGATATCCATGGCCAATCCAGTTCAACGCCTGATTCAATTCGTTCTGCGCGGCAAGGACGAGATGTCTCCCGCCGCCAAGCAGTCCGCCGAGGCGCTGGAGGCGCTGCGCTCCAAGGCCAGCCAGCTCGGCGAGGCCCTCGACAATGCCAAGAGTGCCCGCGGCCTGATTAGCGCCCTGTCGAGCACCCAGCGTGCGGTAAGCGTCACCGAGACCTCGGTGAATCGTGCTGAGAAGTATGTCAACGACCTGCGAGAGGCGCTGAACAAGGAGCCCGGCAACAAGGGGCTGGAAGTCGCGCTGAAGGCTGCCGAGAAGGACGCAGCCACCCTGCGGCGCACCCTGGACGCCCTCAACGCCAAACTGGCCGACCAGCAACAGGCCGCCCGGGCTGCCGGCATCGACACCGACAAGCTGGCCGACGAGGAGCGGCGCCTGGCGGCCGAGGTCACGCGTACCAAGGAGGCGATCAGCCAGAACGCCAAGGAGCTGCGTGATCTGGAGCGCGCCCAGGCTCGCGCACGGCGCGAGGCGGAAAACCATGTGTCGCGCGTGGATGCGCTTCGCTCTGCGATGTCCGCTGGCGTGCGCCAGGCCGTTGGGTATGCGGCCGCCTTCGTGGGGATCAATGCTGCCTTCGGCCTGATCGGGCGCGGCGTTGGCGCGGTACGTGATGGCATCGTCTCGATGCTGAAGACAGGCGATGAGTTTGAAGGCCTGCAAACTCGCCTGACGTCGCTGATGGGCTCGGTGGAGAAAGGGCAGGAGGCTGCCGCCTGGATCACCAAGTTCGCCAAGGACACCCCCCTGCAACTGCAGGAGGTCACCGATGCCTTCGCGCTGCTGAAGGCCTACGGCATTGATCCGATGGATGGGACCTTCAAGGCCCTGGAGGACCAGTCGGAGAAGTTGGGCGGCGGCATGGAGCGCCTGGAGGGGATCGCTACGGCGGTTGGCCAGGCCTGGGCCAAGCAGAAGCTGCAGACCGAGGAAATCCTGCAGCTCGTCGAGCGCGGCGTGCCGGTGTGGGACATGCTGTCCAACGTCACCGGGAAGAACGTCGAGCAATTGCAGGAGCTGGCGAGCAAGGGCAAGCTCGGCCGCGACGTGATCAAGGCCCTGATCGACGAAATGGGCCGCACCTCGGGCGGTGCTGCCGCGGCGAACATGAGCCGCCTGAGCGGGTTGATCAGCAACCTGCAGGACACCGCCACCAACTTCCTCAACCGCATCGCCAACGCGGGGGCGCTGGACTACGTCAAGGGCAAGCTGCAGGCCCTGGCCGACACCATCGCGCAGATGGATGCTGACGGGCGCCTGGACAAACTGGCCGAGGGCCTGTCGGACGCCTTCGTGCAGGGCGCCGAGTGGGTTGGCGACTTCATCAAGCGCCTCGGGGAGGTGGACTTCAAGGCGCTGGTCGACAACACCTCCACCTGGCTCAGTGGGTTCCGGTCGGAAATCGACGAGATGGCCACCCGGGTGCAGTTGTTTATCGCGCCCTTCCGCACGTTGTTCAATGGCTTGACTGCTGGTCTTTCGCTGGCGGCTGCGGCGGTTACCAACAAGCTCAGCGAAATGCTGGGCGCAATCGAGACGGTCGCCGACAAGGTGCCCTCGCTGCTCGGCGGCGAGAAGCTCAAGGCTTCCGCAGCGCAAGCCCGGGAAGTCCTGGATGGGTTGACGGCGGGATTCAAGGCTCAGGTCGAGCAAGATGCCAAGGACATTGCGGCAGCCTGGGACACCAGCACCAAGGACACGGCGAGCGCGGCTGGCGAGCAGAGCCAGGTCATCACCGAACACTTCGATAGCCTGAAGACCGGCGCACAGGACGCCAGCGCTCAGGCGGTCCAGGCCGTCACCGGCCTGCAGAACGCGCTGGACCAGATCAGTACGGCTACCTCGGTGGGCCAACTGACCAAGCTGCAGGAGGAAATGCGCAAGGCCTACCAGGCCGGCAATCTCAGCCAGCAGGAATATGCCAACGGTGCCGGCGTACTGAACGCCAAGCTGAAGGAGCTGCAGAAGGCAGCGGGCGGTGCGGCCCTGGGTGTCTCTGACCTGAGCACAGGCCTGGAGTCGCTGAAGGATGTACAGAACGCCATCGCCAATGCCAGGACCTCGGCGGATATCTCGAACATCCGCACCGCGCTGAACAAGCTGTACAACGACGGCAAGATCAAAGCGGATGAGTTCAACCGCTCGCAGAAGGAACTCAGCGAGAAGATCGCCGAGATGAAGGCTGCCGGCACCACTGGCGCCCAGGGCATGGATGCCTTCGCTGAGTCGACGGACAAGGCCACCGACTCCCTGGAGGCCCAGCGCAAGGCCATCGGCGATGCCATGGAGGAGGAACGTAAGTCGGTGGGGTTCGTGAAGGAGGACATGTCCGACTTCGCGAATTTCTTCTCCGGCGTGATCAGTTCCACCCGCGCGCCGCTGGCCCAGCTCAGCGCCGAGGCGCTGGCGGCCTTCGACCAACTGCGCGGACTCTCCAGCGCGGCCCCACAGATCGACACCAGTTCGCTGGAGAGCACCACCGAGTCGCTACAGCGCGTGCGCGAGGAGATGGGCAAGGTCGAGGCCGCTGCCTCGATGCCTGGCGTTTCCAGCCTCGGGAAGTGGGCGCTGTCGATGAAGGCCGACAGTGACAGCGTGGCGGTGTCGTATCTGGAGCAGAAGCGGCAACTGCTAAGCCTGCTCGATGGCTACGAGACGGGCGAGATCACCTTGCGTCAGTTCCTGGAGCAGGCCAAGGCCGCGCGCAATGGCATGAACCTGTTGGGCGACTCCGACTTGCGGCAGTTGGAGAGCAGCATTGACTCGGCCAAACAGCGGATGCAGCAGCTGTCCGAGGGCTCGCGCGACACCCTGGCGAGCCTGCGGGAAGAGCTGGCGGGCCTGCGCGGCGAGCAGGATGCGGTGGACCGTAGTCGGTTCAACAGCCGCAAGCAGGATCTGACGACGCAGTTGGCCGACGCACAGAAGGCCGGCGACCTCAACGCCGTGCAGAACCTGATGCAGGCCTTGGCCACGCTGCAGCAGATCCAAGCCGAGACCGATGCCAAGCGCCAACTGGCGGAGCAGCAGGCCCGGGTGGACGCGCAGAACGCTGCGCAGGCACAGGCTCCCGCGGCGGCCGCGGCGGCGCCTGCTGCAACACCTTCCCAGCCGATGAAGACCATCCGCCTCGAGGTCCAGGGGCGGAGCGTGGATGTCGGCGTCACCGATGACGGTAGCCAACTGCTCGACCTGCTCGGCAAGGCTGCCTTGAGGACTAGCTGATGATGCTCGACAGCATCGAACTGGACGACCAGCTCGAATGGACCGATGAGTTCACCTGGGACTCGGTGGCGCAGGAGCAGGAGCGCTCCATCACCGGCGCCCTCCTGGTGCAGGAGGGCATCAAGCTGCACGGTCGGCCCATCACCCTGCAGGCCAACGGCGGCGCCTGGACGCCGCTGTCGGTCGTGCGGCAGCTGGAGGTCCTGCGCGACCAGCGGCTGAAGGTGATGGACCTGGTGCTGCCCGACGGCCGGGAGTTCTCGGTGACGTGGAACCGGGCCAACGGCCAGGCGCCGCTCGAGGCCTCCCAGGTACACCGCACGGTGAACCCGGGGCCAGCCGAGGACTACGAAATCACCCTGCGCTTGATCACAGTGGCCCCGCCGCCCCCTGAAACACCCTGACCCGGAGAACACCATGCAAACGATCGCCACCGGCACTACTGCGGCGAACTGCGTCCCCATCAATCCGCAGACCGGGACGCCTTATTTCTCCATCTGCAGGGAAGGCTGGGGGACCGGGTGGACTGCGGGCAGCGCGATGCCGCTGACCGATGCCCCCGACACCGTCGCCCAGTCCCTGGCGACCACCAGGGACGTCTCGCCCCTCCGCAGCTGATGCGTTGAGGCTTCCCCGGCGCCTGCCCCCCTTTCTTTACCCCCTCCCAAAACCCGCTTCGGCGGGTTTTTTCGTTTCTGGCTGGAGTGCACATGGCCATCAGCAAAAGCGACATCAAGCTGCTCAAGTCCCAGCGCCTGACCGACGAGTCGGACGGCGGCGGCCGCGCCACCGGGCAGGCCGTGGTGGACGCCGAGGTGAACAACCTGTTCCCGGACATCTCGCGCCTGGACCGCACCATCGGCCGCATCAACCTGCGGAAGGCCTTCGCGGGCGTCCAGTCGACCAACAGCGACAGCTACCTGGGCGCCCACGCCATCCTCACCCAGGCCCCGGCCGATCCGCGCGTGTCGGTGCTGCTGTTCGGCGGCACCCAGACCGACGAGCGCGCCGACGCCCGCAACGCCATCGAGTCCTACGTCGTGCCGGCGGTAATCGCGCCCTTCGACCTGCTGGGCAACCAGCTGCAGGGCCAGCGCGCAATTGCCTGCATTCAGCGGGAGGAGCAGCGGCAGCCGGAAATCGGCCAGGTCTACCAACTGGTGAACGGCTCGCTGTCGCAGTACGTACGGATCACCGACGTGCAGGCTCGCCTGGAGAGCTTCACGTACGACTACGGCAACGGCAACTTCGTGAACTTCACCCGGCGCCGCCTCGATCTGTCGATCAGTTCGCCGCTGCTGACCACCTTCCCCGGCGGTCAGCCGACGCCGGCCGGCACGGCGATGCCGTCGGGCTCCAGCGGCACCAAGAGCCAGATCCTCACTACCCAGGTAGCGGATGCCGCGCACTACTACGGTATCAGCCCGTTGGCCCAGGCCGTCGCCGAGGGCGCACTGAGCCTGCGGGTGAAATCCGTCTACGCCCAGCTGGTGCCGTCGAGCACCCGCGAGAACGCGCTGATCGACCAACTCGGCGGCTACCAGCGACGCATCGTGCTGGCCACCGGGCCGGCGCGCTCGGTGAACCTGACGTTCGCCCTGGTCAGCGGCGGCCAGTCGCGGACCTTCCTCGGCACCGGCTGCGCCCCGGGTACCCTGAGCTTGTCCGTCAACGGCGGCACCTTCGCCGACGACAGCAAAGGCGGCCTGCGCTACGTGTCGGGCAGCAACTGGATCACCAGCGGCACCATCGACTACGAGACAGGCGAGATCAACCTGGTGCGCACCGGCGCCGGCTACACCGGCGCGGCCACCGCCAGCCACCAGCCTGGCGCCGCAGCGACCGGCGAGACCGTCACCGGGGAGATCCCGGTCGACCTGTCGAACCGTGGCTACGTGTACACGCTGAGCCTGTCCGACGCGCCACCCATGCCGGGCACGCTCGAAATCTCCTACATGGCCCTGGGCAAGTGGCAGGTGCTCCGCGACCAGGGCAACGGCGAGCTGGCCGGGGAGGGCACCGGGACCATCCAGTTCAACACCGGTTCGGTGTCGCTGACGCTGAACGCCCTGCCGGACGTCGGCAGCTCGGTGATCTGGGCCTACGTGGGGCAGAACAGCGCCGCGTTCACCCAGCGCACCGGCGTGAGCATCCAGGCCAAGGCCAAGGTGAACAGGACGCTGCCCCACCAGGGGCTGCTGCCGGGCTCCTACACCGCCAGCTTCAAGGTCGGCGGGGTAACCAAGACCGTCGTCGACGCCGGCAACGGCACGCTGTCCGGCTCCGGCGGCAGCGGCGTCATCAACTACGCCGCCGGTACTGTGAGCATGGAACTGACCGCTACCCCGGACGCCGGGACGGCGATCACCCACACCTACCAGCAAGGGGCGTTCACCGACACCCCGCTGGCGGTGACCTCGGACAGCACCGGCATGACCACGTTCACCATCCCGGGCGCGCCGCTGAAGCCGGGTTCGGTGCAGATCAGTTGGATCACGAAGCAGAGGCAGGCCGTGCCGGCTATCGACCACGGCGTGCTGGAGAGCGGCAACAGCCTGCCGGTGTACGAGTCGGAGGTGCTGGTCAACAACGCCGTCAGCGACAACACCGCCGGCGGCTGGGGCGGCGGCCGGGCCGGGAGCATCAACTACTCGACCGGCGCCTGCTCGCTGCAGGTGGCGCGGACCTACACCTACAAGGAATTCACCTACGCGACGGAAAAACACGGGTTCAACCCGGACACCATCGAGCTGGTCAGCACCGACCGCAGCGAGATGGAGAACTTCGGTGGCACGCTGACCATCCGCGCGCAGAGCAACAGTCAGAGCTACGGCGATCAGACCGACACCCAGGCCGTGGTCCCGGTCACCCTTGACCTGCTGCCGGGCGTGTCGGAGTCGATCCTGCCGGGCTCGCTGGTGTTCACCTACGCCGGTGAGACCTACGTGGACCGCTCCGGCGTGCTGTACAAGAACGTCAGCAGCACCACGAACGCCGGGGTGGCGGTCGGTTCGGTGGACTATGCCGGCCGCGCGGCCACGCTCAGCACCTACCCGGCCGGCGCTGCGGCGGCCGTCACGCTGCTGGCGTGCCTGACCACGAACTCCGGGTTCGCGGTCAACGCCATGACGTTCCGCACGCCCGGGGCGCCGCTGCGGCCGGCGAGCCTGCAGGTCACCGCGGTGCGCGTCGACAACGCTCAGGTGGTGACGGCCACGGCCGACGCCAACGGCGTGCTGAACGGGGCGGTGATCAAGGGCACGGTGGACATCGCGACGGGCATCGTCAGGCTGCGGTTCACCTCGAACCTGGACGACCAGACCGGGGCCAGCGACATCCCGGTGATCCCGATCCTGCTGCGCTACAACGCGGTCGTCTACTCGACGCTGCCGCTTGACGCGAACCTGATCGGGCTCGATCCGGTGCGCCTACCGGCGGATGGCCGGGTGCCGCAGTTCCGCGAGGCTGACGTGCTGGTGATCCGCCACGTCGCGGAGACCGTAGTCGCCTCGCCTGTGGCCGGCGGCACGTTGGCCCTGGCGCGGCAGCAGCAGGCCGAGATCGAGGTGTTCGACGCCAACGGTACCGCCCTGCGCGCCGCCAGCTTCACGGCGAACCGTGCGGCGGGAACGGTGACGTGGGCCAACCCGCTGGTCCTGCAGGACGAGGAGGGCAACCCGCTGACGCTGCCGCTGGTGGTGCACGACCGCGTCGAGCACATGACGCTGTGCACCGAGGTGCAGATCAGCGGCGAGATCGGCCTGGCCTCGCCGGTGCCCTGGGACATGCCGGCGAACGAGGCGACGGTGAGCAGCGCGCTCAGCTGGGGCGACCTGCAGGCGCGCTATCACCACTGGTTCACCCAAAAAGCCTGGAACACCGGGGCGCCCAACTGGACGGACGCGCCCGTCGGCGAGACCACCACGGCGAACTACGACCAGCTCAGCTACCCGCCGATCATCACCAACATGGGGGCGATCGATGGGAAGTGGGCGCTGGTGTTCACCAGTGCCTCGCAGTTCCAGGTGGTCGAGGAAAAGCTAGGCGTAATCACCACCGGCAACACGGCGGCGGACTGCGCACCGATCAACCCGCAGACCAATACGCCGTACTTCACCATCAAGAAAGAAGGGTGGGGGATCGGCTGGGCGGCGGCCAATGCGGTGCGCTTCAACACCGACTCGGCGCTGGGGCCCGTGTGGCTGGCGCGCACGGTGCTGAGCGGTCAGGGCACGGTCGATGACGACCAGTTCCGCCTGCAGATTCGAGGGGATGCTGACTGATGACTGTTCGTGTTTATACGAGCTTGGACACGGGGGCGCCGGCGCTGACCGGCGACCACTTCGACAAGATCCGCACGATCCTGATGGCCTGCCTGGTGACGGGCTATGGCGGCAAGCCAGGTGCTGGGTGGACGGTGGGGCACGATATCCCCGCCGGCTTCAGCCTCGGCAACGGTGATGGCTTCGTCAACTATGTCCGCAATAGCTCTGCAGAGTTCGTCGGCATCTACATCATGGAGTCGGTCACCGATGGCACGACAGGCCTGGCGGGCGGGGTGAACCGTCGTTCCGCCTACTGGTACGACGGTTCCTCTGAGACCACCCGCGGATTTCACTATCTGCAGAATTCGTTGATCAACCACTGGATGGTCGTCGCCGACGAGAAAACCTGCATCTATCAAGCGGGGTACGTGACCAGCACCACGTCCGCCAATGCCATTTCGGCCATCACCTATTCGGCGCAGTATTTCGGGCGATACATCAATGCGATGGGGCTGAGCGGTCCCGCGGAGTTCTGTTCAGTCGGCAACGGCTACAACACTTCGGGCAATGGCTGGTTCACACAGGCCTATGGCTGCTGCCTTCGGAATCCCTTCACAGGGGTTGTCGACCAGGGGGCTGCCCCACGCTACTTTGCTCCGGGGGCGAACTTCGGCGACTCGCGTATTGCAGGCTTCTATCAGAATCTCCGCGCCAAGGTGTATCCGGCTCGATTGCAGCCTGTTCGCGCTGCTCTTGCGTGCTTCGGGTCGGGGTTGAATGGGGCGACAACCAGCAGCCAGGCCGCAATTGCGGGGTATCTGCGCGGGCTCATCACCGAACCCTGCCTGTCGATCTCGCCACTGTCTGAAGTGCTTGTGACGCTGGGGCTGACCAATACCTGGCAGGGCCGAGTAAGGCCTATCAACATTCCGGGCGGGCGGCAGTGGCTGCCGATTTTCGGGTATACCCAGGACCTGGGCTTCTTCGCGAGCCTGGATGCGGCGGACTGGGGGTGAGTCATGATCTACGTTGACCCTGTAATTATCCCCTATCCGCTGACGTTGGCTCTGCGCACGCTCTCGGTGCGGCTGACGCGCGATGGAGAGGCGACCGCTACGCCGAAGCTGGCGATGCTGCTGTCGCCTGACACTCTGACGGTCCGGGCACTCTTCATCTGCCGGGATGTGGCGTCGGCACCGCAGAAGTTCCTGTCGACAGCTGTCGATATTCCCCATTTGCTGCTGGCCAAGGACGAGGTCGCGCCGGCGCGTGCTGCCGCTCGCTATCCCGTGATCAGTGAGGACGTCGTGCTGACAATGGACCTCAACGACGGATCGGGTAGCGGTGGCGGGACTCCGGCAGGACTGTTGGCGACGGTGAAAGTAGACGGTGTGCCGGCTAACCGGGACATCGTGGCGCTTGAGCGAGTGCCCAGTGGCGAGTGGCGGGTGGCGGGGTTTGGCGCCACGGTGGCCGGCGATCTAGACATGGATCTGCGCGTTGCAGGCTCCGGCCAGGTGTACGTCGTGGCGATGGATGCCTGGGGGACCGTGTTCCAGCCGTCGCTGAACGTCGCCGAGGGCGACCTGATTCGGCCCACGGTCTTCATGGGCTGGATCTATCGGATCACCCAGGCCGGGCAACTGCCCGCTGCGGAGCCATCCTGGTGGGATGACAGCCTGCTGGGGCCGCAGCCGCTGGGTACGGCGCGCGCCGAGGTTCACCGCTACTACCCGCCGCAAGGGCGCGGCCCCATTCCTGTGGAGTTCACCTGATGCTGACTCATGACGCGGTGGCGGGCTGGAGCAAGGCCCGCCGCCAGTTCGATCCTGAGCGCCGCTCGATGTGGGGGACGGTAGCCGCGAAGGAAGTGGCCCCCGCAGCACCCTGGGGCCAGGGCGAGGAGCGGAACGCCTCTCTGGCTGGCCGCTGGGACACCGTGGCGCCGGCCGATCAAGGGCATGGCTCAAGCTGGGGTAAGGGCAGCGGCCTCGACGCAGCCGGCGGCTGCAGCTGGGACACCGTCGCGCAGAAGGACCTTGCCCAGCACCTGGGTTGGGATCACTCGATCAAGCGACAGGACGTCCGCCTACGGCTGATCTACAACCCGAAGCCGGCGCGCAAGGACACCGCCAGTGGGCAGGCCTGGTTCCGCAGCGACGAACTGGGCCAGCGCTTCGATGCTGCTGCCGAGCGCGCCGCCAGCCTCTACATCCCGAAGGCCGGAGTGGTGGAGTTCTCCTTCTCGGGGGAGCGCTACATCCCCAGCACCACGGCCTCAGTGTTCTTCGACTTCCGCTACACCGCACGGCCGCATGCCATCCAGCCGGTGGACAGTGGCACGGTGGTGCGCTTCACCCCGGCGCGGATCATCGACCAGATGCGCACCCTGCCGTGGGGCTGGGGCACGCCGACCGACCCGAAGCCGACCGGCATCGTTTACCCGGACTACCCGGGGCCTGTGGTGGTGATCGATCCGCCGCAAGAGCCCGACATTCTGGAGACCTACATGATCGCCAACACCGTGACGCTCACGGTGCTGCCCAGCGGCACGCCCCTGGATGCCACCAACATCCGCATCGGCCTGGACATCGACAGCTTCGCCTGGACTTTCTCTGCGGATCTCTTCGGCCGCACCTCGCTGAATCTGGTGCTGCCGGATGCGGACGGCCCGAAGACCCTGGAGCTGACAATCAATGGCTGGGTGTGGCGCTTCCTGATGGAGCGCTACAGCGGCAGCGGCAAGCACCCGAGCGAGCGCTACTCGATCAGCGGTGGCAGCCGCACGCAGCTGCTGGCGTCGCCATACGCGCCGAAGCGCAGCGGGATGAACGCCGCGCAGGTGAATGCGCGCAACGTGGTCGACGACCAGCTGGAGTACACCGGGTTTTCCGCCAGCTGGGACACGGTGGCCATGGGGCCGCCGGACTGGACGCTGCCGGCCGGCGCCTTCAGCTACACCGACATGACGGCCATGGAGGTGATCCACCGCCTGGCCGAGGTGGCGGGCGGCATCGTGCGGCCGGGACTTGCCGACGACTCCCTGACTATCCTGCCGCGCTACCGGGAGGCGACCTGGTTCTGGAGCACAGCGGTGCCTGACCGCGTTGTGCCGGCGGAGATCGTCGCGGAGTGGGGCAGCGAGTGGAGCCCACAGCCGCAGTGGAATTTCGTCTACGTCAGCGGCACCAACTACGGGGTCAGCGTGCAGGTGCGCCGCGCAGGAACGGCCGGTGATGAGCCTGCGCCGGATGTCATGGATGACTGGATGACCGGGACCGACGTGGGCCGCTCGCGCGGGATCTGCGAGTTGTCCAAGGGCGGTAGCCAGGCCATCGAGACGCGGCGCATCCCGCTGTTCGAGGTGGGCGGCAGTGCGCCGGGGCTGGTACAGCCGGGCATGCTGGTGGAGTTCCGCGACCCCGACGCCACCTGGCGTGGCCTCTGCCTGGGCGTCGACATCAGCGCGGAAGGCATCGGGGCCAGCAAGGTCTGGCAGACGCTCAAGATCGAACGCCACTACGGGAGCAGTTGATGGCCACGGTAAACCCCTGGAAACGCTTCATCGGCCTGCTGCCGGGCGGCGCCAAGACGGTCGGGGAGGTGGTCAGTGTCGACGCCGCCGCCGGCACAAGCGTGCTGCAGCTGCGTACAGGCAGCCAGGTCGTCGCGCGAGGCACCAGCGTGGCGGCCGGGCAGATCGCCTTCCTGGTCGACGGGCAGGTGATAGGGCAGGCGCCAAGCCTGCCGCAGTACGACTTCGAGGTGTGAGGGTGTTGTGCAAGGAGCGGGCGATGGAATAAATTCAGGCCACCTACCCGCTAACGGGTAGTGCCTGGAGTTCTCTTTAGACTCCTTGAGGCCATTGTCACAGACATGGCCACCGTTCTTCTCGCTGCAGGCGGACGACGGACTTCCTTTAACTAGGAGGGCCGTCAGGCCCTTGGAGCAGAGATGAACATTCGTAAGGCCCGCACCCAAGCCTTCCAACGCCAACACGGCCGCTGCTGCTATTGCGGTTGCCCGATGTGGCAAGCCTCCCCCGAACAGTTCGCCAAACACCATGGCGTTTCCCGCCAGCAGGCGCGTGCATTCCAATGCACCGCCGAGCACCTGCGCGCGCGTCAGGATGGTGGAAGCAATCAGGCCAGCAACATCGCCGCGGCGTGCATCGTGTGCAATCACCGTCGGCACCAGCGCAAAAACCCGCCAGAACCTGGCGCCTATCAGCAGATGGTGCAAAAGCGCATGGCGAAGGGCGGCTGGCACACCGCCCGGCCGGAGTAATCAAAAAGCCCGCCGTCTGGCGGGCTTTTCAATTCAGGCGCTGACCAGCATCCCGTGTCGGTAGTGCAGGCGCTGCCGGCCACGCTTTAGGGCCAGCGGTTCGCGCGCCGAGATTTGCCAGCCCTGGCTCAGTAGTTCGTCGACGTGGGCGCGCAGCCCGCGCAACTTCCGTTGTTCCTTCATCGGTCGCCCTCCAATTGGCGGCCAGAGGATAGCAAGACCTTCACCCACCATGCCCGCCGATAGGCGGGCATTTTCGTTTCTGGAGATGCCTATGGAATTGATCCAGGTGCGCCGCTCGATCCTCGAGCCGGCGCTGGCGTTGCTGCCTGCCCGCATGACTAGTCCCCAGGCCATTGCCATGCTGCTGAGCATCGGCCTGCAGGAGTCGGGCTTCCTTTATCGGCGCCAACTCGGTAACGGGCCGGCGCGTGGCTTCTGGCAAAACGAGCGGGGCGGTGGCGTGCATGGAGTGCTGATGCACCCGGCTTCGGCAAGGCTCGCTGCCGGTATCTGCGCGCAGCGCGGTGTAGAGCCTACCGAGCAGGCGGTGTGGGAGGCGATTGAGCGGGACGACATCCTGGCCGCGGCCCTGGCCCGCTTGCTGCTTTGGACCGATGCGCAGCCCCTCCCGGCGCTGGGCGATACCGCGGGAGGTTGGAAGCTCTACGCGAGGGTTTGGCGTCCCGGTAAGCCTCGGCCGGCGGAGTGGCCGGCGAACTACCTGAAGGCCGTGGGGGCTGCAGCATGAGCGAGCTACTGGCGAAACCGCTGGCCCTGATGCTGGCCGCGTTGCTGCTGGTCGCCGCCGGCGCTGGCTTGGGCGTGCGACTGGCCGCCGGCCACTACCGTCCCCAGCTCGATGCAACTGCCGGCCTGCTGGTCATGTGCAAGTCGGCGCGAGACAACCTGGAGTCCCTGGTGGGCCAGCAGAACGCGGCCATCGCCGGCCTGGCTGATCAGGCCGAGCAGCGCCAGGCCGAGGCGGCCCAGGCCGTGGCCGCTGCCCAGCAGCAGGCCGGCCAGCACTTCGCCGCCGCGCAGCGCCTGCAGCAGGAGCACGCCGATGGCGACCAGTGCGCAGCGGCAGAGGCGGTCATCGACAAGGAGCTGGGCCTATGAAATGGCTGGTGATGGGGATGCTGGTCGCGTTGGCGGGATGCGCAGCTCAGCAGCAGGCCGAGCCGCGCACTGTGCGCGTAGAGGTGCCGGTGGCTATTCCGTGTAGAGCGCCGGCAGTGCAGGAACCGACCTGGGCCACGGCGTCGCTCCGAAAGGGTGACAGCTTGCAGACCAAGGTGCGGGCACTGCTGGCTGAACTGGAGCAGCGGAAGGGTTACGAGGCGCAGTTGCTCGCGGCGGTGCAGAGCTGCCAATAAAAAAGCCCCTCAGTGAGGGGCTTTTTCCTATGCGCAGCTAAATCAGCTGAACGAATAGTTGGTGGTCAAAGAAATTGGATTGATAGGAGCGATTTTGTAGCGTTCGGGCTGAATAGCTCCGCGCTCGACCAGTCGTTCGAAGCGGTCATTCATTTCGTTCAGACGCTCGGCTCTTTCCACAGGACGGCTTGCAAGCTCGCGCTCAACTGCCTCGGCTGTGCGTTTGTCAATCGTCATTTTCAGTGCCCTCTGATCCCTTCATGTGTAGTGAAGCAAGAAAGTCGATTGCTGTCTTTCTGCGTGTTCAGCAAGCAACTCAGAATAAATGCGCAGATTCTGCCTAAGGTCCGCTTCGTTCGTATAGTCCTCAATCCGAAGCTTCAGACTATCGGTTAGCGTACTAATTCCGATCATACGCCCGTGCGAGTGCCAACGATTGTTGTCGCTCAAGTCTTTGGCGATCTGCACGGCGCGTGCTTCCTTCTCATCGGCCGAAACCGGGGTTCCTGGATGAGTTTTCGCGTGCACAGTCCAGTCTTTGAACTTGTACTTGACGAGCCATTGCTTCAAAAGGCTTACCGAGAGGTCTCGCGCCTGTTCGTATCGACGCAGGGTTGCGAGGTCAAGCCGCTGCAGCATGAGCAGTTCGGCATCGGTCAGCCGGCCGTTGGCTGACTTATCGATCAGCTCGTTCACCTTATCGATGTAGCCCAGCGCTGGCACCAGACTCCCATTCTCAAGGGAGACTTGCGGGTCTATTGGGCCCAGTGATGACGTGTAGTCCATGTAGATCTTGTCGCCGGACATGCAGAAGATTGTGCCGGCAGACATAGCGGCGGTCGGTACGACGAAGAAGACCTCAGTGAAGTGGTGTCGAGTGACCTCAACCATCTTCTCCACTGCTTCGACAACGCCACCGGGGGTGGCCAGGATTATGCAGACCCGACCAGGCGCATGGTCTTTGGTGACCTCCCCCACCACGTGCTCGATTGCCCCCACATAAGAGCTCAGAACGGCCGGGTGAATCGGGCCGGTGTATGCCAGAACCGGACACTCAAAGTGGGCCGAGATCAAACTTCTGTAATGGCTTAGAGCCATGAATATGTGGTTGTCGAGACTCGCCACGCCGATCCCCCTCCATGGTGGTTATGGCGCTGGAGATTAGATCTGGTGATGGCGATAGGCAAGTATCGGCAGTGGCCGCCAGTCGCCTAAGCTATTAGATGCACGACACAGTGATATTGCACCGTGCATAGCTGGTGGGCTACTGTTCCGGTCATTGCATGAGAGACGGCTACAGTGATCCACCTCCGCAGCATCATCACCTCCCTGATCAAGGCTTTCGCCCGTTGGCGCTGGCGCGCCTGACATTTCCCTTCCCGGTCTTCGCCGGGCCACCTCCGCCGTCCTGCACCGCCAAACCCAGCCGAAAAAATAGCGGGTACATAAGCGGGTATCAGCAAGGAATGGCTACAGCGAAAGCTTTAAGAATCAATAGGTTATGGCAAAAATGCTGCTGATGATCGATAACTACGACTCCTTCACCTACAACCTGGTGCAGTACTTCGCCGAGTTGAAGGCCGACATCCACGTCATTCGCAACGACGAGCTGAGCGTCGACGAGATCGCCGCGCTGAACCCCGAGCGCATCGTGCTCTCCCCCGGGCCCTGCACCCCCAACGAGGCGGGTGTGTCGCTGGAGGTGATCCGGCGTTTCTCCGGCAAGCTGCCGCTGCTGGGCGTGTGCCTGGGGCACCAGTCCATCGGCCAGGCCTTCGGCGGCGACGTGGTGCGCGCGCGCCAGGTCATGCACGGCAAGACCAGCCCGGTGTTCCACACCGACCAGGGCGTGTTCGCCGGCCTGAACAACCCGCTGACGCAGACGCGCTACCACTCCCTGGTGGTCAAGCGCGAAACCCTGCCCGAGTGCCTGGAGATCACCGCCTGGACCGCCCATGACGATGGCTCCGTGGACGAGATCATGGGCCTGCGCCACAAGACGCTGAACGTCGAGGGTGTGCAGTTCCACCCCGAGTCCATACTTTCCGAGCAGGGCCACGAGATGCTGGCCAACTTCCTCAAGCAGCAGGGCGGGGTGCGCGCATGAACATCAGGGAAGCCCTCGACCGCGTGGTCAATCAGCTCGACCTTTCCACCGAGGAAATGCAGGCGGTCATGCGCGAGATCATGACCGGCCAGTGCACCGACGCGCAGATCGGCGCCTTCCTCATGGGCATGCGCATGAAGAGCGAGACCATCGACGAGATCGTCGGCGCGGTCTCGGTGATGCGCGAGCTGGCCGATGGCGTGAAGCTGCAGAGCCTGGACCGTGTGGTCGACGTGGTCGGCACCGGCGGCGACGGTGCCAACATCTTCAACGTGTCCTCGGCCTCGGCCTTCGTGGTCGCCGCCGCCGGGGGCAAGGTGGCCAAGCACGGCAACCGCGCCGTGTCCGGCAAGAGCGGCAGCGCCGACCTGCTGGAGGCCGCCGGCATCTACCTGGACCTGAAGTCCGAGCAGGTGGCCCGCTGCATCGAGAGCGTCGGCGTGGGTTTCATGTTCGCCCAGGTCCACCACAAGGCCATGCGCTACGCCGCGGGCCCGCGGCGTGAGCTGGGCCTGCGCACCCTGTTCAACATGCTCGGCCCGCTGACCAACCCGGCGGGCGTGCGCCACCAGGTGGTCGGCGTGTTCAACCAGGCGCTGTGCCGGCCGCTGGCCGAGGTGCTCAAGCGCCTGGGCAGCGAGCACGTGCTGGTGGTGCATTCGCGCGATGGCCTGGACGAGTTCAGCCTGGCCGCCGCCACCCATGTCGCCGAACTCAAGGACGGCGAGGTGCGCGAGTACGAAGTGAAGCCGGAAGACTTCGGCATCCGCAGCCAGACGCTGATCGGCCTCACCGTGGACAGCCCGCAGCAGTCCCTGGAGCTGATCCGCGACGCCCTCGGCCGGCGCAGGACCGAGGCCGGGCAGAAGGCCGCCGAGCTGATCGTGCTCAACGCCGGCGCCGCGCTCTACGCCGCCGACCTCGCCAGCACGCTGCACGAGGGCATGCACCTGGCCCACGATGCCCTGCACACCGGCCTGGCCCGGGAAAAAATGGACGAATTGGCCGCCTTTACCGCCGTTTACCGAGAGGAGAATGCACAGTGACTGTGCCCACGGTTCTGCAGAAGATTCTGGCCCGCAAGGCCGAGGAAGTCGCCGAGCGCCGCGCGCACGTCTCCTTCGCCGAGCTGGAGCAGCGCGCCCGCGCCGCCGACGCGCCGCGCGGCTTCGCCGCGGCGCTGCTGGCGCAGGTCCAGCGCAAGCAGCCGGCGGTGATCGCCGAGGTGAAGAAGGCCTCGCCGAGCAAGGGCGTCCTGCGCGAGAACTTCTCGCCCGCGGACATCGCCCGCAGCTACCAGGAAGGCGGGGCTACCTGCCTCTCGGTGCTGACCGACATCGACTACTTCATGGGCAGCGACGCCTACCTGCAGGAAGCCCGCGCCGCCTGCGCGCTGCCGGTGATCCGCAAGGATTTCATGATCGACCCCTACCAGGTGGTCGAGGCCCGCGCCATCGGCGCCGACTGCATCCTGCTGATCGTCTCCGCGCTGGACGACGCGCGCATGGCCGAACTGGCCGCGGTGGCCAAGGAACAGCACCTCGACGTACTGGTCGAGGTACACGACGGCGATGAGCTGGAGCGTGCGCTGAAGACCCTGGACACCCCGCTGATCGGCATCAACAACCGCAACCTGCACACCTTCGAGGTGAGCCTGGACACCACCCTCGACCTGCTGCCGGAGATTCCGCGCGATCGCCTGGTAGTGACCGAGAGCGGCATCCTCAACCGTGCCGACATCGAGCTGATGGAGGTCAACGAGGTGTATGCGTTCCTGGTCGGCGAGGCGTTCATGCGTGCCGATGATCCGGGTGTCGAGCTCAAGCGGCTGTTCTTCCCCGAGCGCCGTAGTGCTGTGCTGGGCGCCGATCCGGATTGAGTTTGTAGGGACGCGCAATCAGGAAGGCTGGCATTGTTGTAGAGGGGTCAGCAAAGGTGTTCGGCCTTTGCCTCCGATCCCTCTCCATGTGCGCCCCGTCCTGACGGGAGAGGGGGCGTTCCGTCCGGCGTGGCCGAGGAGTCCAATCGCGGACAAAGTCCGCTCCTACCGCATGAGCGCGCATGGCTTTTCGTAGGATGGCGTTGAGCGAAGCGATACCCATCAGCGCAACCGCATGGGTTTCGCAAGCTCAACCCATCCTACGAAAAACGCCTCGGCGCAGACAGTTGCTCCTACGCCCGAGCCTCCCTACGTTCTGCGCCCCACTCCGCAGGCGAAGCCGCACCACGGGCACAGCTGGAAGAACGTCGTTCCCCCATGGAGGCAAGCGGCGCTCTTGCTGCCGAAGTTCAGCGGGTGCCGAACACCACCATGGTCTTGCCCTTCACATGCACCAGACCCTGCTCCTCCAGGCTCTTCAGCACGCGGCCGACCATTTCCCGGGAGCAGCCGACGATACGGCCGATTTCCTGGCGGGTGATCTTGATCTGCATGCCGTCGGGGTGGGTCATGGCGTCCGGCTGCTGGCACAGGTCCAGCAGGGTGCGGGCGACGCGTCCGGTGACGTCGAGGAAGGCCAGGTCGCCGACCTTGCGCGTGGTCTTGCGCAGGCGCTCGGCCATCTGGCTGCCGAGGGTGATGAGGATCTCCGGATCCTGCAGGCAGAGTTCGCGGAACTTGGTGTAGCTGATCTCGGCGACCTCGCATTCACCCTTGGCGCGAACCCAGGCGCTGCGTTCCTGGGCGGCGCTGCCGTCCTTCTCGAACAGCCCCATCTCGCCGAAGAAATCGCCGCTGTTGAGGTAGCCGATGATCATTTCCCGGCCATCGTCGTCCTCGATCAGGACGGTGACCGAGCCCTTGATGATGAAGAACAGGCTTTCGCAACGATCCCCGGCGTAGATGATGGTGCTCTTTGGGGTGTAGCGGCGGCGGTGACAGTGTGCGAGCAACTTGTCGAGGTTTTTGTGTTTGGGTGTAAGGGTAATAGCTACCATGCCCGAGTCCCGAAATTATAAGAATGGCCCTGTGCACGACAGGCGCTTTTGTCGAGTTGTTATGTGTCGTCCCTGGCTGGCTTACCGTGACGTTACGACGCTCTCCCCCGAGCATCGGTGCCGCAGCTCGATGGCTGGCGGTCTTTTTTGATGGCAAGAGCTTAAACAGACGTTCTGGCGCCGACAATCAAAAGCTGGTCGGGCTGTCAATTTAACCTCGTGAGTGTGCCAGTAAAATGACGCCAGCATAATAGAACGTTAAGGTGTCAGGGCTCGAATTGAGACCTGGTCAACATCGCCGGGCATTCCAGGCCTTGTGATAAGCTGTCGCCCCCTTTTTTCCGGCGGAAGCCTTTGCATGAAAGCGAGAATCCAGTGGGCCGGCGAGGCCATGTTCCTCGGTGAATCCGGCAGCGGTCATGTGGTGGTGATGGACGGCCCGCCCGATGCCGGTGGCCGCAACCTGGGCGTGCGCCCGATGGAGATGCTGCTGCTCGGCCTGGGCGGCTGCACCAACTTCGACGTGGTCAGCATCCTGAAGAAGGGCCGCCAGCCGGTGGAGAGCTGCGAGGCCTTCCTCGAGGCCGATCGCGCCGGCGAGGACCCGAAGGTGTTCACCAGGATCCACGTGCACTTCGTGGTCAAGGGCCGCGGCCTGAAGGAAGCCCAGGTCAAGCGCGCCGTCGAGCTGTCGGCGGAGAAGTACTGCTCGGCCTCGATCATGCTCGGCCGCGCGGGCGTGGAGATCACCCACGACTACGAGATCGTCGAGCTCGGCTGACATCCTCTCGTCACGGGATCGTCATGGCGGTGGCGTAAAGGCTGGCAGAGGTCGCCCGACCTCTGCATAATGCGCCACCTTTTTTCGGGGCCAGGCCCCAAACCAAGCAACCACAATCGCCAACGCGAAGAGGTGTAAACCGTCCTACGCAGGTGCGCCGTAAGCATCTGACGGGCATGCTCAACCACGCGGCAGAGCCGCATTGAAGAGAGTTCCCCCACGGTGAAAAGCAAACTCAAGCTCCACGGGTTCAACAACCTGACGAAGACCTTGAGCTTCAACATCTATGACATCTGCTACGCCGAGACGCCGGAAGACCAGCAGGCGTACGTGCAGTACATCGACGAAGAGTACGATGCCGAGCGCCTGACGCAGATCCTCACCGATGTTGTCGACATCATCGGCGCCAATATCCTGAACATCGCCCGTCAGGACTACGACCCCCAAGGCGCCAGCGTTACCATCCTGATCTCCGAGCAGCCGGTCACCCCGACCGACAGCCAGATCGAGGAATCCCCCGGGCCGCTACCGGAAACCATCCTGGCGCACCTGGACAAGAGCCATATCACCGTGCACACCTACCCGGAGATCCATCCGGTGGAAGGCATCGCGACCTTCCGGGTGGACATCGACGTTTCCACCTGCGGGGTGATCTCGCCGCTGAAGGCGCTCAACTACCTGATCCACCAGTTCGACTCGGACATCGTCACCGTGGACTACCGCGTGCGCGGCTTCACCCGCGACGTGGAGGGCAAGAAGCACTTCATCGACCACGAGATCAACTCGATCCAGAACTACCTCTCCGACGACACGTACGAGGCCTACCAGATGACCGACGTAAACGTGTACCAGGAGAACCTGTTCCACACCAAGATGCTGCTCAAGCAGTTCGACCTGGACAACTACCTGTTCGGCGACGCCACGAGCAACCTCTCGCCGGAGCAGCGCAAGCAGGTGGAAGAACGCGTCCGCCACGAGATGCTGGAGATCTTCTACGGTCGCAACATGCCGCACTGAGATGGCTGCAGGTTTTAGGCGGTAGGCTGTAGGCAAGAGCGAAGAGCGCGTCATGCTGTTCGCCTGAAGCCTGAAGCCTGAAGCCTGAAGCCTGAAGCCTGAAGCCTGAAGCCTGAAGCCTGAAGCCTGAAGCCTAGATGCGGTAGGTGGTCTTGGTCATCACCCTGGACAGCAGCGTCATGCCGAACTTGACCGGCGCCGGGAAGCGCAGGCCGCCGGCCTCGATGGCGTTGCTGGCGTGTTGTTCCTCGTCGATGCGCATCTGTTCGAGGATGGCGCGGCTCTTCTGGTCTTCGGCCGGCAGTTGTTCCAGGTGTTCGTCGAGGTGCTTGCACACCTGGTCCTCGGTGGCCGCGACGAAGCCCAGGCTCATGCGGTCGCTGATCAGCCCCGCCGCCGCGCCGACGCCGAAGGACAGACCATAGAACAGCGGGTTGAGCAGGCTCGGGCGGCTGCCCAGTTCGCGGATGCGCTGTTCGCACCAGGCCAGGTGGTCGACCTCCTCGTCGGCGGCTTCTTCCATGGCCTTGCGCACGTGCGGCAGCTTGGCCGTCAGCGCCTGGCCCTGGTACAGCGCCTGGGCGCAGACCTCGCCGGTGTGGTTAATGCGCATCAGCCCGGCGATGTGGCGGCTGTCGGCCTCGTCGAGCTCGGCGTCGGGCTGCACGATGGCCGGCGACGGACGTGCCGGGTGACCGCTGAAGGGCAGCAGGGTGCGCAGCGCGGCATCGGCCTGCAGCAGGAAACGGTCGGCGGGGGAATAGTGACGGTCGGCGGACATGGCGCACCTCCGAAAGGGAAAACAGCGGCCAGTTTAACGGATTGCCGATGACAGGTCTTGCGGCGGGGCGGCTGCGTGGCCGCCCTGCGCCTGGCGGCTCAGCCCGGCGGCCAGTGCATCTGGCGCTGGCCGAGGACGTGCATGTGGATGTGGTGCACGGTCTGGCCGCCCAGGTCGTTGCAGTTCATCACCACGCGGAAGCCTTCCGCGCAGCCCTGCTCGGCGGCCAGGCGCTGGGCAGTGAGGAGGATGTGCCCGGCCAGCGGCTTGTCGGCCTCCTCCAGGTCGTTGAGGGTGGCGATGTGGCGCTTCGGCACCACCAGGAAATGCACCGGCGCCTGCGGGCCGATATCGTGGAAGGCGATGACCTGGTCGTCTTCGTAGAGCTTGCGCGCCGGGATTTCCCCCGCGGCGATCTTGCAGAACAGGCAGTCCATGGGAGTGTCCTCCGGTAGGGGGCGATGGTCCGCAGTTTAGCCGGCCGCGGCCGGGGAACACAGCCTGGCGCGCTGGAGCTACGGGTTGGGCAGCACCGAGCGGTTGGCCCGCCCGGCGATCCAGCGCACCAGCCAGCGCGGCGCCAGGCGCGGGCTCCAGGCCATCAGGCGGTTGCGCCAGCCGGGGATGATGATGGCCTTGTTGCGCCGCAGAGCCTTCATCGTGATCAGCGCCACTTCCTCGGGGCTCATCATCAGCTTGCTGCCGTCCAGGCGGGCGGCCTCCACGCTGGCATTGCGGAAGAAGGCCGTGCGCGTCGGCCCCGGGCACAGCACCGAGACCTTCACGCCGTGGCGCTTGAGCTCGCTGCGCAGCGCCTCGGACAGGTGCAGGACGTAGGCCTTGCTGGCGTAGTAGTTGCTCATCCAGGGGCCGGGCATGAAGCCGACCACCGATGCCACGTTGAGGATCTGCCCGCCGCCGCTGCGCGCCATCTGCCCGCCGATGGCGTGGCACAGGCGGGCCAGGGCGAGGACGTTGAGTTCGATCATCTCCTGCTCGCGGGACCAGTCCTGCTCGACGAAGGCGCCGCCGCTGCCGAAACCGGCGTTGTTCACCAGCAGCTCGATCTGCCGGCCGGACTGCTCCAGCTCATGCAGTAGTCCGGACAGCTGCAGCGGCTCGGACAGGTCGCAGATACGGAACAGCACATCCACGCCGAAACGCTGGGCCAGCTCATAGGCGATGCTTTCCAGGGCATCGCGCTGGCGCGCCACCAGGATCAGGGCCTGGCCGCGGCGCGCCAGGGCCTCGGCCAGGGCGAGGCCGATACCGCTGGAGGCGCCGGTGATCAAGGCATAGCGTGGCATCGATGGGTCTCCGGAATGGGGCGCGGATTCTAGCGCGCCCCATTGCCGTGGGCTATTGCTCCGAGGGCTCGTCGGTTTCGACGGCGGCCGCGTCCTCGTCGTCGTAGGCCTGGGGCTCGGCGGTCGCGGCCGGGTCGTAGCTCTGGTCCTGGCTGTAGGCCGCCTCCTGGGCACGGGTGAGGTATCCCTGGTAGGCCGGGATGGCGATCGCGGCGAGGATGCCGACGACGGGCACCAGGATCGACGCCCAGGCCAGGCCTGTCACGCCGCGACTGTTCGGCGGCGGTGGCGGGCCGTAGCGGTTGGCGCCGACGCTGCCCGGCACCAGCAGCATCAGCAGGGCCATGACGCTGCCCACCACGGGCACGAAGTTGAGCAGCCACAGCCAGCCGGACCAGCCGATGTCGTGCAGGCGCTGGACGCCGAAGAAGATGCTGACCACGACCATGCCGACGCAGGCGGCGATCAGCACCAGGGCGCCCAGCGTCTGGGAGGCCGCAGTGAGGGCGGCGAAGAGGATGAACAGCGGGATCATGGCGAGGATCATGCCCATGCTCCAGCCCAGGTAGCGGACGCGGCCGATGCGCCCCTGGACGGTGAAGTACTGCAGCTCGCCGTATTCCGGCAGCGCCTCGCCGACCGGTGCCTGCGGGGTGGCGTAGGGC